>Ga0172363_10002991_pt1 | contig 13684 bp, 6 predicted proteins | sample LakKivs2_kivu2a2_FD_114541 | JGI IMG/M metagenome (GOLD analysis project Ga0172363, IMG submission 114541) | Sediment microbial communities from Lake Kivu, Rwanda - Sediment s2_kivu2a2 | ecosystem: Environmental > Aquatic > Freshwater > Lake > Sediment | place: Rwanda: Western Province, Lake... | reverse complement strand
CGCTCGTGAACACCTTGTCGGAAAGGTCGTACTGCTCCTCGATCCTCTCAAGGACTTTCTCCGGATCTCTTCCCACCCTTTTGAAGCCGGCGGCTATCTTGTTGATCGCGTCGTTCACTTCCTTCATGTGCTTTCCAACGGATCCAGCTTGGATCACCTTCTGGATGACCGGGTTGCTGCGCACCCCGGCGAGTGTCTTCAAAGTGTCATAGAGCTTCCAGAACTCGGGCGAGTCCTGCGAGCCGAAGATCGCCTCCCTGCCCGGCTTCGTCCTCCAATAGTCCTGCAGATACCAATAGAGCCCGCGGTAGAATTGGTCGGTGATGGACTGCATCTCGCGCGGATCGAGTTCCTTCTTCAGTTCGTAGTCACGCTCCGTCCTCTTCTCCTCCTCGGTGGCGTCCTCCTTCTTCCCCACGAACTCCCCGTACGACTCCAACTCGTGGGAAAGACTGTCATGCTGCCTCGTGTATTTGTCGAGCATCTTCGTCAGAGTGCTTTTGCTCTTGAGGTATTGGGACAGTTCCTTGGAGAAAATGTCCCCCGCGTCGGACAACCTGACCTTCTGGTCGCCGATGGTCACACGCAAGTCCGCCAACGCCTCAAGCCGGGAAAGTTCCTTGGCGCGCGCTTGCGCGTCTTTCTTCAACTGCTCGGCGCGCTTCTCCGCGTCGGGTCCGTCGACGACGGCCTGCCGCTGCCGGATGAGGTCATTGTATTCGGCCTTCTTCTCCCCGTAGAGGGACTCTATGATGCTCCAATCGTCCACGTCGATTTTGGACATTGACTCAAGGAGGTCGCGCGGGGCCGACCTGAGCCAATTCTCGATGTTCTGCGTGTCGCCGGGATCCTCGTCCTCAGAGGCCTTCTTGAGCACGCCGGTCGGGAGCTCCGGTTCGGTCTTCAGTGGCTTCATGACGATCTCAGGCTCCGGCCTCGGGGTTTCCCGCTTCGGGTAAACATGGAGGGTCTCGCGTTTGTAGTTCTCCATGTCGTTATTCCAAGAGGCCCAAGCGTTGTCGATTTCCTTTTTGATGTCCTTCAATTCCGCCTCGATCTTCTTGGACTCCGGCGGCCAGGACACAACACCCTCGGGCTTTGGGGTCCAGATGGCCTCTAACTTTTTGATCGTCTCGTCCACGACTTTCCTTGCCTCTTCGTGAAATTCAAGGTACGTGTCGAAGGCCGCAAGCACCTTCTGAACATGCTTCGACAATTCCTCGTGCTCCCAAGGGTCGTTTATGCGGACGAATTTCATCGACTCCCGGAACATCTTCAAGAGTTCCTCTTTGTGCTTCCGCGAGAATTCGAAGCCGGACATGTAATCGTTGACAAGCGCCTTCAAGGCAAGGGGATCCGAGACCTCGTCGGCCTTTCTCTTAAAATCGTGCATGGCGTTGACCGACCGTGTCTTGATGGCTTTGTCGTCGCGCAGATTGGATGGGAACGTCGAAATGAAGGTACGGACGTCGTAGCGCGGACCCTTCTCCTCGGTCTCGGGTTCTACGCGCCTGCGGTTGGCCGTGAACCACTTGAGCCGCTCGGAGAGGTTGTCCGTGAACTTATTCTCCTCTCCCGGGCCGAACTTCGATCCCTTTGCCTTCATCGCCTTCACCACCTCGGCGACATAGCGCGTGGTGGGATCTCTGGTAATCGACGACATCTCCTTTTCTTTTTGTTCTATTTTCTTTAGGACGGCATCGCGTTCGGCACCCTTGAGATAAAGCGTGTCGATTTCCGACTTTACCCATGAGAGATAGTCCATCTCCTGCTGCACCTGCTTGTTGCCGCGTGTGACCTCGGACGCAAAGTCGATCAGCCTCCCGTCCACCTCCTTTTGGGCGGCGACGTCCTCCTTGGAGGCTCTCTCGTCTGCCAGCGCATCAATGGTCTTCTCGAAGTTTTTGGTGGACACCTCCGGCTTTGGCACGGACCTTGCAAGAATCCCGTTGACCCTCTCCCTGCTCAAGTCCATCTGCTTCGTGTACAGCGTGTCGATCTCGTTCATGAGGCTGCGGAGCGTCGCCTCGTTCTCGGAGAGATTGCTGATGTCGTGCTCTATGCCTGCTATGTCGGCCTCGGCCTTCTGCCGCGGGCGCTGGGTCTGGCGCTCGATGGCCTTCTCCCTCTCATCCTCCGGCATCTTCTTCATCAAATCGACATCCTCGCCGACATCCTCGGTGTCCGATGGCATCTCCTCCATCTTCTTGCGAGCCTCCGCGAGGAGCGCCCGCTTGCCTTCGGCGTCGGACTTCAAGGACGTGAGCCGCGCCTCGATTCCGGCCTTCGTCTTTCCCCAATCGCCAAGGGACCCGAAGAGCCCTTTGAGCACGATGAACCGTTGGGCGCCGGCCTCGGAGAGCCCGTGCCACAGCTTCCTCACGCCGGCCGTGAACTCGTCCGGATCGACATAAGCGAGCATGTTCTCGTTGGCCAAGTCGACGAGCGTCTTGGTATGCTCCTTGGCCTTGCCGAGCAACACCGCCTCCACCTTGGCAAGCAGTTCCTTCCAAAGCCTACGGGTCTCCTTCGGGTCGAACGGGACCCTGCCCTTTTTGGCCGGGTCGTACACGGCGGGCTCTATGCCACCAAGTTCCGTCTTTCTTTTTGTCATCTGAAGGAGCTTTTTCTCATCCTTGTCGATGCTTTTCGCCGCATCGGCGGCTTGTGACTTCATTGTGGCAAGTTCGTCGGCGAGGCGTTTCCGTCCGGTCTCGTCATCCGTCGCCTTCATCTTGGACTCGGCCTCTTCGGCTTTCCTTGCCGCGTCTGCGGCCTGGGACCTCAACGCCGCGAGTTCCTCGGTAACGGCTGGCTTCTTGGACTTGCGTCCCGTCGCCTTCACCTTGGGCTCGGCTTCCTTGGCTTTCTTCGCCGCATCGGCGGCTTGGGACTTCAGCGACGCAAGTTCCTCGGCGAGGTGCGGACGTCCGGTTTTGTCGTCTATCGCCTTTATCTTGGCCTCGGCATCGGCGATCCTCTTGTCCAATATCGCCTTGAGGCCCTTTGTCTGCTTCAATTGGACGGAGACACTCTCGGACGTCTCGGTAGGCTTGTGACTCTGCAGCTTTCTTATCCACGAGCTGAAATCCTCCCACGACCCTATCTCGGAGAGTTCGTCCCTGCGCTGGTCGTACAGGTGGTGCGCCCGTGCCTTCCAATCCTCCGGCTTCCCCTTGATCTTCTCGTAGAGTTCCGCAGTTTCCGTCTCGGGCTCGTCGACGGCTCCCGCCGGGTAAAGTTCCTGTATCCTGCGGAAGGATTCCTTTCTCGAAAGGAAGCGCTCAATCAAGTTCACGCGCTTCTCCATCGTCCTGTATTTTATGATTTCCCCGACATTGACCCCCGGGGCAAGCGCCACGCTCTCTTCCATCTTGTCGAGCAGATGCTTGAGCCTGTCGAAGCGCGGGATGTCGTCATGCAGCTTCTGAAGATCCTGGGGCTTGATGTACTTCGTGAGAAAGTCGACATCCTTCACGACCTCGTCAGCATACCGGTAGTCGCTCCGGGTCTCCGGATCTATGCCGGCGCGCTCGCACCGTTCCCTCAACTCGTTGCGGCGCCGCTCGAACTCGTCGCGGTGCTTGACCTTGTAGATCTGCTTCGCGACCTCCTTTTGGATGTTGCGCAGCGCCCTGCGGCGCTCCGGGTGGATCCTCCTCGTGAACGCCGCCGGCAGGGCCTCGGACACGGCTTGTCTCGGGTTCCTGATGAACGCGGCGAGCGCCTTGATGAACGCAAGCTGCTTCTTGAGTTCCGGGCTCTGCAGCTTCTCGGTATAGATGGCCTTGTTCTTCTCGGCTTTCTCGGCCTCCCTCTTGGCCTCGTCCATGCGCCGGCCAAGTTCCATGGATATGCGGTCCTTGTTCTTGAGGATGTGCTGTTGGATGTTGTCAGAGCCCTTCATCATCGTCTCGGTGACAGTCTTGTCGATGTCGAATTTGTAGCCCCTCGCCGGCTGCTTCTGCCCAGGGACGGCTTCCGGGCTTGGCATTTCCTTTTTCATCTGCTCCGGAGTCATGCCCAAAGGTTCCTCGGCCGCCATCGCGAGGGACTTCACGAAGTTGAACCCGTTCCTCTGCAGCGCCAACATGAACTCGTCCACGCCGTCGGGGTTGAGGAAAAAGGCATTGAGGTACACCGGACCGGTCTTCTTCTGCCGCCTTGTGTAAACGGACGGCAGTTCCATCTTCCCTGCCAACTTGAGGATGCCAAGGCGCGCCGCCGCGCGGATCGCGGCCATCTTCGCCATGAAAATGCGCAGGTCGTCGGCGAGACTTGCCTGCTTCTGCGGCTCCGGGACCTTTTCCGGCTTCACCGGCTCTATCGGCTCGACACCCCTAGACTCGTAGCCCTTCTGGCGCTCCCTCTCCTCCCTCCTTTTTGACTTCCGCGTCTCTGCCGACGAGAGGGCCCCACCTATGTCGGCCCGTTTGAACGCCGTCTCAAGGTGCCTTTCGAGCACCGCATCCGGGTCGTATTTCTTGAGCTCCTTTGTCATGCCCTCGATATACCCGACAAGCGATGGTATCTGGGAGAAGCTAGGCCCGGCGACCTGCTCAGGCCTGCCGGCGCCCCTCTTTGCAAGTTCTTCTGACTTTTTCAAGAGGAACTTGAGCACGCCGTTGTTTCGGAGGTGCACTATCCACTGCTCCGGGTCGTCCGGCAGGGTGGCGGACGACGGGCCGGCATCCGCCTCGCCGTATGCCGCCGGTGGCGTCTCGCCTCTGTCCCTGTACATAATTCCGACGCCATAGTCCCAGAGCACATTCGCCTTTTCGACCCTTGAGAGTGCAATCAGCGCCTTCCTTATCTCGTCGAACTGCTTGGCAAGCTTGTTGATTTCAGGGAACTTGTAGGACTTGATGTTCCTGTCCCTGGACTCGTACACCCACTTCATGAGCGCGTTGGCCTTTTCGCGGAAGTCCCTCAATGCGTCGCTCTTGAATTGGACGGCATTACTGTCGGACGGTCCTGCGGCTTTTTCCTCTGTGACGAGGGACTCAGCGGCCTTGAGCAGCCTGTCCCTAACCGCCTTGTTCTTCTTGGCGGTGTCAAGATCCATGAAGGCTTTGCCACCCCTTGTGGACTCCAACCTCTTTCTGGCGGCTTTGGCCTCCCGCTGTGCCAATATGTGCTCCCTCACCAAGTCGAGGACACGTTGGGTGTTCTTCTCGCCGTACTTCGAGGAATATTTCGCCATGAGAGAGTTGGTGGCCCCGTCCAACGCCGCCTTGACTTCGTCGTCACCCATTTCGTGCCGGCGGACGAAGAACGGTGCGGTCATCGCCCGCAGCGCTGCCCTCGTGAGGGGCTCCGAGAGTGCGTTGGCCTCCCTGAAGGACTCGTACGCCTTGTTACCTTTGATATCCACGACGGCCATCATCTTGCTGAGATCCTCGGGATTTTCCTCGGTCGCCGCGAGGGATCTCTCCAACTCTCTTACGTGTCCGGCCCAATCCGAACTTTGGGCGCGCATGTCTCCGATCCAATCATCAAGTTCCTTCAACGAGGCATATTCCCCCGCGGCCCTCGGGAACATGAGATGGAGTGCCTGCCTTTGATCATCCGTGAGGTCGGCCCCCTTCATCGCCTCCTTCATCTGCGCGACCATCGCCTTGTAAGTCTCCTCCCCCTCACGGTGCTCGCCTTTTTCGACGAAGTCCTTCAGCCTTGAGAGATCCTCCTGCAGGGGGGTTGGAAACGGCACCTGCTTGCCATCTTTGTCCGTCACCGTTCGCCCCTTGCCCATGGCCTCGACATATCCCAGGAGCCCAGAGATGACCCGGTTCAAAATGCCCGCATGATCGGCGACGATCAAGTGATCCCCTACCTTTTGCCCAGGCTCCTTCGCGTTCTTGGAGAAGAGGTCATCCACCTTCCTCCGGAGGTCGGCAACGGTTCTTCCGAGTATCTTCGCCTCGTTGCTGTCAGTCTCGTAACTCTTGCCGTAAAACCTGGCGTGGCGCTCATCATCCTTGGACGGGCGTTCGCCTGCTTCTCGTTTTTCCCTCGCTTCCTTCCACGCTCTGTATTTCTCCAGCGCTTCCTTCCAAGCTTTGTATTTCTCGTCCCTCATGTGCCCGAGGACTTTGAATATAAGGCCCTTGACCTTCGCCTCGTTGTCAGCGGTCGCCTCCCCAGCGGACGAGCCTGCGTCCTCCTCCAACTCTGCAAGATATCTCTTCATCGGGGGCTCTTTGACGCGCCCCCTGTGTGTCGGCTTGCCCTCGCCGACGCCGCGGACTCCGAGGAAGAAGATGATGGCATTCAGCACGTCGTTCACGTCGCCGTCCTTCCCGATGTCGTCGTAGCCGAGGGACTCGGGGTATGTCTCCGGCAGCGAACCTTTGGTCGGCGTCCTCCATGCACGCTCGGCTTGGTATTGATCTGGCGTCAAAAGGGCTGGCGCTTTCTCGAAATAGCTCAACTCCTCCTCGGTGACGTGGCCGGCGTTCACCAGCTCCGGCTCGCGCAGATCCTCCCGCGTTTTTGGCTGTGCGGGTGGCCCAGCGACGATCTTCATTATCCTGTTCGCGGCAGCCTCAATGGGACCGAGCGTGATGTTCCGCGTGTCCTCCACCCACCGCAGCACGCGGGCCAGGTGTTTTACCCTGTCGGCGTGCCCCGCCGTCGCAAACTCTGTAGACGAGTCTGCTTTGGCGTCTCGCGCGGCTTTCTCGACTATCCACTCGATGTCTGCGGGGTTCTCCGAACTCTTCGAGATCGCCTTTACGAAGTCGTCCGTCCCATCGCCGAAAAGCTTCCGGTCGGCCTTCGGGTCGTACTCGCCGGCCTTCGTCAGCGTCATGAGGCCTTGAAGCCCTGCGGCTATCCTGTCAATCATCGTGGGCATAGTTTGTCAGCCGACCTTTCGTGTCGTGCTAGGCCGCCATCCTTGACATGGCGAGCTTGACCGCCAACCTGTTCAGTGAGGACTGCTTCTCCGCCAACTCGGCCTCCTCGACGACGCCCTCGGGCCTGAACGCCTCGGGCTCCGCCTCCTGCTGTGACTCCGCCGTCGCGACCGATTGGAAGATCTGCTCCATCTTTCCATACGCCGCCTCGTTGAGGGCGCGTTCGTACCCGGCGGAAATGGCCTCTATGGCGGATGCCCTCTCCTCGTCCGGCTCCGCAGGGGCGGGCCCTGACTTGGCGAGATCTTCCAACGCCGCCAAGGACTCCTTCCGCACCTTTGCCGCCTTCAACTCGCTTCGCGCCCCGTCGTAGTCCCCCTCCTCAAGCATGCCTTCGAGCGCCAGGGCCCTCTCCGCAGTCTGGTCGCGGATCTTGCGTATCGCAGCCGCCGCCTCCTGCGCGCGCTGCTTGAACGTCGTCATCACCTTGGGCCCCTTCAAAGCGACGCCTGCCTCCTCCTTCTCGCGCTTCGTCATGCGCTCCGGCAGCCGCGCCTTTGTGGTCTCGACGATGGCGACGATGTCCGGATCCGGCGCCTCCCCGCGGCCGCCGGCGAGCATTTCGAGGATCGCTTTTTGTATCTCTTCCTTGATTCCGATGACGATGTCGCGGATGGCAACGTCGGTCTTCGACTCCTTCAAGTCCTTTGAGATGGCCGCGCGCTCCTCGGCGGATACCGTCAGCGATCCCTGTTTGAAAGCCTCATAGGCGGCCTTTTTCTCCTCCATGCTCGCCTTCTTGTTCTCGCCTATCCAAGCCACCTTGAGGGCCGGCAAGATGTCCTCGACGGACTTCCCTCCGAACTTGATAGACTTTTCCGCGTCCCCCAGAATGTCCGATTGGAGGATGCCACGGACGAGCGACTCCCAATGTATCCTGCCCGACTTCGTCGGAAGGAGCGCCTCGTGCATGGCAAGCTCCGTGAGCCATTTTACCCCGGCCCTGCTTTTGAGCGCGTTGCCGTACGTCCACGATTGGCTGTGAGACCAAAACCTCCCCGTCTCAGGGAATCTCCGTGATATCTTGTCGGATATCTTGGCGGCGGCTTTGTTGGCGTGATCCATCCTCTGGTGCATGAGCCAGACGACATCCTCGCCGAGCCCCTCCCCGCCCTCGCCCTTGGGCGCGCCCGCCTGCTCCTTGAGGATCTTCTCCCATTCCTCGGCTGTCTGTTTGAAGCTCTCAAGGACCGCCCGTGTCTTTTCGGCTTCCTCCTGCTGCTTCGACTTTTCGCCCCTGAGGCCGCCCCGTGGGTCGGTCTGCGTGATGGTTTCGCCGTGCATGGCCAGGAGATCCTTGAAATCCTGATCCTTGGCGATGTTGCGCCCGTCGACGACGACCCTGCCGAAGTATTCCTCTGCGGCAGCGGAGACCCCCTCTTTCGCCTCGGGCCTTATCAACTTGTTGGCATAGTCGTCAATCATGGAAACTATGGCGTTCTTCAACTGGCCCGCCGTCACGCCAGTCGACCTTATGGCTCTCCTTGCGGAAAGCACCACCTTCTCGCTCAAACCGCCGAGTGACACTTGGAATCCCTGTTTCCTGTCCTCATCAAGGACGCGAAGGGTGAATTCCTCCCCAGGCCTCTCCGCCTGCAGGGCAAGGCCCACATCGTCCGGGACGACGACGGTGTAGTTCTTCCCGCCGAACTTTGGTATCGACATCGTCAGCATCGTCAGAGGGCCGTGCCTGCTCGGTGCGACCTCCGCCATGACGTAGTTCCAAGCTATCGGTTCCTTGCTCTTGATGGCCTCGCGCATCAATTTGCCGATCTCTGGGTCTATGTCCCTCGCTCCGTACTCGCTCGCGTGCTCCTGCGCGGACTGCGTCTTGCCAGCCACGGGACGTATCCATGTCGTCGCGGGGTGTTTGCCCACCTTCTGTTCGGCGAGCTTGTTGCCGAAGTTGCCCGGGTCGATCAATTCGTCGCTCAGCATGCTGATGACCGTGTCGAGGGCCTTCGTGGCGGTGACGCTCGCGTTCGTCTTCATGTCGCGCTCGTCATAGACCGGCTTGTTCGACTTCTCGTACTTGTAGAACTCGGCAAGCTTTTTCGGGTCGTGCGCCCTTCCCGTTTCCTTCTTGAGCAGATCGGCGAACACGCTGAAGGCATCGCTGGGATCCATGTCCGGCCCCTCGAAGTACGCGATCACCTTCCTGTCTCCCAACTCATCGACAGTCCCGAGCATCCTGTGGACATACGACCCCAAAGAACGATTGAGCTTCCGGGAAAACTTTCTGCTGAAAGTGATAGTCGTCCAACGCAGGAGCTTGTCAGGTAGCCCCGTGAGAAGGTCGATCACGTCGGAATTCGACCAGAAGGCCGATTTCGATGGATCGTCAGGGATGTCGATGGCCTGCTGCAGGAGCGCCGCGAAGGCGCGCGATATGGCTTTGTCATAGTCGATGCCCTGCTCGTTAACGAGGGATTTCGCCTTATCAAAATGGGATTCCAAGTCCCCGCCGGACTCCTCCCCCTCGTCGTCCTGCGGATCCTCCCGTGCGAACTTGGGGGCGAGGACGATTTGGGAGACGAAACGGCCGACGACGCCTCTGATGAGATCCAGCGAAGGAAATGCCATGCATCTCCCCTTGTAGGTGCGCGTTACGTAAGTGTCCCCGTATTACTAGAGAATTAGACCCGCCGTAATGATCTCCTGATGCACCGGCCGGAACCTGAAGGGGACACCCATGACCGACATGAAGTCGCTGACGGACGAGCAACTGAAGGAAGAACTTGAGCGCGCCTCCGGGCAGCTCTCCAAGGCCGAGTCGGCATACGTGCAGGCGCAGAACCTGTGCGAGGCGCTCGAAGCCGAGGCAACCGAGCGCGAGGCCTCCAAACGCAGGGACGTGCCGCACAAGGAGCTTGCCCTCATACTGCAGGCTTGGGGCGTACGCCTGTCGGACATGTCGATGGCGATCCCGCAGCTGCACGGGGACGCCAAGCGCGGCCTTGAGGATCAGCGCGACCTCCTCCAACGCTGCATCGGAGACATCAAGCGGGCGATGGGGCTCTAGTCGGACAGCGACCACCCGTACATGAACGTGAACTCTTGGGAGGCCTTCCGGCACCTCGCCTTGTTCGCGTACGTGCTCAACTCCAGGAGCTCGTGGCGGGCCGACCGATCCTTGTACAGGTAGTCGGTCATCCAATCCTCGAAGCTGTGCTCCTGCTCGCGCGTCCACTTGTGGGCGCGGAACCAGTCCTGCGACTTGAAGTCGATGCCGGCGTACTTCGCCTTGACCCTGCGGCACATCTCCTTCAGGACCGCGGCGAGGTGTGTCCCAAAGCCGTTCTTGTCAGTGCGAGCCCTCTCCGGGGCGCTCTTCTTGCGGGCCATCTGCATCTCCTTTGGATGTGGTGTTCTTTCTCTTACGCCTTCTGAACCAATCCCACTCGCTTTTGCCCTTTGCCCAATCAGTCGTCGACACACCGCCCACATGGGCACCCTCGCGGGCGGCTATGTCGCACAGCGGCTCGTCGAGAGGGGGCCGGTCGCATTCGACGACCAACCCCCCGAACAAGTCCCGCATCGTGCGGGTGGGGGGAAGATCCCCCTGTGGAATGAGCCTTATCATTTTCTCGAATTCTCGTCTGCCTTGCTGTAGACTTCCTCGCAACTCATCAGCTTCTCCCAGCGGCCGTCCTTCTTCCCGAGCAGCATGCCGTCCTCGACACGCACCTCCCCGGTCCCGCCGGACTTCTTGACGGCGTCCTCGATGACGTCGATCGCCTCCATCATGTGCATCTGGTACCACCCGATGGGCCTGCTCCCGAACTTCGGCCCCATGCGGTACTTCGTGAGCCACGTGAAGACCTTTTTCAGCTCCGGGTGTTCGGGCGAGTCCGAGTAGTGGACGGGGAAGACCATGCCGTTCGATGCGCCCACGTCGCCGGCCTGCTTGGAGAATCCCTCGGGCTTGAGCATAGACTTCAGCTTCAGGATGAGTTCCTGCTCCTTGTTCGATCCGAACACGAGGACTTTCTGCGACATCGCTGCACCGGGGGTTGGTTTGAACACCAGATACTTGTAGTCGTCCCAAGTTTTTCCGCCGAAATGGCCCGTTTCCTCTTTGAGCCCGGCACCCGGTGTGTTCAAGACAAGGTCATCGAGTTCGATGCCGTCGACGTCGAACACCATGTCCGCAGGCGCGGACACAGTCCATGAGTACGACCGAATGTGTTCCAAATCTTTGTTGTGGACCGGCATGTTCGATAACTCGAGATCCCCCGGGTATCTCGAAACCTCGAAACCGGCCCTTTTGATCTGTTGGACGACATATGGGTCTCCCACAAGAGTGGCCGCCTCCTTTGGAATCTTACCACGTTTCTTGAGTGCGTCTTTGACAAGTCTCTCAATGTCGTCAGCCTCGCGTATCTGCTCGACAGTCAGCCCTGTTTCTCTGGAGACTTGATGTATCGTTCCCCCCTGCCACCCGAGGACTTCAAGGGCCTTGTGGAAGTTCTTCATCGCCTTGGTTGGGTTTTCCCCCCATGGCTCATTGCTCCACGGCCTGCCTTCGAAAGGAGGAATTCCCCAATTTGTCGCGTCGATGGTGTTCGAAAGGACATCAATCTTCTCTGACGCCACGCGCATGCCGAGCATCTCGAGTCTGTCCGCGATCGAGTCCAAAGCCTTCGTGGCGGTCTTTTTCATCAACATGTCGTCTTCCTCTGTGGACGCACGATTCCCATAATCTCTACGAGTTTTGAGAGGAGATCCTGTATACGCGCTTTTGCTCTCCATCTCACGCCGTCGATCGGTGCCAACACCTGCCATCATGTCGCCGATGTGCCGCTCCATCTGCCGACTCTGCTGCCGTCGCTGCTTCCTCGCGCGCTCCTTCACTTCCTCGGTCTTCTCCCAATGCGCCATCTGCGAGTGGCCTTTGAGGCCCCCGGCGCCGCCCTCGGTTTTGCCACGACCCAAACCGGCGTCCTTCGAGACAATATCCTCGTCGAAGTCATCGATGTTGCCGTGCGCGTCGACCACCGAGCGGGTGCCCTTATCCATATCCACTACCATCGCCTTCTTTTTGTTGTCCATCGCCCAACGCTGCACGACGCCGTACGCCCCGTCGGGATCTGGCTCCCTCGACATGACCTTCCTGCCATAGAGCACCTCGTAGGCCCCGCCGATGTGGTCGATGTAGAAGACGTCGTTCGGCTTCACCGCAGCCTCGCGGGGGAGGGCCGGGCGCGTGTCGGCCATGTCGAAATCGACGCGCTCCTGCTCCGTGATTTGGAACTCCTTCGTGAGGATGTCCTCAAGTCTCTCGACGGCCGCCCGGGACTCTGGGTGCCGGTCATGGATGTCCTGGAGGTCGCTCAGGAGGCGTAGTGCGTCCTGCTTGCTGGTCACGCGAGACATGGTAGCTCCCTTGCTGGTGTCGCCAAGCCCATATGTGTCTGCATGAATACCTTATCAGGATAAGGGTTAGATTGGTTTTCCCGGAAAGTATATTCCAAGAAACGAAAGGGGATCCATGCTCGCCTTCCTTGCCGTCGGCACACTGTGGTGGCTGCTCCTGACCGTCGGGTTCGTCGTGTGGATGTTCTACTCCGTGGCGGCCTACCGGCCGATCATGGCGGCCATCTGCCTCGTTCTCTTCCTTGCGCTCCTGCAGTGGGCGTCGGGGGTGCACATGCTGGAGTGGCTCGGGGGCCACCCGCTGCATGTGGCCCTGGCGGTCCTCGCATACTTCGCCGCCGGCGTGGTCTGGTCGTTCCCGCGGTGGTGGCTCCACATCCGCAAGTGGGCCCGGGTCCCGAACAGCTTCCCGCCCCTCGGCAGCAATTACTACGAGAACGTGACCCTCGAGGAGTACAGGAAGAAGTGGGTGGAGCACGAGCTGCGCAAGCTTGACGCCGAGGACCGGGCCGAGCACAACAAGGCGGTCCGGTCGGTGCAGTGCTCCAGCGTGGTGTCGGGACCGATGGCACCGGGCATGACGGCGACGCCCGTAGCGGCCATATGGGCCACAGAGCTCGAGTCGATACGCCCGAAGGCCGTCAAGAACGTGTCGAAGATAACGACGTGGATCATCTATTGGCCATGGTCCGTGCTCGTCAGCCTCTTCGAGGATCTGCTCCGCGAGGTGGCCCGCTGGGTCGTGGAGAGGCTGCGGCATGTCTATGACGCCATCGGCAAGTCGGCCCTGAGGAACGCGTAGCTGGGGAGGGTGGGATGAACCTGTCGAAGCACGAGGTGCTGCAGCGTTTTGTGGTTGCCCTCGAGGGTCTGAACCGCCGCGCCCCGAACAGGCCCGACGTGCTGACGGCGTTGGCGCACGTCAAGGAAATCCTCTACGAGAACACCCCCGACGAGCTGGATAAGATGCCAACGATCGGAGGCACGATAGAGCAATACCATCAGTTCATCAGGTCGATGGAGGGCATCTTGCCGGATACGGAGCAGAGGGCCCCGACGCATGATACCGTCGAGTCGCTCATATCCTACATGGTCGAGAACTGCGACGGCGGCACGTGGCACCCGGCGGACGACAACAACCATTCACCTGCCCTCGTGCAGTTCTCGCAGTGGGACACCGAAAGGCTGTGCTCGGTCACCCTGCAGGTCGCAGCCAAGGCCGGAATGCTCTCCCGCAACATCCTCGAGGAGGTAAGGAGGCGTCGCGAGCGCGAGGGCAAGGAGCTGCGCTCGGTCGAGGATTGGTGGTACAGAGACCTTGAGAAGCATCCCTTCGAAGCGATTCCTGCGGTTGCCTGCGAGGCCTATGCCGCCGGGATCGAGGCGGCCGG
>Ga0172363_10002990_pt1 | contig 13684 bp, 14 predicted proteins | sample LakKivs2_kivu2a2_FD_114541 | JGI IMG/M metagenome (GOLD analysis project Ga0172363, IMG submission 114541) | Sediment microbial communities from Lake Kivu, Rwanda - Sediment s2_kivu2a2 | ecosystem: Environmental > Aquatic > Freshwater > Lake > Sediment | place: Rwanda: Western Province, Lake... | reverse complement strand
CTCCTGCGCACCAGTTATATGGCCACGCACACCGACGCCCAGCTCGACCGCGTCCTGGAGACCTTTGCCACAGTGGGCAAGCAACTGGGCATTATCTGAAAAACGGGGCAAGGCGTCATTCTGAGCGTAGCGAAGAATCTCCCGCAACGAGACCCTTCACTTCGTTCAGGGTGACAGGAGTCCCTGTCATTCTGAGCGTAGCGAAGAATCTTTGTAAGGAGAAACGAGCATGACACCTTTCAACGGCTCGGGGATGAACCTGGGGGGCCTTTCCCGCCTGTCCAAGGCCCAAACGCGCTCCATCAGCCCGGAGAATTTCACGGGCGAGAAGGGCAAGGGCGGCATGGCCACCGAGGGCACCGGCGCCGAGTGCGCCCGCGAACTCGGCCAGGGCTGGAAGATCTCCCCCTCGATCCGCATTGGCCCCGGCGAGACCTTTGTCCTGGCCGACATCCACGGCTCCGGGGCCATCCAACATATCTGGATGACCCCCACCGGGCACTGGCGCTTTAGCATCTTGCGCATCTACTGGGATGGCAGCACCACACCGGCTGTAGAGTGCCCCGTCGGCGACTTTTTCGCCTGCGGTTGGAACAAGTACGCCCAAATCTCGTCTCTGCCGGTCTGCGTCAACCCCGGCAGCGCCCTCAATTGCTATTGGGAGATGCCCTTCCGCACCGGCTGCAAGATGACCATGACCAACATCGCCGACAAGGAGATGGTGCTCTACTACCAGATTGACTACACGCTGACCGAAATCCCCGAGGACGCCGGCTACTTCCATGCCCAGTTCCGCCGCCAGAACCCGCTCACCTACAAGCAGGTCTACACCCTCCTCGACGGGGTGCGCGGGCAGGGGCACTATGTGGGCACATATCTCGCCTGGGGGGTGAACAACACCGGCTGGTGGGGTGAAGGGGAGATCAAGTTCTACCTTGACGGCGACCGCGACTACCCCACCATCTGCGGCACGGGGACAGAGGACTATTTCTGCGGCTCGTACGATTTCGACGTGGGCAAGGAGAACGGCGGCTACCGCGAGTTCAGCACCCCCTACACGGGGCTGGCACAGGTGATCCGCCCCGATGGCCTCTATGCCTCGCAGACGCGCTTTGGGATGTATCGCTGGCATATCATGGATCCCATCCGCTTCCAGCAGGATTTGCGGGTGACGATCCAGGCCCTGGGCTGGCGCAGCGAGCGCCGCTATCTGCCGCTCCAGGATGACATCGCCTCGGAGGCCTATTGGTATCAGACGCTGCCCACCGCGCCCTTCCCCAAGCTGCCGGAGCGGGATTATCTGGAGATCATCTAGACTGTCCTTCAAACCCGACCTGGAAGAGGCCGCCCAACGCTGGGCGGCCTATTACGTTTAAGCACGAAACCACAGATAAACACAGAAAGTGGTCCTCCCGGCCATCTGCATCCATCCGTGTTCATCTATGGTTTCCACGAGCAGGTGAAAGGGAAAATGCAAGAGGGAGCCGGGGGAGGCTCCCTCTTAGCGAAGGGGGGAAGGGGAAAGGGCACAAGGCCCCAACTATCAATAGACGCCCACTTCATCTAGTGTAACGAAGGGCTACGGAAAAGGTTACAGGGGGGCTGCTATTTTCGGCCCAATTTACCAGGTTCTGTTTTCGTCCGTGGTTACGACAAAGCGCACGCCCAGCCACAGCCAGGGCAAGTGGGCGTAGGCGGGCAAATGGACGTAGGCTTCGGCGTGGAAGTGGGAGGGGCCGGCGTTGGCGTCGGCGGGATGAACGTGGCCGTCGGCGGGACGGGCGTGGCCGTCGGCGGGATGGGCGTATTGGTCGGACGCGGAGTTGCCGGCGGCGGGACGGCAGTATTGGTCGGGTGCGACGTGGGCGTCGGCGGCACCGGCGTGATCGTCGGCCAGGGCTGATCTTGCCGCCGCGTCACCGTCGGCGAGGGCCAGGAAACCATCGGCGTGCGCGAGGGCTGGCGCGTCCGCAGGTCGTCTTCGGCAGTGGGAGACGCCTTGGGCGTGTTCCAGGGGATGTGCGGCGTGCGCGTCGGCGGAGGTGTGGGCCGAGTGGCCTCCGGCGTCAGGGTGGGCTTGGGCGTGGGCAGGCGCAGCGTGCGCGTCGGCGAAGGATACGGCTCGACCCGGGTGGGGGTGCGCGTGGGGGGCCTGGTGGGCCGCGGCAGGCGCGTGCGTGAGGGCCTTGGTGTGAATGTGGCGCTGCCTCTCGGGGTGGCCGAAGGAACAAGGGTCGGTTTGGCTCCACCCGGCGTCCGAGTAGGCACGCGGGTGAGGGAGACGATCCTCGGCGTTATCGTGAGGCGCGCCGGCTGCATACCAGGCGTCAAGGATGGGCTGGGCAAGGGCTTCGGCTCCTCCGTGGCGCTCGGCTGCGGGGTGGGCGCCGCTGCACCCTGTTCAGGGGACATCGTGGGGCTGGGTTTAGCTGCGGTGCGGCTGGGCTCCGCCGTTATGGTGGGGCTGGTTTCGGCCGCGGGCGTAACCGGCTTGGGAGGCACAACGCTCACCCGTTGCGCGCTCAAGAGGCCGCCAGCCGCCCGGCCCTCAACGGCCACCACTGTGCCCGGCTGCGGCGGCGTAGCGCCCCAGGTCTCCGGGGCAATCTGCACCTCGACCCCGCCCACCGACCATCCGCCATCGGCGGTCGCTTCCAGAGGCCCTTGGAACTCGACGTCGGCCTCGCGTCCCAATAGGAGCACCTGCTGAGTTTCATCTCGCCGGGTAACGACCAACTGCTCCTCATAGCGATCGCGGGCCTCGGGATCAAAGGTCAAAGTCAGGCGCACCTCCTCCGCCGCACGCTTGACGGGGTAAAGCAGATCGCCGGGGAGCGCCTCAGCCGAGGCGTTGATCGTTCCGCCCATCACCATGACAAAGACGAGCATTATGGCCAGAACGGCGGTCGCCCACCGCCAGGTAGGAGCACCGGCGCGACGCTGCCGGCCCACGGTGCGGGCGAGGATGTTGGCGGCCAGTTTGGCCGAGGGGCGGAGCACCGGCAGTGTGGAAAGAAGGCGATCCTGCTCCAGGTAGGCGGCCAGGGTCGCCGCGCAATCCGGGCAAGTGGCCAGGTGGGCCTGGAGCCGCTCGCGCTCAGCTGGGCTCAGCTCCCGGAAAATGGCCAGTTGTGGGCCAAACTCCGCGCAGCCCATGTTACCTCTTCTCTCCGTACACTTGGCGGAACCTCTCACGCGCCCTGCAGAGGCGGGTCTTGACGGCCCCCTCAGTCAGCCCCAACATCTCCCCGATCTCTCTGATCGAGTACCCCTGCACGCTGAAAAGGATCAGAGGGGCGCGATAATCGGGCGGTAGTTGGGCCAGGGCCTTCTGAACTGCCTGCCGCTCTCCGGTGCGATCTTCAGGGATGCCCTCCGCAGAGGGCAGCTCGCGCTCTTCCAGCAGGGGTAGCCACTGCAATAGCTTCGCCCGGCGCAACTGGTCATAGGCCGTGTTCGTGGCAATGCGGTATAACCAGGCGCGTTGGTTCGCGTCCGCCGGTAACGCCGGTAAGGCCCGATAAGCTTTGAGGAAGACATCCTGAGTCAGCTCCTCGGCGCGCTCCGCATCGTTCAGCAAGCGATAAAGGTAGTTCAAAATCGGCTGCTGGTAAGTGTAGAACAACTGCTCAAAGGCAGCATCCAGATCGGCCGGCTTATTAGCGCCCATTGCCCCCTGCTTGCGCCCCTCTCTCCCCCCCGCAGAGTGTGACGAAGCAGGCCCGCCGATGGTTACTAACAGGGCGAGTAGTGCCCGGATAGGTTGAAAGGGAATGCGTGCTATCGCTTGATAGAGCATGTCCTGGCCAATGGGTAAGTCAATCTGAAGATGAAGCTGCGTCTAGCTTCGGACTGGAAAGGATGGCGGATGCCATAGCGCGCTATGATACACGCCAGAGCGCGTTCCGGCAAGTCTGGCTTGCGCAAGCGGGGTGAGAGACCCTATAATGCTAATGTTGCTTGCGCGCACTATTGACGACATTCCGCTACGCGCAAGCCGGGGGAACCGTTCATGAGAGTCCGGGGCGTCCTCGTCATCACCTTTATCTTCGCCCTGCTGGTTTGGGTGGGCGCCGCCATGATAGACTATTTTGCGCTGGGTGGAGGCCCTTCGCTATGGGGAGCGTTGATCACCGCCGTGCCCACCCGGGCGGTTTTCGCGCGATTGTTTGGCAGTTCCGCTGTGCTGCTTTTGGGGACGATCATCGCCAGGGCCATCGCCCAACGTGACCAAGCACAGGCCCGCGCAGAGCACTTGAACGCCGTGTTACGCGCCGTCCGCGACGTCAACCAACTGATCACCCAGGAGAAGGACCGCTCGCGCCTTATCCAGAAGGCGTGTGAGCATCTCGCCTCGTCCCATGGCTGCCACTCTGTCTGGATCGCTCTTTTTGACGAATCGGGCCGTCTGGAGATGGCTGCTCAGAGCGGCCTGCCGGAGGCCCCCTGGTCATCCCTGGTCGAGCGCCTGCAAAGAGGGGAGCTGCCCCCCTGTGCGCGTTGTACATGTACGGTTACCCCGGCGAAACCGTCGTCCGCCACGCCATGTTGGAGCCGGGGTTTCTCTTCATCCAGAAGCCTTTCACGATCCAGGCGCTGGCGCAAAAGGTGCGCGAAGCTCTACGTAGCCGTCCCGTGTAGGAAAGAGGTGCAATATGATAGGGCGCGAGGAGATTTTGCAGACTCTGGCGGCGCACCGTGAGGAACTGAAGCGCTATGCCCTAAAGCGTCAGATGCGTGAGCAGATCTTGAAGGAGGCCGTGCGTGCTGCCTAGAGATTGGAGGCTACGCATAGAGGGGAAAAAGAGATGGCCGATTTGCTGGTGGGCGGATTGACGCTGAGCACGGATGACCGCGGCCGGCTGCACTTTTGGGGAGAGGTCTTTAACCTCGGCTCCCAGACGCAGCGCTGGGTGCGGGTGACGATCCGCCTGCTCAATGAAGGCGGCGCCACCCTGGCCGAGCAGAGCGACATCACCGGCCTGGAATGGACCTTGCCCGGCGCGCGCAACCCCTTCTACCTGCGCTTCCTCACCCCGCCGGAGCATTGGAACAGCTTTACCATCCAACTGGCGGGGCAAGCGCACGACTTGAATGACCTTAACCTCCCCCAACCGCATCCGGGGCTGGTGGTGGACAAGGATCACTTCCGAGAGATTGACCGCGCCGATTTGCGTTGCAGCATCATCGGGCTATTGAGCAACAAGGGCCTGGCCCCCGCTTCGCACGTCAAGGTCGCCGGCACCCTCTACAACGCCGAGGCCAAGGTAGTGGGCGTGCTCAGCCCCTATCTGGTGCCTCGGGGGGTGCTCGCCCCCGGCGACTCCTTCCCCTTTGAGCTCAAATACTATGCCCTGGGGGGCATCGTCGCCAACTACACCCTCCAGGTGCAGGGGCGTATCGTCACCGAGGGGGTCGCCGCGTAGGGGAAATCCGCGAATAACACGAATCTACACGAATAGGCTCCATAAAAGATTCGCGTCCATTCGCGTGATTCGCGGACCTTTCTCTCATTGCTTGTCTGGCGGGACGACGCCGATGGTCAGCAGGATGTTGGCGTAGATGCGCTGTTCCCCCGTGGCGATGACCAGGGCCACGTCACAGCCACGAGCCGTCTCATAGAAGGCCATGCGCCCCAACGGCTGCAAGCCAACCCCCTTGGGCAGCGCCTCGCGGAAGCGATCAAAGATGGGCGGCTCCACGCCGCTTTCGGGCATCATCACAAAAGCGGCTTCGATGGGTATGGCCTCTGCCAGTACGGCCAGCACCTCATCCACCGGGGCAAAGCCTCGGCTGAGGTTGAGGTAGACGTGCTCCGCATCGGCGTTGGAGCCGGTGGAGAAGGGATAGTTGCCGTCGGCGATGAGCACGCGCGAGCCGTGTCCGGCGCGCCCCAAGGCAGAGAGGATTTGCGGATGGGTCAGCTTGGATTTGAGCATAGCCACCTCACTTTTTGATTATGCCCTCACGATTCCGTAGGGAAAGGGGACACTCACCGCAGAGGTCGCAGAGGACACAGAGAAAAACGTACATAAGAGCCTCTGCGTTCTCCGCGTGCTCAGCGGTAAAACAAGAAAAGGAACAAGCGTTCGTAGTGACGCCACATGCGCGGATGAACCAACCGCGCATTGTCAGGCGTTGCCCTGCAAACCATCCAGGATAGACAGCAGCTCCTCATTGGAGGGAATATCATCCATCGCGTGGCCGTAATGTGCGAAGCGGGCCACCCCCTCCCGGTCCACGATCACCTGCGCGGGCATGCGCCCCAGCTTGAAGAGGTTTACCTCCTGGCCGTATCGCTTGAGCACCGTATGCCCGGGGTCGGGCAGGCCGATGAAGGGCAGGCCCTCAGCCTGCCAATAGCGGCGGAAGGCTTGCGCGTCCTCCGGCCCCACGACGATAACTACCGCGCCCCGCTCGACGAGCTGCTGGTAGTCCTGGCGCAACTGCGCCATGTGCCGGCGGCAGAACGGTCACGCAAAGCCCCGGTTAAAGACCAGGATCACATGCTGCCGGCCGCGAAAATCGGATAGGCGAACCATCTGCCCGTTCAGGTCGGGCAGGGCGAAATCGGGGGCTGGCTGATCGAGCTGAATCCTGCTCATACTCTACCTCCTTGAGTCCAGGGCATCGCCTCACTCCGCTTTGGCCTTTGCTTTGAGCCGCTCATACTCGGCCAGCGACAACACGATGGCCTGCGGCAAAACCCTGCGGGTGATGATCAGGGCCTCGCCCGTTTCGAGAACACGCCGCAGTAACTCCCTCAAATGGGCACGCGCCTCCGTCGCGCTGATCGTGCGCTCCATCGTGCCCCTCCGATAGATCATGCAGTACCCAAGTCCGAGTATAGCCAAATAACGAACGGGTTCAAGGTGTCCGTCTATCCGGGAGGCCCACAACGCCCACAAGGGGCTAGTCTACATTGCACGCCCCCGTAGTCTAGCGCCTTGTGCGCGTCCGCTCACACTCACGACGCCCACAAAGGGTTCTGCGGGAAAAGGGGAGATTCACCGCAGAGAACACAGAGAAAAACAGGAGAAAGCCTCTGCGTTCTCCGCGTGCTCAGCGGTAGACTTTTTCCCACAGAATGCCCTGACGGGCACACTACGAACCCTCTTGGACCGACCAGAGCAGCGGCAGCCACAGACGTGGGGGCGTGGGAGGCAGGGTCTCTTCTGGTGTCGGGGTGGCCGTCGCCGTGGGGCTATGCTCCGGCGTGGGCAGCGTCCCCTCCGGGGTCGGTGTGGGGCTTGCCGTCGCCGTGGGCGTGGTCGTCGGAGTTGGGGTTCCGGTGGGCGTGCTCGTCGGCGTGGCCGTCGCCGTAGCCGTGGAGGTCACTGGGAGCAGTTGCGGCTCGCTCTGGCTCAGGTTGCCGGCCATGTCGCGCACGCGGAAGCGCAGGTGTGTGCCGCTCAGCAGGGGGGCGGTGAGCGTCTGGGGCGTGGTGATGCCCGGGCTGGCCGCCAGGGTGATCGGCTGCCATTCGCCCCAGGTCTCGCCCCCATCCCGCGAGACGGACCAGACGGCGCTGGACGGATCCAGCCCTGAGAGGGGATCCTGGACCTGCGCTGTATATGTGCCAAAGCTGAGCCAGTGCGGCCCCGTCAGGTCCACGTTCACCGTCACGATCTGATCCCTGGCGTTCCCTGCAGCATCCAGGAAGCGCACCGTGACCGCCTGCATACCCTCGTGCGCGGCGACGGTCCAGTAGAGGGGCAAGGCAAGCGATTGTGGCGCGCTGAAAACGATCACCCGATCCAGGTAAAGGTCGCCCGTGGCGCGGAAGGCGGTGCGAAACTCCAGGCCATCGCTAATATCCGGGTCGGTGCAGGTGGGCGAGAGGCCCTTGTAGGCCAGATCCAATCGGAACTCCTCGTAAACGCCATCTCGCTGAAAATCCGCGCCAGTGAGAGAGCGCTGGGAATAGATGCGCCGCCCCTGATTATCGGCCACGTCGAGCAGGGCCAGCTCCGCAATCACCGCCCGGCTGGGCGTCTTGTGCCGGAAGTAGACCTGGTAATCCTTCCAGGTCGGCAGGTCGCAAAGGTAGGGCCCAAACCAGGCTCCGGCGCTGTCCGCTCCCGCACGTCCCTGCCAGGCCAGGCCGTTGAGCGCCGTCGTATCCGTCACCTGGCGGCCGGTGTTAGCCTCGTGATAAAGCCCCTCGCCCTCCCAAGACCAGGCGTTGGAGAATTGCACCTGCGTCGCGTCGGCGCTGGAGAGGGTGAAGCCAACCCGCGTCGTGTTGGCCCACCCCGACACCGCTGCCGAGCCAGAGGGAGGGGTGTTATCCACGCCGACTTGCACCGTGGCCTCACTCGACCCGGCGGCATTATAGGCTGCGACCCGCAACTGGTGCTGGCCCTCAGTCTCGGCCGACGTGTTCCACTTCCAAAGGAAAGGCTCATTGGGGTCGCTTGCCCGCAGGGAGCCATCCACATAGTAGTCCACGCGAGTGATGGCCGCGCTGGTCTGCGTGGCCAAATCCACCACGGCGCGCACCACCTGCCCCTGCGTGGGCGAGTCAAGAGCGATCTGTGGCGGGATTTGGTCCATCTTGGCCAGGGTCTGCGCGCGAATGGTGGGCAAAAGCGCATAGGCCCGATCACCGGGGCACAGGGTGGAGGCGCAGTCGCGGTGGCCCATGATTTCCGGCAACACCCGGTCAATGAAAAAGCGCTCCTGAGTGGGGTGGATGAAATGGTCGCGACATTGCCAGGCGAGGAAGGTGGTCAGGGCCGCCAACATGGCCGCGGGGACGTCATTCTCCTGATAATCGCCGATGAGGGCCATGCCGATGCTGCCCCAGTTATAGGCCAGGGCGTGCCCCCCCACGACGCCCACCCCGCCCGCGCGCCCCTCATAGATGTTGCCCAGGTGGTCCACCAGGTAGTTGTAGCCGATGTCCCCCCAGCCGCGAACGATGCCATGATAGTAGTAGATGGCGCGCACCACGGCCGCCGGGTCCACCCCGCCGTCTCCGGTCACGGTGTGGTGGATCACCACGGCGCGGATGGCGCGGTATTCGGGCGGCCAGGTCATGAGGGCCTCGTCGGCCCCCCAGCCGCTGCGCGGGATGACGTAGGGGCGGTCGGTCGTCGCCAGGCGGCGCGCGGCGGCCAGTTCCTCGGCTGTGGGGCCAGCGCGGGAGTCAATGCACACGATGCGCACGTTCTGCAAGACGGGCGACCCATCACCGACTGTCAGGCGCATCGTGACGCGGTATTGCACCAACCTTCCCACGCCGAAAAGGAGGTCGGTGGCATAGGGAGCGTTGGTTCCCGCCCGATCCTCCGCCTCTGCCAATGCCCGCCAAGTGCTCCAGACCACCCCATCGGCGCTGGTGCGCAGCTCGAAGGAGAGCAAAGCGCCGGTGGGCACGTCAGCGTGCCACAAGAGCGCCAGGCCGATGAAGGATAGCGGCGCAGTGAGCACGGGCGAGGTATAGCTCCCCTGGGCGCGTCCCTCCTCCAGCTCCAAGGCCCCGTCGCCGACGTCGGTCACGCGCAGGCCGTCAAAGGTGCCCCCCGCCCAATCTTGCGCCGTGGATTGGGTAATGCTCCCCGCCTGGACCCCCGAGGGTGTGGGGATCAGGGTGGGCGTGGGCGTCGTGGCCCCCGGTTTGGTCACGGTGGGGCCGGTGAAAGTGCCCGTCGTCGGTACCTGGGAGACGTGCCCGTAGCCGTCATCGAAGGAGAAGCGATACGTATGCTGCCCCGCCGCCAGCCGGGTGATGAGCCGGTAGCGCCAAGTGCCGCCCGTGCCCCCCGGCTGCCGCTCCAGGGCGCGCGCACAGCCATCAATAATCACGTTGGCCACCACCGGCAGCTCGTCCATCTCGCTCGTATAGGTGGCCTCATAGGTGAACTGGGTATTCTCGTCGCCGCTGGGAGGCTGGATGGAGGCGCTGGTGATGCGCCCCGGCGCAGGGGCCTTGACCTCGATGCCCGTGTAATAGTGTTTGAGGATATCCTCGTAGTGCTGGCCCTGCTGGGCGAGGACCTTGGCCCCCTGCTGGCACATGCCCACGCCGTGGCCATACAGGAAAGTGTAACCGCAGGGACAGCTCACGCTGCGACAATAAGGCACATACCCGCCCCAGACATCCTCCGAATCGCGCGTGTGTCCGTCGCAATGGGCGAAATAGAAGGCGGAGATGATGCTCCCGCCATAGACCCCCACAAAGCCGTGGGTATCATCCACGGCGCGGTCCGTCGTATCGTAGTGGGTGGCGCTCCAGACCTGGCAATGGGTGGTGGTGCAAACGTCGGCCCCCTCCGCCGCATGGGCGTGGCGCGTGGCGGCATAGCTGCGCGCGGCAACGGCCTGGGCGCGCAGCGCCTCCGTGGGCCATGAGGGGGGCACCTCGTGAGGCACGACCCCCTTGAGGTATTCATCCATCTCCATGACCACCACCGTGCCGTCGGGCATGAGCACGCGGATGGTAGCGGGCACGCTCACCGTAGCGGAAAGGGCAAACCCCCGCTCTCGGAACTCGTCCACCTCCTCTGCCGAAAGCTCCTGGGAGGGGTGCATCATCTTCTCTTCGATGATCGCCTCTTCCTCGGGCGTGGGAGCGGCGGGGATCATCTCGAAGTCGAGGCACATCGGGGAGTCAGCAGTCAGGCGTTGCCTGACCTGGGTCATGCCGATGTAGCCAGGAGCCTGGGCGCGCAGGTCGTAGGTTCCGGCAGGGAGGGGAAGCGCATAGGCCCCCTCGGCGTCCGAGGCGGCGGTGACTCCCCCGGCGCTGATCCGCGCGCCGGCGATGGGCAGGCCCGTGGCCATGTTGGTCACCAGGCCAAAGAACCTGCCCGCTTCCGAAGCGGCTCGCAGCAAGCGGCCAGCGGGCACAACCAGGAGGATTAGGACCGTGCTGAGCAGAGAGATAGCAAGAACTAACTTGTGTTTCACCTTTACTTTTCCGACGCCCTCTTCAGCAGACGCATCTCCCCTCAGAGGCCAGGCGGTGCGCCCGGCGCGTCGGCTCAGGAAGGCGGTAGCCCCTCGCGCAGCGCAAGACAAGGTCTATCGCTGTATCTAGACGCACCTTGTGGCCCGCAGATACGAACACCGGCTTGACGCCAGCGCGCGTGCGCACGACGGCCCCCACCAGCTCTCCCCCATCGCGCAGCCAAGCATAGCTTCCGCGCGCGGGCGCCGGCTCCTCATAGGTGCCGCAGAGGCGAGACTTGGCGCAGCCGATGGTGGGATGGTCGAGGAGGATGCCCACATGGGTGGCGATCCCCATGCGTCGCGGGTGTGCATAGCCCTGCCCGTCAAAGAGCAACACATCGGGCACGGATTCCACCCGGGCCAGAGCCTCCAGGATGGCCGGCGCCTCACGAAAGGAGAGCAGCCCCGGCACATATGGGAAGGTAACGGGCCGCTCGACGGCCACGCTTTCCAGGATACTCAGCTCGGGGAAAGCCATCACCACCACCGCGGCGCGGGCGATCTCCCCTTTGATGCCCACATCAATGCCCGCTACCGTGCGCACCGTGGCCCCACAATCCTCCAGCCTGACCCTTTGAGCCAGCTCTCGCTGGAGCTCCACGGCCTCTTTGGGGGTAAGGTCCCACGGGTGGTGGTAACACGGCACAAGCATGACCTATCTCCCGATTTTCTCATCATCCGACCTCAGGGTACAGCTATTATACCCTAAAATCGGTCGGTGGATGGAATCGGCCGGCGGCGGCGCGGCGGGCAGGGGCCGCCGGGGAATGCAATCCCCCGTCTGGCGACAACAAACCCGCGCAGCGGGTTTGGCATGGGAAGCCGGCGGATTCCATCCGCCGGCGACTCGGGAAAACAGAAACCTCGGCAATAATCGAGTACAATATGACCGGAGCGCTACGATTCCAGAGGCCAAGGAGAGAGGAATATGAATCTGCCGTTACGATCGGGAGTCATCGGCATGGGGTTGTTGGGTAAAAGCCACTCCAGCTATCTGCAGAAGAACAAGGACACCTCTCTGGTGGCCGCTGCCGAGGTGCGGGAGGAGGCAGCCAAGGAGGCCGAGGCGAGCTACAAGATCAAGGTCTACCGCGATTACCGCGACATGCTGGCCCAGGAGCCTTTCGATCTCGTCGTTGTGGCTACTCCGGATCCTGCGCACAAAGAGCCCGTGATCGCTTGCGCTCAGGCTGGGGTGCGGTATATCGTCGTGGAAAAACCCCTAGCCACGACGGTGGAGGACGGGGCAGAGATGCTATCCGCCTGCAACAAAGCGGGGAGCAAGCTATGGGTGCATTTCGCCAATCGCGTGGTGCCCCTGGACATCGCCACCCGATACGTTATCCAGGCAGGATTGATCGGTCGCCCCGTCTACGGCGAGGCAAGGCTGGATGACAACATCAGTGTCCCCTTGCGGCTGTGGGGCGAGCGCAGCCGTGAGTGGGTGGCCGCCTCGTCTACAGCCCATTTCCTCCTCAGCCATGTCTCCGATTCCCTGCGCTGGTTCCTGGAGCCGGCCGAGGTCGAGGCCGTGTATGCCATCACCCAGCACGAGGTCTTGGGCTTCTCCCCAGACCTCTTTGATGCCTACCTCTTCTTCGATAACGGCATGAGGGTGCGCGTCAAGGCCGAATGGATCAGGTTCATGGAGCCACTGGTGGAGTACTATATCTGCATCAACGGCGATAAGGGGACGGTATTCTACAACAAGCTACCCGGCTTTAACGTCAAGGAACATAGCCTGCAAGCCAATTTCGCCAGCGGCATCTCGGCAGACGAGCTATTGCGACACCAGGGGGAGTTGAAGAAGAGGGGCATCGCCGCGCATGTCGTGGTGCGGCAGCCCCAGGTGATGGTAGGCGGCGACCCTATGCCCAGCCTGGAGATGGCTGCCGGCCAGCCTGCGGCGACCCAACTGATGGATCACATCATCGCCAGCATCAAGGAAGGCCAGCCCATCCCCTCCACCTGGGCGGGAAACGGCGGCCTTCCAACCGGAGAGGACGGCCTGAAGCAGACCCGAATCGTCTGTGCGATCATCGAGTCGGCCAGGCTCAGACGGGAGGTGGCCGTCTAGGTCTCCAACACCGAGTTATCGCCGCCAAAGGGGTTGGGGATATAACGGTCGGCGTTCCAGTCATTCTGCCAATCTGTGCCGTTGACCAGGTAGCGAAACTGGTAGACTTTTCCGGCCTCGAGGGCGACCTCGATGTGCCAGGAGCCGTCATCTCGCGAGCGAGTCAAGGGGTGCGACTGGCGGTTCCAGCCGTTAAAGTCGCCCACGAGGTTGACTGTCTCCGCCCAGATGACGGCAGGCAGTTGGAAATGCACCACTACGGTGCCCGGCGTGGATCCAGGACGTTTGGTAATCACGAGCGGCCCCCTTTGACAACGATGTCTGCGGGCAAATCAACTCCCGATGACCAGTATAAGTACTAGCGCGTGTCGGCCAACTCTCGTAGCCCAGGGCCTTGTGCCCGTTTTATCGCCTTGTGGTGTGCGTCTTGGAAAACGACGCCCACAAGGGGCTAGGCTACCGCTCTGCAAACACAGCCTAGTCTACCTCTGATATGATCCGCTGCATGACGAACTCGCGTATCTGGTGACTCAGGCTGGACCAATAGGCGCTAAAGCCCGTCACGCGCACGATCAGGTCCGGGTAAAGCTCCGGGCTCTGGTATGCGGCCAGGATTTTGCCCTTATCCAGGATGTTCAGGTTGATCAGCGT
>Ga0172363_10002988_pt1 | contig 13686 bp, 9 predicted proteins | sample LakKivs2_kivu2a2_FD_114541 | JGI IMG/M metagenome (GOLD analysis project Ga0172363, IMG submission 114541) | Sediment microbial communities from Lake Kivu, Rwanda - Sediment s2_kivu2a2 | ecosystem: Environmental > Aquatic > Freshwater > Lake > Sediment | place: Rwanda: Western Province, Lake... | reverse complement strand
TGGTCCGCCCCTCCGGCCGGGGCTGGCAGCCGATTAAACAAGCGGCCGGATTGCCGGCTTCTCCGGACTCATTGCCGAATGCTTTGGCCGGTTGGTTGGCTGGGATAGCTTTCGTCTATGCCGCCCTGTTCGGAACGGGAGCTTTTATTTACGATAACATAAATCTCGGCATCTTCTGGACCCTTATTTTCATCGTAAGCGGAATCGGCCTGATCAAGCTCTTGCCCAGGCTGTGGATCAAAGAAAGAACCAACCATACGGCATAACTTCGAGCAGAAAATGTACGCAGCCGGAATAGACTCGGGGACACAAGGCACCAAGGCGGTGATCGTCGATTACGAAACCGGCCGGGTAGTCGGCCGGGGCTATGCCGGCCATGCCGTAATAAACGGATTGCCCCCGGGCCACAGCGAACAGGAGCCTGAAACCTGGCTCGAAGCTTTTCGGGCCTCTCTCGAGGCAGCCTTGAAAGCTTCCCGTATCCGTCCCGCCGGCTTGGTTTCTCTCGGCGTTTCCGGTCAGCAACACGGATTCGTCCCGCTCGACAGACGAGGTTTGCCCATAAGGCCGGCCAAGCTCTGGAACGATACATCGACCATCGAAGAGACCGGATTTATAATCGACAGGCTGGGGGGCAAAAAGGAATTCATAAGAAAGCTCGGGCTGAACCTGGCGGTCGGATTTACCGCCTCGAAAATTCTCTGGCTGAAAAGACACGAACCCGGAAACTACCGACGGCTGAGCACGGTTCTCCTGCCTCATAACTACCTGAATTATTATCTGACCGGAATCAAGCACATGGAATACGGCGACGCTTCGGGGACCGGCTTGATGGATATCCGCAGCCGCAGGTGGGCCGCCGAAGCGATAGAGGCCATTGATCCACGGCTGAAAGACATGCTCCCCGCTCTCAGCCACCCTCAAGAGCCAGTCGGCTTCATGAGAGCTAAAGTCGCCCGTCTTTTCGGTTTCAAACGGGTCCTGGTTTCGGCCGGAAGCGGCGACAACATGATGGGGGCCATCGGCACGGGAAACGTCCAGCCCGGCATCTGCACTCTGAGCCTGGGCACTTCGGGTACGATTTATTCTCACTTCGACCATCCTTTCATTGACCCCGAAGGAGAAATCGCCGCCTTCTGTGGCGGCACTGGAGGCTGGCTCCCGCTGCTTTGCACGATGAACGTGACCAATACGACCGAAGCGATCAAAAAGCTTTTCTCCTTGAACAACCGGAGCATGGAAGCCGAGGCTCTGGCGGCGCCGGCCGGTTCAAACGGACTCATATTCCTGCCGTTCCTCGACGGGGAAAGAGTCCCGGCTCTGCCATCGGCCGCGGGCGTTTTTTTCGGACTTAACCGGCGAAATTTCGACCGGGCCAACATGGCCAGAGCAGTCATCGAAGGAACGATTCTCAACCTCGGCTATGGATTCTCCAGGATGAACCGGCTCGGTCTCGTTCCCTCCGAAATCAGAGCTACGGGAGGAGGCGCCAATAACAAATTGTGGCTTCAGACGGCGGCCGACGTATTCGGCATCCCGGTGGTCACCATCAGAGAAAAAGAAGCAGCCGCTTACGGAGCAGCCCTTCAATCAATTTGGTGTTATCTCCGGCAACACGGAGAAAAATCAAGCATCTCGGACATCGTTTCGGACCGGGTCGCCAAAAACAAAATAGGGGGTTATCCCGACCAAAAAAACGCGGCCCTTTTCCGCGACCGCCAGGCCCGGTTCAATTCTCTATGGCGCAGGCTCCGTCCCGAATTCGCCGGCCTGAGACAAGCAACGGATCGATAAGACGATAAGACCTCACGTCATCAACTGGCTCAGTGCCTGTGAATGTCCCTATGCATCACATGACGAATGGCTTCGAGGCGTTTATCCTCGGGCAACGACATGATCTTTTCGTGAAGACCTTCATCGTCCTCCGCTTGAAGAAGCCCGGCCGTGTAATCGATGACGCCGGCCGGAAACAGGCCGTCCTTCTCGTACAGGGACCGTTTCTTCAAAAGCAAGCGGGCCGATTCAGCGCAGCTTGCCGGAAGCTTGGGCAAGCGCGACAGAATTTCCCGGTTCTTGAATATATTTCCGCTGACGTAGAGCTTCTCGGCCGTAGCCAGAGGATCTTCGTCAAGGTGACTATCTCCAAACGCCCGGCCGGCGGCCGCGGCTATCCCGGCCAGGACAAGATGGATAAGAGCGCTTCCGTCCGGGCTTCTCAATTCGACGGTTTGCCGGCTTCCAGCCCGTTCAGCCGGCGCTTCTCTCTGTTGCGGATTCAGCCGGCCGGCCAGATCGGTCAAGTTGGTCCAGCCGAGAGGGACACGAATTAAGGCGCTGCGATTCAAATCACTCCAGCAAACCCTGGTTGGAGCTTCATGATCGGGAACCAGACGCAAGTATGACGAAGCCAGGGTATTTCCGAAAGCCGTAAGGGAATCGGCGAATCGGCATAAACCTCCGATCAGTCTTCGGGCGGGTTCAGAAAGGCGGCCGTCGTCTTCGGTCATCACGCTTTGTCCGTCTTTCAAAAGCTCCAGATGGAAATGAAGGCCGTTACCAGCCACGGCTTCGTCTAACTTCGGGGCAAAAGTCGCCACTTGACCATGTCTGAAGGCTATATTCCTGATGATCCATCGGCTGATAACCAGGCTGTCCGCCGTTTCTTCTAAGGGCCGCGGCAGGAATTCGATTTCCATCTGTTCGGCCCGCCGGCCGTCGATCTCCTCGAAAGCGCTGGCGATGCTGTCGATGTAACCGACTTCGCTATGAGCGTACTTGATCGCCCCGGTGATCATGCTTATGGCCCGGAGCATTTCGTCGAGCACCGGCCCGTTCTTCACAAAAGGCAGAGAGTTGTGGTAGCCGCGTTGGCGGCCTGCCGAATAGAGTTCGGATTCAGGCCGGCTCAAGAGGAAAAATTCCAGCTCTCCGAGAGCCCTGATCTCCAGCCCGCTTTTCATCCGGAAAAAACTGGCCGCCCTGGCCAGAATATTGTCCATTGTAAATGGGGCCGGCTCTCCGTCTTTCGTCAGGTAACGGCAGACAAAATCCAGGCTGAGGGGATCGAAGGGATTTATGAAAGCTGTGCTGTAAACGGGAACGACGTAGAGATCCGAAAGCCCCGGGTCGACCATCCCCTTGAAAAGTGAAGAGCCGTCCACCCTTTCGCCCATGGCCAGTATCTGATCGATCTGGCGCCGGTCTAGAACGGGTATTTTCATTTCCTTCAGTTTTCCGTCGAGGCCGGTGTAATGAAAAGTAATCCGTTCGATAGCGCTTTTCTTGATGACCTGGATAATATCCTGCCTGGTCAACTCCCGGGAGGGTTTATCAAGCAAAACGGAAACCGGATTGGCCAGAGCGGATATTCTTTCATCGTCCATGGGCTATCCTCCCATCTTGGTTCGTTTTTCACCGCGCAGGAAACGGGAAGTTACATTCTATCTTTAAACAGCGGGTTATTTCAAATCCGAGTTCAGCGGTACAAAAGATATTTTTCCCTGAGGCGGGAAAAATCCTCCAAATCCGGTTCGAGACCGTTAAGAATCTCCTCGACCGACGACCCCGACTCGAGCTTTTTTCTTACGAAGTCGGTGCCCATGACCTTGTCGAAATAAGCGGCGTGAAACCTGAACTGGTCGGGATAAAGCCGGCCTACAGTCTTCACCACGTTGAGCACCGCCGACAACGGGCGAAACGAATTTCGGTCCGTCACATGGACCTGGCAGCCGCCACAAAGCTCGCCGCTGAATTTCGAAAATAGCGGCGTAAACCAGGCTTCTCTGAATATCACACCTGGAATCTTCAGATCGTTGAGTTCACGGCTCAGTTCGAATCCGTCTATCCAGGGAGCTCCGAAAAGCTCGAATGGTTTGGTCGTGCCCCGGCCTTCGGAAAGGTTGGTACCTTCAATGGCCACGAAACCGGGATAAACCACGGCCGTATCCACCGTGGGCATGTTCGGAGAAGGGATGACCCAGGGCAAACCAGTTCGTTCGTACCACATCGACCGGCGCCAGCCCTTGACGGGAATAACCTTGAGATCTACCTTCCCGTCAAGGAACCTGTCGTTGAACAGGAGAGCCAGTTCGCCGATGGTCATGCCATGCCGGAGAGGAACGGGATAAAGCCCTATGAAAGAGCTGAAAGCCGGGTAATCGAGAACCGGTCCTTCGATTATGTTCCCGGTTACCGGATTCGGACGATCGAGGACTATGAATTTTATACCCTGTTCTGCAGCGGCCTTCATCGCATAGGCCATCGTCGCCACATATGTGTAAACCCTGGTTCCTACATCCTGGATATCGAAGACCAAAACGTCGATGTCCTCGACCATGGGTCTTTCCGGTGTCTTGCCTTCTTCCCGGGTGTCGAAAGAACGCATGTATTCATCTACGTTCTTGAGCATGCCTGACGGTGGTTCGACCGACTGCCCATAAAGGCTGAAAACCGGAACCTGGAACTTTTCATCCATGTAAAAGGGCACGTATTCCCCGGCCTGGGCATTTCCGCGTATTCCGTGTTCCGGGCCGTAAAGCGCGGCCAGCTCAATCTCCGGATGGTCGAAAAACAGGGATGGTGTCGAATGCAGGGAGCTATCGACGCCCGTGGGATTGGTTATCAGCCCGACCCGACTGCCCTTGACCAAATTTAGATGCTTTTTCAGAAAAACCTCTACTCCGGATTCAACGTTCCCGAGGGCCGGGCCCGTCCCGGGTCCTGAAGGCCGGCCGCAGAACGACGAAAAAAGCATTATGGCTAGGCAAATGGAAAATAAACGGCCCAAAAATACGGTCGGCACGGATTTCATTTTTTTCATTTTGACTCGCCCCCGCTCACGAGATTTTTTTCTCTATGGTCAGGACATTCTCACCGTTTTCTCGCCTGTAGGAATGTCCGTCCGATAGAGCCTTGTATAAACAAATCCCCAGGCCTCCCCTTTCGCCGCACTCGATCCGCTTGAGGACATCCGGATCAGGCCTTTCCTCCGGGTTGAAAGGCAAGCCCTCATCCCTTATCTCGACATAAACCGATTCGGGGCCGGCGAAGGCCTTGACCGTGATCGAGCCCTTGGTTTCCGGATAGGCGTAAAGCGCGATGTTGACGGCGATCTCATGAACGCATAGTTCGATCTTCATCATTTCTTCTTCAGAGGCCAGAAAAGGCGCGAAAGCCTCGCGGACCAGCCGCCGGATCTTAGGAATTTCTTCTATTTCAGCCTTGACGGTTATCTCAGCCAGGGGGGAACCCTGATTTTCTTTCATTTCTCGTCAGTCTCCGCGAGCGGATCTCTCATAGCCTTTTGACCACGACGACCGTCATGTCGTCCCCCGGGACCTGGCAGCCGGCAAAACCGTAGACGTCTCCGATGATACTCGAGATCAATTCGCTGGCGGCCAGGCCGCCATTGTCCTGAAGAAAGGCGCCGAGCTTTTCATATCCATATTCCTCGCCCCTTGCGTCTCTTTGCTCGATGATTCCGTCCGTATAAAGGCAGAGAAGACCGCCGGTTTCAATTATTTCTTTTCCGGTCTCGAAACCGGTTCCGTGAAGCATGCCGAGACATAGACCCGTGGACCCGAGCCGGAGAATCTCGCGACCTGGATTGACCAGGGAAGGCGGGTTATGTCCGGCGTTGACGTAAACCAGCTCACCGCTGGCTCCGTCGAGAATGCCCAGGAAAAAAGAAATAAAAAAGCCGGGCTGGGAACTACTATGAACGAAATCGTTGAGCCTGGCCGTTATTGACGCCAGATTGCCGACCGAAATGCTTTCCGTCCTCAAAGCAGCCCTCAAAGAGGCCATCAACAAGGCCGAGCTCACCCCTGTGCCCGAAACATCGGCTATGACCAGGCCTATCACGCCGGAATTAATCTCGATGAAGTCGTAATAATCACCGCCGACATGAGTGCAGGTCACGGCCTTGCCGCTGATATCGTAGGATCCGAATTGAGGTTCCCTGGCGGGCAGGAAATTTCGCTGAATATGAGCTGCCAGGGCCAGTTCCTTCTCCAGCCTGGCCTTCTCTATGGCACCTTCCGTCAGCCTGGCGTTTTCATATTTCACGGCTGCCAGGTTGGCCAGCAAGATCAAAAGACGCAGATCTTCCTCGGTGAACTGGTCATGAAACGACATCCGGTCCCCGTAGATGACGCCGACTATCGACTCATTGTTCCAGAGCGGCACGCAAACCGCCGAACCGATTCCGGCCTGAACCACGCTGGCCTGGTTGCGAAAAGCCTCATTGGAACTTATGTCGGAAATAAGCATGGCCTGATTGTTTTTAATCACGGTATTTATGATCGTCTTGCTTACCTCTATATTCTTGGCCTTCAGGGCGTCGTTCAGGACTCTCACGACCATCGGTTTCAACTCCTCGCCAAGCCTCTCCCTGATCATCAGAACCGCTCTGTCCATGGGAATGGCCCCCGTAAGCAAATCTATGATCCGTTCCATGAGCTTATTCAAAGGCAGGTGATAGATGAGAGCCTGACTGACTTCCCCGAGGATCTCATTGTTTTTCCTTTCGCTCGACCGGATCGCTTCTGCCAAGCCACTATCCGCCGCAACCCCGGGCCGAACCGATCTGCTTTTGCCGATGACGTCGCGGACGTCAATGACCGTATTCAAACTCCCGGTACTGATTGACTTCTCCACTACTTCGACTTGGGCCTTTAATTCCCGGTCGAAATATATCCGGGTCGACCCCACCAGAATCTCATCGCCCGGTTTTAAGACGACCGGGGTAGTTATCCGCCGGCCGTTCAGGAAGGTGCCGTTCTTGCTGCCACTGTCCTGAACGGCATAGCTTTCCCCGGAAGGATAGATCATGGCGTGGCAGCCTGAGCAGAAAGTGTCGGCCAGGACGAGATCCGAGACGGCCGACCGGCCGATGGTCATGCTTTTGCCCGCCAGTTCGATGGAAAACGGCCGGCCTTCCTTGGGATGAATGAATAATTCCGCCATCGCTCTCCTTATTTTAGTGACCCGGGGTCTCTAATTCAACGGTTTGAATTCTTCTTTCCTTTCAACAGCCTCCTGTTCTTCTTCAAAAGCATGATGCGCTCCTCATCCGGAAGATCCTCGATAAGGGGCAAAAGCAGGCTGCGCATCTCTCTCTCGAGAATGTTATCCAGAAGTTCGAGTAGATAATCCATGGACTTTCTGGAACCCTGAACGAGATTATGATAAGCCCGGACGATATCGTCATGGGGATAGATGAGGGCCAGCAGGTCGAAAATCCTTTTCATCTCGAGTTCGCATGGTCCCGGGCGTTCTTCCGGTCGGGCTTGATCACCGGAGCCTGTTTCTTTCTCGCTTGATCCGAGCATGAAATCATAGCACTTCTCTATGGCCGCCAATAGATGAGCCCGGATCCTCTCCGAATCCAATTTAACCGACGGTCTCGACGTCCGGATCCTATTCAAGGCCTCAAGAGCCTCCATCTGCAGCCGGCCGTCGGCCGAGCCCAGGCAGACCGCTAGAGCCGAGGCGGCTTTAGAAGAACCGATTTCAGCCAGTATCGCCGGGATATTTCGCCTTATTTCGATTTTTTCAGTTTCGTCGGCGACCCTGTCAATCAGGCTCTCCTCGGCTGCCTGCCCGTAAGCCTGAAGAGCGGAGGCCGCGTCCCTGGCCGTCGATCCGCTGGCCAGAAGATCTATGATAGCCGGGATATGCTCCGGCCGGCCGTGAACGGCGGCGCTCATCAAGGCGTAGTGAACGACGTCAGGAGAGCTGTCACCGAGAAGCGTACTCAAAGCCTTATCGACGGCCCCGTCCGTTTCCATGAAACCAAGGAGCCTGGCCGCCTCCATTTTTCCTACTTCGGTGCCGCTCACAGCCGTATCCATTATGGCCCTTTCCATCACCGATTTATAAACATCAAGTCCGAAGACTTCCTCGATCTCGGCCTTCATTCCGCTTTCGGCCAGGGTCTCTCCGACCCCCCGATAGAAAATTTCTCCACCGACATCAAAAAGGCCGTCGAGAGACCTGGCTTTTATCTCGGCGCTTTTTTCATCGAGCAGCTTCAATAGTTCGGGTGACAGGCTGCGTTTCCTCACCAGGTCGAATACGTTCATGGCGTACAGGGCCGAACTACGCTCCCTGCTATCTATAAGATCGAATACTTCCTCCGTCATTTCCAGGTCCACTTTCTCAGCCAGAAGCCGGCGGCCGTCAGCCCACTTTCGCGAGAGACTCTTCTTCAGCAAGCCGGGGTATTCGCGGAAAACCGCCGTGCCCAGAACAATCCAGGTCAAAGCAAATATCCCGGCAATTATGGCTAGCTCCCGGGCCCTGGCGGCCGGGGTCTTTAAACCGAAATCGGACAGATGATAAACGCCGAGATAAAGGACAGCCCCGATGCCTGTGCCCAACTTGTTTACAAACATGTCAATGGTCATCTTCGCCCTGTACTTTGCTTCGGGCAGAACCGGCATATAGAGCAGTTCCCTGACCGACTGCCCCGAGGTCGTATCGAATAATTTTTCGGCTCCCCTTAGGCCGCAATTCCAGGAGACGAACATCGCGGCCGGGATGATGAAAACGGCGGCTGAACCAACCGCCAGAACGACCGGGGCCATCAGCATGGCCGCCTGAAGGCCAAAAGTCTTTATCACCCGTTCGGTCGCCGCCAGGTGGAAAATGGCCGAGAGAACGAGAACCAGAAAGAAAAAAGAACCAAGAAATGAGGTCCGCTCCATGCCGTTTTCGTAGACGTCTTTGACGACCGTTTTGAATTGATAGTTGATGGTTACGGCCACGATCGTGGAGACCGCCACCATACCCGTAATCAACCGCAAATAGCGATCTTTCTTTATTATTCTGAAGCCGTCGAGGTAACCGCCGGCCGGGCGCCCGGATTGTTCCACTGCTTCTTCGTCCGCCTCCGGTAAAGTCTTTTTCACCGCATAAACCGAGTTGACCACGAAAACACTCAAAAAAACGCAGGCGGCCGAAACAAGGAGAAGATCCTCCGGCTCGATCGAAAGACTCAGTCGCGAGGTCAAAAGCGATCCGATGATGCCTCCGGCCAGACCGCTCGAAACCAGCAGGCCGATCGTTCTTTTTGCCTCATGAGGATTGAAAACGTCGTTGACTATCATCCAGAAAGAAGTCACCGACATAGCGATGAAAACGTCCGACCAGAAGGAAAAGAGGAAAACCGTAAACGGCCAGGCCCGGCCAGCCAGATCGGCCAGAGCAAGACCGCTCAAGAATCCGGAAGTGTCTATCACCGGGGAAAACGCCGGCGTTTGCTGTCTCATATGGAAAAAAAACCAGAACACGGCCAGGTTCGACACGAAGAACACGTTAACGGCCGAGATGTAAATCCGCCTGGAAAATACTCCGAGCAGACGCGTATTCAAGACCACGACGAAACCGATGAGCAGGGCCGTTATCAGGTCGGCGTAGGGCCACCAGGCGGGCGTCACCGAAATCAAGAAATTCTCTTTGACCGGTTTAATTATGTAAAAGGAGAAGGTCGTCAGGAAAAAAACCGCCGAAAGCGGCAAAAGGATCTTGGCCTGACCGGATCTTAAGCCGGGGAATAGCCGTTTCAGGCTGATGTTCACCTTTCCCCGTTACGTTTCGTCCAACGCTGCCAGGGCTTTTTCCAGTGTATCGTATAATTTCAGAATCTTGGTCAGCATGGTCACTTCAAAAACGACCAGGACCTTGCGCTGAACACCGGACAATCCGAACCTGCCTCCGATATCTTGCGTCGATACGTAACTCGCCAGAATCTCTCCGACTCCGAAACTGTCGACAAAAGAAACGCCCGATAAGTCGAGGACTATGTCCTTCTTGCCTCTTTCCAGTTCGGCTTTGACCATCTGGCTGAGAGTGACCTGGCTTGCTTCCGACCTGCGGATTTCCCCCTCTATGTCGATGACGACAATGCCCCCGATCTCGCGCCCGGTTATTTCCACGGGATACAGCCGTTACCCAGCGATAATTTCACCCTGTGTTTACCAGAACCAGCTCTAAAAGTCAACACGTCCCCTGGCTGCCCTCGGGGGAACGACTGCTCTTGGCCCGCCTCAGATAATAAACCGGAATCCCGGCCAGGACGATGATCAGTCCGGGCAGACTGAACTTCGTCTTGAAGATTAGAAGGTCAACGGCTATAGCCGCAGCGATGAGAATATACAAGGCCGGAACCGCGGGATAGCCCCAGGCTTTGTACGGCCGCTCGACGTCCGGTCTCTTCTTTCTGAGGATGAAAATCCCGGATACGACGAGCACGAAGAAGATCAGAACGGCAAAAATCACGTAATCGAGGAGTTCGCTGTACGTCCCTGAAAGGCATAATAAGCTGGCCCAGACCGCCTGGACTATCAAGGCCGTTCCGGGGACGGCTTTTCGGTTCAAGTTGCCCGTAGCCTTGAAAAAGAGCCCATCCCGCGACATGGCGTAATAGACCCGGGCCCCGGCCAGAATCTGGCCGTTATTGCAGCCGAAGGTGGCAATCATGATGAGGACTGCCATTATGAGAGCCGCCGCCTCGCCGAAGATCATATGGGCGGCGGCCGTGCCCACTCTGTCGTCGAGAGCGAACTGGATACCCCGCTCCATGACTCCCGAGGCCCCCGGGTTACCCCGCACCGGGAGAGTCAAGACGTAGGCGACGTTGGTCAAAAAATAAAGCAGGGTGACGATGCCCGCGCCCAGGACGAGACTGAGGGGTATATTCTTTCTGGGATTCTTGACTTCGGCCGCGATGTATGTGACCTGGTACCAGGCGTCGGATGCAAAGAGAGAGCCGACCATGGCCGCCCCGATCGCGGCCATGATCATGAGACCGCTCAACGGCTCGACCGAAAGTATGGAGCCATCGGACATATGCGTCCAGGACGCCTTCCAGAATCCGGCCAAATTAGCCTTTATGGCGGCAGCATTGGCTCCGAAGATCAGGCCGAGAACGAGCAATCCGAAAAGGGCGACGGTTTTGGTCACGGTGAAAATCCCCTGGACGATCTTTCCGGTCTTCAGGCCTCTCAAGTTGACGCCCGTCAAAAGGACTATCGTAAATATGGCCAGAACCTGAGCCGCCGATATTTTCAGCCTGAACAGGGAAAAAAGAACGTGGTTCTCGCCGAACCAGGGCACGAGCAAAGCCGTGAACTTGGCAAAAGCCACGGCCACGGCCGCTATCGTCCCGGTCTGAATGACGAGAAAGGTGGTCCAGCCGTACAGGAAACCGATCAGCGGATTATAAGCCTCGCGCAAGAAAACATAGAGCCCGCCAGCGTGGGGGAACATCCCGGCCAGCTCGCCGTAGCTCAAGGCGCCTATAACGGTAACCACTGCCGTAATCAGCCAGACCAGGAGCAAAAGCCCGGGAGAACCGACGGTGCGAGCGATGTCGGCGCTGACGATGAAAATCCCGGAACCGATCATGGCCCCCATGACGATCATCAAACCGTCGAAGAGGGTCATTTCCCGCTTGAATCCCGTCTGTCCGGAGGCAGTCTCGGAAACCGGCTTGGAAGCAACTTCAGCCATGTACTTTCCTTTCTATCTCAATCATGGTGGTCAACCTTAGCGCTGATTCTTAGCCTGCTCTTACGAATCCCATAAGCGAAATAGATTACCAGGCCGGCGGCCATCCAGGCCAGGAGCCGTACCCAGGTGCCTTCCGGCAGGCCCGACATCAGGTAAATGCACGAACCGATGCCCAGAACCGGAATCAGGGGAACGAGGGGGGTTCTGAAAGGCCTCGGAATCTCGGGATGAGTATAACGAAGCACCAGGACCCCGGCACTGACGATGACGAAAGCGAAGAGCGTACCGATACTTACCAGCTCGCCGACGATCCCCAGAGGCAAAAGGGCCGCGGCCACCGCTACGCCGATTCCCGTGGCTATCGTCGTCACGTGAGGGGTTTTATACTTCGGATGGACACGGGAAAACGAGCCGGGCAAAAGGCCGTCTTTGGCCATGGTGAAGAAAATGCGCGGCTGTCCTATGAGCTGGACCATCATCACCGACATGAGCCCGACTATGGCTCCAAGTTTGACCAGAGGCGAAAGCCAGAGCAGCCCCATGGCATCGATGGCCACCGCGACCGGTGCCGGAACATTCAGCTTCGTATAGTGGACGACTCCGGTCAAAACCAGAGAAAAAACGATGTACAGGACCGTACAGACAACGAGGCTGCCGAGAATGCCTATGGGCATGTCGCGCTTCGGATTCTTCGCCTCCTGGGCGGCCGTGGAGACCGCATCGAAGCCGAGATAGGCAAAAAACATCACGCCCGCGCCGCGGAGGATGCCGCTCAGGCCGAAGAATCCGAACTGGCCCTCGTTGGCCGGAATGAACGGCTTCCAGAGCCCTGGTTTTATGAAGAACAGCCCGGCCCCGATGAATACCAGGATTATGGCGATCTTCAGGAAAACGATGACAGAGTTGACCGTGGCCGATTCTTTTATTCCCCTTACCAGCAAAATCGTGATCAGGGCGATTATGAAAGCCGCCGGCAGGTTGATTATCGCCCCGGTTCTGGTCCACTCGCCGCTCAGGGGGTCGAAGGCGAACGGCGACGAGGCCAGGCTGGCCGGGAACTTCAGGCCGAGATCCGATTCGAGAAAACTGACCAAGTATCCGGACCAGCCGATGGCCACTGTAGTCGCCCCGAGCGAGTACTCAAGAATGAGATCCCAGCCAATGATCCAGGCGAAAATCTCGCCCAGGGTGGCGTAGGAATAAGTGTAGGCGCTGCCCGCGATTGGTATCAATGAGGCGAATTCGGCGTAACAGAGGCCGGCGAAAGCGCATGTCAGGCCGGCCAGTATGAAAGAGATCGTCACGGCCGGGCCCGCGTACTGGGCGGCGGCGTGACCGGTTATGACGAAGATCCCGGCTCCGACTATGGCTCCTATGCCGAGGAAAGTCAGATGCCAGGGGCCGAGAACCCGCCTGAGGCCCGAGGTTTCGATTGAAGCCTCTTTTGAAAGTTGCTCGATCGATTTCCTGGCCAGCACCGTCTTTATTTTCATCAGATTCCTCTTGAAAGCAGCTATCTCGAAACAGAGCCTGGCCGGCTGTGAAAGGCGATTTATAGCACAGCCTCCGGAAACAAGTCAACGAAAACCGGTTCGCAGGTGATTGAGCCGCAGAAACCTCTGAGCTCAGCCTCGCTTTTTTGTATTTATGAATTTATTACAACTCCAGAGCTGTTTCGCCCTTTAAGTTCTTCAGATTTAGGCCCGCTCCATGCCCGGCAAGCACCTTGATTACCCCTGTTTGATTTCAATCCGCTGCGTACGGCTCAATCTGAGGCTGTATGATTAATTATTTTAATATAATATCAACAATTATTTAACATTATTAATAAACATATTGATTTTATTAATAATTTTGCCATAAAATATCAAATTAATTAGCTTTATTCAGAATCAAGGACCTTTTTTGCTACATCAGGCGCTTCGACATTTGGGAATGGATGATATGTTTCCTACTTTTGTATTCTTACTGAAATACTTATTTGATCACTGAGTATGAACAGCGAAGTGAATCCAATCATATGCCTGTAATTTAAGACCAGGACATACCACTCGATCCGCTTTATCGTCCGGTTGACAAAACCATTGTATCTGAATTTACTTGAATAAAATGGTGCCGGTGGAGGGAATCGAACCCACACGGGCCTTGCGGTCCACTGGATTTTGAGTCCAG
>Ga0172363_10002985_pt1 | contig 13688 bp, 13 predicted proteins | sample LakKivs2_kivu2a2_FD_114541 | JGI IMG/M metagenome (GOLD analysis project Ga0172363, IMG submission 114541) | Sediment microbial communities from Lake Kivu, Rwanda - Sediment s2_kivu2a2 | ecosystem: Environmental > Aquatic > Freshwater > Lake > Sediment | place: Rwanda: Western Province, Lake... | reverse complement strand
TTTATAATATAATCTCCAATCACCTAACGATTGTGTATTTTCCCCAATCATTGTTTTAGTCTTTGTAATTTATTCTTATTATGACATAGGGTAACAGGGAGGGATTAGGTCGAGGGATATTTTCATTCCTTGCTGGTGACCGAGTATTCACTGGAGAGAGAGGTTGGCTTTCTGAATAACCTCCGGTCGGTCGTTTTCGGGGTTATTCACCAGTTTCGAAATTGGGTAGGCAAGCATTTCTTCAGCAGGATACGGCGAAAGAAGGTTGAAAAGGACCGCTTCCTCAGTGGTGGGAAGTAACCATTCATCATAATGCTGAACCGGAATAATCACCGGCATCCGGTCGTGGATGGGCTGAATCAAGTCATTTGCAGCAGTGGTGAGAATGGTAAAAGATTCTAACAATATTTGGTCGTGGACCCACCGTTCCCATAGGCCGGCAAGGGCAAAGGGTTTCATTTCCTTCATTGCAATAAAATAAGGTAATTTCATATTGTCTTCCCTCTGCCATTCATAGAATCCACTTGCAGGAATAAGCGCTCTCCTTCGTCGGAAAGCACTACGGAAAGACGGCTTCTCTTGAATGGTCTCGACCCGGACGTTAATCATCCGATTTCCTATGGAAGGATCTTTCACCCAAGATGGGACCAACCCCCATTTCATCGATGAGATAATTTTCTTTTGATTCTTTTCTAAATAGGTGATCGCCGGAACACTCTGACTGGGAGCAATATTATATCGGGGGTTGAACTCCTCATCTATTCTGACCCCGAATAACTTTTCCAATTCGGCTCGAGAAATAAAGTTAGCAAATCGACCACACATAAAAATATTATACCGTAAACATGCTGAATGGTAAAAGATGAATAAAATTTGAGGTTTCCAAAACCACAAAAATACGTGAAAATAAATACAATAAATATCTTTTAAGGGGGGATAGTGAATGTTTAAAAAATTATCTGTCATTTCACTACTTGTGGTGTTTTTTCTGGTTATCGGGTCATCGGCTTTTGCCGAGGAAAAAGCCGATGAAATGTATTTCCGGTTTGTAACCCATGGTGGTGATGACCCATTCTGGGCAGTCGTGTTACAAGGAGCCCGGGATGCAGCCAAATTGCTAAATTGTAAAGTTGAATTTGATCTGGTCGGCGGAGATTTAGCACTTCAGCAAAAACGAATGCAAGAAGCCATTGCAGCCAAAGTCGATGGAATAGCCCTGGTTATCAATGACGATACCATGTGGGATAAACCGGTTGAAGAAGCCCTGGCAAAAGGGATACCGGTAGTCGCCATCGATAATGATGATACTGAGGGAGAAAAAGGAAACAAACGGTTAACCTATATCGGTCAGGATGAAAAAAAAGCCGGATATGACCTGGCAGTTCGTCTATTCGATGAAGGGAAAAAGAAGGGGATTGATTTCGCCAAAGCTCATGTGGCGATGCCGGTTGAAGTGCCGGGTGCAATGTATGGAGCCGTTCGTGCTGATGGTATCAAGGAAGCCATGAATGAATATGGTATCATTTCATCTGAAATCATTGACGCCGGTGGATTAGAAATGACCACGGTTGAGCAACGCGAAGTGTCCTATGTAATATCCCATCCGGAAACCACCTTCCTGATTGGACTTGGAGGGATTGTTACCGATCGTCTGACCGACGCTCTCAAACAGGCGGGCAAAGAACCAGGCGAGATCATTGCCGGTGGGTTTGATATGACTCCGGGAACTCTGGTTGGTCTTAAAGAAGGATATATCACCGCTGCTATCGATTCCCAACAATACCTTGCGGGATTCTATGGAGTATTTGTGCTTTACTATTATAAGAAATACGGTTTCCTGCCCACTATTAAAACTGGTGGTTTCCTCATTGATAATCCAGAAAAAATTAAACAAATCGAAGAATTATCCAAATACTACATTCGATAAAGCTATTTCAGCATAAAACTGAAAGGCTGCGAATTCAATATACTTTGAACCGCAGCCTTTCAGTTTTTAGTAAATCTTCCCTCGTCACTCGTCACTGCCTTTAAAAATTTTTCCATTCACATTAACCGGAATGGCACCGTTGGCGATGAATAAGTGATTGGCATTATTTTCATCTTTATTGGGTATTCTGACATAAAAAGGATAACCACGTTTCAAGTTTTGTATAATCCACTGCCATATCAATCTTTTTTCACTTGAATCAGCAATATAAATGTCTTTTGCAAAACCACAAATGAGCATATCTCGATACTGCATCCATTTTTGGTTACTCTTGTATTTCGGAAAAAGGGTACTCAGAAAAAGCATTTGTCCTGATACAATATATTGGGAATAGGCATCGATAGGATATTGGAGAGCGAGAACCCCTTCTCCAAGTATGACGATACATTGACCTCCAGCTTGTACACACCAATTGATTATCAGTCGATCAAATCCGAGATCATAGCTGGTAATGATAACCTTCTGATTACGAACTAAATCTTGAACAATGTTATGAGAAAATATTAACGCCCGTCCGATGGAGTGTCGGGAACCAAAAAGACAGGCCGATGGTTTATTAAGCAGACTCACATTCCCTTTCACATAGAGAATCGATGGTGCATATTGCTTTCCAAGCGTTTCACGTAAATGAGATGAATACACTTTTGAATGAACCGGAATCATTTCATATCCCTGGTTGTACAAATCTTCAACCACTGCAAAAAACGATGGTAGTTTTTTCTTTATCCGGAGAACGCTTTCAATTTCCTGTTCCGAGAGATGGAATAGGTTTTGCCATTCTTCAGGGTTCAAAGCAAAAAATTCAGACAAAGGAAACTGGCTTTTCAGCAGGATTCCAAGCAAAATATTGATACGTTCACGATTCCAATTGGGGAGGTGGGCAATAGCCATCCAATAGGCAGCATCAGCGGGAATATTGACCAAACCCATTCACTCCTCTTTTTTATGATATTAACCTTTAACAAAATCATGTTAATATCTCAGCTTTTTAAACCCACGAACACAAGCCTGATAATTCTCTTCACTCATTCCAATCGAATGGTATTCCTCAGCATAACCGATCAATCCACCATGAAATTGTCCGAGATGTTTGAAAAGAGAATCGATATATTGTTGGATTTCATCCGGCGTACCAGATATCGAGGTGGTTTGATAACTCACTGGGCAGCAAAAACAGACCGAACCACCAAAATCCTTCCCTAATTGGGCAATATTATAGAGATTAGGCTGACTGATGTTGAGAACATCGACTCCGATATCGATAAAATCTGGAATAATGTCATATACATATCCACAGGTATGGAAATAGACGAACATTCCCAAGGAATGAACCAGGTCAAATTGACTTTTATAATAAGATTTAAAAGTTGCTCGCCACTGATCGGGTGAAATCATTATTCCACTTTGCGATCCCCAATCATCCAAAAATGCGATGGCATCAACACCAACAACTGAAACTTGTTGTATTAACTGCTCTTCAAAACCAAAAACGATCTCGATCAATCGCTCCAATTGGCGTGGTGCATAATAAAGAGCAGTCAATACATTTTCAAATCCAGCAAGAAAAGTTAAAGTCGTGAATCCCGACAACGCCAGGCTCGCCATGAGAAATTTATCGGGATAGTCCTGTTTCATCCTCAGCAGATCATCAAATCTCCCGGAGAGTGCAAGATGGGGAGCATGAAAATTTTCAATATCCTCCAAATTTTTGAGTACTGGTTCCAGTGGTTGTCCCATCGTATCATCTTTTCTGACCCAGTGAAATCCCCACTCGGAATAGTCCCGGTTTTCACCCTGAAAGTGTTTTTGTATTTCCCCATAAACAATATCCGATTGTTCATAATCCCGGTTCCAGATGATTAAAGGGAGGTAGTCGGGATTATTTCTCCGAATTGCTCGAATGACTTGTTCTCTCATGTTTTTCCCTCGGTTTGAAAGCAAGAAATTTTTTTATCCTGAAAATACCAGGATCAGCCTACGGCGTAAGCTGTGAAAGTGAAAGTATTCAAAGAGAGGTTAAACATCCATACTCTTTTAGTACTGTGTTATTTGGATTGAGAATGAGTATTTATCATCTATGGTGCCAGTTAATTTTCTGGTATGGACGTCTGTTCTTTTACCCGATCTTCACACCCGGCGGGAATCATACAGATAAATGTCAGTATTTCGTCAGGGATGTTCTTGACACAATGTGGTTCGTTTGGCGCAATATAGATAGCATCTCCTGGACTGACAACGAGCTCAGTTGTACCGCTCTGAAGAATACCTTTCCCTGAAAGAACATAGATTTGATGTTCCCAGGGATGTGATTCTTCGGAAGATTGACTTTCATTGGTGATGGTAAAATACCTCATTTCGAAATTCTGAGCACCGATTTCCTTGGGAATCAACCAGCGAACTTTCTTCCCATGCGGGGTCCTGATTTCTTTCACTTCATTTACATTTATCCGGTACATGCATCATGTACGCTCCTTCCAGTATTGAATAAATTACCCAACTAAGAATTGAAGGAACTGATCGACGGTTAGTCCATAAAAATAGTTCTCAATTTTTATTTCCTTTAATTGTACAGTTAAAAATTTTTCTTCATATCGACAACCAACTAACATTTCTTCAATATCACTTTTATCATCACGTCCAAAAAAATCACCATAAAATTTGCACTTTTTTATTATTCCCTGGTCTATGTCTAACCAGGCTTCGATCTTCCCAAACTCAAAACGAGACTTCTTTTTTATGGTAAAAAAGGGGGATTCACCGTAGTTCCATTCCCAGGTCCGGTATCTGTTATTTGCCAGCTCTTCTATCTTTTGCTGGTCGTTCATTGTTAATCTATAATACTGAATATTTTCACCCTGTTCAATAAATTCATTGATCAATAGCTGTTTGAAATTCTCAATGGAAACTGGATGAGGTGTATGATGGAGAATATTGGTTACCCGGCTTCGTATTGATTTTATTCCTTTAGATTCAATCTTATCATTATTGACCCTGAGAGCTTTTTCCAAATCATCTAAATTGGTATTAAAAAGCAATGTTCCATGATGAAGACATTTACCCTTCTGGATAAATTGAGCATTCCCTGAAAACTTTTTCCCATCTATTGATAAATCGTTCCGACTATTAAATTTAGCCTGAACGCCAAGACGACGTAAGGCTTGAATAACCGGTTCAGTAAATTTTCGAAAATCAAATACGTTGGAACCTTCTTGTTGACGGACAATAAATGTAAAATTCAGATTTCCCAAATCATGATATACCGCTCCCCCACCAGATAGTCTTCGAATAACAAAGAGATTTCTTGCTTTCACAAATTCGGAATTGATTTCTTCCAAAGTATTTTGGTGCTTCCCGATTATGATAGATGGTCGATTCCGCCATAACATCAGACGTTTTTCATCATCATTTAATGTTTTCATGACATACTCTTCCGCTGCTAAATTAAAGGGTGGATCGGTGGTGTCGTTGATAACATAGATCATCGATTTGAAACCCTCCGTCTCAAATTGGTTGACGAATTATTCAGTGAATGTATTGATACATCCTTTCATTGATGATTTTATTTCAAAAGATTACCATAATTTGCTACAATCTGTTCACTCATAATCTTTCTCATCTTAATTGATTTAAAACTGATAATAAGATCCAAGGTGTAAATTTTATTCACTTTTCATCATTCACTATTATATAAATACAGTGAAATGTAAAAAGTTTAAGGATATTATTCTGGAAACTACCCAGGATCTCATCCTACGGCGTAAGATGGAAAAAGTGAGAAGAGTCAAAAGAAGCGTATTTTCAAAACGGAAGGGAATCGGTGAGTTTCAGCAATGACTGAAATCCAATCTTTCAACCCGCGTAAAATTATCAGACAAATTTTTCTATCGCTTATTATTAGTTTGGGCTCCATAGTAGGAATCTTTAGTTTAATTTCATTTCGTGGAGTCAAAATTGATTTAACTGCATTTCGACCAGCCTGGCTCTTCTATGGAGTGATTGCCATCATTATCGCTTGGATATCCGATGCCATCCGTTTATACGTTACGACTCGCGCCTGGAGAAAACCAATCCCATTCCGTAATGCAATAACTGGTGTTCTTTCCTGTTACTTCATGTCAGCAATTACTCCCTCTGCAACCGGTGGGAGTCCAGCCGAAATGCTCATCATGAATCGCTCGGGTTTTACCTGGGGTGAAGCCGGAAGCCTGACTGCAATTTGTGGTATTTTATATCAAGTGACTCTTTTAATTCTATTGTTCATTCTGGTGTTTCTTTTTCAGGTCAGCTTTGCTCTACGCGGAATATTACTCAACCTCCTCTACTCGTTTCTAATATTTTACTGTTCCTTGATGTTTCTTCTCTTTTTCTTCTTATACCGAATCGATCAGGTTTATCGTCTAGTCAATTGGGGGATGGGATTCACCCGTCGCCACTTTCCCAAAGTGAAGTTCTCCGAAGAAAAAGTCATCGAATGGATCAAAGAATTTTTTGGCGATTTTAAAAGCGGATTTCGAATACTGTGCATAGAAAAACCCCAATATCTCCTCTGGAATATTGCTGGATATAGTATGTATTTTCTCTGTTTCTTCTCGGTAGCATTCTTTTCTCTTCGATCTTTGGGAGTTAACTTACCGCTTCTCAAGGTGATCAGTGATCAAATTCCGCTTCATCTTGCCTTCGGCTTTTTACCGACACCTGGTGCGAGTGGTGGTGTGGAACTTTCGATCAGTTCAATTTTTTTGCAATATACCGGGCCAGGGAAAATCGGCATGTTTATCCTTTTTTGGCGACTTATTACCTTTTTTCTTTCACTCGTCATCGGAGCTATTACTTTTTTCAGAGTTCTTTATTCCATTAGCAAATTAACTTCCCCTGAAGTAAAAAACTCGCAAATAAAGAATACCATCAAGGTAGAATAAAATGAATGTAGACGCCCATGTTATAAGTGACACCATCAGAGGGATGAAAATACAGAGCAACCAGATTTCATTCCAAGGAGTCCGACCATATTTTGGTTGGACGACGTGGGAATCTCATTCTTTTTATGATGGTGGGTTGTGGAGAGGTTGAGATGTTGAGTTGGAAAAAAGTTGAGATTGCCATGGCCTCAGCCATGGATGCTTTTTCCAGGGTTATTATAAATTATTGGCTTTCCTGTTTGTCTGATTCAGACTGATCTTTCTTGCCTATAATTTCATTCATAAGTTGATCAGCCAGCTTTTTATTGACATGAAGCAGATAATCATATTCTCTCATGGCGGTCTCCCGGTTATTCAATTTGAGCGATAAAAATCCAATGTTGTAATGAGCCAGGTCATAATCGGATTTTATAGCCAGTGTTTCCTTATAAGACTTTAATGCGTATTGATAACGCCCGATTTCAAGGTATGCGTTTCCCAGGTTATTCCAGGCCTCATAGTCTTGCGGATGGAGTTCAACGACTTTGCGGAAGGGATCAATCGATTTATAATAATCACCTCGATTGTAATAAATGTTGGCAATATTATAGAGACTCGTCGTGTACTCTGGATCGATCTCAATGGCCTTTCCATAAGCTTCTAAGGCTTTATCGAGCATTTTTGCACCTTCATAGGCATTCCCCAAATTATTATAGGCTGCTAAATAGCGTGGATCGCAGGCAATGGCTCGAGTATGATATTCAATTGATTTGAAATAATTCTCCAAATCGTAAAATACATTCCCTAATTCATAATAGATTTCGGCATCATCGGGGGTCAATTCCAGAGCTTTTTCATACTGTATAATGGCACTTTGAAGATCTCCAAGATCCCGATACACCAATCCGGAATTAAAATAGGCATTTACATATGCCGGATCAATCATTATCACTTTTTGATAAGCTTCGAGGGCTTCTTGTTTTTTCCCGACCGCTGACAGAGCATTTCCTAAATTGTTGTAGGCATCGCTATAATTGGGATTCAGATGAGTCGCTTCTTGATAATACTCAATTGCTTTGTCATATTGGCTGAGCTGATAGTACACGTTCCCCAAGTTGTAATAAGGGAGTTCATTATCAGCACGAATATGTATCGCCTCCAGGTAATTCCTTTCGGCATCACCTAAAAGGTTTAAATAATAATAGGTATTACCGAGATTATTATAAGCATCATCATAGCGGGAATTATATTGAATAGCCAGGAGATAAGCATCTCGAGCTTTTTCTAATTCCACCAAATCATAATAAATATTACCGAGATTATAGTATGTATCAGGTTGATTTGGTTGGAGTGCCACCGATTGTTGATAGGCATCAATGGCTTTCTCGTATTCACCAAGGGAATAATAGACATTGCCCAGCTCATAGAGTAATTGTACATCCTGAAAGTCGAGGAGCAAGGCAGATTGAAAGGCATTCAAAGCTTCTTCATTCATTCGGAGTGAAGAATAAGATATTGCCAAACTTTTTAATGCAACAATACTATCGGGATTGAATGACAATGCTTTTTTAAAAGCATCCACAGCATCTTCATAGAACCCAAGCCGCGAATAGGACAAACCCAGTTCAGTGTATTTCTTGCTTTCATCGTCAGACAGAATCTTTTCCGCAGGGTTTACAATGGAAATTCCAATTATTACCCAACAAATGGAGAGAAGAATCCACGATAACCGCATTGTTTTTTTCACAGTTCCGCCCCCCTCTTGATTTTGGTTCTATTATTATCTCATAAACTTCATTCTGGAAATACTCAATATCTATAATTGGCGGCGATGGGCATACGGCGTCCTACACCAAAGGCTTTGGAGGTGACTTTCAAACCTGGAGGGGATTGTTTCCTTTTATACTCATTTTGATCTATTCGTTTGACCGTCCAGAGGACGGTTCCCCGATCAAAACCGCGAGCGATGATTTCGTCAACCGAGAGACCATCTTCGATCCAGTATTGAATTATTTGATCCAGAATCGGGTAAGGAGGAAGGGTGTCCTGATCTACCTGGTTGGGCTTGAGTTCTGCTGAAGGGGGTTTTCGGATAATAGCGTGAGGAATGATTTCGTTTTTCTGATTGATATATTCTGCGATTTGATAAACCATCGTTTTTGGAACATCGGAGAGAACAGCCAGCCCGCCACTCATATCACCATAGAGAGTACAGTACCCAGTAGCCATTTCACTCTTATTGCCAGTGGACAGCAAAAGATATCCGTATTTATTGGAAAAGGCCATTAAAATATTCCCACGGATACGAGCTTGAAGATTTTCTTCAGTCGTATCATTTTTAGTTTCTACAAAAGCTGGCGCTAATGTGGAAAGATAGGAAAAATATATTGATGAAATAGGAATAACTTGAAATGAAATTCCTAAATTTTGCGCTAATCGCCTGGAATCATCAATACTACCCGCCGAAGAATAAGGGGATGGCATCGATATTCCAAGAACGTTTTCCGGACCGACGGCATAGGCAGCGATGACTGCCGTCAGAGCTGAATCAATACCACCAGATAGACCGACTACCGCTTTTTGAAATCCACATTTGAACATGTAATCCCGTACACCTAATACTAAAGCCTGAAATACCGTTTCAATCAGTCCTTGGGGTTGGTAATGATCTCGCTCTGCATTCTCAAACGGATTAACAATCGAAATCCATTCTTCAAACCCAGGACCAAGCAACAAAGGATTCCCAGATTGGTCGCAGATCAGACTTCTACCGTCAAAAATAAGGTCATCGTTCCCTCCTACTTGATTGACGTAGCAAAAGGGAAGATGATGACGATGAGCATGACGGCTGATCAATTGGTATCTGATTTCTTCCTTCCCAATATGATAAGGAGAAGAGGAAATATTAATAAAAAGGGTTGTTCCTTTTTGTGCTAATGCTTCAATTGGATCAAAATTATACATCCGGCCTCGAGGCCAGAATTCCGGATCGTTCCAGGCATCCTCACAGACACTAATCCCCAGAATCTCATTTTTAAAAGATATTACTCGAACGTCCTTAGCAGGATCAAAATATCTGGTTTCATCGAAAACATCATAGGTTGGTAATAATGATTTATTTTGTTGATGAAGCACCTGGCCATTCGCAATCAGAAGTGCGGCATTCACCAATCCTTTCCCTTCTTTTTTTCCTGATGGAAGAGGCACACCGAATATGACACCGGTTTGAGGGTAAATTAAGGAATGATTGACAAAATCCTCAATTGCGTTTTGAATATGGTCGATGAACCACCAGCGTTCCAAGAGGTCTTTTGGAGGATAACCAACCACACATAATTCCGGAAAAACGATCAAATCAGGATGCTGTGGTGCCAGATCAGCGAGGAAGGCTTTCATTTTGCGGATATTTCCTTCTATATCACCCACAACCGGGTTCATTTGAACCAAACCAATTAGAAAGATTTTAGACCCTCCCCTATTAATCCCGTGCGGGATATCCCGCACGGGATTGTTGAATCTATTGATTACACCCAACCTCTTAGTTTCATGGCTTCAACTACCCGCTCTACAGCAACCACGTAAGCGGCCTGGCGCATATTAATTGAGTATTTCTTTGAAGTGAGGTAAACAATATGATACGCAGCCGTCATTTTCTTGTTGAGACAATCATAGACTCGTTCTTCATCCCAATAATACATATAGAAATTTTGAACCATTTCCAAGTAGGAAACCGTCACACCACCAGCATTGCACAGGAAGTCGGGGATGACATGAACTCCTTTTTCAAACAGGATGTCATCCGCTTCTGGAGTGGTTGGGCCATTGGCAAGTTCGGCGATTATCCGTGCTTTAACATTAGCGGCATTTTGATCGGTTATTACATTTTCCAGTGCGGCAGGGATGAGAATATCAACATCCAACGTCAGGATATCTTCATTGGTTACAGCTTCACATTGAGGAAAATTACCGACCGAACCAGTTTTCTTCTTAAATTCCATGACTGCTTCCGGAACCAAACCATTCGGGTTATAAATACCACCCTGGCTATCGGTTACCGCGATTACTTTCGATCCAAACATATCACGGATGAGCTTTGCTGCGAAAAATCCGGCATTTCCATACCCTTGGATGGCTACCGTCGCCTGACTGAGGTCGATTCCGCAAACCTCAGCCGCTTCCCGCAGTGTATACATCCCACCCCGAGCAGTTGCATCACCTCGTCCGAGAGTTCCACCCACTGCCAAGGGTTTTCCAGTAATAACACCGAACTGATTCTTTCCACTACATTTTGAATATTCATCCATCATCCAGGCCATAATCTGGGGATTGGTATAGACATCCGGAGCCGGAATATCTTTATCCGGTCCAATAAAAGGCCAAATCGCTTGAATATATCCCCGACTTAAACGCTCTAATTCGCCGGTTGACATACTTTTGGGATCACAAATGACTCCGCCTTTTCCACCACCCAATGGAATATCAACCACCGCACATTTCCAGGTCATCCAGGCTGACAGTGCCCGAACAGTATCGATGGTTTCCTGAGGGTGAAAACGAATTCCCCCCTTGGTTGGTCCTTTCGCATCATTATACTGTACGCGAAAACCTTGAAACACCTTCATCGATCCATCATCCATGCGAACTGGTACGGAAACGTGAACTTCACGTTTTGGAACCCGAAGGATAGCGTGAATAGCAGGGTCAAGATGAAGGATTTCTGCACACTTATCAAGCTGCGCCTGTGCAATGGCAAAGGGGTTATTTGCCGACACTCCACATACCTCCTCATTGAGACACAAAAAACTGTCTCTGCATAGAGAAATTTACTTTCTCTCCATCGAGATTGAATGCCCTCGCCATTGAGGTCGCTGTCATTTTCCTCGTCATTGAGGAAGAAGGTGGACTTTCACTCTTCAGAAATGACAATATAATTTAAAATTAGCATTAATGTATCACAGAGAATTAAAATACGAAAGAGAGCGGATCATATTTTATAAGAAAAAATGAGAAATGCTTCAAATTCAATTTCACTCCTCATTATGACGATGACGGTGATGAATATCAGGAAGATGAGGATGATTGTGGGTGAGTTGTTCATGATCATGAGGGTGGGAATGAACGTACTCTTTACCGGAAGGGAGGTTTTCATGTACATGATTATGATGCCCGTCGGTATGAGTGTGGCGATGATCATGGACCAAATGTTCATGGACATGTCGATGTTGATGGTTTTCAGTCAATAGAATAAAAGTAGCGATAATGATCAATGGGAAAGTGAGATAAAAAATGATTTGAGGACGCTCACCCAAAATTAAAAAAGAAAGAAAAGAACCTACAAAAGGAGCGATGCTGTATAAGGTGGTGGTTCGCGATGAACCAAGATGGCGAAGGGCAAGAATAAAGAGAACAATACTCATTCCATAAGAAATGACGCCCAAAAACATAGAAATGAGAGCGATAGTGAAAAGAGGGAATTTCATTCCTGATAGATAAGCCAAAAGGAGTGAAAAGCTTCCCGCGAAACTTCCTTTGATAATAACAATCAAAAGCGGATCACGATTACTAATGTTCCGGGTCAAGTTATTATCAATCCCCCAAAGGAAACAAGCTGTCAGAACCCCTATCGCTCCGATAGAGAAACCCCAGCCTTCAGTCCATTGGATCGACAAAAAAATACTTGCTAATGTAACCAAAACCGCCGCAAACCATATCTTCTTTCCGATATATTCACCAAACCAGAGACCAGCAATAAGAGTCGTGGCAATTCCTTCAAAACTTAATAAGAGTGATGCGGTGGAAGCAGGTGTGACACGTATGCTATAGAGAAGTACAAGCGGTGCTGCAATTCCACCATTAAGTATTGCTCCAATAAGCCATACGATATCATTTTTATTGAGTATTGATTCTTTGGGTGAATAAATATTTCTCTCAGTAATAAAACGAAAAAGTAAAATTCCCAATCCACTTCCAAGATAAAGCAGTCCAGAAAGAACCAGCGGTTGAACATTTCCCAGGAGAAGTTTATTAAGGGGGATACTTAATCCAAAGAGAAAAGCTGCCATTAAGGCATAAATAGTCGGCTTCATCGCCGGTTGATTCATCCCATTTTCTCCGAAGAACATTCAGTTTAATTTTATTATAGTCGAAGTTTAAAATTAATATATTAGTTTAATCGATAGAAGGGAGGAAAAATATAAAGTGGGGGGAAATACGGGTTTTAAAAGGGAACTAATGAGCCAATAAAAAAACACGGGCTCCAACAAACTTTCCAACCTTTTTATTATCGAAGATCATATTTCTCTCTCCGATAATTCGCGGGTCAAACCTCTTTTTCCTTTTTTCAGGAAATTGAGTTTTTCGATTTTCACTCATTTTGAGTGTCCATCGATTTTAACCCTGACGGCTTTCTAATTTCTCGGAACCCGTGGTAATAATATATTACCAACTCATCTATTATTTGTCAATAGGTTTTTATACATTTTTCTATTTTTTTTCTCCTCCCCCATATTCATATGCTCCTATATCAAAACCAGAGCCTTGAGGACGTTTATTTCCTTCGAGGTCAAGTTCGGGGGCACCAATTGACGTTCCTTTATCAATAGCCGGACTGCCGTTTTTTAAATGATAATCTCCGGTTTTCCCCCAGGCAGGCGTGACAAACAGTGGGTCTTGAGAAAGAAACCCTTGTCCAAGGACACCATTCTCAATTTCTTCTTGGGAATATTTTATCCCACTTACGATAATAAATACTGCCTCCTCAGGTTGAAAAATAAGGTTATGATCTGCTTGCAAGGTAACATTTT
>Ga0172363_10002984_pt1 | contig 13689 bp, 10 predicted proteins | sample LakKivs2_kivu2a2_FD_114541 | JGI IMG/M metagenome (GOLD analysis project Ga0172363, IMG submission 114541) | Sediment microbial communities from Lake Kivu, Rwanda - Sediment s2_kivu2a2 | ecosystem: Environmental > Aquatic > Freshwater > Lake > Sediment | place: Rwanda: Western Province, Lake... | reverse complement strand
TACTTTATCGTAGAAATTCTTCGACCACTCTTGACCAGCTAATCTAGATGTAAGCTCACCAGCTAAAACGTGAGTGATACTTCTCATACCGAACTTATCTCGAGCAAAAATTGCAGCCTTTGCGGCAAACTTAGGATCAACTTTATCAAGTAAAACCTTAAGTCTATCTATAGTCTCAGTTGATTTTTGATAAAACTGGTCATTGACAAATGATGTTAAAAGAATTGAAATTATTTCTAATTCTGGCGATTGACGATATGCTTGACCACCTGCCAAGTTTGTTGTCAATGTTTTTGGTTTTGTTTGGGTTAGGTTAAATTTTGACATATATAATTTTTTTTAATTGTAAACAAAAAAAGACCAGACTGATAAATCAATTCTGGTCTTTTATTATAAAAATGTAGCAAACAAGGAAATCTAAACTGAGATTGTCGTCCGGACCTCATCCCGAGGTCTGGGACCGATGTTCTTTAGGATTTACATCTTATCCTATCTCTTTTTTACAAGAAATTGATACATTCTTGAGTTATTTAAGATGACTACTCTACCATTTTTTACCGACAATTTATTGATTCACTGCCGATCTGATTGCTTAGGGTCAGCTTTCAGTCTTTCTTGAGTTATCTGAAATTAGCGAAGTAACTCAATTTATCACTATGTTTGCTAAAACATTCATATATAATTGACCAGAGATAATTTCTTGTGAGTTTTTTTTCAAGCCATACGAAGTAACTCTCAAAATCACTACTGGATTATTTTAAATGTTTATATTTTATATCTAAAATTATAAAAGTTTAAAATTTTTAAAATTTTAAATATGATGTATATATGAAGTCGATTTACTAAAAAAAATCAAATGTGGATTTTTTATAGACGAGAAGGAGGTGGTTGCAATCTACGCATTTTGAAATTTTTAGATTCCCAAGTACGAATCTCATTGTCAAAATTGACGAGTTCATCTTTCACTTTTTCTAAAATTGATTCTTTCTCATTCAATTCATCTTGTTTCTGGGAAAGTCTTGATTCTAAGGTTTGTAATTCTTCCTGATCCTCAAGTATCTTTTTCTTGATTTCTGAAAATTTATGTTTATCCTCTTTCAATTTTTGAATGTCTTCTTTTAATTTTATTTCTTGTGACTCTAACTTTATTTTGTATTGTTTCTCTTCTTTTAAAACTAAATCTTTATAATTTTTCATCTTGTTTTCAAGATCTAATTCAAGAATATCCAAATCTTTCTGTTTAGTATCTAGTTTTGATTTTTCTTCTAAAACGAATTGTTCGAACTGTGTTTCTTTATTTTCAAGAGATTTGGATATTTCATCATACTTTTTATTAATTTGAAGATCTATGTCTTTTAATTCTTCTTGTCTTGATTTCAATTCACTTTCTCTTTGTAAGAAACTTCTATTTTTCTCGTCTTCTAATTCTTTAAGTTTTTTTGTTGTTTCATATTCTACATCCACGACTTGTTGTAATCTTGTTTCAAATTCAGAATTCATATTTTGAATTTCTTTTTCACGCAATTCAAAATCTTTTAATTTCTGGTCTATATCTTGACTTAACTTTAACTTTTCTTTTTCACGTTCTTTATCTCTGAATATGACATTTGCACCTACAACTAAAGATACTGCTAATGGATCAAAAACAAGCATTAGTGCGATTATGAACCAATTGATGACTTGATCCATAGATTTATTGGTCAGTTTTGCAATATATTTTAACGGACCAACTTCAGCAGCAACATCATCATTAGTTTCTAATTCTAATTTCTTGAGATCAATTTTGGTAATTGAATCATTCAGAGCTGTTTCACGAACTGCTAAGTCATCTCTAGTTTTTTGTGAGGATTTTAACTGCTCATCAAAAAGTTTTCTATTCGCTGATGAACTTGTAGTTATGATATTTCCTTTACTATCTTTTGATTGAACATAATTATTAGAAGCACCCTTTGTCAACTCCGCTATATTTTGGTTTAATCTTTCTTTTTCAGAACGCAGATCTGTGAGTTGAGTTACAAACATTTCTCGTTTAGTATCTAAAACTTTTACTTGTTTATCAATTGTTTCAACTTTATTCAAAGTATCCGAGTACGCAGAAGAAAGATATCCGTAAATACCTGCTGATGTTATAGACATCAATACAAAAAGTGCTGCGAAATAATAGATTTTCAAAGCTCTGTTCAATCTTGACCAATATTGATATAAGAGTGACGCAAGTACTAATTTGGCAATCTCTAAAGATGACATCATAATCATGACTTGCACACTTGCTCCTGAAAACATTTTACCGAGACCAGTAACAGAATAAAAAGCAGCTGATAAAGACACAGAAAGTGCCGATATAACGACTAGATAAGGTAGTAATTTCTTTTCCATTTATGTGTTGTAATCATTGCTCTTTTTATATGTTATATATTAATATACGTTTCGTTTTTATCAGATTCAACAAATACATTCCACTTCCTACCATCAGAAAATGGTGTAATATCTATAACTTCACCATAACTATTTTTCCAAATTGAATGACGTATGGCAATCAATCTTTCATAATCAATATCATAAACTAGATAATATCCACTAATTTTTATTCCACCATACATATTGACATATTTATCAACATTATTGTGACAATTGTTTTCTGAACAATTTGACTTAACATCCAATTTTACCTTCAAAGGCATTTTACCAAATAAGACTAAAACTTTCGAAAAATCATCAGATTTTTTTGGTAGTCTGTAATTACATACAAGTTTCTTTGGCGACTTATCCAAAAAATCACCGATTATACTTTCAATATTATCAAAATCATGATAGGCAATTCTCAACAAATTTATCCCAATACTTTGGCAAAAAGTATCTTTCTTTGAATCATTTTCCTTTAATATTTCAAACGATTCTAATCCACCCCAAGCCTCAACCGGTTCAAAATGTTGTCTACCATCATACTCTATACATAAATTATAATCTGGTAAATAAAAATCAATAGGTAAATAATTTTGATTTTTTAATTCTTCAAATTTCTTTTGATATTCATATTGAATTTTATTATCAACCAAATACCTCATTATTCTTTCCTCTCCCTTAGAAGATTTACACTTTGGACAACCTTGATTTTGATAGTGTGAAAAAGGCTCTTGTAAAAAAGAACCATGTTTTTTACATATAATCTCTACCTTTTCTCTTATAGATTTAAAATTAACTTTTGAATAATCATATTTATCACCATGAACTTTCCTAAATTTATCCAAAACAGATTCTTGAGTGTATTTTTCACAGTCTGAACATTTTCTACATCCAGATCCCAAAACATGATTATAAGCATTTTGTTCAAATTTACCGTGTTTTGGACAAATTATAATCACATCAGATTTAACAGAAACAAAATTAACTTTTGAATAGTCATATTTTGAATTGTGAATTTTATTAGACTCCATGATAAAACTTTCAATTGATTTGAAATCTCTTCTGAAACAGGTGTTACAACCATCACCTCTCAAGTGAGAATTAGGACTCTGAATAAAAATGCCGTGTTCATTGCAAACTATCCTTACTTTCGTTTTATTGTCCTTATAATCCTCTTCAAGATACTTATAATCATACTTGAAATTATGTATTTTATTTGCCTTGTTAATAAATTCTTTATAATCATAAGAATATCTCCCAGCACATAAAGGACAACCTTGTTTTCGATTTATGTGATTGAAATATCTTTGGGTAAATTTAAATGGTTGCACATGTTGGTTACAGATAATATCTAACTTAGTTCTATTATTTCGAATATTACTTACTAAGCTATAATCATATTTATCACCATGAATATTTCTACATATATTTAAAAATTCTGTTAATGATTTATATCCTATACATTTAGGACATCCACCAGTTTTAGTTCTTAAATGGACTGATGGTGAGCTTAAAAATTCGCCATGATCCGGACAAATTATTTTAACTTTTACATCAGACTTTTTATATTCAACAAGTGAATAATCAAATCTATTTTTGTGAATCTTTTCACATTTTTCTATAAATTCCAAAACATTTTATATATTAAAATACAAGTCGCTCCTCAAGATTTATTAAAATGAAAATTCATCCCAAGACTCTTCATCAACATCTTGTTTGAACGAACCCGAAACGTAACTTTGAATTTGGGTCTGCTGTGGTGAGTTCTGCACCTGAGTTGATCCACCAGTCCAAACATTAATCCAAGAGATTGGATTTTGAACTTTGTCAAAAAGAGGCTCAATACCGATTAACTTCATACGATTGTTTGTTAACCACTTCATATATTGTGTCAAAATCTCAGCATTTAAACCAATCATAGATCCATCTTTGAATAAATACTCAGCCCATTCTAATTCTTCTTTGGCCGCGTCTTGATACATTTTTAATACAAGCGGTTCACATTCAGTCACAATTTGTTGAAAACCTTCTGACCATTCTTCTTTCAATGTCTTTAATAAGAATGAAGTGAAACCCATGTGTAGGTTTTCATCACGATTGATTAATGAAATAATCTTAGCATTTCCTTCCATCTTTTTGTTTTGTGCAAAACAATATGAACAGGCAAATGAAACGTAAAAACGAATACCCTCAAGAATATTGATCGATACTAGCGTCAGATATAACTTTTTCTTTTTATCATGTTCAGATTCATCAGATAGTGAATTGATCAATTCATCATAATAGTGAGTTACAGAAGTAGTTCTTCTGATGATTTCTTCATCTTTTAAAATATTATCAAATACTTCACTTGGATTTGAATAGATGTTTTTGATGATATAGGTATAAGAGTAAGAGTGAATTGTCTCAAAGAACTCCCAAGTCTTAGCGAACAGCTCAACTTCTTGATTTGAACAATCTTCCAATAGATTTGAAATGCCACGACTTTGTACTGAATCAAGTAGTATCTGATATCCTAAGTTTTTAGTGAAAATAAACTTTTCATGTTCAGTTAGTGACTGAAAATCGGCTTTATCTTTTGAAAGATTAATTTCCTCGGGTCTCCAGAAGTAAGATATATGTTGCTTAAACATATTAAATATTTTCTCATAACGAAACTTATCGTATCTCTGAAGTGATAAATCACCACCAAAAAATAATGGAGACTTCGTAAAGTCTATGTTAGTATCTAAATTAATTATTGATTTCATATATGTAAATTTTTTTTGTCTTGATTATATTAATTTTTCTCTTCAGGTTGTATTTTTAGGTTTTCTTTTAAGTATTCAGTATAATTTAAAATTGTATTTTCAGTTATTGGATATTCTGAGGAATAGTTATCTAACTTATTAATGTCTTCAATAACTTCTTTTATAATAATATCTTGTTTTTTGAGTAGTTTTTTTATATTTGACTTGATTATTTTGAACCAATTATCAATATACTTATCTACATTTCTCTCATATATAAAGTCCAAAAAATTGTCAACACCATTATTAGTCAAAATTTTATTGAATTTATCAAAATTAATATTATTTATTTTTATATCATTTTTAAATTTTGATATATTGAAATTTAAAAGATCTTGATACTCTCTCCTCATATCATATTCTTCTAGTCTTGACCTTAGATAATCTTCATCAGAAGAATTAAAATTCCTTAAATAGGTATAGGTTTGGCTGACATTGGCATTTATTTCATTATCAAGTGTTTTGTAGATAATGTGTTTAAAAAACTGAAGTTGTTTAGATTCGGGATTAAACTCTATTAAAGATTTTTTTATCTTATCATAGTTTGCATATCTATACTTTTTATCCTCTATTTTAGAAATTTCTAAAAAATGATTTAACTCATGAGTTATAATGGTCTTTAATTTTATATCATTGTAATCTTTTGGACAAGTTATTAACATATAATACTTACCTGATTTCTTATAGAATTTTGAGTCGTAATTACCCTCTGAAAATGTTAACTCTATAATTCTATTCAGAATTTGATGTTCAAATGTCTGATATCCTTCTTTTTGAAAAATATTAAATATGTTTTCAGTTTCTTCCTTATTTAATTCAGATATTCCTCTTCCTTCGTTTATATTCATTATTTTCAATATTAATTATAACAGTCATAAGTCACTATTTCAAAAATCAGATGGAACAGGCACCACTAGCACAATCCCCATCCATCCCCATCTGAGAAAGATCATCTGTTTTTTTATCATCTGTATTAGCATAGTACAGTGTTTTTAATCCATATTTATAAGCATATAACACATCTTTAATTACACCACCGATCGAAATACCATCTGATGAATATTGATAATAGTGGTTAGCCGAAATGGATTGATCAATCCACTTTTGAATTACAGCACAAATATTGGTATATCCACGATTATCCGGCATATCAAACGCCAACTCATACTTATTTTTTAATTTAATACACTCTGGAGCTACTTGTTTGACTAAGCCAGATTTGGACTTCTTCGTAATAACAAGAGATCTAATCGGCTCTATTCCATTAGTCGCGTTTTGAACTACGGCTGAACTTTCTGCCGGCATTATAGCAGTTAATACAGAATTTCTCAAACCAAACTCTTCAATATCTTTTCTCAATTGATCCCAATCACAAGAATAGTCACGTTTTACTAATTCATCTACATTCCTATTATACCTATCAATCGGTAAAACACCTTTAGAGTATGTTGTTTTGTCATACCACTCACATTGACCTAACTCTTGAGATAATTTGTTTGATGCCTTCAAAAGTGAATATTGAATATTTTCAAAGAGTTCATCAACGTAAAAAAGTGCTTCTTTATCTGAGTATTTTACTCCTTGACGAGCTAACCAATAAGCGAAGTTTGTAACACCAACTCCGATAGATCTACGCTTTAACATTTTTTTAGCGGCATTAATCGGGTAGTCCTGATTTTCAATTACATACTCGAGTATTCTAACAATAAACTCAGCTACTTGATGTAATTCAGACCAAGACTTAATATTACCTAAATTAAATGCTGCTAAAGTACAAAGTGCAATCTCAGCTTCTGAATATTGTTCTGTTTCTTTTTTATCATTGATATCATAAATATTCTCAATTGGAGCAGTTGGTAAAACAATTTCTACGCAGTTATGAACCAATATATTATTGGCATAAAAGTTGTGGTTGTCTTTTACAGTTAAGTCTCCTACATTCTTCTTCTGAGATATTATTTTTATTTTTAACATATTTAATTATATTTTTTTCTTCCAGGAAGCCAACTATTATCCACTTCCTCTTTGGATATTTGTTTATTTATTTTAAGTTCTTCATTATGATACCATTTCTTTCCCTTATAAAGAGAAGATAATTTATTTTTGTGATCATCAGTCTTTTTATATTTTAAATCCTTAATATCATATCCCATTTCATTCAATTTATTTAAAATTAAAATCTTTAGTCCTTGCCATCCTTTACCATTAAATCTAAATTTTGAATAAGATTTTGGTATATTAAATTTAGAACAATAATTTTCTAACCAATGTGATTGCACCCAATTGTTATTATCAAGATAACACTTTACTCCAAAGTCAACTATTTCATCATCAGTATATCCAGAAAAGGTATTATTGTTATAACCAACATTGCATGAACTTAATTTCTTCCTATATTCTTTAAGTTGATCATGATTCATATACATTGTACAGTCACCACCGTCACCTCCCAAAGTCATGTTATATCCATTTTTGAACGAATCATATTTCTCAATAAAAAATATTTCCATTTTTAATGCTTCTTCCTTAGAATCTGATGAAAATAACTGAGAGAGTTTAAAATTTGAAATTCCATTTTTTCTTATAGATTCATATAATTTAGATTTTTTACCATATAAAGCATTAGTATAGTGCTTATGTAGTCTTTCATTGATACTTAATGATGTATATCCTATATACACTTTACTATTCATAATATTTTCTATCTTATAGACTTTGTATTCTTTTTTCATAGTCGGTAGTGTGATTTCAATTATATATTAAATCATACTACCTACCTTTTAAATTAAATCTAAAATATCATTCTCATCTAAATTTTGTGCCTCAATCCATCCTCTATTTTTTGTAAAAATTAAGTGGTCTGGTGTACAAATTATTTTAAATCCGGTATCAACATCTTCTATTTCCATAACATCAGCATCCTCTTTAGTTATCCATGCCTTCTGAACCTGTTTGAATTCCATCTCACCATTATACAAATTCTTAGATAGAACTTTTATGTTTTTACCACTATTGAATATTTCAATTAGTTCAGATAACTGCATTTTCTCATATAAAACACCATCTATTTCAACAGAATTTACAAATGATGTCTCTATATCTAAACAAAGATTAGACATTTTTAATCTTTCAATAAAAGGTGAATTGGTATTAGCGTTATCAATATTCATCACATACATACGACCAGTACCAATTCTTTCCTGAGCAAAAGAGTTCATTAAATCTCGTGCTTTTACAATTTTCTTTGGTATCCTTTTATCAGATTCATACTTCAAATACAATTCTTCAAAATTTTGAAGGCCAAACGCATCATAGAGACCAGGAACATCAGACGGTGAAAAAAGAGCGATATCACCATTTGAAACAAAACGAGAATAAAATAATTTCTCAAACTGAATGCCATAATCCATGTGTCTTACTCGATTGTCATCAGTTCCTTTGTTATTTTTCAATACCAGTACGTCTTCAATTTCTTTATGCCACCAAGGAAAATATAAAGTAGCCGATCCTTTACGAATACCACCTTGTGAACAAGAGTGTAATGTGGATTGAAACATTTTAAAAAACGGAATTACACCAGTATGTACCACTTCACCGTTTCTAACTTTTGAGCCTAAGGCTCTAATTGAACCAGCATTTATACCGATTCCGGCTCTTTTTGCAACGTATTGCCCGATAGCCACATTACCGTGAAAAATTGAATCAAGAGAATCACCAATCTCAATAAGAGTACAACTTGAAAACTGTCTATTTGGAGTTCTGATACCAGCCATAATAGGTGTCGGTAAAGAAATCTTATGTTCTGAAATCATATCATACAACTCTCGAACAAATTCTAAACGTGTAGATTTATCATAGTTAGCAAACACAGTCATAGAAATCATCATAAATGCAAACTGTGGCGTCTCATAGGATTTGCCAGTCGAACGATCCTTAACAAGGTACTTATCAATTAGCTGTTGCAATCCAGCATAAGTTAAATCATAATCACGCTCGTGCTTTATAAAATTATTACACTTGTTGATTTCTTCTTCAGTATAATTTTTGAGTATTAATGAATCATACAAATCTACTTTGATATTACGTTTGATACACTCAAATAAAGTGGGCATTTCTTTCTTAGTTTCAAAAACTTCTTTACGAAGCAGATAATTCAAAAGATTAGACGCTACATATTGATAATTTGGATTTTTATCACTAATTAAATCAACTGCTGATTGTATCAAAACTTTATGTATCTGTGATGTTTTGATATTTGGATAAAATTGTAAATGAGCATTCATCGCCACATCAGAAGCAGAAACACCGCTTAATCCAGATGTTGCCCATAAAAGAACACGATTGATCTTCTCGGCTTCAAAAACCTCGGTCTGACCGTTTCTTTTTTTCACATTAAGTTCGTTTGTTCTTGTTGTCTTTCTTGTATCTTTTAAAATTATATCTTCCATATTTTAGGTGTAAATGTTTTTTGAAGTTTATATATTGAGGTGTTTTTGTATAGATTTTATCCAATTTCTGAAATTTTAGAGAAAATCTATATTGTTTAATTTATTTAAATTATACTTAAATTTAGTATTATTCAGGATTTTTGTAATCTTCGAAATATGAATATCATAAAGGTTTTCGTAAGAATTAACTTCGAAAGAAGAACTGTGATAATCTGTGACCATGACTACACCTGTAAATATTTTTACGTTATCCAAAGCGTCATGATGCTCAAATTCAATTTCAGTTCCAACGTGTATATTTCTATTGGTTATTTCTTTAGAATTATTGTATTTACCAATATGTTCCTGTAACTCTACAATTATGAGATTTCTCCATTTATTATCTAATAGTTTGAACATATTAAACAAATTATCAGAAAAATAAATTGATAACTCATTAAATAATTCAATATTAGTGAATCCATCTTCGTCTAAATTAACTTTTAAAAGATGATAATAGTGATTAAAATCTGACCTCGAAGGTTTTCTTCTATTATTTAAGAAATTAATAGAAGTCTTATCGAGTAAGACTTGGTAAACCTTTTCTTTTATATTTTTAGATCTGATATATGTCTCGTTGTCCTGTGACTCCAAATACATGTATGAAGATTTATCAACTTCGAATTTTTCATTAAAATACATCGATGTGTAATCTTCTTCAGAATCTTGTTCAATCTTGTCTTCTTTTTTTCCTTTGAAAATTGAGTCGTATTTTAGAGCGTGCTTTCCTTGTAGTTTGTGTTTGGATAAGACAATATCTTCCTCAAGTTCTTTGGCCTTAGTATCATCATCTGTAGAATCTAATGTTTCATCGTCAGAGATTTCAATAACAATTTCCATCTCCACATCATCATCTGAAAACAACGATTCGCCTGGTGATTCTGAGATCTCTGTCTCATCAGATTGAACTTCCTCAGTATAGTTATCGGTTTCAGATTCAAAATCTTCTAAATTTTCTATATCTTCATCATCGTCATATTTTCTTTTCTTAGCCATTAAGAATATTTATTTTTTATGAATCTAAAAACTGATCATTTCTGGAAATTCCTCCTCTGATTCTTCTTCATCAAATTCTTTCTTCTTTAACACTCATATTTTTATTTTTATCTTTTCTAAAAGTGTATCACTTTTATCTTACGAGTAGCTAATTTTTTGATATATATTATATGAAATCATTAGAAAAAGTTATAACAGACAGAATTAAAAGAATAGAATGTAATAACCTAACTACTATCAATTATATAGACCACAAGAAAATAGTTTGTAGGTGCAAAAAATGTAATTACGAAATAATTGATAATTACAGAAACTTATCTTATAGTAACTTCAAATGTTCTTTTTGTGATCTTCTCGAAAAATCAGATTTATTAAGAACTGGTATCGTAAAACTCATATCGATAAATGGTGTGAAGTTAAAAATAAAGTGCAAAAATGGACACGAATACTCCCAAGATAGAAGAAACTTACTTTCTGGTAGAAAATGTGAAGAGTGTAGAAAAAAGAAAAGAAACATAACCAAGGATATTCTGATTCAAAAGTTAGATAAAATACACGGACGTTATTACACTTACGAATTAAATGGATATAAAAATTTACAATCTAAAATTAAAATCACTTGTAAAGAAGGACATCGATTTGAACAAATAGTTTCTAATCACTTGCAAGGCAAGGGTTGTCCAATTTGTAGAGAATCTTTGGGTGAGAGAAAAATCAGAATTATTTTGGAAGAAAAACAATTAAAATTTATTAGACAAAAAAAATTCAAAGAGTGTAAGTTTGTGAATGAATTACCCTTTGATTTTTATCTCATTGACTATAATTTACTAATAGAATTCGATGGAATTCAACATTTTAAACCTGTAAAAGCATTTGGTGTGAAGAAGAATTTAAAAAAACTCAAATAAAAGATGCAATAAAAAATGATTTTTGTTTGAAAAATGAAATCAACTTACTCAGAATATCCTATAAAGATGATATTGATTATCTACTTTCTAAGAATCTAGAAATTGATCATTCTCAAGTGTTAAAAATGTCGAATTTAAATTCAATTTAATCTGACTTTTTAGAAAGTCACCATCTCTTTGTTTTAATAATTTAAATCGATAAATTCCTAGCCGCTTCATTTCTTCAGTTCTTATAATTGCCCAAAATGTGTCTGCAGTCTCAGCTATTGCCTTACTTTCTGGAACACTCTCTAAAGTTATATCGGAAGCATTCCAAGCGTCTTTTGCAACTTGAACACCAGTAATTATTGGACATTTATATTTTGAACCGAGTGCTCTCAATCCTTCTGCTAAATGTTTACCTTTGGTATAAAGATTGTCGGTCTGACCTTTCGGAGCCGCAATTAAAGTTATGTAATCAACTATAATAAGGTCAAATTTTACACCTCTCTTTTGTTGTATTTTTTGAATATAATTATCAAAATCATTTATAGTTGCGGTACCAGCTGCCCAGAATTTAGTATAGATTTTACCGACTTTATTTTGAAAGAGATCACCACCTTCTTTCATGTTTCCAAGAGATTTGATTTTCTTTCGTATCAACTCAACATCTTTACTGACTGTATCATAATCGTTAATTGGAATTCTTAGTCGCATCGAACCAAGACGTTTAAGAACTTTACGTTCACTCATTTCTAATGTTACATATAAAACGTTGTAACCGCTATCTGCTGATTTGATTGCGAAGTTCTGCATCCAGAGCGACTTACCATTATTAGTTTCTGCCATGATACAATTTAAAGTACCAATATCCCAGCCACCACCTAAAATGTGATCTAATGTCTCAAATCCAGATTTCACTTTAAATCTTGAACTGTCTTGAACGTGTAACTCTGCTTCATCGAAATCAGAACCTAAGTCGTCATCATCCACGAAATTAGTCGATGACATCTCATCAACCATACTTCGAATTCTATCTGCCGCCTCTATAGCTTTATCGAAATCGGAAATATTATCAAAATTTCTTGTCTCATCAATGATATCAACAGTTCCTGTTTTAATTCGATTAGTTAATACCCAAGTATTAAATTTTGGTTCTATAAAGTTTTTCTCATCATAATCCTTTAAGGTATCAGTTAGTATTGACTTCAAAATTTCTTTTGTGATTATACCTTCTTTATCTTCTAAGGTAATCATGTCTAAAATTTGACGAGGTGTTGGAATTTGCGCTTCAGTATTTTTCAACATATAGTCACGAATAACACCGTAAACAAATTGAATATCTGAGTTTCTGAAAAAATAGGGCCGGACAATTTCGAAATACTTCTTATACTTAAGTATATAATTAAAAAATACCTTCTCTAAAGAAGATGTCATAATTTAAAAAATCTTTTTTTATTATACAAAAAAATTGATTTATGTTTCAATTCTCATGTTATACTTAAGTTCTAACTCGAGCTATTGCTCTTTGATTAAGCTATTACCTTTTAAATTTTCTAAATCTTCATCCCCATCGGATATTTCGTAAGGTTTGGCTGCTACTGGTATATCAAGATGTTTTGTATCAACATCGATATTTGTCTTTTTCTTTATCTTAGTGACTAATAAATTAAATATATTCTTTGTCAAAAAAGTACCGACACCAGCTGCAATCGATAATAAATTTCCAGGAAGTGTTTCAAAATTCAAATTATATTCACCCACAACAGCACTTATCGCGTTCATAGTCGGCATTAATATCATCGTATAACCAAGCATGTCAATCAACCCAGAGATTACATATGTTGAATTTCTGAATAACATTCTTAAAAATTTACCAACGGACTTGAAACAAGCTACGACTTTTCTTACTATTCCATTACCAATACCACGTAATTTGAGTTCTTCTAAAATTGTGCGAGCATCTTCTTTACTTACTACACTATCAACCATACCAGTACCATTACAAATCTCACAATTCTCAGGTTTTGGATCACACTGACAAGGTACTTTTTTATCACCACTTCGATTATTACTCTCTTCTAAATAAGTGATTGATAAAGAAGCCAAAGTCAATAATACGATATT
>Ga0172363_10002982_pt1 | contig 13691 bp, 15 predicted proteins | sample LakKivs2_kivu2a2_FD_114541 | JGI IMG/M metagenome (GOLD analysis project Ga0172363, IMG submission 114541) | Sediment microbial communities from Lake Kivu, Rwanda - Sediment s2_kivu2a2 | ecosystem: Environmental > Aquatic > Freshwater > Lake > Sediment | place: Rwanda: Western Province, Lake... | reverse complement strand
CTGCGGCTGGACGAGGCCGCCGCCGCCCGGCGCTCCGCCGGCGCCGCCGCCATCGCCGACGCCCGCCAGAAGCGCAAGAAGGAGCTGACCGACGAGCGTGCGAAGCTGGCCGGGCACCTGGCCGACGACCAGAAGAACGTCGAGAGCATCGGCGGCGCGGCGCTGGACGCCCTCCAGTCCGCCCGCACGCTCCGGAAGGAGATCCTGTCGGCCCTCGGCGAGTCCGCCGCCCAGTACGAGGACTACCAGAAGATCACCGAGAAAGCCGACGTGAAGGCCGATCCGCTGCTGACGCCCAATCCCGACGTGGTGGCCGCCCACGGCGACGTGCTGCTGGCGCGGGCGAACGTGTGGGTCCGCGCGCTGGCCCTCCAGGCGAGGGTCACGCACGTGACCGACGAGGCGCGCCGGCTGTGGGAAGGCCTGCCCGTCAAGACGCCGCTTCCGCCCGTCCTGACGCAGATGCAGGAGTTCGTCCTCGATCCGGCCAAAGCCAAGGACGACGCCATCCGCGACCTGCGATGGGCGGTCAAGCGCTACGAGGACGCGCGCGACCGCGTCGGGCGGACCGACCGGAAGCTCCAGTGGGCCTTCGACCTGGACGTGGCCGGCGCCTACGCCAGCCTCTACCGGCTGACCGGCGACGCCGAGGACCGCTCCAAGGGCGAGGCCGCCCTGGCCGCCTTGGGCGAGCAGGCCAACTCGCCCAACGTCGCCTCTCTGGCCAGGCACTTCAGCGGCGTGCTGGCCGGCGGCGCGGGCGGCGAGCCCGCTCCGGCACCCGCACCTGCGCCCGCGCCGGCACCCGCACCTGCGCCCGCGCCGGCACCCGCGCCTGCGCCCGCGCCGGCCCCCGCGCCGGCACCTGCACCCGCGCCCTGATTGCCGACCGTGTCCGAACCGCGCAAACCATCTGTCTGGCAGCAGCGAAACAGGCGGGCCATAAGGGTCATCCGCTGGGCGGAGGCCGCCGCCGTCGTGCTCGGCGTGCTGCTGGCCTGGCGGCTTCGCCTCGCCCTGCCCCTGCTCGTCATCGCCTGCCTGGGCGTCGTGTGGTTCGTCATGGGCTTCACGTCCATCATGGCCTGCCCCCACTGCGGCGAGCTGCTGTGGGGACTGTCCCACAAGATCAGCAAGCTCCGCTACTGCCCATTCTGCGGCCGCGAACTGGACGAGTGACCCGCCGTGAGCCGGTTGCGTTGTGGCCCGGAAACGCCAACGGCTCCGCAGTAGCGCGGCCTATCCAGGCCGCAAAGGCTTGGTTGACGACGGGTTCGCGGCCTGGATAGGCCGCGCGACCGCCACAACGCAACCGGTTCGGCGCCGGCGCGGCGGCCTTGACCTGGCCGGCCGAGCGTGCTGTAATCCACCCGAGGCCCGCGGGGCATCAGGCCCGGCGGGCGCTGGCGAAAGGACGACGCGATGGCCTATGACATATTTCTCAAGATCGAGGGGATCAAGGGTCAGTGCACCGACGTGGCCCACAAGGAATGGATCGAGGTGGAAAGCTTCAGCCACCACATCTCCCAGCCGATCGGCGGGTCGCTGAGCGCGGGCGGCACGCACACCGGCGGGCGGGCCGACCACAACGACTTCGCCATCGCCAAACGGATGGACTTCGCCTCGCCGATCCTGTTCGCCCGCTGCTGCGACGGCAGGCGAATTGAGGAGGTGAGGCTGGAGCTGTGCAATGCCGCCGGCGAAAAGCACAACTTCCTCAAGTACGAGTTCCGCGACGTGATCATCGCGTCGGTGTCGCCCAAGGGCTCGGCGCGTTCGGAGGAGCCCTGGCCCATCGAGGAGATCACGCTGCGGTACGGGAAGATCACGATCACCTACTTCCCGATCAGGCCCGACGGCCAGAAGGGGGCCGCCCAGAAGGCAAGCTGGGACACCATGGTCAACAAGCTGTCCGGCGGCTGAGGCGACCGCTCCCGAGCCGGTCGCGTTGCGCCCCCTCAAGGCAGTCGGCGCGCCAGCAGCGCGGCCCACCCGGGCCGCGGATGCCGGCCGCTCGTCGCTTTCGCGGCCTGGATACGCCGCGATGCTGGCACAACGCAACCGGCTCGCCGGCGATCGCGCCGCGTTGCAGGGCGCACGACTGTTCTTGCGCGTCCGTGTCCTTCGGTTGCCTGCTTGTTCTCCACCCCGAAAGCCGGCCGGGCCATTCAGCCCCCGTAGGGGCCGATTGAAGGTAGCCACGGGCGCAAGCCCGTGGTCAGAGGAGCGTTGCGTCATGGAGCCCGCGAAGCGGCCGACTGAAGCCCCCTCGTGCGCCTCAGTCGGCCGCTTCGCGGACTCCGCGCTGCGCGGCGGCGGTTCCACAGGCTGGCGCCTGTGGCTACCCTCAACCGGCCGCTTCGCGGGCTGGCAGGGGCGTGCGTCCTGTAGCTATGTCAAGCATTCGCGGCATTGACAGCCGTGCCCGTCGCGGATAGGATGGAGCGATCGGCAGGCGGGGACGGACGCAGGCGAAGGAGCATCGACCATGCCCGGCGAGTTGAGCGGCAAGAAGGTCCTCCTGGTCGACGACGACCGGGACATTCTGACAGCGATGAAGACGATCCTGGCCGAGCAGGGCCCGGAGATCCTGACGGCCGAGGACGGCGACGAGGCGTTGGAGGCGGCGGCGACGCAGTCGCCGGACGCGGTGGTGCTGGACATGATGATGCCGAAGCGCAGCGGGATGCTGGTGCTGGAGAAGCTGCGTCGTGGCAAGGCGCGGAACCAGCCGCCGTACGTGATCATGATCACCGCCAATCGGGGCCAGCGGCACAAGGCGTACGCCGAGGCGCTGGGGGTGTCGGCGTACCTGTACAAGCCGTTCCGGATGGAGCAGCTCGTGGAGTCGGTGCGAAAGGTGCTGGGGGCCGGCTGAGGGCGCGCGGCGACAGGCGAAAAAAAGCGGGGATTTCGGCTTGCCATTCCGGCCGCGAGACGCTACAAGCCGTACCAGAGAAAACAAAGCAACGTAAGAAGGCAAAGGAAAAGGCCAAGTAACAGGAAAGGTGAAAGGGTCGCCTCGCCGTTCGACGGGCACGTGGCCCGGCGGCGGGCGGGTATGCAGGACGTATGACCATCCCAGCAGAAGCCAAGCGGAAGATCGTGGCGGACAACCGGATTCACGCCGGTGACACGGGCTCGGCGGAGGTCCAGGTGGCCTTGCTGACCACCCGGATCAACCACCTTGCGGATCACCTGAAGGGCCACGCGAAGGACTTCTCCAGCCGCCGGGGCCTGCTGAAGATGGTGGGCAAGCGAAACAGCCTCCTGAAGTACCTGTCCCGAAACGCCCCCGATCGCTACCGCCAGCTCATCCAACGTCTCGGGCTGCGCAAGTAGCGCCTCGCGGGCTTCTGAGTGCATCGACAAGGCCGCCCTGTGGCACCTGCCTGTTTGCGGGGACCCGCCTGATGCCCCTCCGGCATTTCCGGAAGGCGTGTTGACTGGTCAAGTCCCTTCCGACGGCCCCCGCGCGAACGCCGGCGCAACCGGCGGCGCCTCAGCCCCCACCTGGCCCGAAAGGACAACGTGATGACGATTCGTGTGGAACGTCAGATCGGCGGCAGAACCCTCTCCCTGGAGACCGGGCGCGTCGCCAAGCAGGCCAACGGCGCCGTGTGGGTACAGTACGCCGACACCGTCGTGCTGGCCACCGCCCTGACCAGCCGATGCACGCGGGACATCGACTTTTTCCCGCTGTACGTCGACTACCGCGAGTACCAGTACGCCGCCGGAAAGGTCCCCGGCGGGTTCTTCAAGCGCGAGGGACGCCCCTCCACCAAGGAAATCCTCACCTGCCGCATGATCGACCGCCCGATCCGCCCCCTGTTCGCCAAGGACTTCCGCGACGAGGTGCAGATCCAGTGCATGGCCCTCAGCACCGACAACCTCAACGACCCGGACCTGCTGGGGATCATCGGCGCCTCGGCAGCCGTCAGCCTCTGCGGCGTGCCGTTCAAGGGCCCCGTCGGTGCCGGACGCGTCGGCTGGCGCGACGGGGAGTTCCTCATCAACCCCACGCTCGAGCAGCTCGAGGGAAGCGCGATGGACCTGCTGGTGTGCGGCCCGGCCGACGGGCTGAACATGATCGAGCTGAGCGGCCGCGAGGTCGGCGAGGACCTCGTCGCCGAGGGCGTCGCGCGGGCCTTCGAGGTCTGCCGCACCGTCGTCGAGATGATCGAGGAGCTCGTGGCCCAGGTGCCGCCCAAGGCCGTCGCGTATGAGCCGTTCGTCGTTCCCGACGAGCTGGCGGCGGACGTGGAGAGCCGCTACGGCCAGCGGATCGCCGAGGCCAAGCGGATCACCGCCAAGCAGGAGCGGGGCGAGGCACTGGCCGCCATCCGCGACGAGGCGACGGCGCAGTATTGCCCCGAGGGCGCCGAGGCGCCCCCCTACGCGCCCAACGTCATCGGCGAGGCCCTCTTCCGCCTGGAGGGCAAGGTGCAGCGGAGGCTGATCCTGGACGGCCTGCGGCCCGACGGACGCTCCGTCGACCAGGTCCGACCGCTGGGCATCGACGTGGGGGTGCTGCCGCGGACGCACGGCTCGGCGCTGTTCAGCCGCGGCGAGACGCAGGCCCTGACCACCGCAACGCTCGGCACGCCGCGGGACCAGCAGATCATCGACGGCCTGCAGGAGGAGTACAAGAAGCGCTTCATGCTGCACTACAACTTCCCGCCGTTCTCCACCGGCGAGATCAAGCCCATCCGCGGCCCCGGGCGGCGCGAGATCGGGCACGGCGCCCTGGCCGAAAAGAGCCTCGAGGCCGTCCTGCCCGACGACGAGACGTTCCCATACACCGTGCGCCTGGTGGCCGACATCATGGAGTCCAACGGCTCGACCTCGATGGCGGCCGTCTGCGGCGGGACGCTGGCGATGATGGACGCCGGCGTGCCCATCAAGGCGCCCGTGGCGGGCATCAGCATCGGCCGCGTCGCCGAGAACGGGCGCAGCGTCCTGCTGACCGACATCGTCGGCGAGGAGGACTTCCACGGCGACATGGACTTCAAGGTGGCCGGCACGGCCGCCGGAATCACCGGCATCCAGCTCGACATGAAGGCCCGGTTCCTGCCGCAGGAGGACGTCCTCGGCGCGCTGCGGCAGGCGAAGGAGGCACGGCTGTTTTTGCTGGAGCGGATGGGGCAGGTGCTTCCGGCCCCCCGGGCGGAGTTGAACCGCTACGCCCCGCGGCTGTTCGTCGTGCAGATTGCCGTGGACAAGATCGGCAAGGTGATCGGCCCGGGCGGCAAGACCATCAACCGCATCCAGGAAGAGACCGGCGCGACCATTGACGTCGAGGACGACGGGCGGATCTACATCGCCTGCACCGACGCCGCGGGCGCCGAGGCCGCCAAAGCCCAGATCGAGGGCTTGACAGCCGAGGCGGAACTTGGCAAAGTATACTCCGGCAGGGTCGTCTCCCTGACGGATTTCGGGGCGTTCGTCGAGATCCTTCCGGGGCAGGACGGCTTGTGTCACGTCAGCGAGCTGGCCGCCGGTTTCGTCAAGAGACCCGAGGACGTGGTGAGCGTCGGCGACGTGATCGACGTGAAGGTCATCCGCATCGACGCCGGCACGGGCAAGATCGGCCTGTCGCGCAAGGCGCTTCTGGCCGGGCAAGAGGGCCAGGACGAATCGGGCGGGCAGGACCGCCCGCAGCGACAGGGCGACCGCCAGGGCGGACAGGGCCGCGGCGGGCAGGGCGGCCGACAGGACGACAGGAAGAGGCGACACCGCCGGCACAAGGGGCCCGGCGACCGCCGGCCTGAGCAGCGCGAAGATCGCTGAGCGGCCGGGGCCTCGCAGGGCCTTCGGCAACCGGCGGGAAACCGCCTTCCGCGCGACGGAGCGCAGCGACAATCTGTGTCTCCCGCGTCCGCGCCGCGGTGGGCGCGGGCGGCCGGGAAAGCGTCGCGGCACGCCGGGCGGTCGCCTTCCGGCCGGCACATCGCAGGGCATGAAGGAGGTGGTCGAGATGCCCGTAGGCAAGGTCAAGTGGTTCGACTCGAAGAAGGGCTTCGGGTTCATCATCGGCGAGCAGGGCCAGGACGTGTTCGTCCATTACACGTCCATCACCGGCAAGGGCTTCCGGGCTCTGAAAGACGGCGAGATGGTGGATTACGAGCTGGTCCGGGGCGACAAGGGCTTCCATGCCCGCAACGTGCAACGTACGGCGCCGCCCAAGCGGCCCGCCCCCGCCCCAGGACCGACCGCCGTCGCATGACCGTCATCCCTTGCGCCGGGCGCCGGGCGCAGCCGGCCGCGCCGGCGCCGCCGAAGGTCTCTTCGGCCGCCGGGCCGGTCGAGGCCGAACGGTCCCCATGAAGACATGGTGGTGGCTGCTGATTGGCGCGGCGGTGGCGGGGCCGCTGTGGGTAGCCGCGGCCGTGTGGGCCTCGCGGCGGGCCTGGCGCGGCGCGCGGCGGATGGCCGCGCGGAGCCGGCGCTACGACCACCTCGTCGAGCTGGGCCAGCTTGCCGGCGGCCTGGCGCACGAGATCAAGAACCCCCTTTCCACGATCAACCTGAACCTGCGCCTGCTCGGGGAGGACATCGACCGCCACGACGACGAGGAGCACCGCCGCCTGTCGCGGCGGCTCCGGCACGTGCAGGCGGAGGCGGACCGGCTGCGGACGATCCTCGACGACTTCCTCCGCTACGCGGGCAAGTACGAGCTGTCGCTGCGGGTGGAGGACCTGCGCGAGGTGGTGAGCGAGGTGCTGGACTTCTTCGCCCCGCAGGCCGACGCCGCCCGCGTCGTGATGCGCACCTCCCTGCCGGATCGCCCCGTCCGCTGCCTCATCGACGCCAAGCTCATCAAGCAGGCCCTGCTGAACCTGATGATCAACGCCGTGCAGGCGATGGGCGGCGGCGGAGAACTGCTCCTGCGCGTCTCGTCGCGCCGTGGGGAGGGGCTCGTCGAGGTCATCGACACCGGGCCGGGCATCGCGCCCGACGACCGCGAGAAGATCTTCCAGGTCTACTACTCCACGAAGAGGGGCGGCACGGGCCTCGGCCTGCCCACCACGCGGCGCATCGTGCTTGAGCACCGCGGGCGGATACGCCTCGACTCCGAAGTGGGCAAGGGCACGCGGTTCCTCATCTCCCTGCCGCTGGCGCGCGACAAGGATATCGCGGGGGATAAGGGCAAATGAACCCGCGGCGAACATCCGAAGCCCAGGGGCAGAACTCCCAGGAAGTTGCCTTCGACATCCCTCTGCTCGCCCCATCCGCCGAGGCGCCAGCGCCGGTCCGACTCGACCAGGCCGTCGGCGAGGCGATGCGCCTCCTGCCGCCCCGCGGGCCGCTCGCCGTCCTCGTCAACGACCCCCAGCGCCACACCGACAGCGCGCCGGTGCTGCGCGCGCTGGCGCGCCAGGCCGACCCGCGGCGCATCTCGCTCCTCGTCGCCTGCGGCACGCACTCCTTCGCGCCCGAGGTGAAGGCCGGCTTCGCCAAGCGGCTCTTGGCGGCCGCTTCTGCCGCCGCCGTCACCTGGCACGATTGCCGCGGCGACCTGGTGCCCGTCGGTGCCCGGCCGAACTGGCTCGGCCATCCGTGGCTGCTCGACAGCGCCGGCGTGCTGGCCGTCGGGAGCGTCGAGCCGCACTACTTCGCCGGCTTCACCGGCGCCCACAAGACGGCCACGGTGGGCGTCGCCTCGCGCCGCGACGTGGAGGCCAACCACGCCCACGCGCTCGACGCGGCCTGCCGCCCATGCCGGCTGGCGGGAAACCCCGTCCACGAGGGAATCGCCGCGATGCTGGCGGCGCTGGAGCAGGTCCGGCCGGTGGCGGCGGTCAATCTCGTCCAGGCCGGCCCGCGCATCCTGGCCGCCGCCGGCGGGCGGGCGACGGAGTCGCTGCACGCGGCCGTGCCGGCGGCGGAGGCGGCGTTCGTCCGCACCATCGATCGTCCGGCCGACTGCCTGGTGCTGGAGGTGGCCGGGCCGTTGGGCGACAGCTTCTACCAGGCCGACAAGGCCATCAAGAACAGCGAGCACGCCGTGCGCGACGGCGGGTGCATCGTGCTGGAAGCCGCGTGCCGCGACGGCATCGGCCAGGACCATTTCGCGAGCCCGCTTCGCGAGGCGCCGACGCACGCCGCCGCCGTCGAGACCGTCCGCCGCCGCGGCTACCGACTGGGCGACCACAAGGCCGTACGCCTGCGGCACCTGACCGACCCCGCCTGCCGGGCTGTGCGAGTCTTCGTCGTCAGCCCAGGCTTGTCGGCCGCCGACGCGGTCGTGCTGGGCTTCACCAAGGCTACCACCATCTTCGCCGCGCTGGCCGCCGCGGGCATCGACCCCGCCCGCGACCACACATTCCGCGTTGCCGACGCCGGCAACGTCTGCGTGAGGGTGGTTAGCGGCCTTGATGAAACGCCCTGATGCTGGTATTCCTGAGGGCCGGCGGTGACGAATGCCCGACGACCGGACAGTTCGAGAAGTGCTGACGAGGCTCAAGAAGGGGCTGGTGGAGCTTTACGGCGACCGGCTGTGCAAGGTCGTCCTGTTCGGCTCGCGCGCCCGCGGCGACAACGACCCCGACAGCGACATCGACGTGCTGGTGGTGCTGAAGCCGCCGGTCCGCGTCGGCGAGGAGATTGCACGAACGAGCCATCTCGTGGCGGAGCTTTGCCTGGACAGCGACGTGGTGCTGAGCCGCGTCTTTGTCGGTCTCGACAGGTTCGACGGCCAGAAGGGGCCGTTGATGCGCAACGTCCGTCGCGAAGGGCTGCCAGTATGAGCGAGGACCAGAGGCTCCTGCTTGTGATGGCGCAGGAGAGCCTGGCCGCAGCGAGGTACCTGCGATCGGGCGGCTACGCGGGTTTCGCCGCGTCGAGGGCCTACTACGCGATGTTCTACGCGGCGCAGGCCCTTCTCGCGGGCAAGGGGATGCGTTTCTCCAAGCACTCGGCCGTTACGGCGGCCTTCGGAAGGGATTTCGCCAAGCCCGGCAAGGTGCCGCGGGAGCTGCACCGGTTCTTCCTGGACGTGCAGGACCTGCGTTTCGCGGGCGACTACGATTACCGTGGCGTGGTCACGCCCGAGGACGCTGCGCAGGCGATCGAATACGCCGAGCGGTTCGTCGCCGAGGCCGAACGGCTCATCGGGGCGATCCCGCCGCCGCAGGCCGATGACGGCCCCCAGGCCGAGTAACCGATTCACGGATCAACCAACCCATGCAGACACTGGACAAGGCGCCCGCCGACATACTGATCGTCGAGGATGAGGCCGCCCACGCCGAGGCCATCGAGGAGGGCCTGTCGCGCGTCGGGCACCGCTGCACGGTCGTCCACGACCTGCCCGACGCGGAGGCCAAGCTGGCCGCCCAGCCGTTCGACATCGTCGTGACCGACCTGGTGTTGGGGCCGGAGGCCGACGGCGGGCTGAAGGTCCTCGCCGCCGCCAGGCAGCACTGCCCCGGCGCCAAGGTCATCCTCATCACCGCCCACTCGTCAGTGAGCACCTGCCGCACGGCCCTCCAGGACGGGGCGTTCGACTACGTCGAAAAGCCCCTGAACCTCGACGAGTTCCGCATGGTGGTGGACCGTGCGGCCGACATGACCGCCCAGCGCCGCACGATCCAGGAGCTGCGCCGGCGGGTGGACGAGCGGTACGGTTTCGAGGCGATCATCGGCCACTCGCCGGAGGTGCTGCGGGTCCTCGACACGATCCGTCGCGTCGGCCCCACCGACATGCCCGTCCTGCTGCTCGGCGAGAGCGGCACGGGCAAGGAGCTGCTGGCCAACGCCATCCACCAGTCCAGCCGGCGCAGCGCCCAGCGGTTCGTCGCCATCAACTGCGCCGGGCTGAGCGAGACGCTCCTGGAGGACGAGCTGTTCGGGCACGTCAAGGGCGCCTACACGGGCGCGACCGCCGACCGCCCGGGGCGATTCGAGTACGCCGACGGCGGCACATTGTTCCTCGACGAGATCGGCGACATGCCGCTGGCCATGCAGGCCAAGCTCCTCCGCGTGCTGGAGAACGGCGAGGTCGTCCGCGTGGGCGCCAACGCCCCCCTCCGCGTGGACGTGCGGGTCATCAGCGCCACGAACACCGCCCTGGCCGCCCGCGTGCAGGACAAGAAGTTCCGCGAGGACCTCTACTTCCGCATCAAGGGCGTCACCATCGACATCCCCCCGCTGCGCCGGCGACGCGAGGACATCCCCCTGCTGATCGAGCACTTCCTGCATCAGGTCGCCGAGGAGCGGGGCTACAAGGTCCGCGGCGTCGAGCCGGAGGCCCGCCAGTTGCTCATGGCCTACCCCTGGCCCGGCAACGTCCGCCAACTCCGCAACGTGGTGGAGAACATGGTCGTGCTGGCTGCCGGCGACAGGCTCACCGTCGACGACCTGCCGCCGGAGATCTACCGCCGCCCGGGCGAGCAGGCGGCCGGGCATCTCGACCAACTCGCCGGCATCAGCCTGGAGGACGCCGAGAAGGAACTCATCCGCAACACGCTGAAGATGGTCGGCGGCAACCGCCAGAAGGCGGCCGAAATGCTCGGCATCGGCGAGCGGACGCTGTACCGCAAGATCAAGGAGTACGGGCTGAAGGAGTGATTGCGGATTGGGGATTGCGGAATGGGGAATGGACGATGGGAACCAAGCGACGGCGGCGCGGAGATGATGGCTTGACCGGTCCGCTCCGGCGGCATACAGTGGCCTTAGGGTCAACCATGGTGCCGAGCTCCAAGATCCGTCAGGCCGTCGCGCTGCTCCGGGCCGCCGCACACCCGAAGAAGATCATCCTGTTCGGTTCCTACGCGCGGGGTGACGCCACCGAGGACAGCGACCTGGATCTCCTGGTCGTCGAGGAGGAGGTCCCCGACGTGCCGGCGGAGATGGTCCGCCTGATGCGCGTGCTCGGCCCACTGCTGATCCCTGCAGAGGTCATCGTCGTCAGGGCCAGGGATTTCGAGGAGTGGTCCACCTGGCCCGGCAGTGTTTACCGGTCGGCCGCCGAAGAGGGCACGGTGCTCCATGCCGCCTGACCGGGCGCACGTGCTGCTGGGGAAGGCGAAGGCGGACGAAGCCGCCGCCGTCGCGCTGATGGACAACCCGGCCGTTCCGGGCGACATCGTGGGCTTCCACTGTCAGCAGGCCGTTGAGAAGCTCCTGAAGTCGCTCCTGTCGCAACTGGGCGTTCACTATGCGAAGGTGCACAACCTCCGCCACCTGATGGAGCTTCTGTCGCACGACGGCTGCCCCATCCCTCGCGAATTCGAGCCGCTGGAGGAGCTGACTCCCTTCGCGGTGCTTCACCGCTACGCCTCGCCGGAGCAGACCGGCGAGATTGACGCGAAGCACGTATGCAAGCTGATCGCGCACCTGCGCGAGTGGGTCGAGCCGCAGATCGTGTGATCCCGCCGGTTCCCTGAACGTCGAAGCATGATCGCCGGGGCGGACCCTCGCTCCATCGGCGGCGCGTCCGCTGAGGGCTTGCCTCTTGGCGCTGTTCCCCGCGTCCCGCTTGACCTTGGCTTTCCCGTCGCGCGGCGCGGGCCTACAATGGCCCCATGCCCATCAAGGTCCTGCCGACGCACCTGGTGAACAAGATCGCCGCCGGCGAAGTCATCGAGCGCCCCGCCAGCATCGTCAAGGAGCTGGTCGAGAACGCCCTCGACGCCGCCGCGACGCGCATCGACGTGGCCGTCGAGGACGGCGGGCGGCGGCTCGTGCAGGTCACCGACGACGGGGCCGGCATGGGGCGCGACGACCTGGCGCTGGCCTTCGCCCCGCACGCCACCAGCAAGATCGCCGCCGAGGACGACCTGTACCGCATCGAGACGATGGGCTTCCGCGGCGAGGCCCTGCCGTCCATCGCGTCGGTCTCCCACGCCTCCATCCGCACCCGCCGCGCCGACGAGCAGGGAGGATGGGAAATCGACGCCGCCGGCGGCGAAATCTCGCTTCCGCGGCCCTGCCCCGCCGCTCCGGGCACCACCGTCGCCGTGCGCGACCTGTTCTACAACACGCCCGCCAGGCGGAAATTCCTCCGCGCCGCGTCCACCGAGCTCGGCCACGTCGTCGAGCAGCTCGCGCGCCTGGCGCTGCCCCACCCGCAGGTGGCCTTCCGCCTCGCCCACAACGGACGAAAGGTCAAGGACCTGCCCGTCGTCGAGTCCACGCGCCAGCGCGTGGCCGACCTGTTCGGCCCCGAGCTGGCCGACGAGCTGTTGCCCGTCGCCCGGCGCGGCGGCGGCGTGGAGGTGGCCGGTCTGGTGGGCGCCCCGGCCGCGGCGCGGGCCTCGGCGCGCTGGCAGTACTTCCTGCTCAACGGGCGCTACATCCGCGACCGGTCGCTGGCGCACGCCCTGCGGGAGGCTTTCCGCGGGCGGCTGGACCCAAACCTCAGCCCGGTGGCGTTTCTGTTTCTTCGCGTCCCCGCCGGCGAGGTGGACGTGAACGTGCACCCCACGAAGATCGAGGTGCGATTCCGCGATTCGCAGCGCGTACACGGCGAGCTGCTGGCGTGCCTGAAGGACGCGCTGAACAAGGCCGACCTGCGCCCCTCGGCACTGCCCGCGCCCGCCCAGTTCGGTGAACCTCAAGGCCTCGCCCCGGAGGGAGCGGGCGCGGGCGTGGACAGCGACGAGGCGGGCGAACCCGTCGCCCCCGCGGGCGACCTCGAGCAGCCCCCGCCCGACGCCGCGGGCGAGCAGCGCCGCCAGTCGCTCCGCGAGGCACTGGCCGACTTCTTCAGGTCCGTCCCGCCCGCCCAGCCACGGCTGAGCTTCCCCGAAGGCATGGACGCCCATCGCCCCGCGCCGCACACGACAGACCACGCCCCGCTTCGTCAACGCCCCGCCCCGGCGGGGACGGGCGACGCCGTCGAGGACCGACCGGTTCCCCCCGCGGCGGCCCCCGCCCCGCACGCAGGCGCCGTCATGCAGATTCACGGCTCCTACATCGTCGCGCAGTGCGACGACGGCCTGGTCATCGCCGACCAGCACGCCCTCCACGAGCGGCTGCTGTACAACGAGCTGCGGTCGCGGCTTGCCTCCGGCCGTCTCGCCGCCCAGCGCCTGCTGATTCCCGAGCCGCTACGGGTGACGCCGGCCGAGGCCGCGCTGCTCGACGCCCGCCGCGAACTGCTGTCGCGCCTGGGCATCGAGGTCGAGTCGTTCGGCCCCGACACCGCCGCCGTCCAGCAGTTCCCATCCCTGCTGGCCGAGCGCGGCGTCGCCGCCGGGGCGTTCCTCCGCGAGCTGCTCGACCGCCTCGCCGACGACGAGTCCGCCGACGCCGAGCGGCTCCTGGAGGACGTGCTCGCCGTCATGGCCTGCCACGCCGCCGTCAAGGCGGGCTCGCCCCTGTCGCCCGACGAGATGCAGGCCCTCATCGCCCGTGCCGAGGAGGCCGACAAGTCGGCCGCCTGCCCCCACGGCCGGCCCACCATGCTCCGGTTGACCCTCCGCGACCTGGAAAGGCAGTTCCGCCGGACGTGAGGCTCGCCCGGCCGGCGCGCCGTTCACCGGCCGCTCGACGGTGAAACCGGCGCCAAATCGAGAAACGACCCCTCGGGGGGTATCTGGCCCCCCCCTGCCTGAGATCGCCCCGCAAATCGGCGTTTCGCGCCCGGCTCGGCATCCAAACGCCCATTGGCTCGCCTCACCGGCGCCGGGCGGCCGGCGCCGGCGCACGGCCGGCCGGCGCCAGAGCCTCAAACGCCCCCTCGGACG
>Ga0172363_10002980_pt1 | contig 13694 bp, 10 predicted proteins | sample LakKivs2_kivu2a2_FD_114541 | JGI IMG/M metagenome (GOLD analysis project Ga0172363, IMG submission 114541) | Sediment microbial communities from Lake Kivu, Rwanda - Sediment s2_kivu2a2 | ecosystem: Environmental > Aquatic > Freshwater > Lake > Sediment | place: Rwanda: Western Province, Lake... | reverse complement strand
GAGAGAGATTCTGGACAGAATAATATCAAACACATCTATATCAGGAACAGGAAATAATAGGTACCGGGTAATAGGTGCTGGGTGCCGGGAAATTACCGAGTTCCGAGAACCGGGTACCGGGAACCGGGAACCCTGCTTCTTAAACAATTCAATCCAATCCTTGTTTATAATTAGAAATGCCGGATAAGATTCTGAACATATACGATTTATCCCCAATTATTTTTTGTTTCGGAAAAAAAATATGACCTTTGATCGTTTAATATCACTTTAATATTTGAATTATGAACATTTATGTCGGAAGTCTTCATTTTAAAATGAATGAAGCAGAATTAAAAGAACTATTTGAGGAGTATGGCGAAGTTGCATCTGCAAAGATCATTTTTGACAAGTACTCTGGAAAAAGCAAAGGATTTGGTTTCGTGGAAATGCCCAATGAAGCTGAAGCAAAAAAAGCCATTGAAGAGCTTAACGGAGCTGAGATTCAGGGCAGAAAAATTATCGTAAATGAATCCATCGAAAGAGAGCGAAGAAGAGGCGGTGATGACCGGAGGGGAGGCGGCGGAAACCGAAGAGACAATATCAGGTAAGAACATTTTAAAACAACAACTATGAAAGGCACTGTTAAATGGTACGACAGAGTTAAGGGTTATGGATTCCTTCAGACAGAAGACAATAAGGATATCTTTGTCCACCGATCAGGGCTGGAGGTTTCACAGAACGAACTTGTTGCAGGACAGGCTGTTGAGTTTGAAGTTGAACAGAGAGAAAAAGGACCAGTTGCTGTCAAAGTTAGAAAAGCTGAATAGGTCACACCCGGAAAATAATGAGAGGCTGCACAATAGTGGCAGCCTCTTTTTTTTTGGATTAATATTATCTTTAAGATCCTAAAATAAAAATCATTATGGGATATTTTAAACGTCTCCTGATCATAGTATCTTTACTGGTATCAACAAGCCAGGCACCTTCACAGTCACTTGAAGAAGGATTCAAAAATCCTCCCGAATCCGCAAAACCCCGTGCATGGTGGCACTGGACCAACAGCAATATCACCCTTGACGGAATTACAAAGGACCTTGAATGGATGAGCCGTGCCGGTATAGGTGGCTTCCAGCTGGCCGATGTCGCATCCGGACAGGGTCAGACTGTGGAAAAGAAGATCCTTTTTGGATCACCAGAGTGGCTCGATGCAGTCCGCCATGCAGCCTCGGAAGCAGAAAGGCTGAATCTGGAAATGACGATCTTCAGCTCGGCAGGATGGAGCCTTACCGGCGGACCATGGGTGAAACCGGAACAGGCAATGAAAAAACTGGTATGGAGCGAAACAAATGTGACCGGAACACGGAAATTCAGGGGAAATCTTCCTCCGGTACCTTCAAACGAAGGGCCGATCAGGAATTTATCCAGGTCAGCAAAACCAGGAATCAGTGAGCCTCAGTTTTCAAGAGACTTTCTGGTTCTTGCTTTCCCGACTCCTCCTGACGAAGCCGATATTCAAAACCTGAATCCCGTAATAACAACCTCAGCGGGACAAATCGGGGGTAAAGAGCTTCTGGATGATGACCTGAACACTTCAGCAAGAATAAGATCAGGAAAAGACAAAAATATTGCCTGGATCCAATTTTCCTTCGATAAACCTGTGAAGATTAAAGCAGTCACCCTGGCAAGCCGGAATGGAATCCCGGTTGGTGCTTTCAGATATGGAACCAATGGCGCCGATTTCCGGACAGCTGCAGTACTGCCTGGTGCCCAGCTTTACAGAGCCGGCAAGGTTGAAACGATATCCTTCCCGGAGGTTACTGCCAGTTATTTCAGACTTGAATTCACGGGAGCTCCCATGCGGCCGGCCGACGTTATGGCTGAAACGGTCACAAAGCCTGATTCCGTTTATGTCTTCAGCGAAATAAAGCTTCATACAGGCGCCAGGATAAACCGCTGGGAAGACAAGGCAGGCTTCTACCATCTTTTCAGCTATGAACCGGTCGCATCATCAGAGGTTCCTGCTTCTTCAGCAATAGATAAATCGAAAATAATTGACCTCACAGACAGAATGCTCCCTGATGGTACCCTCGACTGGAACGTTCCGGAAGGGAGATGGATTATAATGAGATTCGGTTACTCCCTGACAGGATCGACGAACCGGCCTGCGGTTCCTTCTGGTCTGGGATATGAGGTTGATAAGCTCAGCAAACAACACAGCGAGGCTTACATCAAAGCTTACACCGATCCCCTGAAAAATTCACTTGGCCCGCTTTACGGGAAAAACCTTCAGTACGTTCTTCTCGACTCCTGGGAGGCAGGAATGCAGAACTGGACCGACAATATGATTGAGGAGTTTACATCAAGAAGAGGTTATGATCCGACTCCCTATCTGCCATGTCTTACTGGCAGGGTAGTCGGCAGCAGCGAGATAAGCGACAGATTTCTCTGGGATTTCAGGCGCACCCTCGCCGATATGTTCGCTGAAAACCATTTCAAGGTGATTACGGAATATCTTCATAAACAAGAGATCAAGACATACGGCGAGGTTTCGGGGGTCTCCCTTGAAATCCTCGAGGATGCACTTCTGTGCAAGAAATATGTCGATATCCCAATGGGTGAATTCTGGCGCGGGATAATGCATCCGGATCTAATGTATTATCAGGATGTAAGGGGTGCAGCTTCTGCTTCTCATATCTATGGGAAAGAAATAACGGCAACGGAATCATTTACCGGCGGAGGCTTTGATTCGCCAAGGGTGCTGAAAGAGACCGGCGATTACTGGTTCACCCAGGGCGTAAACAGGATCATCTTCCATACATCCGCCCATCAGCCGCTTGACTCAAAACCCGGCAACACGATGGTGGGTACCCATATAAACCGCAATATCACCTGGGCAGAACAGGCCGGTCCTTTCATGAAATACCTTGCGAGGAACTCCTACATGCTTCAGCAGGGTAAATTCGTGGCTGATATCGCGTACCTGCTCAACGAGGGCGCTCCCTCCACGATGCCTATCTGGGGAGAAGGCCTCACCCCTGCCCTGCCTGAAGGATACGATTTCGACTATATAAATGCAGATGCACTTCTCAACCTCATGTCGGTAAACACTGACGGAAAGCTTTCGCTGCCTTCAGGTATGACTTACGATCTTCTTGTTCTTCCTCAAATCGATAAAATGACTCTTCCTGTCCTCAGAAAGCTTCATTCCCTTGTATCAGCCGGAGCAAGGATCAGCGGACAGAGGCCTCTGACGACTCCGGGACTTACGGGATTTCCCGGATCACAGGAAGAATTCAATGAGCTTGCCTCCGAACTCTGGGGCGATCTCGACGGAGTAAGCCGGACCAGAAGGACATTCGGCAAAGGAAAAGTCTACTGGGGCGTCCAACCGGGAAGAATACTTGAGATGTCGGGTATAAGTCCTGATGTGATGTTTAATGCAGGCAGCGATGAGATCTCGTGGATTCACCGCAGAACAAAGGATGAGGATATCTATTTCATCGTCAACCTGACAGACACGACGGTCAACCTGAACATTAGGTTCCGCGTTGCAGACCGCGAAGCTGAAATATGGGACCCCTCTGCAGGTACTGTCAGGCCTGCATCTTACTCATTCTCACAGTCAAATACCACTGTTCCACTGTACCTTGAGAAACGGCAATCTGTATTCGTAGTATTCAGGAAGAAAACCGACATAAAGGCAAGAACGATCCCGCGGGAAGAACCTGTTCTTCTGACAACGCTAACCGGGACCTGGGATATCAGTTTCCCCCCGGAAATGGGAGCTCCCGCAAGGGTAAGTGTCGGGAAGCTTGAATCATGGACATCCAGTAGTGACGATGGTATAAAATATTTTTCAGGAACAGCGGTGTATACCATGCCTTTTGAGGTTCAGAAAGGCTGGATCAGCGAAGGGAAAAAATTGATACTGGACCTCGGGAAAGTCGGTGATCTTGCCGAAGTTAGGGTAAACGGCCAATCTGCCGGTATTATCTGGGACTATCCGTATCGTACCGACATAACATCCATGGTCAGGAAAGGTGCAAATAAGCTTGAGATAATGGTTACTAACCAGTGGACCAACAGACTGGCAGGAGACCGCAATGCAAAAGCCGGAGATAAAGTATTGAATTCAACTCTTTTTATATTCCCGGGAACAACGTTGAAGGAATCAGGGCTGCTTGGTCCGGTAACAATTCTTACCTCAGAATAAAATAAAATGACTATCGGTAATGAATAATAAAAATAAACTTCTTTCTTTTAAGATTCAGAATCTTCCGAAGATAGAATATTTCTGCGTGTTGCAAAAGATGGAAGAGTAAACAAACAATGCCGGATTATTCGTTTCCATTTTCCTTTCAAGGTGAAGCACGGGCTGGCCTTTATTGATCTGGAGGAACCGGCTGATTTTCGGGGATGCAGGGATTGCCTTGATTCGCTGCTCCCCGCCTTTAATTTCAATCTTGTAATGGTCCCTTAATATCTTGAATAACGATCTGTTTTCGAACTGCCTTGAAGTGATCCGGGGCAGATTTATATTTGCTATGTAACTGATATCATAAAATATCGGGATATTTTCGAGGAGTCTCAGCCTTTCCATATAGATGCAGCCTGATTCTCTTTCGAGACTCGTGAGAGGAAACATAAAATCATCATCCCAGGGAATAATGACGGGTTTTACTATTATCCTGGTTTTTAGATTACGGCTGCCCACGGCTGAGGTTGTGCCTGACACTGAAAGTATCCCTATTTCTCTCGGCAGGTTATGGACTATACTGCCCTTCCCCTGGTGTTTTGTTATATAACCGTCTGCAGCCAGAGTGCTGAGGGATTGTCTGACTGTCGGCCGGGTCATTCCGTAAAGCTGGCATAGTTCATTCTCCGAAGGCAGAAGATCTCCTTCCTTATAAACGCCCTCAATTATATGCCTGCGGAGGATCTCATAGAGCTTTTTATGCCTGGGGATTGACTTTTGATGAACCATACCCGCGAAATTTCCTGTAAATATATTAACATTTACTTGTAAATACAAGTTAAAATAATTATTTTTGTACCTTCTGATTTATAATAATATATATTATAATACTTAAGTATTTATTGTACCTATAATAACAAGTTGTCAGACAATAAAATAATATTAAACAGGCGACTTGCACATGCACCAGTAAACAACAGACTATGGCAACACCAGTTTTAATGCCGAAGCAAGGACAATCCGTTGAGACATGCATAATTACCCGCTGGTTTAAGAAAGTGGGGGACAAAGTCTCACCAGGAGATCTTCTATATGCTTACGAGACCGACAAGGCAGCTTTTGAGCTCGAATCGCCCGCCGATGGTACATTGCTGGAGATATTTTTCAATGAGGGGGCAGAGGTTCCTGTACTGGTCAACGTTGCAGTTATCGGTCAGCCAGGAGAATCAATATCTGCTTTCGCACCGGCTGGATCACCATCTGCTTCTGAAAAGTCATCGGAGACTTTACCGGAACATTCTGCAAAAAAGCAAGAGACTGAAGCCCCAGAAACTCATACCAAGCTATCAGGCGATTCCAGAATCAGAATATCCCCGAGAGCAAAGAATCTTGCAGAAGCTAATAAACTTAACTACAGTACAATATCCGGAACAGGTCCTAACGGGAGAATAGTTGTCAGCGATATTGAAAAAGCACTTGCAGGAGGTACCACAACAGATATCGGACCAAAGGATATCTCAGGAGAATTCACTGAAACTCCTGTTTCAAACGTCAGGAAACTTATTGCCAGGGCTATGCATTCTTCATTACAGAACTCCGCACAGCTGACACATCATATGAGCGCTGATGCGCGCCGTCTGCTTGCCGCCCGAAAAACTATCAAGGAAGGCCTCTCCGCCGGCAGGGAGAAACAGGACATCACCCTCAATGACATGATCTGCTGGTGCGTGATAAGAGCACTCCGGAAATTCCCGGAAGCCAACTCCCATTTTCTTGGCGAGACTGTCAGGATATTCAACAAAGTGCACCTCGGCATTGCTGTAGATACACCCCGCGGACTTATGGTGCCGGCAGTGAAAAATGCCGAAGACATGGATCTGATAACTCTATCAAGGAAACTTAAAGCTGTTGCAGATTCATGCCGTAAGGGAAATATAGACCCGGAACTGATCAAGAGTACATCTGCTTCCTTTACTATTTCCAATCTCGGCAACTACGGCGTTGAGATGTTCACTCCGGTAATTAATCTGCCACAGGCAGCTATATTGGGCGTATGTACAATTACATCCAGGCCTGCAGACCTGGGGAACAACACATTCGGGTTTGTTCCGTACCTGGGACTTTCACTTACCTACGATCACCGTGCAATAGACGGAGGTCCTGCAACATTGTTCCTTAAAGAGATAAAAGAACAAATAGAGAACTTTGAGTATTAATCCCCCATCCCTCCTTAAAAGGGGGCTAAACTCAGTCTGGGATATTATGGAGGGTGTGAGGGTGTGAGGGTGTGAGGGCGTGAAGGGGAGAATGGGAGGAAAAAAATGAAAAAGGTTAAAAATAGAAATTACTTCGCAAGGACACATTTATGAAACACCAAATCACTGAACCGTCATACCGTTACACCGTCGTACCGTAATACCGTTATATTATGCCAAAAAGTCAAAACATCAATCCGAAAGCAGTCCGGAAACCGCAATTCATAGAGTTCGGGAAAATACCCGTGAATCAGTATAATAAATCAATTGAGGAAGAGAAAAAAAACTTCAGCAAAAGTGATTTCCTGAGGATCTACCGTGATATGGTAATTATCCGGGAATTTGAGAGCATGCTGAATACCATAAAAACCACCAACGAATATAACGGCATTAAATATAATCACCCGGGGCCCGCGCACTTGTCAATTGGACAGGAGGCATCAGCTGTAGGAATGGCCTATAACCTCGATGTGGATGATTATATATTCGGATCGCACAGAAGCCACGGTGAAATAATAGCCAAGGGCCTGTCATCAATTCACAAGCTTGACGAGGACACTCTTTATTCAATAATGAAGAATTATTTCGGGGGAGGCACCCTTAAAGTTGTTGAAAAAGATTTCCGTGGAGACATCAAGGAGCTTGCAGTTCATTTCCTGCTGTATGGAGCGCTGGCAGAAATATTCGCCCGTGAAAACGGATTCAACAAGGGCTTGGGAGGATCGATGCATGCATTCTTCACTCCTTTCGGTATATATCCAAACAACGCAATTGTCGGAGGATCAGGCGATATATCCGTGGGAGCCGCCCTTTACAAGAAAATAAACCGGAAACCAGGAATTGTAGTCTGCAACATAGGAGATGCATCCATGGGATGCGGTCCTGTCTGGGAAGGTATCTGCTTCGCAACAATGGACCAGTATAAAACACTCTGGGATGGAGATTATAAGGGCGGGTTGCCGCTCATCTTCAACTTCATGAATAACCTTTACGGTATGGGAGGACAAACCATGGGCGAGACCATGGGCTATGGAATACTCGCCCGTGTCGGAGCCGGTGTTAATCCCGAACTGATGCATGCGGAACGCGTCGACGGTTATAATCCGCTAGCGGTGATCGATGTATTCAAACGCAAGAAAAAGATCCTTGAGGGGAAAAAGGGACCGGTTCTTCTCGATACTCTTACGTACCGCATAAGCGGCCACTCTCCTTCCGATGCGTCTTCATACAGGTCGAAAGAGGAAATAGAAGCATGGCAGAAAGAAGATTCAATAATTGAATATGGCAGCCGGCTTGTTTCAGCAGGAATAGCAAATCGGGAACAGCTCGATGAAATAAGGAGGGAAACCGGGGAGCTGGTAACCCATATCCTTAAGCTGTCGGTAGATGATGAAATATCTCCACGGCTGGATCTTAACCGGGATCCCGATGCTATTGGTAAAATGATGTTTTCCAACGGATCAGAAGATAAGATGGAAGATGGCATTCCCGAAGTACTGCTTCCTCTGGAGGAGAATCCGAGGGTCAAATCGATAAGGAACAAAGAGAGGTTTTATAAAGATAAAGACGGTAAACCTGTCTCCAAAGCAAAGCTGTTTCAGCTGAGGGATGGGATATTTGAAGCTATCATTGACAGGTTCTATAAAGATCCGACACTTGCAGCATGGGGTGAGGAAAACCGCGACTGGGGCGGAGCCTTCGCGGTCTACAGGGGGCTTACTGAAGCCCTTCCCTATCACAGGCTGTTCAATTCACCCATATCTGAAGGGGCAATCGTCGGGACTGCAATAGGTTACGGGATGTGCGGCGGAAGGGTTATAGCAGAGATAATGTATTGCGATTTCCTTGGCAGATCGGGCGATGAGGTCTTCAACCAGCTTCCCAAATGGCAGGCTATGAGCGGCAACATCATTAAAATGCCTGTGGTGATCAGGGTTTCCGTAGGCTCCAAATATGGCGCACAGCATTCGCAGGACTGGTCTTCACTGACAGCTCACATCCCGGGATTGAAGGTGGTTTTCCCGGCAACTCCTTATGATGCAAAAGGATTAATGAACACCGCTCTTCAGGGAACTGATCCTGTAATTTTCTTCGAAAGCCAGCGTATATATGATACAGGTGAAATGTTTCATGAACCCGGAGTCCCGGAAGGTTATTACGAAATACCCTTCGGGGAACCCGATATTAAGAGAAGCGGTGACGATATAACTATCCTTTCAATCGGCGCAACACTATATCCTGTCATAAAGGCAGCCGATACCCTGAAGCAAACCTATGGGATCAGTGCAGAGGTTATTGATGCAAGAACCCTCGTGCCTTTTAATTATCAGCCGGTTATTGAGTCGGTCAGGAAAACCGGCCGGATACTCCTTGCAAGCGACGCTTCTTCCCGCGGATCATTCCTGAAGGACATGGCACAGGCAATAACCGGGCTCGCGTTCGATTATCTTGATGCACCTCCTGTAGTAGTCGGATCCAGGAACTGGATTACTCCGGCATTCGAGATGGAAGAATATTTCTTCCCTCAGCCAGACTGGATACTGGATGCCATCCATGAAAAAATAATGCCTCTGAAAGGACATAATCCAAAACATGATTTTTCTGATGAAAAATTCATTATTTTGAACAGGGATGGGGTTTAGGGCTAAGAGCCGAGGCTGCGGTGGCTAAAAGGTGCGCGCCCGGCCCCCCCTGGAGGATTAGGGGTGTGGGCAGGCAGGTGCAGGATGCAGAATTAATTTTAATTTAATTTTGAACCGGATATCAGCTTATGAGTAAGGATTTGAAATACAAAAAGGAACGCAGGGAAGTTGCATACTTCATGCGGCGGCTTTATGACCGCGGGCTCACAACAACTTCAGGAGGGAACATCAGCATGAAGGTATCGGAAGACATTATTGTTATTACACCTTCTGCAACAGACAAGGGCAGAATGAAATAGAAGGAGGTCGGTATCCTGTCTATATTGGGAGAAAACCTCACACCGGATCTGAAACCTTCCATTGAGTTCAATCTTCACCTCAACATCTATAAAAGGATGAAAGATGTTTCCGCTGTTATTCATGCCCATCCGGTTTTTGCCTCGTCGTTTTCTGCGATGAAAGGGACAATAAACACCAGTCTTACAGCAGAAGCAAGGGCGATCTGCGGTGAACCGAAATTCGTGCCTTATGCCGTGATGGGATCTGAAGAACTGGCAGATATTGTAGCAAAGAATGCAGAAGAGGCCGACATAATGATCCTGGAAAACCATGGCATAATTACAACCGGAAAGAGTCTCCTGCAGGTCTTCGACAAGCTTGAGGTTCTGGAAAATGCAGCAAAAATGACACTGATCACCCGAATTGCAGGCAACAGGAAAATGCTTTCCTCTCTCCGTATAAGTGAAATAGACAGATTATTCAGATGATAAAGGGAATCCTCTTCGATATGGATGGTGTCCTTTCTGATTCAGAGCCCTTTATCTGCAGGGCTGCCATTATGATGTTCGCCGAATCCGGATTAAAAGTCAATCCTGAAGATTTCAAGCCTTTTATAGGAACAGGCGAAAACAGGTATATAGGCGGTGTGGCCGAAAAATACAATCTTCCTGTAGATATCGAGAAAGTAAAAGCCAGGACATATGAGATATATCAGGAGATAATCAGGAATAAACTGAAGCCATTGCCCGGTGCATGCGATTTTGTTTCTTCTTGCCGCGACAGAGGCTTTGTGCTGGTTCTGGCAACAAGTTCAGATAGGTTCAAGATGGAGGCTAACCTGAATGAAATCGGCATACCTCCGGAGACTTTTGATGCAACTGTAAACGGATCTGATGTAGTTAACAAAAAGCCTGCTCCCGACATATATCTCAGGGCAGCTGAAATGGCCGGGCTGAAACCTGAAGAGTGCCTGGTTGTCGAGGATGCTGTTAGCGGGATTAAAGCTGCAAAAACAGCGGGTTGCAGGTGCCTTGCAGTTGCTACTTCATTCGATAGCAGATATCTGGCAGGTGCCGACTGGATTTGCAGCTCCCTGGAAAATGTACCGGAAGAGGCACTAAACTGGTAAAATGAACTGAAAAAATAATCTCAATAATATAATACGTGAAGAAAAACATATTTTCATCATTCCCCTCATATGATGAACTCATCAGAAGAATGAATGGCAGGGAGTTCCCGGCATTCAGGGAGACAAACGCCCATATACATACACCATATTCCTTCAGCGCCTTCAATAGAATTGAGACAGCTCTTATAATGGCAAAAGAGGAGAATATAGCGGTCCTCGGCATCAATGATTTCTTCGTTACTGACGGTTATGAGACATTTTATAACAGCTGCCTGCGAAATAATGTCTTTCCCCTGTTTAACATCGAATTCATGGGTCTCATGAAAGATGAACAGAAGAAAGGTATCCGAATAAATGATCCGAATAATCCGGGCAGAATATATTTCTGCGGCAAGGGGCTCGACTATCCCTTCCATTCCGGATGGTTCGGGAAGCTTCAGATTTACAGCGTCATCAGGGAAAGCCAGAGTCAGATGAAAGCGATGATAGCCAAGCTTAACGACCTGATAATGAAAGTAAATCCTTCACTTTCACTCAGTTATGACAATATCCAGGAGAAATATGCGGAAGAAATGGTACGTGAGCGTCATCTTGCCAGGGCGCTCAGGCAGCTGGCCGCTGAGACATTTAAGACGCCTTCGGAACAGATTCAGTTCATTGAAAGCCTGTACAACGGCAGGAAATCCAGGACCGGACCTGAGAATCCGGCAGCGCTCGAAAATGAAATCAGGGCTAATCTTCTGAAAGCCGGCGGTGAAGCATTTATCGAAGAAACGGGCAAGTCATTCCTGGATCTGAAAAAAATAATCAGGATAATCCACGATGCTGGAGGAATACCTTGTTATCCGGTCCTCCTCGACGATGCAGCAGGCAATTACACTGAGTATGAATCCGAAGCCGCCCTGCTTCATGAATCACTTACTTCACTTGGGATAGGATGCATTGAGCTGATACCCGGCAGAAATGATCATAATACTCTTAAGAAATTTGTGGAATTCTTCGACGAGAAAGGTTTCATCATACTTTTCGGAACAGAGCACAATACACCTGAACTGACGCCTCTGACTGTCAAAGCAAGAGGATCGCAGCCGATTGACGATTCGCTGAAGCTTATCGCCTGGGAAGGAGCATGTGTAATTGCCGCACATCAGTATCTGCGGGCACACGGCAGGCAGGGCTATGTCCTGGACGACGGATCACTAAGCCATACCCAGAAAAATGAACTTGCTAAACTGGGACATTATGTCATTGAATATTTCTTAAACAGAAAGGACTATGAATCAGGAACTTAAACAGCTGATTGAGGTTTCACGCTTCTATGGGGCCAACAAGGATTTTGTCATTGCCGGCGGAGGTAATACTTCATATAAGGACGATCAGACGATCTGGATAAAAGCCAGCGGTGAGCCTCTTGCTGAACTGACGGAGGAGGGGCTGGTTGAACTGAACCGTGAAAAACTTCATCAGTTATCATCGAAAGAATACTCGGACGAACCGATGAAAAGGGAAGAACAGGTGAAATCAGATCTGCTCAGCAGCATCATTGATCCATCCCGGAATAAACGTCCCTCGGTTGAAACGTCCCTTCACGAAATGATCGGCTACAGGTTTGTCGTTCATCTGCATCCCACAATGATCAACGGTATAATGTGCAGCAGAAATGCCAGGAATATTATAAATCAGCTCTTCGGCAGCGAGGTTCTGTTTGTTCCCTATACTGATCCCGGTTATACTCTTTTCAAAAAACTCGAGACAGAAATAAAGGAATTCAGGAACAGCAGAAAATGCGATCCAAAAATAATCTACCTTGAAAACCACGGCATTTTCGTAAGCGCAAACAACACAGAAGAAATAAAGGCTCTCTATGATGAAATTATAAGAAAAACAGCAGATCATCTGAAGCCTTTGCCTGCAATTGAGCAGCTTCCTTTTAATTCTCTGATGCACAATGTACTTCCTGTATTAAGGATGATTCTCTCGGATGATAAACCCAAGGTAATAAGATACCGCAATAACACCCTGATATCAGAATATTGTTCCAGCCAGAAGGAATTTCATAAAATATCCCTTCCTCTTACTCCGGATATAATAGTTTACTGCAAAACCAGGTTTCTGTATATTGAACACTCCGTAACATCAGAAAAAATTCTTGATTCTTTCAGAACACAACTTCCCCGGTTTATTAATGAATATGGCCATAAGCCCAGGGTAATAGTCATAAAGAACGCAGGTATCCTGGCAATTGAAGACAACTGTTCATCTGCCGAATCGGTCCTGGATGTATACGAGGATCTTGTCAGGATAAGTTATTTTGCGGAGCAGTGCGGGGGAATCAAGCCGCTGACTCCTGATCAGGTTTCATTTATTGATCAGTGGGAAGTTGAGAACTACAGGCGGAAGGTCTCAAAGAGCGAAACAGGCGGCAGCAGGCTTGAAAACAAGATCGCTGTAGTAACGGGAGGCGCCCAGGGTTTCGGGGCAGGAATAGCAGAATCGCTCTTCAGGATGAAGATGAATGTAGTTGTTGCGGATCTAAATGAAGAAGCTGGTAAAAATTTTGTTTCAAAGCTCACAAAAGAAAAGACAGCATCCCGGGCGGTGTTCATAAAAACCGATGTCTCAGATCCCCTATCAGTGAAAGAAATGGTAGCCGCCACTGTAAGAGAATTCGGGGGACTCGACCTGATGGTCAGCAATGCAGGTGTTTTAAAGGCAGGAGGGCTGGATGAAATGGAACCCGAAGTTTTCTCAAAAACAACCAATGTCAATTATAATGGTTATTATCATTGTGCAAAATATTCGAGCGAGATCATGAAGCTCCAGAACCAGGAAAAACCTGACTACTATACAGATATAATACAGATCAACTCAAAATCGGGTCTGCGTGGGAGTAACAGGAATTTCGCTTATGCAGGAGCAAAATTCGGAGGCATCGGACTTACACAATCCTTTGCCCTGGAGCTTGCCCCTCTCCGGATTAAGGTAAACTCAATCTGTCCGGGTAACTTTTATGAGGGACCGTTATGGTCTGATCCTCATAACGGACTATTTGTCCAGTATCTGAAAACAGGAAAAGTCCCGGGCGCAAAAACCATTGAGGATGTAAGGAAATACTACGAGGACCAGGTGCCTCTGAAGCGCGGATGCAGGCTTGAAGATGTGATGAAAGCCCTTATTTATATTATTGATCAGGAGTACGAGACAGGACAGGCTGT
>Ga0172363_10002979_pt1 | contig 13694 bp, 8 predicted proteins | sample LakKivs2_kivu2a2_FD_114541 | JGI IMG/M metagenome (GOLD analysis project Ga0172363, IMG submission 114541) | Sediment microbial communities from Lake Kivu, Rwanda - Sediment s2_kivu2a2 | ecosystem: Environmental > Aquatic > Freshwater > Lake > Sediment | place: Rwanda: Western Province, Lake... | reverse complement strand
CCCCACGCCTCGCTGGAGGACCAGACCAGCGACCTCGACCGGCTGAAGCGGGCGGTGGCCGGCGGGCTGGGCCGATCCGACGGCCTCGCAGCGTTTGCCATCCCTCTGCAGATCGTCCGCACCCTCCCCGCCATGCTCCACGAAAACGGCAACGCATTCACCGTGGTGCTCCACGGGGACGAGATCACCGCCTGCGAGACAGGTGACACGGCTTCCCACTGCTACGGCGTGGCGGTGGACATCGGCACGACGACGGTGGTGGGGCTGCTGATCGACCTCAACACGGGCCGACAGCTCATGGCGGCATCGAGGATCAATCCGCAAGTGGCGCGCGGCGACGACGTGATCAGCCGCCTCACGTTCATCCGCGAGGATTCCGCCGGGCTGAAGGACCTGCACGACCGCATCGTCGGCTGCCTCAACGAGATCGTCGCGGAGCTGTGCAAGAAGTCGAACGTGCCGCATGATCACATTTATGAGCTTGCGGCGGTCGGCAACACCACGATGAGCCACATCCTCGCGGGCGTCAATTGCGGCAAGCTAGCGGAGGCCCCGTTCGCGGCCGTCGTGCGCGACGCGATGAACGTGAACGCCCACGACCTCGGCATCCGCATCAACCCGCGCGGGAACGTCTACATCTCGCCCAACATCGCCGGGTTTGTCGGAGGCGACACCGTGGGCGTGATCCTGGCCACCGGCCTGATGAACGGGAGCGCCGGGCGCGTCCGGCTGGCGATCGACATCGGCACGAACGGCGAGCTGGTGCTGGCGGCCAAGGGCCAGGTGATCAGTTGCTCAACGGCCGCCGGCCCCGCCTTCGAAGGCGCTCGTATCAAACAGGGAATGCGAGCCGCACACGGTGCGATCGACAAGGTGGCCTTCAGTGATGCAATCGACGTGAGCACCATCGGCAACGCCCCGCCGCGCGGCATCTGCGGCACCGGCCTCATCGACTCCATCGCCGAGATGGTCCGCACAGGAGTGATAGACTACACCGGCCGGATCATCGATCCCGACGAGGCGCCGCTGTCGGAGTTCCTCAAGCGGCGGATCGTTCGCCAGGGGGATTCCAATGAATTCGTGCTGGTAGATGGCGAAAAATCCCACAACGGGCAGCCGATCGTGCTCACCCAGCGGGACGTCCGCGAGGTGCAGCTTGCCAAGGGTGCCATGCGGGCCGGCATCGAGATTCTCCTCGCCGAACTCGGCCTGGCGGCGCAGGACATCGATGAGGTGTACCTCGCCGGAGCCTTCGGCAACTTCATCCGCAAACGGATGGCGAAAGGAATCGGGCTGCTGCCCGACATCGACTCGGAGAAGATCAAGTTCGTGGGCAACGCCGCCGGAACCGGCGCCCGAATGCTCCTCGCGTCGAAGGACTGCCGCACCGAAGCCGAGCGAATCTCGACGGGCGTGCGCTACGTCGAACTCGCCGGCCGGCCCGATTTCCAGCAGGCGTTCATGATGTCAATGTTGTTTCCCGAATTCTGAATTCTCACTCTCTGCGCAATGAAAGAAGCCTGGGACGGATCAGAACGCGTTGCGTCATCCTTCTCCGTGCGGAAGTTCCTCCGGGAAATGCCGCACGTGTGCAGGGCGATCCTGTTCGTGACGCTGGGCGCGTTCCTGGTGCAGCTCACCCTCAGTTACGCGGCGAAGGCCCTCTACGAAGGGCGCGTGCTGCCGGCGCTGGAGTTGGTCCCGGCCGACGTCTTCAGCTCCAAGTTCCGCCTCTGGCAGCTCGTCACCTACCTCTTTCTGCACTCGCTTGACAACCCGCTCCACATCCTGTTCAACATGCTCATTTTCGCGGTATTCGCGCCGGAGGTTGAGCGAGCGATGGGAGCAAAGCGGTTCACACTGCTGTACTTCACGTGCGGCATCGCGGCGGGCCTGCTGCAATGTGCGGCGGGATTCGCGGTGCTGGCGCCGTCGCAACCCACGATCGGGGCATCGGGCGCCGTCCTCGGCGTGCTCGCCGTCTACGCCAGCCTCTTCCCCAAGCGCGTCATCTACGTCTTCATGGTCTTCCCCATGAAGGCGAAGCACTGCATGTTCCTGCTGGCCGGAGTGGAAGTCTTCTCCGCGTTCGTCGGCAATCCCGGAAGCAGCTCGATCGCCTGCTTCGCCCACGCCGGCGGATTCCTGGCGGGCTTCGTTTTCATCCGCTACGAATGGACCGTTCGCGGCATCCTGCTGCGAAGCATCGAACGCCACTACGACCGCGAGTTCGAGTCGGACCGCGCTGTTCGCGAGCGGGTCGACGAGCTGCTCGACAAGGTCGCCCGTGAAGGTGCCATCAGCCTCACTTGGCGCGAACGAAGCTTCCTCAAGCGAGCCAGCAAGCGGTTCAAACGGCAGAGATCGAAGGCATAGGCGGGCGGCCTGCGGCTCGAGGCGGGCGCTACGTCCATCCGCCTCCATCAGGGCCATACTGTCCATTACCCATGCAAGGAGCGCCAAGCAATGAGCAAAATCCAGGTCGACTACCCCAAGCTCATGGAACCCACCACCCGGATTCTCGGCAGCTACGGGGCGCTGCTGGTCGCCAACGACCTGCAACGGAAGCCGAACGTCATGACCATCGGGTGGGCCGCATACGGCATCATCTGGAGCAAGCCGATGATGCTGGTGCTCGTCCGGCCGTCCCGCCACACGTATCGGTTCATGGAGGAATCGGAAAGCTTCACGGTGAACCTGCCGCCGCCCGAGATGGCGGACGTGGCAACGTTCTGCGGGACGGTCTCGGGTCGGGACGTCGACAAGTTCGCGGCGAAGGGCCTGACCGCCGTGAACGGCAACCGCGTCTCTGCGAGCTACGTCGAGCAGTGCCCGGCCCACTTTGAATGCCGCATCGTCCACAAGAACCATGTCGTCCCGCAACTGCTCGATCCGAGCATCGTCAGCGGCTGCTACTCGAAAGGCGATTTCCACACCATCTACTACGGCGAGATCATCGCATGCTACGCAGAGGAGAGCTTCAAGTAGGGAATCCGAAACTCTCCTGGCCCATCATAACCCCAGCTCCGTTCGCATCATCACCTCATCCTGCATCTCGGGCGAGAGCCGCGTGAAGTAATCCGTATACCCGCCGATGCGGACGACGGGGTCGCGGTACCGGTCGGGGTCGCGGCGGGCGGCCTGCAGCGTCTCACGATTCACCACGTTGATCTGCGTCTCGAATCCGCCCCGCCGCAGAAAGGTCAGGATCAGCTCGCGGAGGCTATCCCGCGCCTCACGCGACGCAAACAGCGACGCGCTGAACTTCATGTTATACGCCAGCCCGCCGATCATGCACGAGTGATCCCACGAGGTAGTCGACAGGATGGCCGCGGTCGGGCCGTGCTTCTCGCTCCCCTGGGCGGGGCCGGCACCGTCGGCGAATGGGAAGCCCTTCCGCCGGCCATCGGGCGTGGCGCCGCACTGCCGGCCCAGCACCTCGTGCATGATCCAGCAGAACATCCCCGGCACGTACGCCCCGCCGTCGGGATAGACGCTGTATTTCGAGCACTCGCGCTTCAGGAACGCCGTCATCTCGGCAACGAGCGCGTCGACCTCAGCGCAGGCGTTGCCGTACTTCGGAAGCTTCTGAAGCAGCCGCTGCCGCGTCTCCTCGTGGCCGGCGAAGTCCGCCTCAAGCAGCGCCTTCAGCTCGGGCAGCGTCATCCGCCTGCTGCGATACACCTCCTCCCGGATCGCGTGCAGCGAATCGGCCAGATTCGCCATCCCCACGAACGAGCACTCGATCCAGTTATAGACCGCCCCGCCGTCGTCGATGTCGCGCCCGCGGCCGATGCAGTCGCGCGTGAAGACGCTCTGCAGCGGCTTCCCGCCGTGCCGCTGGCGGTCGATGCGAATCTCGTTCTGCTCCCGCACGCCCCGTTCGATCGCCGTGCTCACGCGCGTGCGATATTCGGCGACGAACGACTCGAAATCGGCGGCGACCATCCCGCTGTTCACCTGCTCATCGATCTCGTCCAGCAGCAGCTTGCACAGCGGGTAGTACGGCGACGCCACCCACACGTTGCTGCCGCCGACGGGCGTGATCTCGACGCACGTGGAATTGATGCAGTTGCACGCCTCGGCCGGCGGGACGCCCAGCGACTTCAGCCCGGCCTGGATCGTGGAGTCGCCGAAGAACGCCACGTTCGCGTAGCCCTTCGCGATCAGCTCGACGCCGAGGTCGGTGAGCTCCGGCGGCGTCCCGTCGTGCCAGCAGATGCCGACCGTCGGGTAGATCAGCTTGGTGCGCCGCAGCGCCTCGAGGCAGATGAATGAAAGCTCGTTGGTCGCGTCGCGCCCGTCCGCGTCCCGCCCGCCCACCATCACCGCGATGGCGAGCCCGTCGGGGATGAACTCGTTCAGCAGCAGATAGAGGCACTCGATCAGCTCGAGCGCCTCGCCGCGGGTGATCCGCCCGTTTCGCAAGTCGCTCTCGTAGAACGGCCACAGCGTACGGTCGAGATGCCCCGGGTTGATCAGGCCGGCGTTGTCGGCGATGGTCACGCCGAAGTCGATCAGCCACAGGAGCTGAATCGCGTCGCGGAAGCTGGCAGGCGGCAGATGCGCGACTCGGATGCACGATTCGGCCATCGTCTTCAGCTCGGCCCGGCGTTCGGGCGACGCCCCATTCGCCTCGGAAGCGTCCTTCGCCGCAAGGGCCGTGCGTGCGGCATTTCCCGCCAGCAGCGACAGCCCGTCGAGCGCGTCAACGAACGACTGATACGCCAAGGCCTGCTTGCCCTCGGCCCGCCGCTGCAGCGCCCGAATCTCGTCCTGCAGGCCGTCGATCCCCAAGGCAAACGCCCGACTGCGATCAAGCTCGCAATGACCCGTCTGCCCGCCCGGCCAGTGGATGCCGTTGACGCACGCCCGCGCGGCATCGGTTTCCGCCGATTCCGCCTTCCGTGCCCGCGCCCGTCGGCCCATCAATAACTCCAGATCGTCGACCGCCAGCTCCACCGACGCCAATCTATCCCGCGACAGCAATCCCCGCCGCACCGGCCACGGCTGCCCTTCCGACCCCTTCAGAGACGTCGCCGTCGCCAGCAGCGTGTCCATCCAGCTCGCAAGCGATTTCCGCTCAAGGCAGCGGCGGCGGAGAGTGGGAATGCGGGAGGAGGGCGATGGCATGAATGTGGTCATAGTGCTGCCGATCGAGCGTGTTCTTGACGTGAACGCAGATGATGAAATGAAGCGATGAGGGGAATCAGGCTGGTACGACTCTCTTCATCCCTTCATCCCTTCATCTCTTCATCTTCTTCTGACTGATGGGCGAGGCGGGATTCGAACCCGCAAGGGCCTTGCGGCCCGAGGGATTTTAAGTCCCTCGTGTATGCCGTTCCACCACTCGCCCAGCCGAATGATGAATGATGAATGATGAATGATGAATGATGAAGGGGCCGATCCACCTTTCATCGGTCATCGCGCCTATCATACGAAAACGCTGGCTTGCATTCAAGCGGCAAAAGGGCATGTTCGTTTCATCTTTCATCTTTCATCTTTCATCTTTCATCATTTCCTTCTGTGCGTCTTCGTATCGCCAGTCGTCGGGCGGGACCTTTTCATAGCATTCGCGGGCGGCGGGGAGGTCGCCGTTAATGATGTTGCAGCGGGCGAGGCCGAACCAGGCGGTGAACTCGTCGGGGCTGTCGCGAAGGAGCTCGCCGAGCTCGAACGCGGCGCGGTCTGTCATCTCGATCTCGAGGTAGTTCCATGCCTTGCGGAGGCGGATGGCCTGGCGGACGTGGGCGGCGGTCCAGAGCTTGCCGGCTCGGGCCGCGAGAATGCGGTGGCGGGCCAGCGTGGGATCGGCTTCCTCCGACGCCAGGCGCTCGTAGTGCCCGATGGCCTGGTGTGCGCGGCCCGTGATTTCGGCGCACGCGCCGAGATAGTAGTGGATGGGCCGGTACCCGGGATGCATGGCGGCGCCTTCGTTGAACGCGTCTTCGGCGTCGGCAACGTCGCCGCGTTCGAGCAGCGCCACGCCGCGCTCGAACAGGTCGAGCGCCCGCAGCTTCTGCTGGTCTAGCCGCTTGCCCTGCTCAAGCTCGCGCAGGCGGATCCTCGCGGCGAAGTCGCAGCGAGGATCGTCCGCCACAAGTTCATAGGCTTCGCGGGCGCGGTCGGCGTCGCCCATCAATTCGCGGCAGAGGCCGAGGTGAAACATCGAGATGGCATCGGACCTGTCGCGCCGCATGGCGCGCTCGAAGACGGCGATGGCCTCCTCGAGCCGCCCCTCGTTTTCCAGGCTCAGCCCGCGCTCAAGCTCAACCCTCCGGCGATACAGCCGATAGATCGTGTGGAGGAGCACGCCCGCGAAGATCACGAGCGCGAAGATGATCCACGGAATGGCGGAAGAAGAGGAAGAGATCCGCAGATTGCGCAGATTGCGCGGATCAAGAAGAAAGAATGAAAGAGGATGGCAGATCACTGCAACTCCCCTTCTTGTCCTGATCTGCGAAATCTGCGCAATCTGCGGATCAAGATCTTCGCCGCCTGCTTGCTGGGGATGGGCGGGCCGCCCATGATGTCGGGGTCCTGGTGGATCGGCGGACGCAGGTTTGGCAGGCCGACGCATGATGGGCAGCCTTCGAGGCAGGTGCAGGTCTCAAGCATGGTGGCGGCCACGTCGATGATCTCGCCAATGCACTGGAATCCGCGTTCGGCGAAGCCCATGCCCCCGCGAAAGCGGTCGTAGAGGAAGATCGCAGGCCTTCCGTCGGCGGGGTCGGTCTCGATGTTGGCGCCGACGTCCCGCGGATCGCACATCGAGATGACGGGCAGGGCAACGGCCATCATGTTGCGGAGGGCGACCAGTGCGTCGATCGGGCGCAGGCCGGCCTCGGCCACGGCTCGCACCGCGTCGGGCGGCGGCTTCAACCACATCGCCGACGTGTCGAGCTCCTGCGGCGGAAGCTCGAGCGCCTTGTAGCCGATGTTCTCGCCAGTGTAGAACTTGAACTTGTTGAACATGACTGTGGCCCACGTGACGGTGACGTCGCCGAAGCAGACATTGCAGCCGTTGAACTGGCCGTGCTGGAGCTGCTCGACGATCTTCAGGCTCTGGCTGAGGACGGGCTGCGTGTAATAGTCAAGCTCGGCCCGCTCCACGATGGCGGTCTTCCCGGCGAGGTCAAGCTCGCGCACCTGGTAGCTCTCGCCTTCGTGCAGATACACGGCCTCGGGGTAGACGAGCTCGGGCGCGCTGATGGAATCGACCTGCCCGATCACGCGGTTGCCGCCGGGCGCCCGCTCGATGATAGTGAAAGTATCGTCGGAAATCGTGCGGAGGCTTGTGGTTCTGGAGGGCAGGTCGGTGCAGGACCAGTAGAGGCGGCCGTCGATCTCCTTCAGGCGGTTGGCCTCGAGGAGCAAGTCGATGATGTGCGGAACCTTGGTGCCGAAGGCGGCGGTCTCGTCGCGGCGGAGCGGCAGCTCGGCGGCGGCGCAAGCCACGTGGCTCAGCAGCACGTAGGGGTTCTCGGGATCGATCACCGCGTGCTCGGGCGACTTGCCGAAGAAGTAGTCGGGCCGCCGCATCAGGTACTGGTCGATCGGATCGTCGTACGCCACGAGCACGGCGAGGCTGTCGGCCTTGCCGCGTCCGGCCCGCCCCGCCTGCTGCCACGTCGACGCGATGGTGCCGGGATAGCCGACGATCAGGCAGGCATCAAGCCCACCGACGTCGATACCAAGCTCGAGGGCGTTGGTGCTGACGACGGCGAGCAGCTCGCCGCTGAACAGCCGCTTCTCGATGTCGCGGCGCTCCTCGGGAAGGTATCCGCCGCGATAGGGGCTGATGCGCTCCGACAACGATGAACGATGAACGATGAACGATGAACCGGGGGCATTGGGCATTGGGCTTTGGGCTTTGGGCTCTGCCGCTGGCAGTTGACCATTGACCGTTGATCGTTCATCTTTCGACGTTCGATGTTCGATGTTCAATGATCGATGCTCTTCTCTTCTTTCCCCACTCGCCCCTTCCCCCCTTCTCCCACTCTCATTGTCCTTCAGCTCCTCGCGCGCGTATCGGTAAATAAGCTCGGCGACCACCCTTGCCTTGGTGAACGCGATGGCCTGCACGCCGCGGCGGACGAGCTTGACGAGCAGCTCCTGTGCTTCGATGTTGGAGCTGCGGCGCTCCATCTTCACCTTGTCGATGTGCGGCGGGTTCCAGAACGCGAAAATCTTGCGGCCGGCGGGCGAGCCATCGTGGTCGACGACGTGCATTTGGCGGCCAGTGAGCCGCTCGGCCAGCTCCCGCGGATTCGCAATCGTCGCGGAACAGCACACAAATCTTGTCTCAATATCCCCCACTCCCCCCCTCGCCCCCTCTCCCACTCTGCCTCCGGCATAGTGCCTGCACACGCGATGCAGCCGCCGCATGACACATGCCACATTGGAGCCGAAAGCGCCGCGATAGGTGTGTATTTCATCGAGCACGACGAACCGCAGCCCGGCGAAGAACTGAGCCCATTTCGTGTGGAAGGGCAGGATGCCCGCGTGAAGCATGTCGGGGTTGGTCACCACGAGGTTGGCGTCGGCGCGGACTTTGCGTTTGTGGTAGGCCGAGGTGTCGCCGTCGTACGTGCCCGGGCGGACGATGCCGGTGAGGCGAGGGTTGGCCTTGACCAGCCGCTCAAGGCCGCGAAGCTGATCCTGCGCGAGGGCCTTGGTTGGAAAGACGTAGAGCGCCCGCGCGGCCGGATCCGATAGCAGCCGCTCGAGAACGGGCAGACTGTAGCACAGCGATTTCCCACTGGCCGTGCCGGTGACGATGACGACGTCGCTGCCGCGGCGGACCGCCTCGACCGCCTGCACCTGATGGGTGTAGAGCTCACGAATGCCGAGTGCGTCCAATGCCGACGCCAGCTCCGGATGCAGCGGCGGATCAAGCCGTGCATAACGCGCGCCGCGGCCGGGAATCTCGCGGGCGCAGACGAGCTGGTCGCGGTAACTGGCGGATGCCTGCAATGAACTGATGAAGCTCTCGAATGGCCCGGCCATGGCCCCAATTATAGCTTTCGACGCGGCGAAAAGCAAAAAGCATCGGACCGTACGTGAAATGGCCACGCGAACTGGGCTATGCACTTGATTCAAGTGCATAGCCCAGTTCATCATTCATCGTTCATCATCAAACTTGCACTCTCGGCACGAGCACCGGCAGACCCTTCTGCTCGGCAGATTTCCACGCGGCTTCGGTCAGCTCGATGACGCGCAGGCCGCACAGTGCGGGCGACTGCACGTCTTCCTTGCCCAGGATCGCGTTCACGAAGTTGCGGTCGGGGTCGCCGACGTCCGGCGTGTGGGTCAGTTCGCTGGTCTCGTTCGTCTCGGCGTTCACGTGCGTGATCTTGCCGTTGCGGGAGTAGATCACGCCCTTGCTGCCGACGAACGTCAGGTCTTCCCACCAGCCGGGGGAGTTCCCGACCACCGAGATGTTGCCCTGAGCACCGTTGGTGAACTTCAGCGACAGCGCCGAATTGATGTCGACCTCCGTGCCGAAATTGTCGGCATAGGCCGCCACCGACTCGACGGCGAGGCCGCTGACCCAGAGGACGATATCGACGAGGTGGCTGCCGGAGTCGTTGAGCTGGCCGCCGCCGGAGAGGGCCTTGGACTGCCGCCAAGCACCCTTGGTGAACCGCAGCCAGTCCTGGCACTGGATGGCCTGGACAAACTGGACGTCGCCCAGCAGCCCCTGCGAGATCATCCGCTTGATGTAGCGGAAGCCGCCGGAGAAGTGCCGCTGGTAGGAGAGCAGGAAGACCTTCTTGGACGCATCGACCTTCTTGACCACCTCGTGCGCATGCTTGATGGTGCAGACCATCGGCTTCTCGCAGCAGACGTGCTGCCCGGCGCCAAGCGAGTCCATGATCTGGTCGAAGTGGGCGGTGTGGGGGCTGCTGATGACGACGGCGTCGGTGACGCCCGCCTTGAGCATCTGGCGATAATCGGCGAATTCCGTGCATCCCTGGAGGACGGGGAAGCGCGTCTTGATGCTCTTGATCTGCCCTTCCGTCGTGTCGACGAGTGCGGTGATCTTGACCTGTGGCATTGTCACGAGGCGATTGGCGTGGGCGTTCATCATTCCGCCGCAGCCAATCAAGCCGATTCTGATCTGATCCATACGAAGATACTCCGAGTTATGGACAAACGGTGCCTGCCACAAGGCAGGCGTGGAAATCGGGGGAAGCAGGCTTTGGGCTATAGGCTATGGGCTTTAGCTCGGAAAGCCGAGACTGGCGAGCAATCAGTGACGAGACACATGCAGTGGACGCGGCTAGCGATCAGTGGCTGGGTCGGGGTGGAACGCAGCGGGCGGGCAACGGTTGCCCGCCCAACAAGCATTCTTTGAGCCGCAGGCTATATGGCAAACTGTGGTCCGCTTGCCTAAAGCCTAAAGCCCAATGCCCAGTGCCCAACGCTTACGAGTGCCGCAATTGTGCGCCCTGCGTGGTGAGCAACTCCTGCAAGTGGGCCACGTTGATCTGGCGGGGGAGGATGTTCTTGTGTGCGGCGAGTGCAGCGGCAGTTCCCGCCGCCTGGCCGATGGCCATCATGCAGGCGGCTGAGCTGAGTGACTCGTACGGCGCCTGCTCGGCCGAAATGCCTTTCCCGGCCACCAGCAGACCGTAGGTGTTGCGCGGAAGCAGCGAGCGATAAGGCACGTCGAATCCGTCGTGGTCGAGGAACCGCACGGAGCCGTACCAGTTGGGGATGGGCGCGGCGCTGATGGCGATCACGTCGGAGAAGCGGGCACCCGACAATGCATCGTGCTCGGTGATGACGTGCTCGCCGAAGACGTATCGCATTCGGCGGGTGGCCAGCCGCGACGCAGTCTCCACGAGGCAGGCACCGGCGAGGGCGGGATACTCGCGCCGCAGCTCGTCGAAATGGTTGAGCACCCTGGTGCGGGCGTCGATCTCGGCCCTCGTCAGCTCGAATGCGCTGGAGCCGGCGAGCGGTGCTTCGGGGCCTGCTATGACCATGCTGCCCTTGGTGAGGACGGCGGGAACGGGAAGGCTCTCGCCCGCCTGAAAGCCGGCGACCTTGTACATGAGGTGCGGACCTTGACCCTGCCTGTCGTTGGCGATGATATCGCGAGGCAATGCTCCGGCCCGGAAGGCGATCTCGCCGTCGTCGGAGCAGTCGATGACGACCTTGGCGAAGATGGCTTGGCGGCCGGAGCGGTTCTCCACGATCACGCCGGCCACGCGGTTGTCGGCCATGATTGGCGCCGTGGCGTAAGTGTGGAGGAGAATGTCGCACAGCGCGTTTTCGGCCATCCGCAGCAGGATGAGCTTGAGCTTCTCGGTGTCGACCGCATAGGAGAAACTGAGCTGGCCGGCTGCGATGTCGAACTCCTGCTGCTCGTGGGGGCTCTTTCCGATGCCGTCGATCCGCTGCAGCTCGTAGATGATCTCGCGTGGCATGCCGCGAACGGCCTGGAATGCGTCCGGATGCCGCTGATTGCGGAAGCCGCTGATGACGCCGCGAAGGGACGCGGTGAGGCTTCCGCCCAGACAGCCCTGCTTTTCAATGAGCAACGTATCGGCGCCTTGCCGGGCGCCGGCAATAGCTGCCGCGGCACCGGCCGGTCCGCCGCCAATTACAACGACATCAACTTCGGCGTAAACGGGAATCTTCCGTGCCGGTTCCGTGAACGTTTTCATCGGGTTCCTCTCCTCCAGTGCGGCATGAGGCCCGCACAACGCGTGGGATTATATCAACAAGGGAAACTGAAATCCACAGGGAAAACGGGCGACCATGCTGAAAGCCCAGGTGATGCTACTTAATAATCGCGCGTGCTTGCCTGAGAGACAGCGCAAAACGGAGATTTTTGGTGGGAAAAATGGTTGGAGGATTCCGACATGTTAATGATGAAAGAAGGCGGGCCGGGTGCGTCCGTGCGTCGGTGCGTGCGGACGCTTTCCAGAGGGCCATTCATCTTTCATCATTCATCTTTCATCATTTCTCGAGGGATTTTCCCTTTCGGCTGCCTTGCGGAGCGCTATAATAAGATGACCTCAAACGGGAGCACGCATCCGTGTTAAACGCACTAAAGCAAGTTGCAATGTTTGCCCCGCGCGTCGTGATGCTGACGGCGAGGCTGGCGAATGACGATCGCGTGCCGGTGCGCGCGAAGCTGCTACTGGCCGCGGCCGCGGTCTACTTCGCCTCCCCGCTCGATCTGCTGCCCGACTGGATTCCGGTGATCGGGCAGCTAGATGACCTGCTGCTGGCGGCGCTGGTGATCGACGCAGTGATGAACCACGTGGACCCGGCGATTGTGCGGGAGCATTGGCGCGGCTCGCCACGGGCACTGGCCGTCGGCAGCAAGGTTGCCGCGATCATCTGCTTCTTCATCCCGCACCGGCTGAAACGAAGGCTATTCCTCGGCGGCGGGACAGCAAGGAAGGCTGATCAGGAAGGATAAGGACTATGGCTGCAACCGTCAAGGACGTCCTCAGAAACCCGTGGGTGAAGTTCGCGTTCGGCTGCGTGCTCATTCCGGCAACGCTTGCCCTTCTGATATGGGGCCTGTACCTCACGAAGGACATCGTGACGTTCATCATCATCTCGGTGGTGATTGCTTACGTGCTGAACCCGGTGGTTACGAGGCTGGAGGGGTTCCGAATCCCGAGGTGGCTATCGAGCCCGGTGCTCGTGGGCGGGTTGATGGCGGTGCTGCTGCTGGGGCTGTTTCTGATCGTATGGGACGTGCAGAAGCAGGTGGGCCAAGCACTGGCGAAGGGATCGGCGCAGGAGCAACCGGCTGCCGAGGCCGGAAGCGATCAGAAGCCGGCGGAGCCGCCTCCGGCGAATGGCGGGGCCGAGTCGGATGAGAAACAGCCGCCGGATGCGAGGCCGGATGAATCGGGCGAAGCCGAGCCTCCTCCGGACGCCCTCGACGGAGAACCCGAGCCGCAGGTTGATCAGCGGACCGCAGATGCCGCCGGCGAGCCACAACCGTCGCAAAAACCGAAAGAGGGCGATGGTCAGGCCGGTGCCGGCGAGCAGGAGATCTCCCCCGACACGAAGGAGTGGATCGACAAACAGGTCGAGAAGCTAGTTCAGCATCTGCCGACGCGGTTCCGGCCGATGGCCCGCAAGCTTGCCGAGCGGATCTACGAGTTGCTGGCGCCGCGCCTGCAGCAGTTGGTCGAAGGAGTGGGCGGGGTCATCGCGCAGACCGCCAGATCGATCGGCAACGTGGTGGCCGCCATCTTCCTGTTCGCACTGTCGCTGGTGCTGGCGGTCTACATGCTCATCCACGCGCCAACGCTGCATTCCCTGATGGTATCGATGCTTCCGGCGGCGTACAAGATCGACATCTTGCGGATAGCGGGTGAAATCGACACGAACGTGCGGGGGTTCATCCGCGGGCAGTTGCTGGTGGCGCTGTCGCTGGCCGCCATCTACATACTCGGGCTGACCATCCTGGGCGTGCCCTACGCCGCTCCCATCGGTGTGCTGGGCGGGCTGGGCAACCTGATCCCCTACGTGGGAACGGCCATCGGCATCCTGCTGGCCGAGATCGCGTCCCTCATCGAGCACGGGCTCGACGTCCGCCTCCTGCTGGTGCTGGGGGTCTTCGCCTTCGGCCAGGCGATGGAGGCGATGGTCATCACGCCGAAGTTGGTGGGCGGCAGCGTGAAGATGAACCCGGTGGCGATCATCATCTCGGT
>Ga0172363_10002975_pt1 | contig 13704 bp, 6 predicted proteins | sample LakKivs2_kivu2a2_FD_114541 | JGI IMG/M metagenome (GOLD analysis project Ga0172363, IMG submission 114541) | Sediment microbial communities from Lake Kivu, Rwanda - Sediment s2_kivu2a2 | ecosystem: Environmental > Aquatic > Freshwater > Lake > Sediment | place: Rwanda: Western Province, Lake... | reverse complement strand
CGAACTGCCCCGCGCCGCTGAGGTACTTCCGCGCCCAGACGTTGTGCGGGTACATCGCCCGGCTGGGGAACGCCACGCGACCGTCTGGCATGAGCACCGTGCCCATCACCCACTTCAGCGTCATCCACTGGGGCGTGGGCCGGCCGGTGACGTAGTCCTTGCCCGCCGCGACGCGCCAGGCCTTCAGTGCCGGCAGGAAGGCGTTGTCCGACGAGATGCACCCGGCCCCGTCGCCCTGGGCGTACCAGCCGCTGGGGCCCCAGCCGCCCGTCAACTGCGCCTTGACCCACCTGGCGTTCTCGGCCAGCAGGCCCTCGACGAGCTTGTCGTCGGTCCCCGCGTCGCCGCGGATGGCCAGCAGCGCAATCGACGCCCCGCCGATCTGCGGCCCGCCGTGGTTGCTGCCCGTGCCCAGCCGCGGGTTGCGGCACATCGCCGCCAGGCTGCTGCCCGGCGCCGGCCGGCCGTCGTAGTCGTAGTTCTGGATCGCCGCCGCCACCTTTCGCCGGAACGCCTCGTCCCAGCCGTCGTGGCATAGGTCGTAGCCCATGGCGATGGCCGACAGCGACGGCCCGGCCCGCAGCGCCCCCGCGGGGCGCACGAACGCGCACCGCCCGTCCACGTCGCGCGTGCCGGCAAGGGCCTTCTCCACGCACTGGCGGCCCAGGTCGGCGTACAGCCGCTCGCCGGTCAACTGGTGGAGCATCCCGTATCCGGCCGCGTGCCACAGCGTGTAGGCCCGCCCGGCCGGAACCTTCAGGTCCGTCCGCGTCCGGTCGGTGTCGCCCTTGGTGTCGTTGTAGAGATGCGGCATGGTCCTGCCGTCGGAGCCGTTCAGCAGGAAGCGCAGGCGGGTGACGATGGCCCGGCCTTCGGGCGTCTCGGCGCGCTGCTTGAGGGCCGGCAGGTCGGCCTTGCGGAAAAACAGCCGCGGATGCTCGTCCGCCCGTGGCGGCACGAAGCCGGCCACGTCGGCCGGCCAGGGCTTCTCGTCCCCGCCCGCGACGGCGCCCGCCCACCCCACGACGCAGGCGTATATCGCGATTCTTGCCATGCTGCACCTGCCGGGCGAATATACGCCTGCCGTCTCCAACGGGTCAAGCTGGCGGGCACCTGGCCCGGGAAGATTACGTATGCCGCGCAGGCGACGTTGGCACGCTTGTTGCTTGCTCTCATCCTGTCCGGTCGGGTGGCCGGACAGCGACAGGAAAGGGCGCCCGTTGCGTCGTGGCACTAGCGCGGCCCATCCAGGCCGCGAACTCCACGCCAACCAAGCCTTCGCGGTTTGGATAGGCCGCGCTACCACGGAGCCGTCGGCGTTGCGCGGGCACAACGCAACCGGCTCCCGGAAAGGGCACGACCTTGAGCAGCATGGACAAGTCGAAGGGCTGGTTGGTGGCGGCGGTGGCAGCGGCGTCGCTGGCGGGCGCGGCCGCGGGGCAGGACCCGGCGGGCGACACGTGGCTGACGGCGGTGGGAGCGGCCGAGCGGCAAGGCGCCCCGCTTCCGGCGCCCGCGCAGGTGCAGGGCGGCGCCCACGCCGAGGCCGCGCCTCCGGAAGCGGCCCCTCCCGGCGAGCAGGACTGGGCCAAGCCGGTGCCGCTGTCGTTCGGCCTGGACTACACGCTGGTGAGCGACTACGTCTGGCGAGGGATCAACCTCAGCGAGTACCCCGGCGAAGGGCGCGAGAAGCCCAACCACCAGATCAACGTCTCGTTCTCGCTGGACACGAAGGACCTGCTGGGCAAAGGGATGAGCTTCGGCAAGTTCGGCGGCAGCGTGTGGTTCGAATGGTTCGCCGGACAGGAACGCCTCACCGGCTGGTCGGACAGCAATCTTCAGGAAGTTGACTACGCCGCCTGGTGGAGCTGCGAGCTTGCGAAGATCGGCACCACGGTGGAACTCGGCTGGATCGCCTACACCCTCCCCCGCTTGCGCGACAGGGGCTCTCCCGTCCCGGCCGAGCTGTCCTGGACGCACGAGGCGTACGTCAAGCTGTCCTTCGACGACAGCGTGCTGTTCGGCAAGCCCGTGCTCAGCCCTTACGTGGCCTACTACCAGGACCTCGACGACGTCCGGGCCGGCTGGATGGAGGTCGGAGTCAGCCACGACTTCGCGCTCGGCGAGCTGGGCTGCAAAGACGTGTGCATCCTCAAGGACGTCACCGTCAGCCCGTCACTGGTGCTGGGGATCGACCACCGCTACTACGACAAGGCCGGCTACGGCAGCGGCAGCTCCGTGGCCACGCGGCTGGGCAACCTGCTGTACGGCCTGTGCGTGTCGTACGACCTGGCCGCAGCGCTGAAGCTGCCGCCGCAGGCCGGAACGCTTTCGCTGAAGGGCACGCTGTACTACAGCCAGGCGTTCCACGATGTCAGCCCGCTGGTCGACGACTGGCTCTTCGGGGGCGTGACCGTCAGCTACGGCTGGTAGGCGCGGCGCCTTGCGGCGGGGGGCCGGGGTGATGCTGCCAACCGCTCTCACGAAAATGTAGCATGTCGGGCGCTGCGGCACATCAATGTAGCGAATGCATGGGAGGTCATCCGTGTGCGGAGGGGCGCAGCTCATGCTGCCCAAGCCAGTTGCGCGCCGTCTCGCGCCGTGGCATGGCCGGTGCACAGCGACGCCTGCCGTGCCGCATCCGACGACGGCCCCTCGCGGGGGCGCGGCGGCGCGGCACCGGCGGACTGGCCCGCCGACGGGCCCGGAAGCGGCGCCAAGAAGCGCAAGGAGACCAACTGTGTTGCTCGCGGAAACCGGCGACCTCGTGAACAGCGGCGACACCGCCTGGGTGCTGGTCAGCGCCGCGCTGGTCATGCTGATGACCCCCGGCCTGGCGTTCTTCTACGGCGGCCTGGTCCGCCGCAAGAACGTGCTGTCCGTCCTCATGCAGTGCTTCATGGTCCTGTGCCTGATCTCCGTGCAGTGGGTGCTGTTTGGTTACAGCCTGGCCTTCGGGCCGGACCACGGCGGCCTCATCGGCAACCTGGCCTGGCTGGGGCTGAAGGGCGTCGGAGGCGCGCCGAATCCGGACTACGCGGCCACCATCCCGCACAGCACGTTCATGATCTTCCAGATGATGTTCGCCGTCATCACGCCGGCGCTGATCGTCGGGGCGTTCGCCGAGCGGATGAAGTTCTCGGCCTTCTGCGTCTTCACGCTGCTGTGGGCGACGCTAGTGTACGACCCGCTGGCGCACTGGGTGTGGGGCAAGGGGGGCTTCCTGGGCCTGGCCGGCGGCTGGGGGGCGCTGGACTTCGCCGGCGGGACGGTGGTGCACATCAACGCGGGCGTGTCGGCCCTGGCCGCGGCGCTGCTGCTGGGCAGGCGCCAGGGCTATCCGCAGACCATCGGCCCGCCGCACAACCTGCCCTTCGCCGTGCTCGGCGCCGCCCTGCTGTGGTTCGGGTGGTTCGGCTTCAACGCCGGCTCGGCCCTCGGGGCCGGGGCTCTGGCGTCCGGGGCGTTCGTCGCGACGCACACGGCGACGGCCGTCGCGGGGGGCACGTGGGCGGTGCTGGACTGGCTGGTACACAAGAGGCCCACGACGCTCGGCATGATCACCGGCGCCGTGGCGGGCCTGGTGGCCATCACGCCCGCAGCCGGGTTCGTCACGCCTTTCGGCGCCATCTGCATCGGCGTCGGCGCCGCGGCGCTGCCCTGGCTGGCGGTGACCTTCCTGAAGAACAAGTGCGGCTACGACGATTCGCTCGACGCCTTCGGCGTCCACGGCATCGGCGGGATATGGGGCGCCGTGGCCACCGGCCTGTTCGCCTGCGCCGAGGTCAACCCTGCCGTCGGGCGCAACGGGCTGTTCTACGGCGCCGGCGGGGCGGCCCAGCTCGTCACCCAGCTCAAGGCCGCCGGCATCACGGTCGCGTTCTCCTTCGTGATGGCCCTGATCCTGTTCAAGGTCGTCGACCTGGCGATCGGACTGCGGGTGACCGACCACGAGGAGCGCGTCGGGCTGGACCTGACGCAGCACAAGGAGGCCGGATACACGGTGCTGAGCTGAAGTCGGCCCGGCTGGGCCGGCTTGCCCCGGGCCGCGAGAAGCAGTCCCGATCGCGCTGCCCGGACTGCCCGGCCGGGGGCCCCTTGCGCGGGAAGCCGGCCTGCCCGGGCCGGCGCGGCGGCGCAGAAATGTCGGGCATGTGTACATCGCCGTAACATAAATGTCGCATACCCAGGCATCACGCACGAAGTTGTACCGGCCGCCCTCCGGCCGTATCCCCCTGCCACCGGTGGGCTTGCCGCCGGCGGGCCGCCCCTGGCACGCCATGTGCTTTACCGCCTCCTGCGTGCGGGCCTCGGCAGGCCCGCGCTTCGGCCAGGCAGACGAAATCAGGAGAACGCGAATGACCGGGCGGACGCTATCGTTCTGGCTGCCGTTGGCGGCGCTCTGTTTCTCTGTGCTGGGCGCGGCCGGAAGCGCACTCGGCGCCGACGCCCAATCGACCATCAACAGCGGCGACACGACATGGATTCTCGTCTCGGCCGCCCTGGTGATGCTGATGACGCCGGGCCTGGCGTTCTTCTACGGCGGCCTGGTCCGCAAGAAGAACATCCTGTCGGTCCTCATGCAGTGCTTCATGGTCCTGTGCATCATCTCGATCCAATGGGTCCTCGTCGGCTACAGCCTGTCGTTCGGCCCCAGCGTCGGCGGGCTGATCGGCTCGCTGGACTGGCTGGGCCTGCGGGGCGTGGGCATGGAGCCGGCCCCCTACGCGCCCGACGTGCCCCACCAGGCGTTCGTGCTGTTCCAGATGATGTTCGCCGTCATCACGCCCGGGCTGATCATCGGGGCCTTCGCCGAGCGGATGAAGTTCTCCTCGTTCTGCCTGTTCAGCGTGCTGTGGGCGACGCTGATCTACGATCCCGTGGCCCACTGGGTCTGGGGCCGCGGCGGATTTCTCGGCACGGCCGGCGGCTGGGGCGCCATCGACTTCGCCGGCGGCATGGTCGTGCACGTGAACGCGGGCATGGCCGCCCTGGCGGCAGCGCTGTTCCTCGGACGCCGCAAGGGCTTCCCCCAGACCATGAGCCCGCCGCACAACCTGCCCGTCGCCGTCATCGGCGCGGCGCTGCTGTGGTTCGGATGGTTCGGCTTCAACGCCGGCTCGGCCCTGTCGGCCGGGAGCGTCGCCGTCGCCGCCTTCATGGCCACGCACGTGGCCGGGGCGACGGCCGGACTGGCCTGGTGCATCCTCGACTGGCTGCGTTACGGCCGGCCCACCACGCTGGGAATGATCACCGGCGCGGTGGCGGGCCTGGCCGCCGTCACGCCCGCCGCCGGGTTCGTCACGCCCCTGGGCGCAATGGCCATCGGCGTCATCAGCGGCGCGATCTGCTGGGCCGCCGTCACGTGGCTCAAGGCCGCCCTGCGCTACGACGACACGCTCGACGCCTTCGGCGTCCACGGCATCGGCGGCATGTGGGGCACGCTGGCGGCCGGACTGTTCGCCACCCAGGCCGTCAACGCCGCCGGGCCCAACGGCCTGCTCTACGGCAAAGCCGCTCAGTTGGTCATCCAGCTCAAGGCCGTCGGCATCACCGCGGCCTTCTCCTTCGTCGGCTCGCTGGCGCTGCTGAAGCTGGTCGACCTGCTTGTCGGCCTGCGCGTCACCGACCACGAGGAACGCGTCGGCCTGGACCTCACGCAGCACAAGGAGGCCGGCTACACCGTCATCGAGTAGCGCCCGACACGCCCCGCGGGGCGAACATGCAGAGGAAGCCAACATGAAATACGTCGTCGCGATCATTCAGCCGGACCGGCTGGACGAGGTGCTGGCCAGGCTGACCGAAAAGGAAGTCCACCTGGTGACGGTGACCAACGTCGTCGGGCGGGGCAGGCAGAAGGGCGTGGCCGAGGTCTACCGCAGCCACAAGGAGGCCGGCAGCCTCCTGCGAAAGACCAAGCTGGAGATCGCCGTCAACGAGGGCTTCGTCCAGCCGACGATCGACGCGATCCTGGCCGGCGCGCGGACCGGCGAAATCGGCGATGGAAAGATCTTCGTCCTGGACCTTCCCCGCTGCATCCGCATCCGCACCGGCGAGGAAGGCAACGACGCGATCGGGTGACCCCCGTTCGTACTCGTGCCCCTACTCGTACTCGGCCGTTCCCCTCCGTCCCGGCCACCGGATACCGGAGACCGGGTACTGGTCGACTGGTGGCCTCGTCGGCTGCCCGTCACCCGACGCGCGACACTCGTTCGGCCTCCAGCTACCAGCCGCCAGCTACCGGCTTCCATCCGTCCCCGGAGGCGCCGCGCCGCGGCATTGAGCATTCCTCATTCTGCAATTGGCATTCGCTGCGCTCGCCCCCTGCCCGCGCCCTCTGCCTGCCGCCCCCGCCGGCCTTGTGCCGGCGGAGCGATCATTGGGCACCCACACCCGCGGCGCACTGGCTGACCGTCGCAAACTAGGGTGCGTCCCTAGTTTTCCCGGCTACGGGCTACGGGCCCCTGCCCCTCGTCCCAGCCGCGCCTCGTTTCGATGCCCAGGCGGCGTCGAAACGGGCGCCGGAGCCACAAACGGCACCTCGGACGTACCGGGGTACGCCTAAACCGTCCGAAGGGCATTCTTGCCCCGTTTCGTGAGCGCCTCGGCATCGAACCGCGTTTTTCCGAGATTGGCAAGCTGCGCAAACTTTCGGCACGATTCAAGTCACGGCGGCGACAGATGGCGCCGGCCTGTGTTCGTAGTGACGCCGTAAGGCGTTTCTCGGAATGCCCTTACGGCTTGCCCTCCGCAGCCTTGGCGGAGGAGGGGCGCACCACGAACCATCGGGGCGCCTGCCAAGGCGCGCAAGAAGGCACAGGCGCTCTGTTCCGCGGCCCGGCGCCCATTGTGCGATGCGCACCTTGGCTTCAGTGCGTGCCAGAACGCGGCGGTGCGGGGGCGGTCGCGTCGGGGGCGTCGGGTGGGCGGCCTGGCAGCGGGTCTGTCACCGGCTGGAGCCGGTCGATCACCGGAGCGGTGCGGATGCGGGGCCGGACAGGCAGGCCGGGGTCGGGCGGATCGGGAAGTCGCCGTATCTCCTCGTCGCCGCGGTAGACGCAGTTGCAGTCCACCCAGGCGATCAGCCTGAGGAGGTCCTCGCCGTCGACTTTGACGCCGTGGTGTCTGCCTTCGGAGGCCAGGCGGATCAGCGGGCTGACGTAGGACAGCATGGTCAGGGGGCGGGCCGGACCGTTGCCCAGGGCGTCAACGTTCATGCACCCGGCGATCCCGACGCCGGGGCCCTTGGGCAGCGTGCGGATACGCCCTCGCGGAGCCAGGCCGACCAGCGTGGGGTAGGGTTCCTTGAACGGCCAAAGGTTGGGGTCCATCCCACTCTTGAGGTACCAGCCGCCTCTCTCGGGCCAGCCGCCGCGCAGCGTCAGGTCGAGCGTCTTGCGTGCCTTGCCGCCGCCCTGATGGCACTTGCCGCAATGCCTGTCCAGGACAGGTTGCACGAATCGTTCATAGCCGACGCTCACGCCGGCGCCCCAGGGCGGGGGCGTCAGACTGGCGGGCGGACGGCACAGGGCCGCCGCCGCGACTGCCCGGATGCCCATCGCGGCGGACGTTTGCTCGTGGCATCCCATGCATCCGCGGACCTCCCCGGGCATCACGCCGGTGAAACTCCGCATGACCTGAAGACACCGCTGGCGGTCGTCCAGGAGCTGGAAGAACAGGGCCTGCCCCGCCGGCGCGAGGAAATGCACCGACCCGTCGGCGTGAATCGGGGCCGTGCCCAGTATCCGCTTGACGCCGTCCTGCTGGATGATGGAGACGGCCGGGCCGGAGTTCCACCAGGTCTTGTCCCAGGCGGAATAGGTCTTGTGGTCCATCTGGATGACGCGGAGGAACTTCGCCTGGCCCGGCGCGATGCCCTCGACGCCCTGCAGGATGTCGGGGCTGAAGAAGACGCCCGCGGCGGCGCGGTTGCCTTTCTCCGGCCAGCGCACCCTGTCGGCCAGGGGCGTCGGGGTCCGGCGCGGCTTGACGGGCATGGCATACCAGGCGTTGTGCGCCCCGCGATAGACCAGCTCGCGGTTGCCGTGAATGTCCATCAGGTACAGGGAGAACTTCTCGGCGAAGCGGATCTCGTTGCCCGATCCGACCATGCCGATGCGCGCGGAGACCAGGAAGTCCTCCGGGCCGAGCGGGTAGGGGCTCTTGTAGGCGGTGTACCTGCCTGAGGCGTGGTAGTCGGGCGTGTAGAGGGGGTTCGCCCCGTCCCGGGCGTCGCCGACCTCCGGCCAGGGGATGTCGGCGGTCACCTTGTAGACGCCGTCGGGCCATTCGCGCCCGCCGCCGACGTCGATGACGCCCAGGCAGCCGTCGAAGAAGCCGTGATGGGCCGATCCGGCGAACATCACCCGCCGCGTGCCTGGGATGGGCCGGGCCTCGACGATGAGGTCGGGGTACACGCTGCGGTTGCCCCAGTAGACGTAGTCGCCGGTGCCGTCGGGGTTCACCGTCCACAGGCCCATCAGGTTGTACTCGGGGCGATCGGTGTACTCCCACCGGGTGTACAGCACCCGCCCGTCGGGCAGCAGGACCGGCAGGTAGTCCGTCTCGTTGTTGCGGGAGATGATCCGTACATTTCGCCCGTCCCCGTCACAGCGTGCCAGCACGTAGGCGGCGATGTAAGAGCCGCACCGTACATACGTGTTGCCCCGCGTCGTTGTGAACAGTATGTGCCCGTCCGGCAGGTGGATAGGGTCCAGATCGTCATACGGGCTGTTGGTGAGTTGGCGCAGGCCCGCGCCGTCGATCCCCACCTCGTACAGGTGCATCGACCGCTCTTCCTTCGGGCGCCAGCAGAACAGCACCCGTCTGCCGTCGAACGACAGGTCCGGGCGCCAGAGGTATCCGTCGCGCCCGGCCAGCAGGTCGCGGGTCCGGCCGGTGTCCAACCCCTCCAGGACCAGCAGCCGGCAGCCGCCGTTGACGTAGCGGCTGACGTTGCGATGGGCCGTCTGGTGGTTGTTGCGGTTGCGCCCAACCTTGTGGAACTGCGGGTACGGGCCATCGACCAGCAGGACGCCGGCAAAGTCCAGCACGGGGTTCCGCAGGGCGATGCGGCGCTTGACCCGCCGCACGGCCAGATAGAGCTCGCGGGTCGCATCATCGCATCGGTCGGCCGGGAGGGCGACCAGCCTGGATGCCAGGCCCGCCAATTCGGCCAGCTCCCCGGCGAAGTTCCGCCCCCGCGGTTCACCCGTCAGCCTCGCCGCCAGCTCGCGCGCCCACCCGATTTCGGCCAGGGCGCGCCCGGCTGTCGGGTTGTTGTCCGCCTGGAAGAGCCAATCGTCCTCCACGTTCCGCCGGAAGTCCTCGGGCGGGGCGGCGCCCGCCGCGCACACCGCCCACAGAAAGACAACCAGTACCGACGAAAGCCTGCCGCCGTCTGGCATCGGGGCCTCCCGTCGCCGCTCCATGGCGGCGTCACCTGCCCGAAGACCTCCAACCCCCGGCGCCCCTCCGTGTTCCGCCAGGGTCACTTCGGCGTCGGCGCTATGCTGCTCAAGGCGAGTTCGGCATGTTTGCCGATCACCGGATCGCCGAGGCGGCGCCGGAGGGCAGGCGCCGCTTCGCGGGCCTCCTTGCCGACCGCGGCCAGCGCCATGCAGGCGTTGATCGCGACGGCGCGGTTCTCGTCTTCCAGAGCGCCGATCAGCGCCGCCACGGCGTCCTTCCCCTTGGGGCCGAGGGCGCGGATCGCGCTGACGGCCTCGAAGCGGACGTAAGGGTCGTCAGATTTCATCGCCTCGACAATGGCCGGGACCGCACCGGGGCCAATGCCGGCCAGCGCCTCGGGAATGGCCTTGTTGCCCAGGCGCACCTTGTCCTTCAGCGCGGCGATCAGGGCGGGGATGGCCTTCTGGCCGGACACGCCCATTTGACCGATGGCCCTGGCGGCCCGTTCTCGCCGGGCCGCGTACGGGCCCTGAAGCTGCTGAACGAGGGCGCCCGGATCATCGGGCCTCGCTTCCGCCGGAAGCGGCGTGGGGCCATGCACGGTCGCATTCCACGCCTCGCTTATCTCGGCCTTCAGCAGCCCGCCCTCGAGTCGCGCCGGGTGTTCCCGCCCGTTGACGATCAGACGGGGGGCGCCCTTTACCGGGATGGAGAGCCCGCGAAGGCCGCCCACGACGTGCACGGTATCCGGTCCGACCCGCAGCCAGGCGTGATCGGCGAACCTGTACGCCTCCCCCCGGCCTGACACCTCCAGGGGCGCATTCGCCCCGTCGCCGCATGCCAACATGATGCGGTCGTCAATGCCGCTGCCGAGCTTGCCGACGATCCGGACCGCCAGGCCCTTTTCCGTCTGCTCAATGGGCTCGAACCGCTCGACGCGGCGCGAACCGGGCCCACGGGCGAACGGCTCGTGCAGGGCCGCGAAGACGGTGTCGGGCGCGGTGCGAGTCACCAGGATGCTTCGCCCTTTGCGTTCCTTCTGTCTGCCCCCATATCCGGTATCGCCGGGCGTCAAGGAACTCAGTACCAGCGTGGCGTCCGCGGGGAGCATCGATACGTTCACGCCGGGACCGGCCGCGCCGTCGGGCCCAAAACACGCCGTGACGCTCCACGCCCGGTTGCCAACGTCCAGGACCCGGATGTCCTGCAGGTACGGCTTGTCCGCGCGAGGCTTGGCGGCGAACTTGTCCAGCTCGACCCACGGGGCCGCCTGGCTGCCCTCGACGTCACCGAAGGTGATCACCTGCCAGTCGTAGACGCGGTCCTTTCCGGCCGAAGCGCCCGTGCTTTTGAGCCGGAACACGTCGAACAGGTAGTCGTCGGTGAGCAGCAGCGCCCGCTCCTGGTCCACGTCGGGGTAAATGCCCTGCGCCCGTGCGGCCACGAACTTCACCGGCTTCGTGAAATCCTCTCGTATCCGGTGATTGGCCGTTCCTTCGTTGCCGCTGTCGACGGGCTTTGCCTGCAGCCCGTCCACCACGACGCCGCAGTGCCCGCGCACGTGGTCGCGAAACGGGTCGTTCGTCGTGTATCCGCCCGCCTTCAGCTTGCCCGTGCGCGCGTAGACCATGCGGTTGTTGGCGACGTAGCGCAGGATGGAGAAGCAGTCGTGGATGTAATGCGGGTAGTACATCCCGAACTGAAGCGCCACCGCCGGCTTGGGCGAATCCCAATAGGCCGGGCTCTCGTCGGCACGCAGGAGGGCGAATCCCCGGCCGCGCGACGCGTACGACGGCGCCGGCTGCGGGGGCCGGGCGGTCGCCTCGATCGCAGGCAGGCCGAAGAAACAACTTGGGAGATACGTATCCTGCCCGCGGGGCCTGGCCTGCGCCAGGAAGTAGTCAAACCGCGATTCGGGAAAACGCCTGTGGTACATCTCCCACGCATAGAGCGTTCGCCCCAACGGCACGGGCGGCACCACCGACTTCTCGCCGCTGTCGCCCATCGACACGGCCGGATATTCCACCACACCGTCCGGCCACATCACGCGCGGCAACCCGATCGTCGAGTACATCTCGATGTAGTTGCGGGCGCAGCCGCCGGAGGGGCCCTTGTAGCCATAGCCGTACCCGCCCCACCCCAGGTTCTCCACCGTCTCGCAGTACAGGATGATCCCGTGCATCAGGCACTCGTACTTGCAGAACTCCTCCATGTAGAAGCGCCCGTCGCCCAGGTACTCGTCCATGAACCACTTGAACCCGCCCGGCGAGTGGAACAGGCTGTCCAGCGCCTTGCGGTCCTGCATGACCACCGCCATCGTGTGCGTGCTGATCGGCCGCCACCAGTGCAGGTTCGGCAGCCAGCTCGCGCGGTCGTAGCGGAAATCCGGATGCCAGGGCTTTCCGCCGGCCAGGTGAAACTCGATGTACAGCCGGAACACTTCCTCGACGCCGCGGCGCTGCTCGGGCGTCAGGTCGTTGTAGAGGATGTCGTAGCGCAGGATGTTGATGCTCTCGTTCTTCGATTGGTGCCGGTCGTTGTGACTGCGCATCCCGATGACCCACTTGTGGTTCTTCTCATCCAGTGAGAACTCGAGCTTCATGGGGTCGGGCCGCTGGCCGATGAACGCGAGCATGGCCTTCTTCTGTCGCTCGCCGGCCGCCCTGTCGCCCATGACCAGGTAGTTGAACAGGTCGAGGAAGTCGGAATTGACAATGCCTTCGAGCTTCCGCTTCTCGGCGACGCGCTTCACGGTCAGTTCGTACTGCCGCCGCGCGACCGGGTCCGTCTCGATGCGCCTGCGAATCTGCGCAGCCTGCTCCTTGCTCCACAGGCAGAACGGGTGCTCGGCCGCGTCAACCGCGGCGCCCCCCAGGACCGGCACGCACATCAGCACGAACGTGACGAAGCTCCTGCGTCTCATAGCCGAACTCAACCTTGCCCGATGGCGCTCATGGCGATCTTCGATCCATCTAAGCGGACCTGTCGTCCGCCGACTGTCGCGGCCGACCTGGACTATTCAACAATCCGGCAATGGTGCGGTCTCTGTTACGCGTAGCTGTGCTTGCCGGTCAGGAAGTAGTTGACGACTATCCAGTTGAACAGCATCACGCCCGAGCCGAGCAGGCAGGCGGAGGCGGTGACCAGGCCGCGGGCGCGGGGCGGGGTGACGAACCGCGCGTGCAGCAGGGCCACGTAGACCAGCGCGGTGATCAGCGCCCAGGTCTCCTTGGGGTCCCAGCCCCACCACCGCCCCCAGGCGAAGTCGCCCCAGTAGGCGCCCAGGATCGTCCCGGCCACCACCGTCCAGGCCGCGAGCTGCGCGACGATCAGGTTGCAGCGGTCGATGGCGGCCAAGGCGCCGAGCCGTCCCGCCGCCGACAGGCCCGGCGCCGCGCTGGGCGAGCCGCCGCCCAGCCCGGCGAACAGCGCCACGCCGAGATAGGCCAGCGAGATCACCATCGTCATGCCGACCAGGGCGTGGCCGACGATGATGACAGCCACGTGAACGGCCATGACGGGCGAGGCCAGGATGCCGTGCTGCGCGCCGATGCCTGCGCCCATCTGTCCGGGCAGGAAGAAGCCCATCAGCAGCGCCACCGTCGCGTACAGCGCCGCGGCGAGAGCGAACCAGTTCTGCGGCCAGAGCAGCTCCAGCACGACGGCCAGCAGCGCCCCGAGCATGGCCGAGCCGACGACGGCCTCGAACTGGTTCATGATGGGCGGCAGGTACCAGGAGCGGCCGGAGATGACCCACCTGGCGGCGAAGCCGGCCACGAGCATGGCCGTGGAGACGGCGAACACCGCCAGCCCCGCGCGGCGGGCGAAGCGACCGCCCCCCGCAGCCGCGATGATCAGCAGCACCAGCGCCGCGGCGAATCCGGCGAACACGACGGTGCCCTGCCGCGTGCGGTTGTACAGCAGCTCCAGCGACTGCTGCAGCGGCGTGGGGTAGGCGGCCCCGGCCGCGCCGCCCAGCGCGTCGCTGAGGCGTCCGGCGGCGGCGTCGGTCCGCGCCGCGTCGCGCGCCAGCCAGGCGTCGCGAAGCTGCCGCCAGGCCGTCGCAACCGGCCCGGCGGGCTGACTGGCGGCCTGGGGGGACAGCACCCCCTCGGCGCTCTGCCAGCGGCCGGACGCGGCCGGAATGACCCGCAGCACGTCCTGGGCGAGATAGGCGCCGTACCGCAGCGACAGGCGGTCCAGCGGCACGCGGAACTCCCTGCGATCGGCCAGCTCGGGCAGGTCCTCCCGCAGCGAGCGGATGGCGGCGCAGCGTGACTTGTCGGCCGCGGT
>Ga0172363_10002973_pt1 | contig 13709 bp, 14 predicted proteins | sample LakKivs2_kivu2a2_FD_114541 | JGI IMG/M metagenome (GOLD analysis project Ga0172363, IMG submission 114541) | Sediment microbial communities from Lake Kivu, Rwanda - Sediment s2_kivu2a2 | ecosystem: Environmental > Aquatic > Freshwater > Lake > Sediment | place: Rwanda: Western Province, Lake... | reverse complement strand
CGAGGGTGACGCACTTGGTGGCGGCCTGGGCGCGGTTGTAGACGTCGGGCAGGCGGATCAGCCCGACGCAGCCGAGCAGGTCGAACGCCAGCCCGACGGCGATGAGTGCGTAGGCCAGACTAGGCATCGTAGCTTCTGCCTTCCAGGTACTTGGCCAGGGCGAGGGTGCCGACGAAGCTGATGAGCGCCCAGGCGATGGCGATGTTCATGTAGTATTCCTGCCCGGTGACCAGGGCCATGACGCAGCAGAAGCCGACCACCAACGTGCCGAGGATGTCGATGGCGATGGTGCGGTCGGGCGCCGTCGGCCCCCGCCCGATGCGGTAGAGGCACAGCACCGAGCTGAGCAGCAGCACGATCAGGGCGACGTGTTCGAAGACGCTCATTCGAAGATCCTCCGCAACATCGGCTCGAACTTGCCGCAGATTTCGGCCGTGCGCTTCGCGGCGTCGTCGGTGTCGATGTTGATCCAGTGGACGTAGATGTCCTGGCCGTCGATGTCCACGCTCAGCGTGCCGGGGGTGAGGGTGATGGAGTTGGCCAGGAACGTCCGGGCCATGTCGCCGGTCAGCGTCGTGCGGACCTTCACGATGCCCGGGCGGATGGGCATGTCGGGATGGATGACGCGGAAGGCAACGTCGAGGTTGGCCTTGATGCAGTAGTACAGGAAGTACGGCAGGTAGGCCATGAACCACAGCCAGCGGCGCCACTGGAGCAGCTTGCCCAGCCGCTCGGGGTAGATGTCGCCCAGCAGCGTGGCCACCAGCAGGGCGAAGAACAGCCCCGTGCCCAGGACCACCGGGTCCAGCGACCAGAACAGCAGGACCCACAGGGCGAAGACCGCGACGAGACAGACGAACCATTTCATGGTGCACCTCCGGCGGCCAGGGCCCTGGCCCCGGCCAGAAGAGCGTCAGCGGCGGGAGCGAACAGCCGCGGGTACAGGAAGGCCGCGCCCACGCCGGCCGTGGCGCATATCAGGGCCAGGGCGCCCATGGCCACGCACATCAGCGCTGGGGCCTCGCGGGCGCCGGCGGCCTTGCCTTCCGGCTCGCCGTCGAGGGCGTAGCGCTGGACCTTGACGAAGCTCAGCAGCGTGACCAGCGCGACCAGGGCGGCCAGGGCGGCCAGCAGGTACAGCTTCGCCGCCGCCAGGGCGATGATGATGATCAGCTTTGAGAAGAACCCGTTGAACGGCGGCACGCCGGCGATGGACAGCGCGCCGACGCGGCAGCAGAAGCTGGTGACGGGCATGCGGCGGGCCAGCCCGCCCAGTTCCTTGAGCATCCTCGTGCCCGCCTGCTGCTCGATGGCGCCGCTCGACAGGAACAGCAGGCCCTTGAAGACCGCGTGGTTGAACATGTGGAACAGCCCGCCGAACAGGAGCAAGGACGCGACGGTGCGGCTGCCGCCCTGGGAGACCACCACGGCCGCCGCCCCGAAGGCCAGCACGACGTAGCCCATCTGCGAGATGCTGTGGTAGGCGAGCAGGCGTTTGAAGTCCCATTGTCCGACGGCCAGCAGCACGCCAGCCAGCATCGACACCGCCCCCATCGCCGCCAGCACGCCGCCGTATTCCACTGACGGGCCAAGGACATTGAAGAGCACCCGCCCGAGGGTGTAGACGCCGCAGGCCTTGATCAGCACGCCGGACAGCATGGCGGAAATGGGCGCGGGGGCCGAGGGGTGGGCGTCGGGCAGCCAGGCGTGGAAGGGCACCATGGCGGCCTTGAGCGCCAGCCCGCCGAGGAGACAGGCGGCAGCCAGCAGCACCGCCGGGCCGGTGGCGCCCACCTTCGGCAGCAGCGAGGCGACCTGCGCCATGTTGAGCTGCCCGGTCAGCGCGTACAGGATAGTGATGCCCAGCAGGATGAAGGCCGAGCCGACGGAGCCCAGGACGAGGTACTTGAAGGCGGCCTCCAGCTCGTCGGCCTCGCAGCCGAAGCCGACCAGCGCGTAGGAGGCGATGGCGGCGACCTCCAGGAAGACGAACATGTTGAACAGGTCGCCTGTGAGGACCACGCCGTTCATCGCCCCGGTCATCAGCAGGAAGAGGCACTCGAAGAGCCACAGCTTGCGGTCGGCACCGGCGGGAAGCCCTTCGGCCCGGAAGTGCCGCATGTACGAGGCGGCGAACAGAAGCGCCGCGAGGGCCACCATGTTCACCGTCAGCACCATCAGCTTCGACAGGCCGTCGGAGACCATCTCGATGCCGAGGGTCTTCCCGGCGCCCCAGCCGCCGACGAACAGCCGCCCGTCGGGCGCCGCCAGCAGCAGGAAGGACAGGACGAGGTTGACGGCGACGGCGGCCAGGGCCGTCAGCGTCGTCAGCCGCTTCAGGGCCGCCACGTGGGCCATCGCCAGGATGGCGAACGCGGCGCCCAGCGGCAGGACAACGGGCAGTGGCAGTATCGCTTGCATGGCTTGGTAGTCCTCGTGAGGCGCTAGCCTCGCAGTCTGCGGATGTCGTTCAGGTCGAACGTGCCGAACTTCTCGTAAAGGCGCAGGGCCATCGCGATCATCAGTGCCGTGACGCCCAGGCCGATGACGATGCTGGTCAGGACCATCGCCTGGGGCAGCGGGTCGACCGCGCCGGCGGCGAAGTCGGCCACGGGCTCACCCGGCGTCAGGATGGGCGCCTTGCCCCCGCTGCGGTAGCCCACCAGCACCAGCAGCAGGTTCACCGCGTAGTCGAGCACGCAGACGCCGACGATGACCTTGATGACGTTCTTCTTGGCCACCACAGCGTACAGCCCGACCAGCAGGACGGAAAAGGCCAGAAGATAGATCGCCGTTCCCATGTCACAGCTCCTCTCGGATGCCGACGCGGCGGAACGCGGCCAGGGCCAGGAACACCCCCGCCAGGGCCGCGCCGACCTTGATCAGGATGGCCAGGTTGGCCCAGGGGATGATCCCGCCGGAGAACAGGTGCCCGACCTCGCCGGGCGAGATGCGGGCGATGAAGTTGACGAAGAACCCGCCGGCCACGAAGCCCAGCAGCGCGATGACGAGGAAGCCCATAGCCCCGGCGGCGTCGGCGGCGTGGCAGAGCGGCTCGCTGACGATGCGGGCGGTGTAGCGGCTGCCGAAGGCCAGGACGATCAGCACGCCCGTGGCCGCCAGGATCACGCCGCCGGCGAACCCCCCGCCGGGGCTGATGTGCCCGGTCATGGCGATGTAGACGCCGAAGACGGCGGCGAAGCTCGCCACGATCCGCGCGGTGTTCTGGACGATCGGCGTCATGCCGCCGCGGTCGGGACGCTCCGATTCGACGGACTGACTCATGTGGGCATCTCCTCTTTCCGCCGCCCGCGCGCCACCGAGCGCAGGATCGCGTAGGCCCCCACGATCGACGCGAAGATCACCGTCGCCTCGCCCAGCGTGTCGTAGCCGCGGTAGTCCAGCAGGATGGCCATCACGACGTTGCCCGCCCCCGTCTCGCCGGCGGAGCGCTGGAGGTAGTCGGCCGCGACGCCCGGCCCCACGGCCGCGCCGGCGGGGGCCGCCAGCAGCGGCTGGCCGAAGGGGGGCATCGAGCCCTTCACGACGTGGCCCATGGCGAAGAACGCCGCGGCGAGCATGACCCCGCCGGCCAGCAGCACCAGCCCCGTCCGCAGCGTGTCGCGCGGCGTCTGGACGGAGGTGTCGTCGCGCCGCACGATCATGCGGATCAACAGCACCAGCGCGACGATCTCGACGACCACCTGCGTGATGGCCAGGTCCGGCGCGCCCAGCAGCAGGTCGATGACGCTGAGGGCGAAGCCCGCCGCGCCCACGCAGATCACGCAGCTCAGCAGGTCCCGCGCCTCCACCGCGATCAGCGCCGAAACCAGCATGAAGCCGATCAGGATCAGGATGAGGTATTCAATGCCCATAGTCAGTTCGTCCTCACTATCCAGGCGCCACCACGAGGAGGTAGGCCAGCACGGCCGCCAGGCCGACGATCGCCCACGCCACGTACAGTCCCAGCAGGCCGGTGTGCTGGGCGCTGAAGACGTTCACCAGCGTCTGGCCGTACTTGCCGGACCAGTGGTACAGGTCCATGGCCCCCTCCTGCCCGGTCCTGAGCAGGCCGCCGAGGCCGGGCAGCTTGGCCACGGTCTCGTAGTAGGCCGTGCCGGGCACGCGGAAGCGCCCGTCGTCGGCCTGCGGGACTTCGCCGGCCAGGAACGGGCGGATGACGCGGACCTTGGCCTTCCGCGTGGCGATCCACACCAGGCCCAGGCCGATGGCCATGCCCAGGGCGATCAGCACGGTGGCCTGCGAGGGGTTCCACAGGCCGATGGTGCCGGCGTTGAGCGTGGCGGCGCCGCTGAGGGCCTGCCCGCCGGCCGTGCCGGAGGCCACGAACGGCGCAATCGCCCCGTTGATGGCGAGTTGCGGCCAGAGGCCCAGCAGCACGCACGCCGCGGCCAGGACGACCATCGGCGCGGCCATCAGCACGTTCTCGCGGACGGGTTTGGCCGTCCAGGCGGCGCCGGTGGGGGCCGGCGCCAGGAACGCCGAGTGCATCACTTTCACGAAGCTGGCCAGCGTCAAGGCGCTGCCGAAGACGGCCACGGTCAGGCAGGCCATGGCCAGCCCGCGGGCGCCGACCTCCATCGTGCCCTGGTAGACCAGCCACTTGCTGACGAAGCCGTTGAGCGGGGGCACGCCGCTGATGGCCAGGGCGGCGACCAGCCCGCTGACGAACGTGACGGGCATGAGCCGCGCCAGGCCGCCCATGTCCTCGATCTCGTCGGTCCCCGTTGCCCGACGGATCGAGCCGCTCATCAGGAACAGGTCGCTCTTGTAGATGGCATGGTTGAGCATGTGCAGCAGGCCGCCGATGGCCCCGATCAGCGTGCCCGTGCCGATGCCCAGCACCATGTAGCCCACCTGGCTGACGGCGTGGAAGCTCAGCAGGCGCTTCAGGTTGTGCTGGACCATCGCCATCAGCACCGCCGCCAGCACCGTCACGGCCCCCACCACCATCATGACCGCCCGCATGGCCCCGTCGGGCCGGAACATCCGCAGCGCCAGCAGCGCCAGCAGGTAGATGCCCAGCAGCTTGTCCGCCGCCGCGGGAAGCATCGCCAGCACCGGCGTGCGGGTCTTCTCGGCAATCGAGGGAATCCACGTGTGCAGCGGGATGCCGCCGGCCTTGGCCAGCGCCGCCAGGAAGATCAGCACGTACGCCGCGTAGCCGACCGCCCCCACCTGCGAGAGCACCTTGGGCGCCGCCGACAGCGACAGGTTGCCCGTCCCGCCGGGCAGGCTGCACAGCAGGGCGATGCCCAGCAGCAGGCAGGCGTCGGCGAAGCCCAGCATCCCGTAGGCCTTGGCGGCCCCGGCCTTGGCGCCCGCCCGCCCCTGGTTGACCAGCAGGAACAGCATCAGCGTGACGGTTTCCCACCCGACCAGCAGCACCAGCAGGTTGCCCGCCAGGGCCACGATCAGGCTGCCCGCCAGCGCCCACAGCAGGTAGGCGTGGAAGCGCCCTTCCCACAGCGTCCCGGCCAGCGCGGGAATGCTGTACAGCCCCACCAGCAGGGCGAAGCCCGCCGCGGCGCCGCCCACCAGCAGCCCCAGCGGCGTGACGGCCAGCTCCAGCCGCAGCGCGAAGCCCTCCCCCGCGTTCAGCCAGTCCCAGCCCTGCGCCAGGCCCGCCCGGCCGGTCAGGCCCAGCACGCCGATCAGCGCCAGGATTGCCCCGGCCAGCGCCAGCACGCGGCAGACGCCCGGCAGCGGCCGCGACAGAACGTACGCAACGGCCCCCAGCAGCAGGACCGCCAGGATCGGCCAGATCAGCGGATGCATGAGGATGTCGGTCATGTTCATCTCTCTGTGTGTCGTGTGTCGGGTGTCGGGTGTCGAGTCTCGGCGCTGCCGGCGGGAGCGTCAGACAACTCGAACCTGCGTCTTCCGCATGCGTCGTGTTTTCTCCTGGCTCAGCCGCACCAGGTCCTTGAAGCCGTACAGGCGGTTCTTCCTGTCGGCGTCGACGACCACGCACATCCGCTCGGTGCAGGAGTAGCACGGGTCGACGCTGGCCAGCGTGATGGCCACGTCGGGGATCTGCCCGCCGATGCAGGATGCCTTGAACGTCGGGACGTTGTTGTAGCTGGGCGCGCGGACCTTGTGGCGGACGGGGCGGTTGGAGCCGTCGGACCGGACGTAGTGGAACGTCTCGCCGCGCGGGGCCTCCACGTGCCCGACGCCCTCGCCCGGCGGGATGGCCTCCACCTTCGCGTCAATCGGCGCGCCGTGGTTCTTCCGCAGCCAGTCCACGCACTGCCGGCTGATCTTGATCGCCTCCAGCGTCTCCAGGCACCGCACCACCGCCTTGCTGAACACGTCGCCGTCGGGGGCGGTGATGACCTTCCAGTCCACGCGGTCATAGGCCGCGTACGGGTCGTCGCTGCGCACGTCGATGGGGATGCCGCTGCCGCGCACCGTCGGCCCCAGCGCCCCGTAGGCCTTCGCGTCGGCCGGCTTCAGCACGCCCACGCCCTTGAGCCGCGCGTGCAGCACCGGGTCGTCGAGCACGGCGTTGGTGAGCATCTCCGTGGCGCCGATCATCTCCTGGCAGCGCTTGTCGACGTACTGGAGCATCTCGTCGTCCATGTCGCGCCGCACGCCGCCGATCTTGCAGTTGGCGTAGTTGACGCGGCTGCCCGTGCAGACCTCCAGGGCGTCCATCACCGGCTCGCGGTACCGCCAGGCCCACATGAACACGGTGTTGTAGCCCAGGAAGTGCCCGGCCAGGCCCACCCACAGCAGGTGCGAGTGGATCCGCTCCAGCTCGTTGACCAGCGTCCGCAGGTACAGCGCGCGGGCCGGCACGTCCACCTGCGCGATCTCCTCGACGGCCTGGATGTACGCCAGCGGGTGGCTGGCCGAGCAGATGCCGCAGACGCGCTCGACCACAAACGGCACCTGGTCGAACGTCTTGGACTCGTCGAGCTTCTCGATGCCGCGGTGGTTGTAGCTGACCCGCACGTCCACGTCGACGACCGTCTCGCCGTCCACGTAGAGCTGGAAGCACTCGGCCTCCTCCTGCAGCGGGTGGTACGGGCCGATGTTGATGACGCTCTTGCCGGGATGCTTGATCTGGCCGCGCGTGCCCGGCCCGGCCGGGCGGGTGGCGCCCAGGTCGCCCGGGTCGGTCTGGTTGGGCGGCAGGGGCGGCCGGTCGGCCACCTGGTCGAAGTCCTTGCGCAGCGGGTGGAGGCCCTCCGGCCAGGAATCGTCCAGGATGAGACGCCGCATGTCGGGGTGCCCGCGGAAGTTGGCGCCCATCAGATCGTGCATCTCGCGCTCGATCCAGTCGGCGGCGGGCACGGCGTTGGCGACGGAATCGACCTCCAGGCTCGGCCGGGCCGCCAGGGCCTTCAGCGTGATGACCACGCCGTCGGAGCTGGCCTTGCCGCTGGCGGCCGCCGGCTCGACGGCCCAGTGGTACAGCACGTCGATGCCGTCGCGGACCTGCACGGCCGTGGCGGTCGCCAGCCGGGCGCCGTCCATCGCGAGCATTTTGGCGGCCACCTCGACGGTGCGGGCCGGGTCGATCCGGGCGATGCCGCGCCGCGGCTCGCACTGCTCGACGCCCACCACGGCGTCGCCCAGCCGCCCCAGCACTTCGCCCACGGACCCCATCAGGGGCATTTCCGTCTCAGTCATCGTTACGGTCATCCCTCAAACTCCTGTTGGTCAACCCGTCCGCGGACCGCGCCGCTCGTGGTGCGCAACCTGCGGTGCCAAACGCCCGATGTTGAGGCCGCGACTCGTCGCGGTCGAAACGTCGGGACAATCTGCGGACTCACACGACACTCGTCACTCCATGCTCTTCAGCAGTTCCATGGCGGCCACCGCGGCGTCGATCATGGCCTCGGGCTTGGGCGGGCAGCCGGGCACGTAGGCGATGATCGCGTTGGGATCGACGGCCTTGATGGCCTCGTCGACGCGCGGCCCCATGTGGTAGGCCTCTGTGAAGATTCCCTGGTCCAGGGCGCAGGAGCCGATGGCCATCACCACGCAGGGCTTGGGCGTCTGGAGGTAGACTTCCTGGATTCGCGGCATGGTCTGGCGGGTGCAGACGCCGGTGACGGCCAGCACGTCGGCGTGCCGCGGCGAGCCGACCAGCACCATGCCGAACCGCTCCACGTCGTAGCGGGGCGTCAGCAGCTCCAGGACCTCAATGTCGCAGTTGTTGCACGCCCCGGCGTTGACGTGGTAGACCCACAGGCTCTTCCGCAACGCCTTGATCGTCACAGCCATCGCGCACCTCTCACCAGCCGTGCAGGGCCAAGGCCAGCGCCACGGCCGCCGCCGGCGTCAGGGCATACCAGAACAGCTTCATCACCTGGTCGATCCGCAGGCGCGGGTTGGTGTTGCGGATGAGCGTCGTCAGCGCCACGAGCAGGACGTACTTGAGCACGAAGGAAGGCACGCTGAGCCAGGCCGGCCCGCCCAGGCCGCCCCAGAACACCAGCACCAGCAGCGCCGGCAGCACCGCCAGCATCATCGCCCGCGACATCAGGAACATCCCCAGCGACGGGCCGGAATACTCCACGTACGTGCCGGACATGATCTCGCACTCGGCCTCGGCCACGTCGAACGGCACCAGCCCCAGCTTGGCCTGCATGCACACGACGGCGACGAGCATCGCGATCACGCCGGACAGGCTGTACAGGGCCGGCCCGTGCGCGGCGAACGAGCCGAGCCGGAAGCTCCAGCCGGCCTTGCTGACGGCCACCAGCACCGCCAGGAACAGGGGCAGCTCGTAGCTGAGCAGCAGCTTGATCTCACGGGTGGCGCCGACGGCGGCGTGGGGGTTGCCGCTGGCCGAGGCGCCCAGGATCGTCATCGCCGCCGGGATGGCCAGCAGGTACAGCACGACGATCAGGTCGCCGATGAAGGCGCCGGAGGGGTGGAGCACGCCGTACCAGAGCACGGCCGCGGCGACGGCGGTGGCCGCCAGCGCCGCCACCGGCGCCAGCAGGAAGCCCGTCTGGCGGGCCGTGGCGGGCATGAGGTTCTCCTTGCCCATCAGCTTGACCACGTCGGCCAGCGGCTGATACCACGGCGGCCCGACGCGCCACTGGACGCGGGCGGTCACCAGGCGGTCCACCCACTTCAGCAACAGCCCCACCGCCAGGCTGGCGGCGGCGGCCAGGAGGAACACCACAATGGCCAGCAGGAGGTTCATCGCCTCACCTTCGCTTGTACGGGCTGTCGCCGATGGACCGCCCGGCGATCTCCAGCGGCACCTGCTCGGTGTCGTGCTCGTCGGCGTATCGCAACGCCCCCGACGGACAGGCCGCCACGCAGCGCGGCACGCCGCCGCCGCCGGCCGTCCGATCGGCACACAGGTCGCACTTGGGAATCTGGTGACCGCTGAGCCGGTCGGGCGTGAACGCCGCCCGCGGCTGGCCCGCCGTGGCGCCCGGCAGCACGCCGAACGGGCAGGCCTTGGCGCACGAGCCGCAGCCGATGCAGCGGAACAGCCGCCTCCGCACGATGCCCGACTCGTCGCGCACCATCGCCTCGGCGGGGCAGGCGTCGACGCACGAGGCCGACTTGCACTGCCGGCAGATCAGCGGCAGCGCCGCCCATCCGCTGCGGGCAAAGTGCACCGCGGGCATGTCGGCGTGGCTGAGGTAGCACGCGGCCGCGCACGACCGGCACTCCACGCAGCGGTCCACGTCGATCAGGACGCGTTTTTCAACCGGCGTCGGCATGTCTGGACTCCTCGCTGGCGATGGCGGCGGCCGCGGCGGCGTGGACGAACCGCCCGCCGTCCAGGCGGCAGGCGACGGCCCGGCGGCATTGCGGGAAGCCGTCGGACAGCACCGCCACGCCGCCCGGCGTCTCCGGCGCCACGCGGACGCGCGCCCGCACGGCCGGCCCGCCCGCACCGACCGAAACGACCTGAAGGTTCTCGATACCCAGCTTTCCGGCCACGGCCGGGCAGACGCGAAGTTCCGGCAAGTCGGCGCTGGCGGCCTGCCAGGAGCCCCATCCGGTCAGCGACCCGCAGCCGGAGTGCATGGCCGAGCGGGTCAGCAGGAGCTGCGGCCCGTCGGCCCTGGCGGAAGCCGCCGCGCCCTTCGCCGAGGGCGGGGCGGCCTCGGCACGCTCCAGGGCGATGCCCGTCGCCGCCCGCTGCGCCGGCGCCGCGACGCCCGCGGCCCTGGCCAGCTCGGCGACCAGCGCCGAGGGCACCGGCACGCCGGCAGGCGGCGGCAGCAGCACTCCCACCTCCACCGCCTTGGCGCCGTCCAGCAGGAACGTCCCGGCGACCTCGCCGCTCAGCGCCAGCGGCAAGACCACCTCCGCCGCTTCGGTCGTGGCGTTGGGCAGCCCGGCCGCGGCGGCAAGCACGCGGCCCTCGTCCCAGCCCAACATGCCCAGCACGTCGCAGCCGACGGCGACTAGCGGAACCTCGCCGCCCATCGCAGCCGCCAACGAAAGCGCGGCGAGCTTCTGTTCGATTCTCACGGCCGCCAGGGCGTTGGCCCCGACGGTCTGAACGGCCAGTCCGCCGCCGCGGGAGGCGGCGACCTTGCCCGCCAGCTCGCCGACGGCCCGCAAGTCGGTCGTGCTCCCGAACTCGGCGGCGACGAGGACGGCCAGCTTCTTGCAGTCGGCCAGGGCCCTGGCGGCGGGGCCGGTGCCGCCGGCGATGGCGGCCAGCGCGTCTGCCTCGCCGCCCGGGGCGCAGGCCACCGACAGCGAGGCGAACTTGGCCGCCGCGCCCCCGGCCGGGTCGATCGCCACGATCGGCGTGCGGGGGTTGGCGGCGCGGCGTTCGAAGATACCCCGGCTGCACGTCGGATTGGCCGAGAACGGGTCGCCCACGATCAGGAAGCCGTCGCAGGCGGCAAGCTCCGAGGCGGCCAGGTAGGCCGCGCCGCCGGCCTCGGCGCCGCCCAGCAGCTCGCGGTCGGCCGGCTCGATGGCCAGGCACAGCTTTGCCGCGGGCCACGCCTTGCACCACGCCGCGGCGGCGAGCATCTCCTCGACCGGCAGGTTGCCGTCCAGGACGATGACGATTCCGCCGGCCCTGGCGGCCGCGGCGATCCGCTCGCAAGCGGCGGCGGCGTCACAGGCGACCAGCCGCCCATCCTGCCGCCGCAGCGGCGAAACGATCCGCCGGCGGTCGGTCAGCAGCTCGGGCAGGCAGCAGCCGCGGGGGCACAGCCCGGCGCCCGCGGCGTTGGGCGGCTCGCCGCGCCAGTGGTCCGGACCGCTGCCGGCTGCCTGCACTTCGCACCCGGCCGGGCACAGCGTGCACCGCGACGAGCGGCGCGTCAGCGACGCCGGCGTCCCGCGTCCGCGGCCTTCGGCGGCGGCGCCGGCCCTGCGGCCCGCGCGGTCCGTTCCCGGCCGAACGTCCAGCTCAGAAGACATTCGGGTAGTCCTTGATCTTGGCGTAGTTCATGTCGGGCCCGTCCTTGCAGAGGTAGTAGGGACCGATGTTGCACCGCCCGCAGAGGCCCATGCCGCAGCTCATGCGGCGGTTCATGGACAGGTAGATCTGCTCGGGCCTCAGGCCCTCTTCCTCCAGGGCCAGCGTGGTGAACTTCAGCATGATGCTCGGCCCGCAGACGAACGCCACGCAGTTGCCCTTGTCGATGTCCAGCCCCTTCAGCAGCGTGGTGACCACGCCGGTGCGCCCGTCCCAGCCGCTTTCGGGGTTGTCGATGGTGCAGGTGAAGTCGACCTTCCCGTCGCGCTTGGTCCACGTGTCGTACTGGCCGCGGTAGAGCAGCTCGGCCACGCAGCGCGCGCCGTACCTGATGCTGAGCCGCTTGATGGGCGACAGGTCCTCCAGCAGGGCCAGGATCAGCGCCCGCAGGGGCGCCAGCCCCACGCCGCCGCCGACGACCAGCACCTCCTTGCCCGCCAGCTTGTCCACCGGGTAGCCCTTGCCGAACGGCCCGCGCAGGCCGAGCGTCGCGCCCGCCTGCGCCTCGTGCATCCGGTCGGTCACCGCGCCGGTCTTGAGGATGGTCACGTCGAGCTTCTCGGGCCGCCCCGGCGAGCTGGACGGTGTGAACGGCGCCTCGCCCACGCCGGGCACGGTGAGCTGGACGAACTGCCCGGCCAGGAAGGGCATCGGCCGGGCGGGCTGCACCACCAGCGTCTTGATCGTCGGCGTCTCGTCGATGACCTCGACGAGCTTGACCGGCTGGGGAACGTAGCTGTCGGCGGGTTTGGCGGCGCTCATCGCTCCAGCTCCTGGACGACCTGCCGGATGTCGATGGCCCCGAGGCAGGCGTCGATGCATCTGCCGCAGCCGACGCAGCCGAGCCGGCCGTACTGCTGCGGCGAGTAAGTGAACTTGTGCAGGACGCGGTTGGCCAGACGGCTGCGAAGCTGCGGGCGCGGCGTCAGCTTCATGTGCGCCCCGCCGGCCATCCGGTGGTACGAGCCGAGCAGGCAGGAGTCCCAGTTGCGGAGGCGCTCGAAGCGTTCGGCCCCGAGCACCTGATCGTAGAGGTAGAAGCAGTGGCACGTGGGACAGATGTTCGTGCAGGCGCCGCATTCGACGCAGTCGGCGGCGAAGCGCTGCCACGCAGCGTCGGCGTCGTCCGGCAGCGGCGCGGGCTTGGCCCCCACGGCGCGGAACGTGAAGGCGGCGTTCTGCTCGGCCAGGCGCTTGCCCGTCGCCTCGCGCTGCTTGTCCCGCCGCGCGGCGTGCTCGGGCAGTGCCGGCTCGGCGCCAATGGCTTTCGGCTCGCCGAACCACTTCTCGCCGGCCTCGCTGGCCACGTCGACCAGCAACCCGTCGTCGAGGGCCGTGACGTTGAGGTCGTAGCCGCCGGTGGCGAACGGCTGGCCGCCCACCAGCGTGCAGCAGCACGAATCGGCGCAGGCGACGCAGTCGCATGAGACCAGCAGCGTGCTCCGGCATCGCCGGCGGTACGTCGGGTCGGCGAAAGGCCCGTCGGCCAGCACGGCGTCCAGGTAGCCCTTGGCCCGCAGCTCGCACGCCCGCACGCCCAGAAGAACGGTCGTGGCGACGGCGGTCTCGACGGCCGTCGCCGCCCCGCCGCCCTCGGCGCCGTAGCGTGCGACCGACTCGGCCGCGGGCAGGAAGAAGCCCTTCAGGTTCGCCGGCGACCGCGGCCCGGACAGCGCGGCCAGGCATGCCTTGGCGTCGGGCTCGTCGAGCCAGACCGCCCCCGCGGAAGCAGACAGCAGGACTGGGGCGAATCCCTCTCGCGGCCGCAGAAGCTTCTCCACGGCCGCCTCCGACAGGTGATACGTGGCCATTCTCGCGTCCTTGGTGGGGCTACAAAAGACGCCGTCACGGACACGCCGGGCAAAGTGGCCTGCCGTGCCCGGAACCAGACAACAGAGCGCATGGTAGGAACTGGGCGGAGGGCGAGTCAAGGGGCGTTGTGCATTTTTTCACGAACCCTGCCGGCCAGTTGCATTCCTACTATCGCAATAGGATAACGATAGTATCCAGAGAGTCTACCTTCTCGGCGCAACGCCCCCAGCACTGCCTCGTCGGCGGGGCAGATCACTGCCGCGGCGCGGCCCAGTGGCGCCCGTGACAGTCCGTGCAGACACCGGCCACCGCGACCGGGCGCCCCTTGACCTTCTTCTGCGCCTCGGCCGCGGCGGCGAGACGCGCCGCCCGCAGTCGGTCCGACAGCTCCGGGTGGCGGTCGGGAGCGTGGCACTTGCCGCACAAGGCGGCCACCTCGCCGGGG
>Ga0172363_10002970_pt1 | contig 13723 bp, 9 predicted proteins | sample LakKivs2_kivu2a2_FD_114541 | JGI IMG/M metagenome (GOLD analysis project Ga0172363, IMG submission 114541) | Sediment microbial communities from Lake Kivu, Rwanda - Sediment s2_kivu2a2 | ecosystem: Environmental > Aquatic > Freshwater > Lake > Sediment | place: Rwanda: Western Province, Lake... | reverse complement strand
TTCTTGCTGCTGCTGCTCGTCCCCGTTCTCGCCGCATGCGGCGGGAAGTCGCGTCCGTCCGTGCTCCTCGTGATAGTGGACACGGTTCCCGCCGGCCATGTGGGGTACTGCGGCTACGACAGGAACACGACCCCGGTCATCGACAGCCTCGCCTCCTCCGGCGCAGGCTTCCTCCAGTGCCAGGCGCAATCGCCCTGGACCCTCCCTTCGTGTGTCAGCATCGTCTCGGGCCTCACGGTGAGGAGCCACGGGGTGCGGCGGTACACCGGGGGCGAAGTCACCGGGATGGGAGCGGACCTCCCCACGATCGAGGGCGTCCTCCACCGCAGCGGATACGCCACGGCGGCGTTCACCAACAGCTACATGCTCGGGCCCGACTTCGGGTGGCACCGGGGGTTCGACAGGTTCAACTGCGAGCCGCTGGGCCACCATAATGCAGGCCCGACCGTCGACATGTGCCTCGCCTGGATGGACAGCCTCGACGGACGGCCTTTCTTCGCCCTCGTGCATTTCTTCGAGCCGCACGATCCGTACGATCCGGCGCCTCCCTACGACACGATGTTCGGGCCGGGGGGCGCGCCGTTCGACTGGACCGAGAGCGACCTTGCCGGTCATCCCGACAGCTCCCTGTGCAGTCACTTCGAGTCCCTCTACGACGGTGGATTGGCCGAGGTCGACCACCAGCTGGGGCGCCTGCTGGAAGGGGTCAGACGGCGCGGCCTGGGCGACAACACGATAGTGATCGTCGTGGCTGATCACGGCGAGGAGTTCATGGAGCATGGACTTGCCTGGCACGGCAAGTCGCTCTACCAGGCGGTCCTGCGCGTTCCTCTCGTCCTCGCGGGTCCGGGAGTGCCCCGCGGCGAGGTGTCGCGCCCTGTCGGCCAGGTGGACATCGTCCCCACCCTGGCGGCCCTCCTCGGCGTCGACTGGCCCGGCAGGCTCGACGGGCAGGACCTCTTCGCCCCCTCGGAGGAGAGCCCCCCCATCTACTCCTCGAACCTCAACGCGGGCCCCCTCGAGATGGCATGCGTCCGAGTGGGCGACATGAAGACGATCTGGGAGGCTACGTCGAACACCTCCCTGTCGTTCGACCTCGCGGCCGATCCGGGGGAGACCAGGCCCCTGCCCCCCGATTCCGCGGGCCTCGACCTCGTCCAGTACTACTGGGCCACGCCGCGGCTCTACGTGCCCATGCAGGTCGACCGGCAGCACGTCGACCAGATGCTGCAGGGCCTGGGCTACCTCTAGCTTCCCGGGGCCTTCAGCCGGACCCGGGAGCAGGCTTCGTGTCGAGCAGATGCGTCGACTTGCGCAATGCGCGGATGACCAGGAACAGCAGCAGGGTTGACGCCGCCATGGTCAGCCAGACCGGGTCGAGCACCAGTCGGCCGGTCTGGCGGAAGTCCCCGAGCATCTCCAGCGCAAGCATCGTGCAGCACAGGGCCGACAGCGAAGGGCTCTCCCTCTTGAGGATCGTCTTCCAGGAGCATCGGTGGACGGGCTTCTCCCATCTCAGCCTCCTGGGGATGAAGGCCGGGATGCGGTCGGCCCACTCCATGTAGGCCTGCCCGAACTTCTGCCTCAGGAAGGCCTCCTCGGCGAACATGATCCTCTCGTAGTAGAGCGCGAAGGCCAGCGCGTAGATGATCGGGAGCCACCAGACCCTCAGGAACATGAAGACGCCCAGGGCCATCAGGAAGTTGCCGAGATAGAGCGGGTGCCTGACCAGCGAGTACATGCCGGTCCTGTTCAGGTCCTCCGCGACCTGGCGCCTAGTGTTCCGTCCCGAGGTTCCCCTTGAAGCGTAGCCCACGGTGAGGATCCGCACTGCGAGGCCGGTCAGCGAGACCGCGAGACAGATCAGCTCCCACCACATGTCGAGTACATGGCTCCCGTTCGGATACCCGAACTGCCGGAGCGCCGCGGCTATGACGGCGATCAGGCCCAGCGGCAGGTAGCTGCGCCAGCGGAAGAGGCCCCGGCCCGACTTCTCGAACTCCTCTATGAGCGGCATGCCCTGCGGGCCTTCCTCCCCGCCGGGCTAGAGCAGCACTGCCCGCTGAGAGCTCGCGCCCGCCGGGGTCGTCAGCCTCACGATGTACATGCCATGCGCCGCACCGTCACCCGGGTTCCAGACGAAGGAGTGCCCGCCGGGTCCGACATCGCCTGAGAACAGCGTGGTCACGAGCCTCCCGGAGAGGTCGAAGACCTGCAGTGACGTGCCTCCCGCGGATCCGGAGGAGAAGCTGACAGTCATCGCTCCGCTCGAAGGATTGGGGGAGACGAAGATGGCGCCGGCCGGAGATGCCGGTTCCCCGCCCACTCCCATCGCGGGGCCCAGGCTGCCGTTCTGGTTGATCCTCTGGGCGTAGATGCCATAGTCGTTCCTGTTGTCGCACCAGGCGCAGATGTCTCCCGCACCTATGCCCTCGCAATCCACGAGGTCGTCCTTGCCCCCCAGGCTCGCCGCGGAGAGGGTGACCGGGCTCCAGATCGTCCCGCCGTCGTATCCGGTTCTCAGAACCTTGACCGACATGCCGTACGAGCCGAGGAAGTATGCCACGTAGACCCCGCCCGCATCCGCCTGGGCGCTCACGAAGGAGATCTGTGAAGTGCCCATCGGGACGAGCTCGAGCCCGCTGTCGGTCCAGAGCCTGTCGCCCGTGGGCGAGAGCAGCTGGCCGTACACTCCGTAGCTGTCCTGGTTCACGTTCTCCTCGACCCAGTAGACGAGCGTCTGGTTCTGGGCCGAGTAGTAGACCGCCGAGGGATTCATGTGCAGGCGGTCGTTGGAGTTCGTGGATGCCTGCGCGCCGTTCATCGGGAAGAGCATGCCGCCGGAGGCGTCCATGTGCTGCACCCAGACGTTGAAGTTGGAGAGGTTGGGGGCGTCGTACCAGCTGTAGATCGCGCCGTCCTGGCCGTCGGGTTCGATCTCGGGCAAGCTCCAGGCCGAGATGTGCCCGGAGTCGTAGATCAGGATCGGTGCGCCTCCCCAGCCCCAGTTCCCGCTGGCGTCGAGCAGGCCCGTGTACAGCCAGATGGTCGGATACGGGTAGCTGCCCGTCGCACTCTCGTAGAGCAGGATCGCGTTGTCCGTCCCTGAAGCGACGGGGATCGGCAGCGAGAGGTTGCGGACGGGGTCGTCCAGGGTGATGCCGTAGTCCCCCCAGAGCTTGTCGCCGTCGGGAGAGAGCTTCTGGAGCTGGATCGTGTAGTCGGTGCCCGACTTCCCCCAGGCGAAGACGCAGTTGCCCGCGCCCGTCACGGCCACCTTGGGGGCCGCCTCGAAGCTGGACTCCGACGTGTTCGACAGGCAGATGCCGTCCGCTCCCCACAGGAACGAGCCATCGCTGCCTATCCTGTAGGCGGAGACATCCAGCTCGTCCGGGCTGTTGCGCGTGTCCGAGAAAACGATGATCGCGTTGTCGCCGGCGTCCACCGCCATGTCGTAGTCCACCAGCCAGCTCTGCTGGGGCTTGTCACTGATCAGCAGTCCGTCCGCCGCGAACAGCTTGTTGCCGTCGGCGTCCAGCCTCTGAAGATAGAGGCAGTAGCTCCCGCTCCTGGAGTCGAACCAGGAGATGAAGCAGCCGCCGTCGGACGTGGCAGCTATCTTGGGGGTCACCTGCTCTCCGGTGACGTCGCAGACCTGCAGGTTCTGGAGGGAGTCTGCGCTCCACTGTGCCGTTGCGGATCCCGGCAGGAGGAGGCAGAGGGCTGAACCGACGGCGATCAAGAGGCTTCTCATGGCAAGACACTCCATTTTCTTGACGCCCGGAACTGCTCTGCCCGATGGAACGTCTCAGCGGGGCGTCAGATGTTCCTCTCGGTCCTCGTGCCTGGAGAATATCTGCAAGGAAGAGGAGAATCCAAAGGGACCCGGTGTCCCTGCCGCCCGGGTCCCTCCACATCGCACAGGCTCATGATGCGCAGTCCCTTGGGGAGGAAAGGCATCGATGCCGCGGGTTCAGGATCCTGTCCCGGAGACCCCTCTGCTCGAGGAGACCGCATCCCGCAGGGAAGCCTCGAGGGGAATGCTCGGTGCCCATCCGAGGCTATCGAGCGCCTTGTGGTTGTCGCCCTCGAGCCTGGCGACGGGACTTCCGGGTCCGCCGCTCTCCTCGACGATCTCCGCACCCGGATCGAGAATGGCCACGAGCTCCTCCACGATCCTCCGCGTCGAAACGCAGGCCCCCGAGCAGATGTTGAATGTCCCGGAGGATCGCTTCTCGCACGCCCGAACGAAGGCAGCCGCTGCATCCCTTACGTCTACGAAGTCGCGACAGGCGTCCAGCGGACCTGTCGTGATCGTCGGTCGCCCCCCCTTGCCTTCCGCCTCGGCAAGCCTGCGCATGGTGTCCGGGACGAGCATGCCCGACTGCTGGCCAGGGCCTATCACGTTGAAGAGTCTCAGGATGCACAGGGGCAACCCGAGCCGGTCGCATATCTGGGCGGCCTCCTCCTCCCTTTCCAGCATGCTCTCTCCGTAGGGTGTGACCGGGAGAAGGGGACCATAGTCCTCCCCGACCGGCTGGCTGTCATCGGGCACCCGCCCGTAGACGGCGGACGAACCGGCGAGGACGAAGCGGCCCGCATTCATCCCGATTCTCTTCAAGAGTGCCCTGACGGACCCCCTGTTGGCTGTGCGGAGCTCTCCGGGAGTGCCTTTCGTCCGCCCGGCGAGGTGCACGACCGAGTCGAAGGGCCGGGCGTTCCGCATCAGCTGTTCGGGAAGGCCCGAGGATGGTCCGCATTCGAACCAGTCGGTATCCGGCACGGGCCCCGCGCCCTCCAGGTCCAGCGCCGTCACGGCATGGCCCGCCTCGAGGAAGGCCCTGCAGGTGTGGCGCCCTATGAACCCGGCCGCTCCTGTGACCAGGATCCTCAAGTGCGGGGTCCGAAGCGCCCCGGATCCTCCGCGAAGAGCCTCTGGGCCTCCGCGTAGTCCTCGGGGTTCCCTATGTCGAGCCAGGTCTCCTCGGTGAGCATGCAGTCCACCTTCCTGCCGGCCGACACCAGGGCGTTCACTAGATCGGGAAAGTCGAACTGGACCTTCGGGGGGATGAGGTCGATGCACGAGCGGGAGTAGGCGTAGACCCCGAGGCTCACGTCGAAGGGGAAGCTGGGCTTCTCCGTGTATCCACGGACGGTCGGGCCGTCGTGGTCTATGACTCCGAGCTGGGTGCGGAGGAGATGTCTCTTCGCGGCTATCGAGAGCTCGGCCCCCGAAGCTCTGTGGAAGTCGGCCAGGGTCCGGAAGTCGAGTGTCGTCAGGAGATCGCCGTTGACGACAAGGAAGTCCTCCGGCAGCCCTTCGACCAGCCTCAGCGGACCTGCGGTTCCCAGGGGCTCGCTCTCCCGTACCCACTCTATCCCCATGCCTCTCTGCCTCAGGTCATGGTTCACGAAGTACGCCTCGAGGAGCCCTGCAAGGTGCCCCACGCAGAATACGAGACGATCGAACCCGGCGGCCGCGAGCTGGTGGCACAGGATGTCCACCACGGGATGGTCTCCCACGGGAACCAGGGGCTTGGGGAAGACGGCCGTGTACGGAGCCAGCCTCGTGCCCCGGCCGCCCGCGAGGATGACCGCCATCCCGCTCATACCGCGTAGCCCGTTCCCGCGTAGGAGCCCTCGTGCGCGCGGATCCACTCTATCGTGGCGGGGAGCCCGTCCTCCAGCCTCGTGCGGGCCTCCCACCCGAGGAGGGCGCGTGCCCTCTCCGGCGAGGCGACGAGCCTGTCCACTTCGCTGTCCTTCGGCCTCAGCCGCAGGGAGGTCGAGACCGGCTGCAGGTCCCTCCCGAGAATGCCCCCGATGATCTGCACCAGTTCCGCGACGGAGGTCTCGCGCCCGGTGCCCAGGTGGATGACTGTTCCATCCATCGGACCCCTGTCGGCGCAGGCCGCGAAGCCCTGCACCGTGTCCGCGACGTAGAGGAAGTCCCTCGTCGTCTCCAGGGAGCCCAGCTCGATCCTGTCCGACCGCAGGGCCTGTGCGACTATCGTGGGGATGACGGCCCTCTGCGACTGGCCCGGGCCGTATGTGTTGAAGGGGCGGCAGATGGTCACTGGCAGGCCGAAGGAGCGATGGAAGCTCGAGGCCATCTGATCGGCCGCCGTCTTCGACGCCGCGTACGGGGACTGGGCGGAGAGGGGATGCTCCTCCGTGATCGGGACCGTCCTGGCGCTGCCGTAGACCTCGCTCGTGGAGGCCAGCACGACCCTGCAGCCGAGGTCCCTGGCGGCCTCGAGGATGCAGAGTGTTCCGAAGGCGTTGACCGACAGCATCTCCGCCGGGCTCTCGTACGAGAAGGGGATGGAGATGTGAGCCCCGAGGTGGAAGACCGTGTCGCACCCGCGCATGGCCTTCTCGACCGACCTCCTGTCGCGCAGGTCGCCCCGGAAGACCCTGACGGCTTCCGATGCATCCTGCTGCTGCGGGGAGAGGAGCCCGGTGGATCCCGTCGACGTGTACCTGACGAAGCAGTTGACTTCGGCACCGGCCGATGCCAGTGCGCCGACGAGATGGTGTCCGATGAAGCCACCCGCCCCCGTTACCAGAGCCTTCACGAGTCCGCTCCCCTTCGAGGGTGCCTTCTGAACATCCAACTGCCAAGATAATAGGCCAGCATTTCCCCGACGATGTCCAGCACCACGCCGGCCCTGTCCAGGGATGAGCTTCCCGAGGATCTGGGCGTGAACTCGAAGCCGACCTCCACTATCCCCACGGAGGCCTTCCTCAGCTCGGCCAGGAGTTCGGCGTCGTAGAAGCACCCGTTGGCGCGGAGCTTCAGCCGCCTCAGCATGGCCCTCGGGACGATCTTCATCGAGAAGTTCACGTCCCTGACATCAAGGTGGAAGAGCAGCTGTACTATCCAGTTGTATGTCCTGGAGAGGATCTTCCTCTTCAAGCTCTCTCTCTCTCCGATCCTGTACCCGATGACGGCAGTCTCGGGCCCCAGCAGGGGCAGGGCCCTGGAGATCTCGGTGACGTCGAACGGCTCGTCGCCATCGATGTAGAGAACGAAGTCCTTCCTGGCATTCGCGAACCCGAGGCGTATCGCGCTGCCCAGACCCTCCCTGTTTATCTGGTGGATGACTCGGACCGAGGGGTCCTGGTGGGCGAGGAGATCGGCTATGTCCGCGGTCCTGTCTGTGCTCCCGCTCTCGACGATGATGATCTCGAAGTCCTCGCTGAGCCCGGAAAGGGTCTTTAGCAGGGACTTCACGGCGCTCTCGGCGCCCGCTTCCTCGTTGTACATGGGAACCACGACGGAAAGGCTGTAGCTCAAGGTCCCTCCTGGGAGTCCGGCAGGCACTAGCCTATTCACAACGCTTCAGGCGGCGCAAGTCCACTTTGTCCCCTGCGCGTCACGGTAGTATCGTGCGGGTTGCCGAAAGGAGGGAGGTACCATGGGGGCTTCTGGTGCGAAGGCGAGGGGAATCCTCGTGGTGCTGCTCTTCGCGGCGCTTTCCATCGTCTCCTTCTCTCCGGTGATGAGGGCCTCGTTCGACCCGCAGATCTTCCTGAGCGTCCTCGATCCGCTCCGCGCAAGGATGAGTGTCGGGAAGTACTTGATCGAGAGCTGGAGCCTGATGCAGAATGGCGGAAGGAGCGGCTTCTTCAGACCGCTCACCAGCCTTACCTTCCTCGTCGACTACAATCTGTGGGGGAGCCACGCGGCGGGCTATCGCGCCCTGAACGTCGCTCTGCACGTCGCCTGCTGCGCCTGCGTCGCCGCTCTGGCAAGGGCCTTCGGCGCCGGCAGGGCCGGCTCCCTTGCCGCCGGGATGCTCTTCGCGGTCCATCCCGGCGCCCAGAACGCGGTCTCGCTCCTGGCGACCCGCGGCGACCTGCTGGCGACCCTCTTCCTCCTCCTGTCGCTCCTCGCGTCTGTGCGGGTCCTCGGGGGGGAGGGGCCCATGAGCATCCGCCGGCTCCTGCCGGCCTTCGCCTTCGGGATCCTGGCGCTGGGCTCCAAGGAGCTCGGGATGGCCTTCCTGGCAGCCGTTCCCCTGCTCTTCATGCTCTATCCCGACAGGCGCCCGGGCACTTCCATCATCACGCCCATCCTCGGGACGGCAGTGCTGGCGGCGGCCTACCTCGGCATGCGGCTTGCGGTGCTCGGCGGGCTCGGGGGCTATTCGCAGATCACCCCGCCTGCGATGATGCCCGGGAACCTCCTGACCGTCGTCCTCCAGGCCTCGGGCTCCTGGTTCATCGGGAGCGGGCTACTCAGAAAGGCATGGCTCTGCGCGGCGGGTGCCATGATCCTGGGCTACGCACTGCCCGATCACGCGCGCCGGAGGAAGATCGCGGCCCTCTCGGCAATCCTCGTCCTGTTCTCCTTCCAGGCAGTCGTGGGCGTGCCCTGCGCGCACTATGCGTACGCCCCTGCATCGATCTTCTGCGTCATGCTCGGGCTCACCGCCTCGAATCCTGTCTCCGGTGGCCGGAGATGGCCTTCGGTGGCTTCGGCAGTCATCCTCTTCCTGGCAGTGCCCGCAGGCATCGGACTGTCATGGGTTCAGGGCAGGATCTTCGATGAGGAGAACCGCCCGATCAAGGCGGTCTTCGAGGCGGTCGAGGATGCCGCGCCCGCCTTCGAGCCGGACGCCACCTACTGGATCCTGATCCAGCCCGGCGGCCCGCCCGAGCAGATCGAGATGAAGAACATCCGCCTCTACATGGCCTGGTTCAGACCAGGGGAGCGCTTCCACTTCGAGTTCTCGGCCGATTCCGCGGGGGTGCCCGGGGGTCGGCTGGTGGTCTGGGAGGACGGCAGGATAGCCTTCCACTGAAGATGGAGCCCTGGGGAGTCCGAAGCCGGGAGACGGCATGCCGCGGCAGAGCCGTGGATCAGAGGCGGCTTCCGTCCCGGGGTTCCGTCCGGGGGACTCGACCTGGAAGATCCTCAGCGGGACCCCTCTCCCGGCAGAGTAGCGGCCCCTGTAGTTGAAGCGGATTCCGGAGCCCCTCTGGACGGTCATGAGAGACCGCGCCTGAAGGGTGCAGTAAATCCCGCCGGGCGTCTCGATGTCCCTTGCGATCGCCATCGCATCGGACAGATCCCGGCAGAGGAAGTTCCTCCGGCCCCCCTGCGGGGCCTCGATCTCGAGCGACAGGCCCACGTGGATCACGATGGACCTGAAGAGGCGGCGATCCAGGTCGGTCGCACATGACTCGGCGAAGAGGGAGAGCCTCGACACGGGCTCGACGAGCACGCACATGACCCCGGGCTCCACGGTGCCCTGCACGATTCGCATCGAGTGCTGGCGGCACAGTTGCGCGACCGCCCCGGAGAGCGCGTTGAGCGCCGCGGCCTCATCCTCGCACGGCCCTGAGCCGTCGAGCGTGAAGACCGCGGCGATGCAGGCGGTCGGATCGAAGGGTACGGGGCTCCCGTCGTCGCGACAGTTCCCTGCCGTCCCGACCTGGCCGGCCCGGCCTCCGGGGACGGGAATCCTCTTCGGCCTGAGCCCGAGTTCCACGAGCCTGGACACGAAGTACGAAGTCCCTCCCCCGGCCGGAGAGCTTCGGCCATCCCACACCACGATCGGCAGGAGGTCCGCATCGTAGGCCTTCGCGGTGTCCAGTGCCAGCCCCAGAAGGAAGTCGGAGCCATAGGCGTAGACCTGGGGGCTCGAACAGCGGAACCTGGAGGTGGAGGCGATCTCGACGCTCAAGGCGTTTGCCAGGACCTTGTCCAGCCGCTCGACCCACTCCGGGCCCGCGCTGCCGTCCATCTGCTCACTGAAGTGGTCCACAGGGCATGGCAGGACCACCATCGTCGGCCGCCCGAGCGCATGAAGGCACTCGTGGAAGAGGATGTCGGAACCATCGGCCGCCGATGCTATTCCCATGTCGATGGGCTGATCCACGAGGCTCCGCTCCAGTCTCTTCCGGATCTGCTCCGAGGCGCCGCGGGGAAGCCTCGGCGATGCCCTTCCCGATTCGTCCAGCCTGTGGCCTGCGAAAACCGCTATTCCGAGGGATGGAACGGACTCCATCACATGGCGCTGGTCCTCGGCACTCGAGCCCAGCGCGGACAGCAGAAGGCGGACGTTGTTCCGGGTCGAAGCCACCCAGCCGAAGTTGCCCGAGAGGTGACCGCGCGCGGCCCCGAACCATCTTGCCGCATCGGCGCAGTCCCCCCTGACGAGCGAGGCCTCGCCCAGCGATGCGATGGCCCAGAACGGCGTGCTGGTTCCCTGCCTGCAGTACTCCGACCAGCACTCCTCGATGACCCTGCCCGCGAGTTCGACTGCGAGCGCGGTCCGGCCCATGATGCGTGCCAGGGTGGCCGCGTTGACGGCGCACCAGTAGTCGCCACCGAGCTCGAGGCTCCTCGCGTAGCTCTCGAACGAGCGAAGCAGGCTTCGGGCGGCCCTCTCCGGCTCGTCCTCCCTCAGCGCGATCCACTGGCGCTTATAGAAGCCGCCCATCAGGGCGAACAGCTCGGCGTCCGGGACGCCCGGTTCGCGGCAGCCGGCCTCGAGGGCTCCGATGGCCTCTTCGAGCATCCCCAGCAGGGCGGAGCTCCTGGCGCGGACCTTGGGCCACTCGATGTCCTCCGAATCGGGATGCGGCGGGGGTTCCCTGCAGATGTCCCATGCCCTCAGGTACTCTCCCCTGTCGATCAGGTCCCTGACTGCGGCCAGGTCCGGGGAGCCCATCCGCCCTCCGCTCCGGTGCGGGGCATCAGACGACGGCGCGTCCGGGCCCCTGTCCGGGTGCTGTCGCCATGGAGTCACCTCGAGTCGGCGGTCCTCAGCACCAGGTTGTCGTGGTAGACCCGCCCCCAGTGGTTCGATCGGTTCCCGATGACGATCGAGAGGCCCCCGAGACCCTCGGGAACCGTGTGCTCCGTTCTGTACAGGAGCAGGCTGTCCACGAAGAAGGATACGAACATGTCGCGGTCGATGGCTATGCGGAATCTGTGCCAGCCATCGAGGTATTCGTTGAAGTGGAGGTACTCCTTCTGCTCGCGGGTCCCGTCCGGGAGGAACATCGTGGCGATCATCTGCCCCTGGAGGTGGGGGCAGGACCAGTTGGCCTCGCCGCAGTAGTTGTACGAGAGCCTTATGAAGTAGTGATCGAGTCCGTCAGGGCCGTAGCTGATCGAGTCCTGCAGGACGAAGCTCAGACAGCCCGCTATCCATGCCCCTCTCTGATTCGAGGTGACGAACATGTCGCACTCCAGGACAAGGCCCTGCGAGTAGTCCCAGGACTCTCTGGAGAGAGCCCCGCTGTCGTACATCGTGCCTCCGTTGTTGTCGAAGCAGGGCGGCGGCAGCCCTATCGAGTCTCGCCTGACGGGAAGGGGATCCCCGAAGAGGATCCAGTTCCGCTCGAGGGGCTCCGAGAACCCGTCCTCGAAGAGCACCCTGCCTGGAGCCGCCCGGGAGGGCATCGCGAGAAGGGCGAGCAGTGCCGGGACGGTCAGCGGGGCTCTGCGGCCGGTCAGGCCTCGGCGCATCACCACCTCCGGAGGAAGAGCCTGACATCATCGAGCCTGTGCGGCACGGAGTCCGAGCTGCCCCTGAGGAAGATCCTTACGGAGTCGGCGGCGCAGCCCGGCAGGGGAGCTTCGGCGAAGAGGCTGTCTCCGATCCAGAAGCGGACGGTCTCCGGGCAGAACTCGATCATGAGCTGCTGGTCCTCCCCCCTGCGGACCCATCCGCTGTCGGGGACGGCGGGGGTGGCGAAGCTCCGGCCGCACAGGTCGCAGACTGCTCCGACGGATCTGGTCTGGCCGCTCACTCCTCTGGTGTAGGTCCAGGTCAGAGAGGCCGACCTCGCCGAGGCGGGATCGCTGAGGAACCGGGAGAGATCCTGATCGGTGAGCCCTATCGAGACATCGTTCTTGCCGGAAGTGGACGACGCGCTGTCGACGAGCACATCGGCGGAGAGGCACAATCCGCTCCTCAGCCCGTAGGCCTTGCAGGAGATCAGCGGAACGCAGTTCAGGTCGATCGAGACATCACCGGTGAGAGAGTCCGTGAAAAGGGAGGGAGAGTAGTTCCTGCACCTACCCACCAGCCACTCTGCCTGATCCACGAATCCTCCCTGCCAGCCTTCGTCGAAGACGTCGATCCCGAGCCGGACGTCCTGGGAATAGGAGCCGTCCTCCGAGAGGCCGATGATCCAGGCGTCGGGCTCCCCGAACCTCGTCGTGGTGCCCGCGGCGATTCGGCTGCCGTCCGAGCGGACGGCGATCCCGTCCAGTGACTCGTGGCCGCCCATGTCGATGACCGTCTGATCGACCAGCTCCCCGTTCCGGTCCGTCAGGAGGATCCATCCATCGGAGGAACCGTCTCCGAAAGAGCTCGTCGCGCCGACGATCAGGATCTTCCCGTCCGGGAGGGCCAGGACCCTGGAGGCCGAGTCCCAGAGGTCGCCGCCGTAGGAGTGTTGCCAGAGAAGACTGAGGTCGGGCTTGAACTCCATCACCTGCAGGTCGCCGTTTCCGGCTCCATAGGGGTCGCTCGTGGCGCAGACCACCAGATCGCCCTCGCCCGTTATGGCGGCGCAGCCGGGAGAGATCCTCCTCTCACCGACGATGATCTTGTTCAGCAGGCTGCCGTCTGAGGAGAAGTGCTCGATTCCCATCGCTCTTGTGATGGAGTCGGTGTAGACGTTGAAGGCCCCGCCCTCGTCGTCGGGGATGTAGGCGCACGCCTCCACGCAGCCGGGGATCGTGTCCCAAGCCATCGCTCCGCCGTCCGGGTCGAGCCGTACAAGGTGGACGGCATCGCAAGGGCTCTCGTCGCGGGTCCGGAGCGTGAAGGCCAGGAAGATGGTGCTGTCCGGAGCTCTCTCCATGCTCCCGAATACAGGCTGGACGGCGCCCGGCCAGTCTATCCGGGTCCGGGCGTCCCAGACGGTCGCACCGAGCGAGTCCAGCCTTGCGGCACGCACCGAGTAGCCGGTGTGCTCGAAATCGGCGTACTCCCCCCACGCCCCCACGACCCCGCCGCCCGGGACAGGCAGGATGTGCGGGCTGCACTCGCCTGCCAGGGAGTCGGACCAGGACCAGACCAGATCCCCATCCATGTCGAAGCGTGCTATCCAGACCTCGCTCCAGAACCCCCAGTCCCAGGTGCCCGCGGCGAAGAAGCCGTCGTCCGGAGCGGCCTGGATATCGGTCGCATAGTCCCAGGAGTCGGTGCCGCCCGCGACGAGGTTGAGGAGGCTCTGCGTGCTGGCGGTGGCCTCGTGGCGGGACAGGAGGAACACTGCGGCGATCCCCGCCGCCACCGCGGGGAGAGCGGCGAAGGGCCAGGCCTTCTCCAGCCGCCGGCTGCCGCTGTGCCCTCTCCCTGAGCGCCTGTCCACGCCGTCGCCAATGACGCTCCTCGCCGCGGCGAGGATCTCGGAGAGCGTCATCTCGCGGGTGGACGCCCTCTCGTCGAGCCACTGGTGCGACCCCGTGAAGTAGCGGAGGCCCTTGCCCACTTCCGTGCCATCGAGCCGGACGGGGATGATGGGGATCCTGAGGTTGGTCGCTATGTCGAGCTCGTTCCGTACCTGCCACGATTCGTTCGATCTGGCCGTCAGAAGGAGGATGACCGCCCTGCTCTGGGAAATGGCGTCGTAGATAGCCTCGGCCCATTCGGAGCCGGGCGGGATGTTGCGTGAGGAGACCCAGCACCTCAGGCCATTCGCCTCGAGGTGGGCGGCCACCGCGGAAGTGATATCTCCATCCGCGCTC
>Ga0172363_10002969_pt1 | contig 13723 bp, 13 predicted proteins | sample LakKivs2_kivu2a2_FD_114541 | JGI IMG/M metagenome (GOLD analysis project Ga0172363, IMG submission 114541) | Sediment microbial communities from Lake Kivu, Rwanda - Sediment s2_kivu2a2 | ecosystem: Environmental > Aquatic > Freshwater > Lake > Sediment | place: Rwanda: Western Province, Lake... | reverse complement strand
GTCAAATTTTTTCTGGCCATGGAAACGGCGTTGCTGTAGTTAGCTATTTTGTCCTTCTTAGCGGCCACCAGGAGTATATCTATGTTGCCTTCGGTGGCTCTGGCTGGTTTTAATAGAGCATAGTCAACATTGGTTTCTTCGTAAGGATAGGGGATGTTATGTTTAGCTTCCCAGGTGATGGACTCAGCCATTTCCTGCGGGTCCATGGCCGGCAAGGAAATTTTTTTGATTATGACAGAGTTTCCAGAAATGGAAATCGCTACATCCCTGTTGGAAATCTTGGCGTTTTCGAAAAGAAGCTTGACGGTCTCGCTAACCGCAGTCGAATCGATGATAGTTCCTTCAACAATGGCATCGTGGGGAAGGGATTCATATCCGATTCTCTGAAGTTCGTATTGAACAGCTTCTCCCTTCTCTTTAATTTTCAATTCAACTGCCTTAACAGAATAGGACCCGATGTCGAGCCCAACCACACTCTTTTCTTTGGCTAAACCGAACATTTTTACCGCCTTTATTTTATTGAATTCATAAATTTATTCTTCAGAGCCTCTTCCACCAGAGGTGGAACCAGGTCTTTTATACATCCTCCCAGCTGAAAGACTTCTTTGACCAGATTGGAGCTAAGGTATGAATATTTCAGGCTGGGCATCATAAAAAGGGTTTCAATTTCACTGGATAATTTTCTGTTCATCAAGGCCATCTGAAACTCGTATTCAAAATCTGAGATGGCTCTTAGTCCCCTGATGACGACGATCGCCTTATTCTTGACGGCAAAGTCGACCAGCAGGCCGCTGAAGCTTGAGACCTCAACTGCCGGGTCTCCTTTAAAGGTCCTTTTTATCAGCTCCAACCGCTCCTCCGTGGAGAAAAGGGGATTCTTTTTGGGGTTATCAAGGACACTCACTATGATTTTGTCGAAAATCTTCTTGCCTCTTTGAATAATATCTATATGTCCGTTGGTTATCGGGTCGAATGAACCAGGATAGATTGCCTTTCTTTCCATTAAGGGTTTCAGTTCCTTGCTTTTTTGACTATCAATTATCAAAAAAGGTTCTCCTTGTCAACATTTTTTCCGCAGCCGGTTTCTTCCCTTCTTCTCCTTATCCGGCTTTAAGCTTAAACCGGCTGCTGCTCGAGTCAATCACCGCTTCTGGCTAATAGTGAGGTGATTTTTAAACCATCTTTTTTCATCTTTTGGGGTGAGATGATTAAGATATGGTTCTTTTGTTCCGCCGTGTTTTATATAATAACGGTAAGGGACAATGAAGAATAAGTTCTTAATTCTGAGTTTTATCATGCTGCTGTCGGGAAGTCTGTTGAGTCTTTTAGCACAGAAAGCAGGAGAGGAAGCTGGTTTTATTAAAAAAAGGCAGCAGATGGTAAATTCACAGATTAAAAGCCGGGGCATTAGAGACGGAGCTGTGCTTGGAGCCATGCTGAGAGTCCAGAGGCATCTTTTCGTGCCCGCGGCCTATCAGAGTGAAGCTTATGAAGACTATCCTTTGCCCATTGGAGAGGGTCAGACCATCTCTCAGCCCTACATTGTTGCTCTGATGACCGAAGCCGCGGAAATAAAGCCTGGAGATAAGGTCTTGGAAGTAGGAACCGGCTCTGGCTATCAAGCCGCGATTCTCGGCTGTTTGACAGATAAAGTCTTTTCTGTGGAAATAAGAGAAAACCTGGCCCGGCAGGCTTCGGAGTCACTGGCTTTGCTTGGTTACTCTCAAGTCAAGGTCAGATGTGCTGATGGCTATTTCGGCTGGCCTGAAGAAGCTCCCTTTGATGCCATCATTGTTACCTGTGCTGCGAACCATATTCCACCACCACTCTTCCATCAGTTGAATGAAGGAGGTCGACTTGTCATACCGGTGGGCAGCACAGTCTTTTTTCAGACTCTGACTCTGATAAAAAAGACAAAAGGCCAGCCGGTAATTAAACAGCTACTCGATGTCCGGTTTGTTCCCATGACTGGCGAAATAGAAAAACAAAAAAGATAATACATAACTGAATCCGGCCAGATAAAACACTGATTTATAACCCAGGGCAGAGGCCTGCACCAAGCCCAGGGGAGAGGCCAGAAGGCTGAAAAAGGAGTTGCTGGCAAAAGCCAGAGGAGTTATCAGCTTTGAACCAGGAGAAAACAACTTCAGCCCAGAAGGGAAAGGAATTCCCAGGCAAAAACCCAGCGGGAAGATAAGGACGAGGCCTAATACAAACCTGAGAGGCAAGCTGAAACTCAAAAAAAATGGCCGGCAGAGATTCAGAATCAATATTTCGAAAAACACGGCTACAGAACAGATTAACGGCCAGAATATCAGACCAGCCTGTTTAATTCTATTCTCCAGCCGAACAAGATTGAGACTACCTGCTCCAGAGGAACCGAGCATAAAGAAAAGCACAGCGCTTAAGGAATAAGTTGGATGCCCAAGAAGGAGAATAAATTTATGGAAGAGAGTGATTTCCACCAGCATGTATCCAAGGCCGAGACTGGCGAAATAAAAGAAGACAAGAGATTTCTTGGGCACCTTTTTCAACCTGGAACGAGTGAGTTTTATAAGCGGCAGTATGATCATAACCAGGCCCGCGACCAGGGCCTGAGCGAAAAGAAAAAGAAGAAGATATTTACCCAGAAACAACGGATAGATTTTTCGATTGAAAAAATTCAGAGTCTGCCGCCATCTGGACCACTTAAAAAAATCTCTGAAAAATGGTTTATCATCAGTTGGGGGACCTAATTCAAAAATATATCTATCGCTGATCTCTCGACGTTTAACCTGGTCAAACATGGTCATAAGTAACCAATCAGGTGAAACTTTTTCAGACTGAATGAATGTTTCTTCGCCCCGGCCATCCTTGCTGGGTGGATAGAGAAAATCAAAGAAACAATAAGCAGCAAAGACTCTACACTCATTTAATTCTTCTTCTGAAAAAGGTGTCTTCTTTACAAAAAAAGTGATTGTCTCTACAGACCTCAGGATGATGATATGGTTCTGTGGTTTCAGGCCGAGTTTTTCCAGTGTCTCAATCCAGGTTGAGAGGAATCGCAACTCCTGTCTGAGGGGCGGCAAATAATAAAATAAAGCCGCCACCATTCCCCGAGGGGCAAGAAGGTTGAACATGTCCACAAAAGCTTCTTCAGTCATGAGATAATCCTCTTGAGGAGCGAAAAAGCCTGTACTGAAACTGCCTGGAAGGTCAGGCAGGGGAAAGACGATTAAATCACAGGAGGATTTTTCCTGGAGTAAGCCAGCTCTGGGTTCAACAGTCTTCAAAAAGATCTGACAATTTATCGTTCTCCTTTGTTGCGCACTGGCAATCCGACTCTCATGGACCTTTCTGGTTAATGAGTTGCCTTCTAAAACTGTAATCTGGCTGGCTCCGTTTCTTAAGCTCAAAAGAATCTCCAGGTCACTTTCTGGTTGAATCAATAGCACTTTCTTGCCAGATATTGACCTGAAGCCTGCAGAAATCGGCAAAAAATCAAGAAAATTTAATTCCTGAGGATCTTCCCAGGATTTTAAAAGCGCAAAAATCTTTTCAGCATCAAGCGACAGGCCTACCTGTTCCGGGATAGTTGCGGAGCATTTCAGGCTCAGGCCGGGAGCATACCGGATAGCAGGTGAAAGAAAAAGGTCAAGTCTTACTTTTTCGTCCCAGAAAGTCTTTTCGAGAACAGCATCCTTTTGCTTGAGATAAAAAGGAAGTGCCTTATAATCTGATATTCTGAATGAGAACTGCTGGGAGAAGGATACGAAAATCAGGATTATCCCCAGGCTGCTGCCGAGGAGCAAGGATTTGTATTTCCTGGCCTGGTCTCCCCTTGAAAAAAAGAGCCAGGAAGACAAAAGGGGTGCCAATATGAGCAATAGAATGGCTCCGCGATCGCCCGCCAGACGGAAACTCAGGGCTGATAGAATTATTCCTGAGGCCGCGCCGGTAAGGTCAGCAAAATAGATTCTATGGACTTCAGCGGGAAAAAATGTTAGAGCCGAAGAAATGACCAGACCGCCAAGGAAAAATGGACAGCTCAAAATGATAAAATGTGCGGGCAGAAGCCAGAGTCTGGATTGCTGCCATAGAAGCTCAACAGGATTAAAAGAGAGCTTGTTTATGAGAAAAAAGCTGAACAGGACAGAAAGGCTTATCAGCAGTGAAACTCCGGATAAAAAATTCTCAGGACCGGATAGTTTCCTCAATCTTTTCCAAAAAAGTAAAAGAGATCCAGCTCCGAAGCCAAGAAAGGCAATGCTCACGACCAGAAAGGCATAGTGGTATCCCTGGGCAATAGAAAAAAACCTGGTTAGAGTAAGTTCCAGTGCCAGGACCTGGGCTGAGACCAGTGAAACTCCGGCTAAAACCTTGAATCTTTGATCCATCTGCTTAAGGTTAACTTAAGATAATCCTCAGGATCAGTCAATCCAATCTGTTATGGGGTTGCTTTAAATCTTTTGTTATGATAATTTTTTCTTAAATATTTACCAGGGATAAGAGATGATCAGGTTTGGAACTTCAGGCTGGCGGGCAGTGATGGGAGAGGAGTTCACCTTCTCCAACGTCCGTCGAGTTGTTCAGGCAATTGCAAATTATTTGAGAAAAGAGAGTCCAGGGAAAGAAAATTCTCTGGTTATCGGATACGATACCCGTTTTCTCTCAGAGAGATTTGCTGAGGAGGCGGCTTCTCTTCTTTCCTGCAACGGGATTCATGTCTTTCTGGCAGAACGCGATTGTCCTTCTCAAGCCCTGGCTTACCAGATCATCAAAGGCGGTCATTCGGGCGGGATTAATTTTACGGCTTCATTCAATCCTCCTGAGTTTAACGGCCTGAAGTTTAATGTTTCTTCAGGGGCCCCGGCTCTCCCTGAAGTCACAGAACGGATAGAGCAGGAAGTTGAGAGAATCTCCGCCGAATCGGTTTCGCCCCGCCACTATCCTGATCCCGATTATATTCACAAAATAGACTTGCAGCTTGACTATCTGGAATATCTTCAGCACAAGGTAGATTTCGAAGCCATAAGGAAATCGGGCCTGAAAATTGGAATTGATTTACTCTTCGGCACAAGCCGTGAATATCTGGATGAAATTCTGGAAGAGAACGGTATCCCGATTGAAGTGATTCATGGGTACGTTGACCCTTATTTTGGCGGAATTTCTCCAGCCTGCACTGAGAAAAATCTGGCTGAGTTAAAACGTCTGATAAAAGAAACCGGATGTGCCCTGGGTCTGGCTACAGACGCTGACGGTGATCGGTTTGGCTTGCTGGATGAACAGGGAAAGCTGGTGATCCCTAACCATGCTCTGGCCCTGCTGCTTGAATACTTGATTGCGGTCAAGGGCTGGCGCGGGGGAGTGGCCCGGTCAGTCACCACAACGCACCTCATTGACCGAATTGCTCGGCACTATGACCTTCCTCTATACCGGACTCCTGTCGGTTTTAAGTATATGGCTGACCTTTTTCTTAAAAACAAGATCATTTTTGGCGGGGAAGAGAGCGCCTGTCTGGCAGTTAAAGACCATCTGCCTGAAAAAGACGGCATCTTTGCCGGACTCTTAGTGGCAGAGATGGTAGCTGTCTGCGGTCAAAACCTTTCGCCTCTTCTTGAGCAGTTATTTAAAAAATATGGAAGAATGTTCGGAGCCCAGGCAAACATACCCCTTTCAGCTGAAAGATCGAGAAGGCTTAATGAACTCCTATCCTCTCCGCCTGATTCCTTGCGAAGAAGAAAGATTCAATCAGTTGAAACCATGGATGGTTTGAAACTGGACTTTGTTGGAGACAGCTGGTTAATTTTGAGATTCTCGGGAACAGAACCTTTGATTCGCTGTTATGCAGAAGCAGAAACCGAGAAAGAGGCTAAAGCATTACTTGAGGCAGGGATGAGACTTCTATGGTAGAGCCTGGCAGGCCGAAGAAAAAGACTACTACCAGGAAGAAGTTTTTTTACCTTCTTATGGCCATATTGCTTGTTGCTACACTGGTGACCACTTTTTTTGGCAAAAAAGGTTTTCTGGACATCCAAAAATCAAAAAGAAGATATCAAGAGCTTCAGAGTCAGATAGAGGAACTATCAAGGCAGAAAGAGAAACTGGCGGCAGAGATAAAAGAACTTGAGGAAAACCCGGCTGCGCTTGAGAAAGAGGCCAGAGAAAAGCTGTGGTTGATAAAACACGAAGAAAAAGTCATCGTTCGCAAGAAAAAATAACTCTGGTTGCTGAATGCTCAGTACAGCCAGGCGGGCATCAGAGACCAGATTCTTGGCTGACCATAAAATTCCATAAGCCTCATAAAGCCAGAGATTAGTCTGGCTTGCTTGGCGGCATAACTCAATTCAGTTTCCTTTCCCATCAACCAGTCGAGAAGGCTCCTTTTTTTTGGCCAGAGGACAAATCTTACTTCCTCTTCAGGAGATATTCCAGCTATCTTTTTGGCTGATTCTACGGCCTGGCTCAAGCCTCCAAGTTCATCGATCAGGTTGAGTTCTTTAGCCTGGTGCCCTGTCCAGACTCGACCGCGGCCTATTCTGTCCACCTCTTCTACAGGAATATTTCTTGATGAGGCCACTCTTTCCAAAAACTGTTCATATATAGCCTGAATCTGGTTTTTCAGGATTCTCCTTTCTTCTGGTGTGAAAGGCCGGTAGATAGAAAAAGCATCTGCTTCCTTGCCCAAGACGATTGTTTCCGTCTTGATCCCGAGCTTGCCCATGAGATCCTGAAAACTGAATTTTCCTCCAATAACGCCGATTGAGCCGGTCAGGGTCTGGGGCTGGGATATGATTTTGTGGCCGCCAAGAGAGATCCAGTACCCGCCTGAACCGGCCAGACCGGACATGGAAATAACCACCGGTTTTTCGCTTCTGGCTTTTACCAGTTCATGCCAGATTATATCAGAGCCGACAGCTGAACCCCCTGGACTGTCAACTCGAACGACAATAGCCGCAATGGATTTATCCCTGGCGGCTGACCTTAGCCATCTGGCAAAGGTCTCACTACCAAGAGCCATTATCTGCTCTTCGCCCGTCAGAATTGTTCCGGTGGCAAAGATCAGGGCGATTTTCTTGCCCCGGTTTAAGCCCAGGGAGGAGGGCTTTACGCTGGCATACTTTTCGTTAGAGACTCTATTGAGTTTCTGTACTCCTTTGAGTCCCATTGAGTCTATCAATTGGTCTTCATAAGCCAGCCCGTCCGCAAGTCCCCAGCTAATAGCCTCTTTGCCCTGGAAATAGCCGTGTGCGATTATCTTTTGCATTTCTCCAGGAGTTTTTTTCCGGGCCTCAGTTATGCGCTGAAAATAATAATCATAAATATCCCCATAAATTGATTCCATCATCTCCTTATGGGCTGGAGTGAAACCTTTCTCGGTGAACTGGTTGTAGGCAGTCTTATATTCTTCGATGTGTTCGAATTCGGCTTTGATTCCCAGTTTGTCCAGGGTTCCCTTGAAAAATGGAATATAGCTCGCCAGACCGTTAACCCCAAGCCAGCCCAGAGGATGCATTATGATTTTGTCACAGGCCGTGGCCAAATAATATTCCTTATCAGCATCTGGCGACTCCTCAAAATAAGCCAGAGCAGGTTTGCCGGACTTCCTGAAATCAAAAACAGCCTGCCTGAGCTCCTCTATTTTTGCCCAGTCGCTGCTGACCGAACCGAATTTTAAGACCGCGGCTTTTATTCTGGGATCAACCGCGGCTTTTCTCAGATTCATCCAGGTGTCATACACAGAGATCGTCTTCTCCTGAAAAAGCCCCATGAAGGAAATGAAGGGAGTGTAGTCTTCGAGGCGGCCTTCAAGTTTGATTTCCAGATAAGAATTGCCTTCCACCCGAGCTTCTCTGGGAGCTATTTCACTAACAAAGAAAAAATAAACAACCAGACTGATTAATATCAAGAAAAAGAAAATTATCAGTAACCAGATAAGCTTCTTATTCATTTTTCCTCCTGCCAACTTATTTTACTTTATGAAACGTTAAAAATAAACTGACGAGTTCTGCCCGGGCGACGGAAAAATCAGAGACTAATCATTGAAGGATTATTTATATTAAGAAGTCTTATCTTAAATCTGATTCGCAGGTTAAGGGCGGCCAGCTATTTTATTCAGGGCTCGGACGCAAGTTTGACAAACGGACCGTCTTAAATTAACAATTAATCATCATAATTTGTAAAGAGAAGAAGGAGTGAAAAACAGAGATATCCTTAGAAAAATGGCTATTATATTTTTATTAAACCTGACATGTCTGGTTCTTGACCCCACGCTGGCTTTGTCAGGCCAGAACGGATTGGCAGTCCTGGTTTCGCCCGCTGAGACATCTCCTGGAATGACTTTAAGAGTCGTTATATCTGGTGAAGTAGAAATTTCAGAAAAAAATGTAGAAGTCAGTCTTGAAGGACTTAACAGGAAGCAGGAAAACATGACCAGGATTAAGGAAGGAGGGGGGCCGCCTTTCTGGCAGTGGTGGCAGCAAAAACTGGAAAAAGCCGGCCGATACACTCTTGAAGTTAAAATTGATAGAAAAGTTGTTTATTCCAGACAAATAGAAGTTGGTTGGCCTATCAGGAAGAGTCCCGAACCCAGTTTTTTCTGGAAAACAGAGAAAAGCTGGACAAAGGCCGAAGAAGACCTTTATTCTGCCTGGATTGAGGCGCTTTTTCATGGAGCGGGTGAGAACGATTCCTGGCCAGCCCTTCATTTGCTTCTTTCGGATCCGCAGAGAAATTTCCTTCACAATCATTTAGGACTGGCCGAGGACGAAGGACAGCTAAGTCTCGAACCGGATTGCGCCGATAACCCCTTTTTCCTCAGAGCTTATTTTTCCTGGAAAAACAGACTTCCTTTTGGCTTTCATGAGTGTTCGAGAGGCTCCTTAGAGAAAGCACCAACCTGCGGAAAGTGGCTGAGCAATGACCTGCCAGGAGGTCAGGGGAATGAAATCAAAAAGTTTGGCAGATTGATTCGCCTGCTAATGGACACTGTTCATTCCGGCACAGCCAGGACCCACCTGGCTTCTGAAGATTCCGATTATTATCCCTTGCCTCTCAAGAGAAATTATCTTCGGCCTGGCGCGGTTTATGCTGATCCATACGGTCATACCTTGACCCTGGTTCGCTGGATATCCCAAACACATGACCGACCGGGCGAGCTCTTGGCAGTTGATGCGCAGCCCGATGGAACCGTGGGTTTAAAAAGGTTCTGGAAGGGGAATTTTTTATTCGTTACGGCTAACGTGGTCGGCCAACCAGGTTTTAAAGCCTTTAGACCAATCATCAGCCATCGGGGGAAACCCGAGTTGTTAACGAACAGGGAGATTCAAGAAAGCCCGGACTATGGCAATTTTTCTCTTGAACAGTTGAACCTTCAGCCTGACGTATTTTATGAAAGAATGGAAGTCTTGATAAATCCTGAACCCTTGGACCCTGAAAGTGCTTTAAGGGAACTTTATCGAGCCCTTCATGAGCAGCTGCTGGTCCGGGTGGAATCAGTGGCGGTCGGAGAAAGATTCATGCGGGAGCATCCCGGATACATCATTCCGATGGCTTCTGGCCAGGCAGTTTTCTTGACATCCGGACCATGGGAAGATTATTCCACGCCTAACCGTGACCTGAGACTTCTGATCGCCATGGATACGATTGAGGAATATCCTGAAAAAGTCTTAAGGCATCCTGAAAGGTATAAGATGAGAAAATCTGAATCACCGGAAAAAATAGAAGGAAGGCTCAGAAATCTTTCAGCAGAGCTGGCCAGGGAGCTTTCGATAAGCTACATCAGGAGTGATGGCCGTCCCTGGTCCCTGACTCTGGAAGAGATTTTCAGGAGAAAAGAAGCCCTGGAAATGGCATATAATCCTAATGATTGCGTGGAAACGCGCTGGGGAGCGCCCGAAGGTTCAGAAGAAATGTCCACCTGTGGCCGCCGTGCGCCTCAAGCTCAGAGAGATAAGATGAAGAAACTTCGCTCCTGGTTTAAGAAACGCTTACATCCGCCAACCTGAAAGGCTTAAATTTTTCTTGATTTTGCTTTTTTTATGTGTCATCATTGGTTTCGCCTTTTCAGTCGAGTCGATCCTGCCTGAGAAGGAGGAAAGCCGATTTGGAGAGGTCAAGGAGGTTTTTTGTATGTCTGCAAAACTTTATGTGGGTAACTTGAACTACAGGACCACAGAGGAAAAACTGAAGGATCTCTTTTCTCAGTTTGGAGAAGTTACATCAGTTAACATCCTGCAGGGTCGGGGCTTTGGTTTCGTGGAAATGTCCACAGAAGAGATGGCTCAGGAAGCCAAGACCAGACTCAACGGGACAGAGTTCGAAGGCCGTAAGATAATCGTCAACGACGCCAGACCAAAAGGCGAAAGAAGAAGCGGCGAGCGCCGTCCCGGAGCTGGCCCTCAACAGAGAAAAGATTTTCGTCGATATTGATAGATTCTGACTGAGCTGCCTTCTTCCCCAAAAATCCAATCACTTTCTCGAGTATCCGTCTGTCTGGATTGGGCCAGATTAATCATTCTTTGAGGTAAACCTTTTTCTCTTCTGTTCCGTAATCTCTTTCGGAGATTCAAAATGAGGAGAGAAAGGTGTCTAAGGGGCTAAAACTGGCGGCTGTTTTTTTCCTGATTTTGTTAGCTTTTACTTCTTGTCTTATAGTGGCTGTAGAAAAAGACTCTATGGAGGCAGAACTCAGTTTCAGGCAATCCAGGGAAAGAATTGCCGGGCTTTCCAGAAATTCTCCTGGCTGCTCCGTGCCAAACCATTTGAAGATGCTTGTTTATGACCCTGATGAAGGAAAGCTGGTCAAGATGTCTCTGCCATTCTGGCTGGTTAAAATGGGGCTGCGCGGGCCCCTTGAGGAACCCGACGAGCATCTGAAAGGGAAAAAGCTCGATTATGATTTTGACGTGAAAGCTTTATCAAAGGCCATCTCCAGAATGCCAAGAGGACTTCTGGTTGAAATCTGGGGCGAAGAAGAAAAATTACTCTTATGGCTGGAATGAATGTATACTAAGACCGAAAGATTAAGTCTGGAGACAGAGTTTCAGGATGGACCTGCGGAATGGCTATGCCGATAAAAACAGAGAGGAATTCCTGGTTGAAAAAATCAAACAGGGAGATAAGGAAGCTTTTATGAGAATTGTCAGCAGCTATCAGCAAAAAGTCTTCATCCTGGCTTATTCTATGGTCAGGGAAAGAGAAGATGCGCTGGACCTGGTTCAGGAAACTTTTATGAGAATCTATGAAAAAATAAATACTTATCGGCCTGGAGCAAATTTCAGCGCCTGGTTGATGCAGATTGCCAGGAACATAAGCATTGATTTTTTAAGAAGACAGAAGTCACGGAAAAAAGACAGCCTTGATTCTATAGATACTGAGCGTATCGATTTACAATCAAAGGAGAATGACCCGTCCCGGTTCAATCCCGGGGACATGATCCAGAAGGCGGTGGCCAGGTTGCCCGAAAAGCAGAAGCTGGTCTTTATTCTTCATCACTATGAGGAGCTGAAGTATGAGGAAATAGCAAAGAGGCTCAGCATTTCACTTGGAACAGTCAAATCACTTCATTTTAAAGCTATCCAAAAATTGAGGAAGGCTCTGGCTCCTCAGCTCGGAGGTAGCCGGTGAAAAGCTGCCAGAAATATAAAAAAGATTGGGTGGCTTATCTCAGCCGTCAGCTCGAGCCGGCAAAATCTCAGCAAATGGAAGAACATCTGAAACATTGCTCTATCTGCCAGCAAGAACTTGAACAAATAAAAGAGCTTTTTTCCCTGTCCGGTGATTTCAAGACCGAGCTCCAGAAAGAGATGGAAGCCATTGACTGGGAAAAGCTATCAGTGGTTATTACCGATACAGTCTGGAAGAGACAAGAAGACAGAAAGAAAAGCTGGCCTGCCTGGTCTTACCGCTGGAAATGGCAACCTGTGGCAGCCGGACTCATTCTGGGTTTGTTGCTCGGGGCATTTTTTACGTATCGGGTTGTTAAGCCGCAGAAGTCGAGTTTCTTTGTCATCCGTTCAGAGTCAAAGCTGAGTGTGCCGCCAGATTTTGTGGAAAAAGTAGACCTGGCACTGGCCAGAAGAGAAACCATAGATTATCTTGACCGCAGCCAGTATCTCCTTCTTGAAATACTGCAGACTAGGAAGCCGGATGAGGCGTCAGCATTTCTGACAAAGGATAAAATTCAGAAATTACTGAATGAGAAAAAATATCTGAATGATCAACTGGATCAGGTCAGATTGCTAAAAGCCAAGGCTATATGCGACCAGATTGAACTTCTTTTTCTGGAATTGACCCAGCTAAGTCCGGAGCTTTCAGAAGCAGAACTTCAAAAGATCAGGGAATTGATTGAAGAACGTCAGCTTCTGCTGAAAATCAATCTGGTCAAGAAAGAACTGCAGCAAAGTGAGGTCTAAGGTGAGAAATAAAGTTACAGTCTTCATGCTTTTAATAAGTATATTTCTGCCGATAGCCCAGGTGCTTGTTGCCCAGCCCGCCGCCAGAGAGGATGAGAAGATTCTTCAGGAAGCCAAGGTTCTGATTTTCGATAAAAAGTGGGCAGAAGCAGAGAAGAAGCTGGAGGAATTACTCAGCCAGGGTACCAGAAACAGCCTTTATTCTCAGGCATTATTCTATAAAGGCAAGTGTTTGGCCGAGCAGAAAGGTAGAGAAAGAGAAGCCTGGAAAGTGTTTGAAGAATTTCTCCAGAGACCCGATCACCCGGCGACCCTGGTAGAAGAAGCGGAAATCGCCAGCATTGATTTGGCTTTCATTCTTCTTAACAACGGAGAGAAAAGTTACGGCCAGATACTTGAAGACAGGCTTTCCCACCCCTCTAAGGTGATTCGATATTATGCTGCTTTTAAGATGAGTTATCTCCAGGATAAAAAGCTGGCCCTTAAATCAGTTCCAGTTCTAAAAGGGCTTATGGAGACAGAAAGGGATTCGGAACTGGTTGACAGGGCGAAAATAGCTCTTTTGAGGATTTCTCCCTCTGCTCTCAAAGATTTTCAAGAAAAAGCAGAAAGCGGATCTTTCCGTCTGGTCAAAATCAGGATGTATGAAAAAGGCAAAAAAACTCCCACTCTTTCCATAAATCTTCCGTTGGCCTTAGCTGATTTGGCCATTCAGGCTATACCGGAGGAAAAGAAAGCAGGTCTCAAGCAGAAAGGATATGACCTTAATCGGATTCTGAATGACCTGGTGAAGTCAAAAGAAAAGCTGGTAAGAATCGAAGAAGATGGCAATGTTATAGAGATATGGATTGAATGATCAGATAAAAATAAAGGAGGAATATTATGAAGAAAGTTATCTGGACAATAGTTCTGGTGCTGGCGGCTCTCTTTCTGATGGCTGAGTTTTCCTATCCTGTTGACCGCGATGATTATCAGGTGATCAAAAAAGCAGTGCAGGAAAATCCGAAGGCTGAGCAGGTCAAGGAAGTAAAGTGGTTCAAGGTTCTTGTGGTTGACAACAAAACCGGAAAAGAAAAAGTCAAAATCACTATGCCCATTGCCCTGGTTGAGATTTTTGCCCGCTGTGCAGATAACAAGGACGTTCAGATGAAGAACATGGGCTGCAGCCTGAATATTGAAGAGTTGCTGGCAGAACTTAAGAAAGTTGGCCCTCTGGCCATTGTGGAGATTAACAAGGAAGACGAAACAGTAAAAGTCTGGCTGGAATAAAGGTTTAAGAATTCGGCCGTCGCATTGAAGAAAAAAGGGTCCCGGTTTTTCGGGTCCCT
>Ga0172363_10002968_pt1 | contig 13727 bp, 10 predicted proteins | sample LakKivs2_kivu2a2_FD_114541 | JGI IMG/M metagenome (GOLD analysis project Ga0172363, IMG submission 114541) | Sediment microbial communities from Lake Kivu, Rwanda - Sediment s2_kivu2a2 | ecosystem: Environmental > Aquatic > Freshwater > Lake > Sediment | place: Rwanda: Western Province, Lake... | reverse complement strand
CCTGGTCACACCTGAAGATTTTCATTACCGGAATATTATTGACAGTACAAAAATAAGCTCTTCAGCCATTAATAAAAAAAGATTAATATATTTGTTTCAGATGAGTAAAGAAATACCTGATTAATTCATGATTTTCAAGACAAAAGACAAAAATTAAAAGACAAAAGAATATTGACAGAAGGCTTTTAAGACCTCATGGTAAACTATGCACTTTTGTCTTTTTACTTTTATCTTTTATCTTGCTGATTGATAAAGCAGAGACTTTGCTTAATATTTATAAATTGAACTATTTCTAACCTAACAAAAGGACAAATATGTTAAAGAATCATCCCAAAGGCCTTTTAGTGGCCTTTTTCTCAAACATGGGAGAAAGGTTCGGCTTTTACACCATGATGGCTATCCTTGTACTCTTCCTTCAGGCGAAATTCGGACTCCCTGCTGAAAAGGCAGGCGGCATATACAGCTGGTTCTATTTCAGCATCTATGCCCTTGCTCTGGTTGGCGGCATTCTTGCCGATTCAACAAAAAAATACAAGCTGGTCATTCTAACAGGCATAATCATAATGTTCGCGGGATATATTATTATGGCAATTCCCGGAATGACTCTGACTATCACAGTGACAGGATTAATGACAATTGCCCTCGGCAATGGTCTATTCAAGGGAAATCTTCAGGCGGTAGTGGGACAAATGTATGACGATCCGAAGTATTCAAAATTAAGGGACACTGCCTTCATGATATTCTATATGGGTATAAATGTGGGAGCATTCTTTGCTCCTTTTGCAGCCAACGGAATGAGAAACTGGTGGCTCAGGACCAATGGTTTCCTGCACGACGGAAGCCTTCCATCGCTGTGTCATCAGTTCAATAATGGTACACTATCCGATGTGACTGTTTTCCAGCAGCTTGCCGACAAAGTTAATATCAGCGGGCCGGTCACTGACCTGTCAGCATTTGCCAATCAATATCTTGAAGTTTTCTCAAGAGGCTATAACTATGCTTTTGGAATTGCGGCCGGTGCAATGATCATTTCGCTGCTGGTTTATATAATATTCAATAAGTTACTGCCTAACAAGGAGGTAAAAGCGTCTGCAGTTTCTTCAGAGAAAATAGATTTCAAACCTTTACCGCTGATTGCTGCCATTTTAGCAATAGGAGCTACCGCATTCGGACTCCATTTCATTAGACAGGTAGGCTGGACAAGAGGCTTTGCATTCGGACTTTTTGCAGGATTCGTTACCTGGATAATCCTGACATCAAGAAAGGATGAGCGGGCAAGAATAACATCACTTGTCCTCGTGTTTATTGTGGTTGTCTTTTTCTGGATGTCGTTCCACCAGAACGGGCTTACTCTCACTCTTTTTGCCAGGGATTACACTGTGAAGCAGGTACCTCCTTTCACAAACCTGTTTTTCACTTTACCTTCGATCCTTGCAGTCATAGGAGCAATAGCAGGTATAGTGATGTTGTTGTATAAAAACCTTAATGTCAGGTATAAGCTTATCGGAGGTGCCCTGTTTATTGCAGCCCTGGTACTTGCATATTTCAGATATTCCGGCGCAGAAAGTATGAATTCAATTGAACCCGAGGTATTCCAGTCATTCAACCCGCTGTTCATTGTTGCTCTTACATTCCCGGTCATGGCTGCATTTGCATGGATGAATAAAAAGGGAATTGAACCATCGACTCCCAAAAAGATCGGTATCGGGATGATAATTGCTGCACTGGGTTTCATAGTGGTGCTGGCTGCCTCAATAGGAGCCCCGTCTCCTGAATCACTTAATGGCTTGCCTGCAGCAGACAGCGACAGGGTTTCGCCTTACTGGCTTATGAGCAGCTATCTTATCCTTACTATCGCAGAACTGTTTCTGAGCCCGATGGGATTATCATTTGTTTCCAAAGTGGCGCCTTCAAGGTTCCAGGGGCTGATGCAGGGCGGCTGGCTGCTGGCAACAGCTGTGGGAAACAACCTGCTTTTTGTGGGAACATTATTATGGGATAAAGTACAACTAAGTACTCTGTGGCTTGTATTTATTGTTTGTTGCCTGTTATCTGCAACATTTATATTTTCTATACTTAAAAGGCTTGAGAAGGCAACTTCAGGTTGAGGGAAATTTTTACACGCACTCTTTATTTTATTAAGGCAAATACCCTAATATAAATATTATTTAAAGTCAATTAAGTTTTCTGATTGATTTTATACTGATTTTTCTTTGCGGAATTGAAGTTTTTAATTATCTTTATCCTTTTAGGGGCCGTCTCAAAAGTTTTGACATACCCCCCATCCCACCAAGGGGGGCTTGGTAAGGTGCATAAATAAGTCCCCCTTGGGGGATTTAGGGGTATTCGATAAAAAGGGGGCTTTTGAGACAGTCCCTTCTTAGTATACTCACAAATGAAAGTCCTGAAATTCGGAGGTACATCTCTAGGCACACCAGAGAACATCAGGAAGGTTAAAAAGATAATCCTGCAGCAATCCCTGCCATGTATAGTGGTTGTTTCAGCTTTCCAGGGCGTGACAGACGACCTCCTCAGATGCGCAGCGCTGGCTGCAGAAAAAAATAATGAATACAGGGATATTGCCCGGAAGATCATTCTGAGACATTCAGAATATTCTGAAGATCTGATAGATGATCCGGTAAGACTTAAACAAACTGCCGGCTCAATAAATGCGATTAGCAGCGAACTCAGCAAAGTCCTCGATTCAATCCATAATTACAGTGAATTCAATAAAGAACAACGCGATGAGGTTCTCTCATTCGGAGAGAGACTGTCCTCGCTGATAATCAGCTGCTTTATAACCGGCTCTGTTCTTTATGATTCAAGGGAATTTATAATAACGACTAATAATTCGCGGAGCGCTGATGTTGATTCTGCCCTGACAAATTCACTGATCTGCAGCAAATTCCGTGACTGCAAAGAGCTGATAATCATCCCTGGTTTCATTGCGGCAACCACTGATGGAAAGGCAGCAACACTGGGAAGAGGCGGGTCCGATTATACAGCATCAATAGTTGCCGCAGCCCTTAAAGCAGACAGCCTGGAAATATGGACAGATGTAGACGGTTTCATGACTGCTGATCCGAAGAAGGTGGAGAAAGCCTATACAATTGATAATCTGACGTATGCCGAGGCAATGGAGCTTTCTCATTTCGGCGCTAAAGTGATCTACACCCCTACCCTCCGACCGGTCTATAAGGAAAAAATCCCGGTCATTGTGCGTAATACCTTTAACCCGGGATCCGGCGGAACTGTCATCAGCGATGCGAAATATGGAAATGGAAGTCCCAGCCCGATAAAAGGCATATCTTCAATAGATCATATTGATCTTATCACTCTGCAGGGGCCTTATATGGTAGGCGTTACAGGCACATCGGCAAGACTTTTCGGCGCGCTGGCAAAAGAAAATATTAACATAATACTCATTACCCAGGCTTCATCAGAGTTCTCCATATCCTTTGCGGTGAAACCATCCGATTCAGCAGCTGCAATTACAGCAATATCGGGGGAATTTGAAAAAGAAATAATCCGCAATAAGGAACTGAAGGCTGATGTTGAAAAGAACCTGTCCATCATTGCCATAGTGGGCGAGAAAATGAAAAACACTCCGGGTATCTCAGCCACATTATTTCGCTCTCTCGGCAGGAACGGGATAAATGTTATAGCCACAACCCAAGGTTCTTCAGAGCTTAACATATCAGTGGTTATAAAGAATGAAAGCCTCAGGAAAGCGCTTAATGTCATCCACGACGGATTCTTCCTTTCGATCTATAAAGAGATCAACCTTTTTATTGCAGGAACAGGACTTGTAGGATCCAGCCTTATCAAACAGCTGAATTCACAGGCAAAAATGCTGTTTGATGATCACAGGCTGAAAATAAACCTGATAGGCATCACCAATTCGAGAAAGATGCTGATCGATAAGAAAGGAATACCCCTGGGATCCTGTAAAGAGATCCTTAAAAACGATGGAGAAAGAGCAAACTTTACAGAGTTTGTCCGGACAATAAAAAAACTTAATCTCAGGAGCTCCGCGTTCATCGATTGCACTGCAGATGCCAGGATCGCATCTGAATATGGAGACATTCTTTCAGCCTATATTTCCGTAGTCACGGCGAATAAGATTGCCTGCTCGTCAGATTCTGACTATTACAGGAAGCTTAAAAGCATAGCAGGCCAGCGCGGTGTTCGTTTCATGTATGAAACAACAGTGGGCGCAGGACTTCCGATAATCAGAACAATAAGCGACCTGGTCCTGAGCGGCGACAGGATCCTGAAAATTGAAGCTGTACTTTCCGGCACCCTGAATTTTATCGTCAATGAGGTGAGCCCGGAAATGCCGCTGAGCACGGCTATCCGCAAAGCAAGGGAAATAGGCTATTCAGAACCTGATCCCAGGGTTGATGTCAGCGGCATGGACGTGGTAAGGAAGATCATGATCCTTGCCCGGGAAGCAGGATATTTCATAGAAAAAACAGATGTTGAAGTTACAGGATTCATTCCTCGGGAATGTTTCACAGGCGACCTGAATAATTTCTACAGGTGTGTTGAAAAATACGATCAGCAGTTTGAAAACAAACGAATTGAAGTGCTGAAGAATAATAAAAAATGGAGGTACATTGCCACATTCGAAAACGGGAAAGCAAAAGTTGAGCTTAAAACAGTCGACGCAGAGCACCCGTCATGGCACCTTGCCGGGAGCAATAATATAGTCCTGCTAACAACTGAAAGGTATCGCGAGCTGCCTATGGTTATAAAAGGCTATGGTGCCGGAGCAGACGTGACTGCTGCTGGTGTTTTTGCTGACATAATGAGAGTTGTAAATGTATGAAGAAGGCACAGGGCTCAGGGCTCAGGGCATGGAGCAAAGAGGGTATTAGAAAAAGTTCCCCTCCTGGGAGGGGTGGGGGTGGATTCTTAAGCAAACACCCATCACCAAATCTAAGAAGCTAAGAAAACATTTCCTTTGGGTGAACAAGAACCAGATTAAATATTATTCTACAAATCTTAAAGCTCCCGAGGTAACTTTCAGGGAAGCTCTGCTTAAAGGTCTGGCGCCGGACGGCGGACTCTACATGCCGACTCATATCCCTGCTATCGGAGTAAAAGATATCGAGGGCTTTTCTTCAAAAGAATACTATGAGATCGCTCACCATATACTTTACAGTTTCCTGAAAAACGAAATTGATCCCGGCAGGTTGATGGAACTGTGCCGTGACTCATATAATTTCGTAATACCGCTTGAAAGAGTATTTGATGATGTTCATGTTCTAAGACTGGACCAGGGACCAACAGCTTCCTTCAAGGACTTTGCATCGAGAATGATGGCCCGGCTGATGAACCATTTTGTTTCATCAGATAGAAAGCATTACACGATAATCACGGCAACTTCTGGCGATACAGGCAGCGCTGTTGCCAGTGCATTTCACGGGCTTGAGAATATCGATGTGATAATACTCTTCCCTCATAAGGAAGTAACTGACATACAGCGTAAACAGATGACCACCCTGGGCGTGAACATCCATGTGATAGCGGTCGACGGGAAATTTGACGATTGTCAGCAGTTCGCTAAAAGGGCTTTTACGGATCCACAAATCTCAGGATTCCATCTTTCATCAGCCAACTCAATAAATATCGGAAGGTTATTGCCCCAGTCGGTCTACTATTTTTATGCATGGTCAAGAACTGCAAGGAGTATCGGCAGTCCTGCAGTATTCAGCGTTCCTTCAGGAAATTTCGGGAATCTCATGGGTGGAATAATTGCCCGCGAAATGGGTTTGCCTGTCAGCAGACTCGTAATATCAACGAACTGTAATAATGAAGTACCAAAATATTTAAAGGAAGGCTTCTACAGTATAATCAGTCCGTCAATAAACTGCATCTCAAGTGCCATGAACGTTGGTCATCCCGGTAATTTTGCCAGGATCATTGACCTGTATGGAGGCATGATGGACCAAAACGGCAGGATAATTAAAAAACCCGACACCGGTAAAATGAATTATGATTTTTACGGGACATTCGTTACTGACGAGGCTACGAGGAAAACAATAGCTGACTGCTACAGAAAATACAATCTGTTACTGGAACCTCACGGGGCTGTAGCCTGGAAAGGTCTTGAATCATACCTGGAAAACAGATCTTTCCCGGAATCTGCCGGTCAGAAATACATCGCCCTGGAAACAGCCCATCCCGGGAAATTTGCAGAAATAATAGATCAGGAACTCGGTTTTATCCCTCCTCTGCCGCCGCGGCTTTCCGGTATCGGGAATAAGGAGGAGAATTATATTGTCATTGATAATAATTATGAAGCGTTCAGGGAGAACATCCTGAAGCTTGTCAAATAAGAATAAAATGAATATAGTTTGCGCTGACCTTGAAGGTGTTTTCATACCTGAAATCTGGATAAATGTTTCAAAGCATACAGGCATTGATGAGCTGAAGCTTACCACACGCGATATAAACGACTACAATACCCTTATGCACCACAGGCTGGAAATCCTGAGGAAATATAACATCACGATCGACGATATCAGGAATGTCATCGGATTTATAAAGCCGCTGCCCGGAGCCCTGGAATTCATATTCTGGCTGAAAAGACATACACGGCTCATAATTGTATCCGACACTTTTACGGAATTTGCAGATCCGATCCTTGAAAAACTCGGAAGACCCACACTGTTCTGCAATTATCTCACTCTCGACCACCTCGGAAGAATAACCGATTACCACCTGAGGCAGGAAGACGGCAAAAAAAAGGTTGTTGAATCAATGCAAAACCTTAATTTCAGGGTTATTGCAATCGGCGACTCATATAATGACATCAATATGCTGAGGAAAGCTGATTACGGGATACTTTTCAAGCCTCCCCCAAATGTTGTCAGTGACAATGCTGATATCCCCGTTGTTAACTCTTTTGAAGAACTTAAAAATCTCGTGTCGGTTCAGATTGGTCAGGAAGACGTGAAGTTGGTGTGAATTATTATCTTTACTTCAATATGAAGAAGCTGCTTATTTCAATTCTGATTCTAATTTCAGTTGCATCTGCTGAGAGTCAGAATGCCACTGAACAACCTCTTCTGGATGTAATGCATTCCATAACCAGTGATGAACTTTTTGATTATGTCAGGATCCAGTGTGATGATAAATACCAGGGAAGGCTCACGGGTACTCCTGAATACCAGGCCTGTGCAGAATGGCTGGCAGGTGAATTCAGGGACTGGGGGCTTACTCCCGCCGGTGACAACGGAACCTGGTTTCAATGGTACAATATCCCCTATACTCTCGTGCTTCCGGACTGCGGTCTTTCAATGCAAATCCCTCTGAAAAACGGGGCATCAATCATCAAAAACTACAAATATGTAACTGAATATATGCCCGGCTCAACATCGGGGAACGGTGAAGTGACCGGTGAGGTTGTCTATGCAGGATTCGGAGTTACTGCACCTGAGCTTGGATATGATGACTATTCGGGTATTGATGTCAAAGGAAAGATTATACTCATAGAGCGGGAGGCACCTGTCGACCCGTCTGCAGGCGCTGAAAAGTTTAATCCCTGGTACGAATACTCCTTCCATCAGTACAAGATGGCAAATGCAATAAAGCACGGAGCAGCCGGCATGATCTATAATTACGGCCCGATAGGCAATCCGAACAACGATTATTCCGATAAGTTCATTTACGTGCATATCGGCGATTCCGTCGTAAAGGACATCTTCGCGGGAACCGGCTTAAAGAATAGTGAGGTTGTTGGGAAAATAAGATCTGAGCTTAAGCCCCGCTCATTCAATACAAAAAAAACAGTTACCATCAGGATGTCAACAAAACATGTTCCTGACGGCAGGGGAAGCAACGTCATAGGATTGCTGAAAGGTTCTGATCCGGAATTAAGTCGCGAGACAATAATAATAGGCGCTCATCTCGACCATCTTGGAAAGTGCTATGAGATCATCCAGGGAGCCAATGACAATGCTTCCGCCGTTGCAGTAATGATGGGTGTGGCAAAAGCCCTGACTCAAAACAGGATAGAATTAAAGAGGTCTGTGCTGTTCATAGCATTCGGATCTGAAGAACAGGCAATAATGGGTTCGAAGGCTTACCTCGACAATCCTGTTATGCCGCTGGAAAAGAGTGTTCTGATCAACTTGGACGGCGTGGGAATAGGAAATGCCATAGGCGCCAATGCGGGCAGGGACTTTCCAGTATTGTGGTCTTTCATTGAGGAATCAAACAATAAATACATTCACCGGAGGCTGATCACCAATTCATTTCCAAACCTTGGCCGGCCTCGCCTTGATGCCGCTCGCTTCCTGAAGGCTGGTGTGCCGTCACTGAGCTTTTATACTTTCGGATCAGTTAATTATTATCACATACCGCCGGATAACCTTGAAATAATAAAACCGGAGATCATGGAAGATCTTGCGCAGTTGCTGTTCATGGCTGTAGTTAAAATGGCAAACAACCCGTCTCCTCTCAGATAATTTCAAAACCAGAAAACGAGTTCACCATGAAGAAGAAAACTAATGAACCTGTTACAACGGAAAGTTCAGAATCTTCCCTTTTAAAAGGGAGAAGAAGGATTCTGAAAGCTCTTGCAGGATTGCCGCTGCTGGCAATTGTGAAAAAAATAACAGTAAATGTCAGTGATGCATATCCGGACACTGCCATCCCGGAAGAACGTCTCAGTGAACAGGCCGGTCAGAAATTCGAGATCCCGAAAGGCAGAATCGGGAACCTGGAGATAACCCGTCTGATAATGGGTTGTAACCTTATAAGCGGGTATGCTCACGCGAGGGATCTTGTCTATGCAAATGACCTGTTCAAGGCATATCACACCGAAGAGAAAGTGCTTGAGACTTTCCGGCTGGCGGAAATGTCGGGAATAAATACAACATTCACCACTAACCCGAATTTTCATTTCTTCATTAAATATCTGAAAGAATACGGCGGAAAGATGCAATCGATCAATCAGACATATATCAGGAGTGAAGATATCTACGAGGACATAAACCTTGCCATTGATAACGGAGCAAGGGCTCTGTACATACAGGGTGGCGACGCTGACCGGCATGTAAAGGAAGGTAAAATAAGTACCCTTGCTTCTGCCATTGAGTATATAAAGAAAAAGGGATATCCCGCAGGAATAGGAGCTCACTCACTGGAAGTGATCAAGGCTGCCGAAAAAGAATCAATACCGGTGGATTTTTATGTTAAGACCTTTCATCATGACAAATACTGGTCAGCACACCCGGTCTCGGAAAGAGAAGAATTCAGCGTTGACTCCAGGAGGTCGCTCGACCATAACAAGATCAACGACAACATGTTTGACCTTTTCGCGGAAAAAACCATGGAATATATGAAAGGGATAAAAAAGCCATGGATTGCCTTCAAGGTGCTGGCAGGAGGAGCCATACGTCCGGCTGATGGTTTCCGTTTTGCCTTTGAGAACGGGGCTGATTTTATCTGTGCCGGAATGTTCGATTTTCAGCTTACCAGCGATATAAAAACAGCATGTGAGGTATTATCCGGCCTTAAAAACAGGCAGAGAGGCTGGTATTCCTGACACTCATTCCAGTATCGCCGATGTGTATTTGTCGGCAATATCTGCCTGATCTTTTGCAAGCCCGGTGATCACAACCATTTTTTTATCTTTCCAGGAAAGAAAGATCGTTCCGTTATAACCGTCAGTAAAGATATATTTCCCGGCATCTGACTGGTTTGCTTCTATTTTTGCAGATGCAAGATATTCCTCAGCCGACCTGAAAGCTTCCTGCGGTGTTTTGTAATCAAACAGATATATGCTGAAATTATCGCTTCCAGTCACAAACGACGCTTTAAATGCTTTATTCAGGAACTGATGACCCAGAACACTTTCATTAATAAATGTCTCCTCGTTCACCTTCCTGCCTTCAGCGGGAAATTCGGACAAGACCGGCGGCATTACTTCCTCCCCGGTAAGCATAGAAGTTATCATTCTCGCCAGGGATTCCTCAGACTGGAGGATTTTAGGTTTCTCAGAATATGTCCGGATCTTGACATAATAAGGTCCCTTGAAAAAGTTTATGACTCCTCCGGTAACATATCCCTGTGCACCGAGGTTCACAAAGCGGTAAGAAGGAGAACGTTCAGCAGCATAAATGCCAAATGCCATTGTATGACTGCTGTGGTGATATATTTCTGCTTTTATTACAGCCTTGCCTTTCTTGTATTCAGCCACATGAAGATCCATAAAGCCAAGAGCCAGATATCCGTCTGCAGCACCATTTATGAAATCCCACAGATTCTCCGGCGAATACACAGGATATTTATCGGTATTCTTTTTAAATCCGTCCAGTTCAGGAAAGACGATTTCCTGGGCAACGGAAAATATAGAAATGAAGCACAGGAGTGTGCCTGTCAGCATCTTTTTTCTCATAATCGGAAATACTTCTTAACTCAGGCCAGAAAATCATCCGGTATATTAACCAGCCTTGAAATATCAGTTATCTTCTCTTTCAGATCAAAATTCCTCGAGCATCTGACCTTGCATGTCTCACACTGTGAACAAGGATTTTCTTTAATTCCAAGTTCTCCCAGCAGGTCCTGAGCCATAGAAGGCATTGAATAACCATAAGCGTACATGTACGCCCGCATAAAGTCAGGGACAGGAAGGTTAAAGGGGCATTCAGCGAGGCATTGCTGGCAGCCTGAACATAAAAGTCCGGGTTCTGAGCTTGCAGCAATAAGGTCCTGTTTTTCCTTATCCGTCAGGCTTATATCTGTGAGTATCTTTGCATTCAGATCGAGCTGATCGAAGCTTGTCATGCCAGGTATGACCGTACTGACATCAGGATTGGAAAGCACCCACTTTATCGCGGCTGTCGTGTTCATTGGTTTTGTACGTTCCCTGTCCAGGAATCCTCCGCCGGCCAGCGTTTTCATCGCAACTATGCCGATACCGGCTGCTCCTGCCTTTTTAATTGCAGTGTTCATTTCAGCAACATAGGCCTGCCTGTAATTGTACTGGGTAAGGATAACGTCCCAGATATCGGAGTCTGCTGCTGCATTGATCATCGCGGGTTCATTCTTGTGTGTGGAAAAACCTATGAATTTTGCTTTTCCTTCCTTTTTAATGTTCAACACGGCATTGATAAGCGGCTTATAAGTAATTAGTTCCGGATTACTTACATCATGAACATACAGGATATCAACATAATCCATCTGAAGCCTCGACAGGCTTGTGTTGAACATTTCAAGGAATTTCTGTGCTGAAGTCTGATCATTCGGACTGCCGTCTGAAGCCCTTTCAGGTTTTACCTTGGTAGCCAGGAAAAATGAATCCCGCTTTATTCCCCTGAACAGGTTACCGAGCATTAACTCATTGTTGCCGTTCATGTATCCGTTTGCAGTGTCAAAGAGCTTTATGCCTTTCTCGTGAGCTGCCTTGCATAAACCCGGGTTATCGGATCTCATCACTCCGAAACTTATTACCGGAACTTTTATCCCGGTTTTTCCGAGAGTACGGTAAACAACGTTCTGTTCCTGAACTGATAATGCAACCGATGCCATTGCCGGAGGGATTGCCATCATCCCTGCGCCTGCGATCCCTGTTTTAAGGAATCCTCTTCTTGTGATTCTTTTCATGTATGGTTTATTTTAGATTTCTGATTCGTACTTCAATTCCGGAGTCTTTCAAAAGGTTTACAATTTCCCCTGTATCTGTATCACCGTAATGGTAAGGGTACAATATTCCTGGTTTGAATGCTTTTACCGCATCTCCAACCATAGCAGGTGTCATGGTGTAAGGAAGGTTCATCGGAAGGAATGCGACATCTATGTTTTGCAGTGCTTTCATTTCGGGTGTATTTTCGGTATCGCCTGCAACATAGATTTTTTTATCGCCGAAAGTGATTATGTACCCTATGCCGGCTCCCTTTGGATGGAACGGCTGTCCTGGAGATCTCATATTCACGATATTATAAGCAGGAACAGCTTCGAGAGCGATGTTGTTGTTCACCACATTCTTATCTCCCGCTTTCATTGCTTTTGCCCATGGAACCTGCGATGCAGATGCAGCATTGCAGAACATTACAGTTTCCTGTTTCCTAAGATCACCGATCAGTTTTGTATCCAGATGATCATAATGTTCATGAGTAACAAGAATGATATCTGCTTTGGGAAGTTTATCATAGCTTCCCGAGGAACGCACCGGGTCGATATGAATCACAAAATCGTTCAGTCTGAACATCAGGGATCCGTGACCTACAAAATGCATTTCAACGACCCCTGCAGACGTGCTGAGCCTGTCTGAGACAGGGCTGTTCTGAGAAAATACCGGGGTAGCCATAATTATAAGAATTAAGATTGAAAATTTCTTCAAAGTCATGATTCTATTTATATATAATTAAGGGGTACAGGTAAATCAGTCAATCCGTATTCCCATCACAAGGATATCATCAATCTGCGGTGCCGATCCCCTCCAATCAGTGAGGTTTTTGTCAAACCGTTCCCTCTGTTCTGTCATAGGCAGATCCTGCAGATCAAGGATCAGCCGTTTGAAGTTCTTTTTCATGAATTTCCGCCCGTGTTCGCCTCCAAACTGGTCGATATATCCGTCTGAGAAAAGGTAATATGAAACACCTTTCTCCATCGGCCATTCGTTAAGTTTAAACTCCTCATTCATTCTCGAAGATATCCCTATAGGCATTTTGTTTGCATAAATCGTTTCCAGGAGATACTTGCCGTTTGACATTGAGCCATCCGGCATTTCCTCTGAATCGTACCCGCCACTGCCGGCTTTATCCGCGGAGAGTTTGCGTACCCTGAAGCAGGGATTATATGCTCCCGAGAACTCGATCATCTTTGTTTTGTAATCTATTACCAGCATGCCCATATCCATTCCGTCTTTTGCTTCGTCCTCACCGCCCGACTGTTTAAGTGATTCTGTGACATGCAGGCGGAGTTGGTTCAGCACAGTATTAGATCGTGCAGCAGAATCATGGTCGAGTATCTCGTCGAGGAATGACATGCCGAGGAGGCTCATGAATGCCCCCGGTACACCATGTCCCGTGCAGTCTGCAGCTACAATATAAAGCCTGTCGTCTTTCTTTGTCATCCAGTAAAAATCACCGCTCACGATATCCCTGGGTTTGAACAGGATAAAATAATTCCTGATATTATCCTGAAGTATTGACTCTGATGGCAGGAGCGCCATCTGTATCCTTCGTGCATAGTAAATACTGGATTCCAGCTCCTCCTTCTGCTTGACAACCGTAGCAGTCCTTTCCCTCACAATTCCTTCAAGACGTATATTTTCATTTTTCAGACGCCTGGTGTAAGCTGCAATAATTCCCCAGATCATGAGCATAGCAGCAATTATATATGCGAATATCATATATATCCTGAGGTACCATGGTTTCAGGATGATAAAACCGTATACGGCTTCGTCCATCTCGGTTTCAAGGGCAGTTCTGGCTTTAACACGGAAAGTATAATGTCCGAAAGAAAGGTTCGTATATTCCTTATATGACATCCTTTCCCAGTCTGACCAGTCCTTGTCGAATCCTTCAAGTTTGTAACTGTAGGTGGTCTGTTGTTCATCAATATAATAAGGTGTTGTCCAATCAAATGTTATGTCGTTGAGATCAAAGCGGTATTCCGGGACAGAAGCTGAAGGATAACCTGATTCAGGGATACTTCTCTTTTCATCAATATGAGAATGGAATGTTCCTGTCATCACCACAGAATCCTTG
>Ga0172363_10002967_pt1 | contig 13730 bp, 9 predicted proteins | sample LakKivs2_kivu2a2_FD_114541 | JGI IMG/M metagenome (GOLD analysis project Ga0172363, IMG submission 114541) | Sediment microbial communities from Lake Kivu, Rwanda - Sediment s2_kivu2a2 | ecosystem: Environmental > Aquatic > Freshwater > Lake > Sediment | place: Rwanda: Western Province, Lake... | reverse complement strand
CAAGAACATACCCAAAATTGCTTTCCTGGAGTGTGGTAACCAGCTTCTTCCTCCTTGTGGGATTAATGCTTTCTCCTATAATTACAACCGGACCGGCTGTGTCTATGAACACTTCCTTTGTCCGGCCTTTAAGAATGGTTTTCATTATAAACTGCCGTTAAATAACAAGTGTATTCAGATATTTTACTGCTCCCTGGGGATCGGGTGAATAGAAATCAGCTCCTATTTTTTCACAATATTCCATTGTTACCGGCGCTCCTCCCACTAAAATCTTCGAACCCGGGTGTTTTTCCCTGACTGCGGCAACAGTTTTTTTCATGTTTTCCATTGTTGTTGTGAGAAGCGCTGAAAGTCCGATCACGATACCCGGATTTTCATCAATTGCTTTCATGAATTTATCTGTACTGACATCTACTCCAAGATCAATTACTTCCCATCCTCCGCCCTCGATCATCATGGCAACCAGGTTTTTACCTATATCATGTAGATCGCCCGACACTGTACCGATAACAAATTTACCCTTGAGTTTTGTTTCTCCTGACTTGAAATAGGGCTTTAGATGTTTCATCGCGCTGCTCATCGATTTGGCGGCCATTAGCATCTGGGGAACATAAATTTCTTTTTTGCTGAATTTTTCGCCCACGACAGCCATTGCAGGGATCAGAGCCAGGTCCAGGATATCTCCGGGTTTTATTCCCATGTCAAGTGCTTGTCTGGCTAACTCATCCGCTCCATCCTGTCCCTTAAGGTCCGGAGGATAAGGTGATAATTTATCTATCTTCCCAAATTCGACACAGTGAGAGAGTCTGTTAAGTATATCGCTCATAATTATAAGGAATTATAATTGCATAATAACTTTTAAATGTAATCTTAAAATTACAATATTATTTATTCGAATAACCCATTGCAGATACTTTTGTTGCTCTTATTTGAAACGATATTAAATAAACAAAATCTTTACGGCGCTCTGTCGTTCAAAATGTTTATAAGAATACATCATCTTATTTTTAATGGCTTTTCTGCCTATTGATTATTTTCATAATTTTATACATTGCTTTGAAGATTCTTAATACAACTACCTGAGTTATGAAAAAACCTCTCTGCCTCTTGACCATTCTTTTTATACCGGTTGCTGCATTGGCTCAGAACAGCACAACAGGTATATTCCGGAACAGCCAGGATATAGGAAATCCGAAAAACAAAGGCGCGGCTGTTTATAATGAAGCTGATCAATCCTACCAGCTGAAGGGTTCGGGTTACAATATCTGGTTCGGACGGGATGAATTTTACTATCTCTGGAATCCCATAAAAGGGGATTTTCTCCTTACGGCCAGTTTCAGGTTTGAAGGTAACGGTACTGAACCGCACAGAAAAACAGGATGGATGATCAGAACATCAACTGACGACAATTCTCCACATATATCGGCTGCTCTTCATGGTGACGGATTGACACTCCTGCAATGGAGGGATTATAAAGGAGCTGAGATGAAAGATCCTGAAGACCAGATATTTGCCAGGGATTCTGGTTATTTCGTAATCCAGCTGGAAAGAACCGGCAATGTTATTTTTATGAGAGCCGCGAAGGAAGGCAGTCCCTTTGAGGAAATCGGTTCCTATGAAATGCTGAATCTCCCCAATGAGATTCTGGCAGGATTATTCATCTGTTCACATAATCCTGATATTATTGAAACCGTAAAAATCCGGAATGTAAGAATAGATAAGCCTGTTCCTGCTAACTACAATGCAACACGTGACGGAGCTGTCGGTTGCAGGCTTGAAACAATGAATGTGTTCGATGGCACCAGGAAGGTGATTTGGGAAAAAGACGGCCGGTTCGAAGCGCCTAACTGGATGCCGGATGGTAAAAAACTGCTGTTTAATATGGACGGTTTAATGTACACATTCCCGGTTACCGGAGGAGAACCAGAGGTTCTTAACACAGGTTCCGTGAACAGGAACAATAATGATCACGGTATCTCGTTCAACGGGAAACTTCTGGCGCTCAGCGGCCAGCAGCAGGGTGTTCAGGGAGGTTCCAATGTATTCATTGTTTCACTCAAAGGAGGAGAACCAAGAAAAATCACTGATGAGGCTCCTTCCTACTGGCACGGCTGGGCTCCCAATAATAAAGAGGTCGTTTATGTAGCCCAGAGGGGAGGGAAAAAAGTCTACAATATTTACAGGAACTCCATCAAAGGCGGAAAAGAAGTAGCTCTTACAGATATTCCTGCAGGCGAACATGTCGACGGGTGTGAATATTCCCCTGACGGAAAGTATATATACTATAATGGCAGCCATACCGGAAATATGCAGCTGTGGAGGATAAAACCTGACGGATCAGGAAGAGAGCAGCTTACATTCGATGAATATAAAAACTGGTTCCCTCACATATCGCCTGACGGTAAATGGATCGCTTTCATATCATTCCCGCCTGATATTGAAAAGAACAGCCACCCTTCATACAAAAGGGTGATGCTAAGATTGATGCCGGCAACAGGAGGAGAACCAAAAGTGATTGCATATCTTTACGGCGGTCAGGGAACGATCAATGTTCCGTCATGGTCGCCCGACAGCAAACAGATCGCCTTTGTCAGCAACTCAGGGATAAAGTGACATTAATTATGGATTTTACGGGTACCGGATTATTAAAAAAAGTCATACATTTCACCCGTAAACCGATCTGAATGATAAATTCAGGAGTATATAAAATCCTTACAATTCCGGTTTTCGGGATACTTTATGTTTATACGGCGGTCGGAGTATTCCTCGCTGTGATACTGACATGGATGAATGCCAGGAAACCTGTTCAGATAATGAGTAAGGTCTGGGCAAAATCCGTGTTCCTTATTATGTTCAAGAAACTTCATGTTTATGGTAAGGAAAATCTGGACAGGAAAGAAAAATATATACTCCTTGCCAACCACGCAAGCCTGTTTGATATTGTAGCTATTGCATCATTCTATCCTGAAGTATCGTGGTTCGGACATGAGCGTCTTCTCAAAGTGCCTGTCTTCGGAAGGTTCCTGAAAATGATGGATTATGTCCCGTTCAGAGATCCGACTGTGACCAATACTCGTCATATGCTTGAACAACTTATGGAAAGGGCAAATAATCAGTCTGTTGCGCTTTTCCCGGAAGGCACCAGGACAACCAATGGCAAAATGAATCCGTTTTACAGGGGATTCATTTACCTTTTCCGCTCAAGGGAAATAGACATTTTACCTGTCACACTAAACGGATTTTATGATTTCAAGCCGAAAACAAGGTTTTATATAAACTTCGGATCAAGGCTGGAAGTGGTAATCCATAAACCAATTCCCAGGGGGGAACTCATTGAAAAAAGTGATAATGAAATAGTCGACAGGGTGAGGAGTGTTATTGAATCTGCATATCATTGATTAAGAGTAATAATATATATCTTTGGGGGATGTCTCAAAAGACTTTATCTTGCTCCCTGTGTCTTACCCCCCATTCCCCCTGAAGGGGGGCTAATTAATATTAAATACTAAGTCCCCTTTAGGGGATTTAGGGGCAAAGTCCCCTTTAGGGGATTTAGGGGCAAAGTCCCCTTTATGGGATTTAGGGGCAGTATGACAGGGACGGGCTTTTAAGACAGCCTCATTAAGGTTGTGTAAATAAGAAAATTATGGCTGAAGAGAATAAAGAAAAGTGGGTGTTCATTGTAAATCCCATAGCAGGGAACAGTTTTGCTGTAACCATGGTACCGGAAATTGAGAGGAGGATCAGGGAGAATAATATCAATGCCGAGATCATTCTCACTGAGAGAAAAGGCCATGCGGAAGAGCTCTCGCGGATTGCAGCGGAAAAAGGCGCCAGGTATATAATTGCAGTCGGCGGCGACGGAACCTTCAACGAAATTGCACGGCCGCTGATCAATAATAACCAGGTAGTCGCCGGCATAGTTCCGGCAGGATCGGGAAATGATTTCGCGCAGATCCCCGGGTTCCCTAACAGGTTCGCGGAAAAAGAGTGGGAAATCTTCTTCAGAAGGAATGTTATTTCAATGGATACCGGGACAGTTAACGGAACAATATTCCTGAACGGCCTCGGGATAGGCTTTGATGCCGAGGTGGCTTCCCAGAACTATACAGACAAAGGACAGGTAAGGAAGGGTGGTTCAGATAAATATGTTTGGCATATTATTAAGACGCTTCTCTTCTTCAGGGAAAAACGAATGAAGGTTATAAGCGATGACGGGAAACACGAAACGGACTGCTTTATAAATACAGTATCTATTGGCCGGCGCTTTGCAGGCGGATTCTTTTTGACACCAAAGGCAATCGCGAACGACGGACTTCTTGATGTCTGCTCCATAAAAAAACTGAATCTGTTCCACAGGTTCAGACTGCTTTTGAAAGTACCGAAGGGAACTCACATCTCCGATAAAAGGGTTCATTATTTCACATCATCATCAATTGATCTCGAATTTCCGGATAAGGTTCCATATCATGTTGACGGTGAACTGTTTTTTGCCCGGACTTTTAAAATAAGAATAAGACCTCAATCCCTGAATATCATCTATAATCCGGATGGAAAACACTTCTTCAGCATATAAGAAAAATCCGGGCTATATAGCGTTTTTCGATCTCGACCGGACAATTTCCGGGGCAATCAGCGGCAGGGCGCTTGCAAGGGCAGCAGTAAAAAAAGGATTGATGAAGAAATCTGACCTCCTGAATGCACTGTACCTGGGATTTGCATACAGGCTAGGTATGGCCGATCCGGCCGGAATAATGGAAAAGATGACAGGGTGGGTAAAAGACATTCCGCTGAACGAACTGACCGGCCTGTGTTTAAATGTAAACCGGGAAGTAATGATACCTGCAATTCACGGAGAAATCTATTCGGAACTGGAATTTCATAAAGCTTCAGGCAGCCGTACTGTAATCTTATCCTCAACCCTTGCCCCTGTTTGCAGGGGAATAGCGGATTATCTTAAAATGGATGATATAATCTGCTCTGAACTGGAGGTTAAAAATGATCTCCTGACCGGTCGTGCAACAGGGAAGCTATGCTATGGAGATGAAAAAGTGAGAAGACTTAGGGAGTATTGTGAAAAAAATAACAGTACCCCGGCACAGGCATGGTACTATGCAGATGCTTTTATTGACGTACCGGCTTTAAGTATGGTCGGAAATCCTGTGTGTGTCAATCCCGACAGGAAACTGAAAAGAATAGCGCTGCAAAAAGGATGGAGAATTTATTACTGGAAATAGTTCATAAAAATCAAATTTTATAAATTTGGGAGGATAAATATTCCGGCTGTATTCAAATATTAATTTCAAAAACTAAAAGCATGAACAATTCATTAATAATCATTTTCACTCTTGTATTCCTTGCCTCATGCAGCGACGGAGTGAATAATACAATTGAATATCCGTTAACAGCTAAAGGCAATGTTGCCGATACTATTTTCGGAACTGTAGTCCCGGATCCTTACCGCTGGCTCGAGGATGATATGTCGGCCGAAACAGCTGCCTGGGTCAGGGAACAGAACAAAGTAACCTTCGGCTACCTTGAAAAAATACCCTACAGGGAACCGATAAAAGAAAGACTCACGAAGATCTGGAATTACGAAAAATATGGTATGCCGTTCAAAGAGGGGGAATATACCTATTTTTCGAAAAATGACGGTCTCCAGAACCAGTCTGTATATTATCGCCAGAAACAGGGCTCAGAGCCTGAAGTCTTTCTTGATCCGAATACTTTTTCAACTGACGGCACTGTATCTCTTGGTGAAATGGGATTTTCAAAAGATGGAAGCAAAGTTGCTTATTCCATTTCTGAGGGCGGTTCCGACTGGCGCAAGATCATTGTCATGAATGCAGTTACAAAACAGATCATCGGAGATACACTGGTAGATATCAAATTCAGCAACATATCATGGCAGGGCAATGAAGGCTTTTATTACTCAAGCTACGATAAGCCAAAGGGCAGTGAATTATCAGCAATGACTGATCACCATAAACTTTATTACCACAAACTGGGATCACGTCAGTCTGAGGATAAGGTAGTTTTCGGAGCAGATAAGAAAAGAAGGTATGTGAGCGGTTCTGTAACCGAGGATGACAGGTATCTTGTGGTTTCAGCATCCATTTCAACAACAGGCAATGAACTGTATATCAAAGATCTGACTAAGAAATCAGGCGATTTCAGGATAGTGGTCGGCAATTTTGACAATGATCACTTTGTAATCGATAACGACAGAACAAAATTGTTCATTGCCACTAATATGAATGCTCCGAATATGAGGATTGTCACCGTTGATGCTGAAAATCCGGGACCAGAAAACTGGATTGATTTTATTCCTGAAACTGAAAACGTGCTCCAGCCTTCCACGGGTGCAGGTTTCTTCTTTGCAAATTACCTTGTCGATGCAATATCGAAAGTAAAACAGTTCGACAAATCCGGCAAACTGGTCCGTGAGATTGAACTCCCGGGACCAGGTGATGCATCAGGATTCGGCGGTAAGCAAACAGATAAGGAAATATATTATTCGTTCGCAAATTATACCACACCTCCCACAATATTTAAAATGGAACCCGTATCGGGAAAAGTGGAAGTTTTCAAAAAACCGGCTGTCGATTTCAACGGGGACGAATACACGTCAGAACAGGTATTTTATAATTCCAAGGATGGTTCCAGGGTACCAATGATAATAACTTTTAAGAAAGGCACAAAGATGGACGGGAAGAATCCCACAATTCTTTATGGCTATGGAGGATTCAACATAAGCTATCCGCCTGGATTCAGCATCACAACAGCATATTGGCTTGAAACCGGAGGGATTTATGCAGTGGCAAATCTGAGAGGAGGAGGTGAATACGGGGAGAAATGGCATCTTGCCGGAACCAAGCTTAATAAGCAGAACGTATTTGATGACTTCATTGCAGCTGCAGAATATCTGATTGCCAACAAATATACGTCCACCGATTACCTGGCAATAAGAGGAGGATCAAACGGCGGACTTCTTGTAGGTGCAGTAATGACACAGAGACCTGAACTGTTTAAGGTTGCACTGCCAGCTGTAGGTGTCATGGATATGCTCAGGTATCACAAATTCACTGCCGGTGCAGGATGGGCTTACGATTACGGAACCGCCGATGAAAGTGAGGAAATGTTCAAATATCTTTTGAAATATTCCCCTGTTCAGAATGTAAGGTCAGGAGTTAAATACCCGGCTACTCTGGTAACAACCAGCGATCATGACGACCGGGTAGTGCCGGCGCATTCCTTCAAATTTGCAGCTCACCTCCAGGACAAACAGGCAGGTCCCGCTCCTGTCCTTATCCGGATAGAGACCAGCGCCGGTCACGGTGCAGGAACACCTGTAAGCAAATCTATCGAACAGTACACCGACATGTACAGCTTCACTCTCTGGAATATGGGTATTAAAAAACTGGATCTGAACTAATGAAGGGACAGGTCATCCGAAGCGGTATTGCAGGATCAGGTTTTGCAGCAAGATTCCACTATGATGCCCTGCTCAGGGTATTTGGAGTAAAAGTCGAAATCTCCGGAGCCTATTCCCCTACCAGGGAAAAACTTGATCAGTTTACCTCTGCAAGAAGGATCAGATCTTTCAACAACCTGGATGAACTTATTGAAAACTCGGACGTAGTTCATGTTTGCACACCGCCCTCAACACACGAGCCGATTGTCCTTGCAGCACTGGCAAAGAACAGGCATGTTGTCGTGGAAAAACCGTTTACCGGATATTTCGGGAATAAAAGAGAAGATTTTGACGGTGATCATTTTCCTAGAACAGAGGGACTTGAGGCTGCATTATCGAGTGTGAAAAGAATGATAGAAGCTGAAAAGTACAGCCAGGGAAAAATAATGTATGCCGAAAACTGGATCTATGCTCCGGCAATTCAGAAGGAAAGTGATATACTGCAGAAAACCGGGGCTCAGATACTCTGGATGCATGGAGAGGAATCCCATTCAGGTTCACATTCAATGACTTACGGGCAATGGAAATTCTCCGGAGGCGGTTCAATGATCGGAAAGGGATGCCATCCGCTTGCAGCTGCATTGTATTTTAAACAGGTTGAAGGTAAAGCAAGGGATGGGAATCCCATAAGGCCTGCTTCAGTGTCGTCCCGCACTCATGTAATAACAAGAATGCACGGATACAGGGACGAAGGTCATCTTAGAACTACCTACAAGGATATTGAGGATTTTGCAGCACTTCATGTTGTTTTTGAAGACGGCGCCTTTGCCGATATCTTCGCAAGCGAACTTGTCCTTGGCGGAGTGCATAACTGGATCGAGATTAATACCAACAATCACAGAACATTATGCAATATAAGCCCGAATAATGCGATGCAGACTTATACTCCTGATGAGAAGCATTTTAAAGATGTCTATTTAGTCGAGAAGACCGAAACCAAACAAGGCTGGTCGTCCGTATCTCCTGATGAAAGCTGGTTCACAGGATATCAGCACGAGATGGAAGCATTTTACAGGACCGCTGCTTTTGGCGATCCACTCGAAAGCAACAGCACCCTGGCAGCTGATGTGATTGCTACAATTTATTCCGGATATCTTTCCGCAGAAAGAAAAGGAGCAGAGGAGGTAATTACTTTACTTTAGTTAACATGTACCCACCCCGTGCCCTGCTTTAATCATATGTACTCACCCCCTCCCTTCGCTCCGCTCAGGACTCCACCTCTCTGCTGAAGCAAAGAGGTGGAAGAGGCTCACTTATAATATATTACACCCCCTCCTTGGTTTACCAGGGAGGGGATTGGGGGGTGGGTACATGTTCCTTATCTTATTTTGAATTCCTTTACTGTAATATCCCCATAAACAACATCCAGTGATGGTTTTCCGCTCTTCAGGCTTATATTGCCGAATCCGGTATTTGTTGAAATGAATGATGTAAAATCACCTATCCGGGAATCTACATACATGATCTGATCAACAGCATCATAACGTACGCCGGTAAGTGCCTGGAACATTGCATAGCTCGACATTGCCCTTGCATACCAGTGCCCGCATTCATATTCATCGAAAGGATTTCTTATCCTTCCGTCATACCTGTCACGGGCTGTTCTTACTATTTCCAGACCTTTTTCAACCTCTCCCATCATCATAAGGTGTGAAGCAACCTGGTATTCAAAACCTGTCCACACCTCATCACAGTAAACGAACGGAAGAGACAGCCTTCCTCCTTTAGGCCATGTGCAGAGAAGCAGTCCGCCCTCATCGCCAAGAGCATAGGACGGCCTTTGCCTGTTGGAATGGTCAGTCAGATCTTTCCTGAAATTATATTTGAATACCGAGTTAAGATGACTCAGGACTTTTACTGAGTCGACGACATTTTTCAATCCGCAGACCTCACCGATCCAGCTGCCGAGGATACCATCTGAAAGACAACCTGTACCATACTGGTATTTCGGGCCTTCCTTCTGAAGCAGCGCTATTGCCTCTTCAGAATAATCCGACGACCATGAGCCCTTTGACGCAGTAACAGGATCAGGGGCATTCAGACCTTCCCATTTTATCTTCTGGAAGAAATACTCTCCGTTAAAGAGTTCATTTTCTATTAATTGCCTGCCTTTCGAATAAAGAGACTCATATCTGGTAACTTCCTGCCCAAGATATTTTCCCATTTCGGAGATTGCCTTCAACGCCCCGAGGTAAAAGCTTGTGCACATACCATCAGGTCCCCAGAATTCTATATCATATGTATTATGATGAGGTTCTTCCAAGGTGCCTGTTGACCGGGGATCCCAGGTTCTGATACAGTAATCCATGCTTTCAACAACCTGCGGGTACATTTTTTTTAGCCATTCTGTATCACCGTATATACGCCAGTCGCGGTACATTTTCATTATTCCTCCAAGCTGACCGTCCGCAGCAGCATAAAAGGTAGTTGCCACAGGCCTGATCGGCAGGGCTGCCCGGAATGTCTGGTGACCTTCTGAATCCTGATTAGCAAAAAACTCAACTCCCCTGAGTGTCCGTTCAAGCTTCGGGAACAGGTGAGGTATTGCCTGTGCATAGTTCCAGACATGTTCGCAGGATCCGGCACAGCAGCCTGAATTGTCGCTGCATCCTTCCCAACTCCAAAGCTTTCCGTCGGGCTGCCGGAGTACTGTAGGTGATTTAAGAATTGTCAGATTTGCAGCGATAGCTTCTAACACCTCCGGTGGAAGAGTCGAAGAATAAAAGGAATTGCAGAATAACTCCGACTTGGCTGAAAGATCTGCATAATTAGTCTTCCAGTAATCTGCTACTTCCACTATGTTCGTAAACCTGGCCGAATACCACGGCCTGTAAAAGGGATCCTTGCAGGAGCAATTCGGATCAGGGCTTATCTGTCTTTTCTCCTCAGAATCCTGACCATATCTCAGGTTGGTGTTCGGAACATACCATGCCATCATCAGTCGTATAACTTTAGTCTCTCCGGCATTAACGGTAAACGGAACATACAGTGTTGCACCAGGAGCATCGGCATCGTTCGGAGGTGTATTTCTTGTCTCATGATTCAGTATCGTGTTCCAGGTGATGGTCAGCGGGTCCCACCACCCGCCCCTGAACCAGCAGTGATCAACTATTGTTCCCGGTTCATTTGTGAAGACCGCAAAATCGCCCTGTTTCTCAGGATTTTCTTTCGTGCCTGCTTCCGACAGGATGAATCCACCTGCTATTGGCCTGATCGTTGCTTTCCCCCCGGATTGTTTCATGAAGTTCCTTGAGCTGTATGAGAAAATGACTTCTGCTTTTGAATTGCTGTTATTGGTGAAAGAGTACTCAAGCGCTCCGACTGGAAGACTGGAATTGTCTGCATCTGTCGGAATGAACGGACTCCAACCTTTTATCATGACATCAAGAGGGATATCATCATCACTCAGGTCAATTCCGGAAAAGGGGAATCTTGCATGAAACCTTGAGTTCTGAAACCTGGGAAGTCCATAGCTCGCACCCGATGATCCGTTACCTGATCCGGGCTGCCCAAAACGTTTCCAATGCGGCACCTGGCCTTCCAGGATCTTAGTCCCATTTTCAAATCCCTTCACTGAAACAGCTGCAAACATGCAGGGTTCATTGAAGATCTCCGGGCGGTTTCTTACGGACATATGTGAAACAGCTCCGGTGCCTTCGAGGCAGAACATCCCGGCTCCTATTCCACCTATGGGAAAAGCAATCCTGTTGAGATATTCTCCTGTATAATAATCATTGAATTCATGCCCGGATTTTGTCTCAGGCTTTTGACCAGTTTTGCAGGCCTGTATTAACAAACCGGCAAATACCAGAACAGCTAATTGCCATTTTCGGATATTTTTCATATTTCTGATTATTTCTTTAATAACCGGAATTAAAAACTTACACAGGGAGACACAGAGATCCACAGAGAATCCAACCTCTGTGGGACTCTGTGACTTCTCCGGATTTCCTATGTGAAAGTTTTTCTTTGTTTTTCTTAAAACTCGAATAAGTTATTCCTGAGAATCATGATGCAAGTATCTTCACCAGCCTGTCGCACAGGTCTTTAAGCCCTTCCGGTGTATCACCGCCCGGATATTCGATAGTTGTCCAGCCCTGGTATCCGATTTCATCTACAGCTTTCATTATTTCTGCCCAGTTGACTTCTCCCTCGCCCAGCTTAACTCTTTCTCCGGGTTTACGGGTGCCGTCCTTGATATGGATCTTCGCGATCCTCTTTCCCAGAATCCTTATCCACTGTTCAGGCCAGCTGAATGAGATATTATTTCCGGTATCAAAATAAAATCCTATTATCGGGCTCCTGAACTGATCGACATACTCTGCAGCCTCCATTGGACTCATCAGGAAATTGTTCCCCACATTCTCAATGGCAATTTTCACTTTCAGCTTTTCTGCCAGTGGAATAACTTTCTTTATCTCTTCGATTGATCTTTTCCAGCAGACATCATAACTGACCGCTGCTGTTACCCGGCCCGGGACCAGTAAAACCGTATCAGCCCCGTATGCTTTTGCATCTTCTAGAGACAACCTGAGAGCCTCAACACCCTGTTCCCTTATTTTCGGATCGGTATCAGAAAGCAGAAACTTCCAGTGCCTGTCATTGCAGACACTGGGTATGGGAAGTCCTGTAGCATCTCTTGCCTTAAGCACTTCACTTCGGTCCATATGGCTGTTGGCCTCAACGCCGTCGAAACCGGCCAGTTTCGCGGCCTGAAATTTTTCAGCTATAGTCGTTCCCACCCTTAAGCTGCCCCACATGATGCCTTTCTTATTAATCCTGGCAGGAGGTTCCATTATTCCGGTAAATCCCGGAATTGAACTTACAGAAACCATGGCTGATGCCATAGCTGTTTGTTTCGTAAACTGACGCCTGTTCATTTTAAAAATAATTAATTATTGTCTGTTTAAAAACTCAGCTTCTCGGCTTTGGTTCAATGCCGATTACCGGAATAGTTTCAGGAATTCCCGGCACAGGACCAAATTCATAGGTCGTGGGGCCAAGTCGCATATCCGAATTCATCACTTCGTCCCATGTGACATCCTTGCCTGTATAGGCTGAAATCCTTCCCATGACCGTGATCAGCGTTGAATATACCTGCGCTTCGGCATCATTTATAACCTCGCCTCTTCTTATAGCTGTAACGAGATTGATATGCTCCTGAATTGTAGGATCTTTCACAGCCCATGTCTGATCAGGATCGTCCTTTTCAGGTCTCGGGTACTTCCATATCTCCTCTCCTTTAAGATTGTAAATTGTTCCCCTGGCTTCAGCAAATCCTTCAGTACCGACGATGAGGACCTTTGTGAGATTATCACAGCCTGATAACTGGCGTGCTGCACAATGGGTATGCATCCCGTTGTCATAAATATATTCAATGCTGAAAAAGTCATACTGGTCGCCGGTTATCCTTCTCTGGCGTCCGCCCCAGCCTATAGCCCTGACAGGATTCTTACCCAGGTAAAAGTTCATCATATCAATCTGGTGTATGAACTGCTCGGTTATATGGTCGCCTGACAGCCAGCAGAAATTCCCCCAGTTCCTCAGCATGTACTCCATGTCTGTCCATTCGGGTTTCCTGTTGACAATCCAGAGAGAACCTCCGTTCCGAATGACATGAGCGCTCACTATTTCGCCGATTGCGCCATTCAGTACCCTTCGCCTTGTTTCCAGGTAATCTTTTGACACCCTCATTTGAGTTCCGCTTTTCATGCACAATCCTTTCTGCTTAGCTTTTTCTGCGGAAACAAGAACCGATCTTGCTCCTACAGGATCAACTGCACATGGTTTTTCAAGGAATATGTGTTTACCTGCATTTACTGCGGCTTCAATATGTATCGGCCTGAAATGAGGCGGCGTGCAAAGCAGTACCAGGTCAACCCCTGACTCCAGAACCTTCTGATAACTGTCAAAGCCGGTAAAACAATTCTCGTCAGCTACTTCAACATTCCGCTGCTTCTTAAGGTTTTCCCTGCACTGATCAAGCCTGTCGCGGAAAACATCTCCAAGCGCAGTTATCTGCAGATTGGGTCCTGCATCCAGGAAGTTCACGGCTGCGCCTGTGCCTCTGCCTCCGCAGCCTATAAGCCCGGCTTTCAGCACCTTGCCGTCAGGCGCCTGAGGAAGCAGCTCGGGCAGCTGTTCTTCTTTCCTCTTAGGCTCCTTGCTGCTGCATGATGTCAGCAGACCTGATACTCCGATTGTTCCCACAGCAGCCATAGATGCTGAAGCCAGGAATTTACGGCGGCCAATTCCT
>Ga0172363_10002965_pt1 | contig 13735 bp, 19 predicted proteins | sample LakKivs2_kivu2a2_FD_114541 | JGI IMG/M metagenome (GOLD analysis project Ga0172363, IMG submission 114541) | Sediment microbial communities from Lake Kivu, Rwanda - Sediment s2_kivu2a2 | ecosystem: Environmental > Aquatic > Freshwater > Lake > Sediment | place: Rwanda: Western Province, Lake... | reverse complement strand
TTATTGTCTGCTCGGAAAAGAGTTCCCCATGCGCCCCTTCACTATTTCGTCGCCTGCGCGCGCAGCTGGCCGCAGGCGGCGCGGATATCGCCCCCGCGGGGCCGGCGCAGCGTCACGTCTATCCCGTGCTTGGACAGATAGCTCTTAAAGAACAGGGCCTCCATCTTCGTCGGGGGCTGGAAGCCGCCGCGGGCCTGCGCGTCATTGTAAGGGATGAGATTGATCTTGACGTTCATGCCGCGCACCAGCCTGACCAGGTCGCGGGCGTCCTCGACAGTGGTGCTGTACGAGCCCAAAAGCACGTATTCAAACGTGACCTTGCGCCCCGTTGCCTCGATGTACGTCTTGACCGCCGGCAGGAGGCGCTTCAAGGGGTCGATGCGGTTGACGGGCAGGATCTCGGAACGCTTCTTGTCCGTCGCGGCGTGCAGCGACACGGAGAGCTCGAGTTCCAATCCCTCCCCGGCGAGCCGCGTGATGCCGGCGGCCAGGCCGCACGTCGAGACCGTCATCTTGCGCACGCCTAAGCGCAGCCCCTTCTCTTCGTTCAGGATGCGCACCGAGCGCAGCAGGTTGTCGTAATTGTCGAGCGGCTCGCCCACGCCCATGAAGACGACGTGGCTGACGTGCCCCTCGGGGAGGTGGCGGCGCACCGTGAGGAGCTGGCCCACGATCTCGGCCGCCGACAGGTTCCTTTTGAAACCCGACGCCCCGCTGGCGCAGAAGGCGCATCCGAAGCGGCAGCCTACCTGTGTGGAGAGACACGCTGTCCATCGTCCCTCGTGCGGGATGGCGACGCCCTCGACGCGGCAGCCGTCCTTGAGCCGGAAGAGGAACTTGCGCACCCCGTCAGCCGCCGTCTGGACCTTCTCGACCGCCATCGGGCCGACGACGAAGGACGCGGCCAAGCGCTCGCGCAGCGCCGCCGGCAGGTCCGTCATCAGGGAGAAATCATCGACGCCCTTGGCGTAAAGCCACCCGAAGACCTGGGCCGCGCGATAACGCTCGATCCCGAGCTTCTGGAAACGCCCTTCCAGCTCCCCGAGCGTGAAATCCTTTATTTCTTCAGCCACGACAAAAACCCCCGGCCGGCCCTCTTGAGCTCGACGCGGTCGCGCACGCGCACCGGCCCGTCGCAGAGGACGACCGCGAAGACGCCCTTCTTGGGCATGACGCACGCGCCCGTCCTCTTCATGATCGCGCAGCCGTCATGGCACTCCTTGCCGATCTGGCTGACGCGCAGCTCGGCCGTCGGCCCGATGCGGATGGTATCGCCGACGCGCAGGCGGCCAAGGTCCACGTCCTGCGTCGTGATGTTCTCGGCGAAGACGCCGGGCCGGAAATCGACATCCGTTGCGCGGCTCTGGCGCTCGGCCGCCTCGATCGTCTCGATGCCCAGGAGGCTGACCTGCCGCCGGCCCGGGCCGGCGTGCGCATCGTCCTCGATGCCGTGGCCCGCGCGCAGGAAGGCGCCGGTGACCATCTGTTTGGGTCGCCCCTTCTCGCCGCTGACGTTGATGGAAAAGACGCGGCCTGTCATACCCCGTAATCGCTCTTCCCGCCGGTCTTCTTCACCAGCTTGAGGTCGCTGATGACGATGCCGGGCTCCTCGGCCTTGGCCATATCGTAGACCGTCAGGGCCGCAACGGCGCAGGCGGCCAGCGCCTCCATCTCGACGCCCGTGGCGTCCTCGGCCTTGACCCGCGCCGTGATGACGAGGGCCCTGGGCCCCGACGCAAAAGAGATGTCCACGTGTGTGACGCGCACCGGATGGCACAAGGGCAAGAGATCGGGCGTGGCCTTGGCCGCCAGGATGCCGGCCGTCTGCGCCGCCGTCAGGCAATCTCCCTTGGCCAAGGTCCCCTGCCGGATCTTCCTGAGTGTCCGCGCGGAGGCCCGCACCGTGACCCGCGCCACCGCCTCCCGGCGCGTCCTCTTCTTATCCGTGATGTCTATCATCCGTATCGTCATAGCGACTCCTTTATGTGTTGCCTCTGCTCAGGCGGTCGGTGCGACCGTTTCAAGGCCGGGCGGCGACCTCCGCCGTCAGACAATAAAGAAGTTTTTCGGCAGATGTCGGCAAGGATTTGCATTTTTGCCGTAGCGACACGGGTCAATGGAGCGTAACGGCAAAAATGCAAACCGTAGCCGACGGCGAAAAGTTTCGTCTCGGCGTCTGGGGTCGTTCGCAGACCCCCGTAGCGGAGGGGGGACCCCCTCCGCAAGCCATCCCGGGGGGAACCACGGGAGGGTTCCCAATGGGGGCGCGGGGGGCCAGAACGACCCCAGGCGCCGAGACTCAAAAACTCAGCCGCCGACGCTGGACATGTCGAAGTCGCGGCTGCAGACGAACTTGTTCAGGTCCTTCTTGCGCCGTGCCGCCTCGGCGATGAGGCCGTCGAGCGCGTTCGTCCGGCCTGCGCGCAGCGGCCCAGCGAGGTCAAGATGATAATCCGAATGGAGGCACGGGTAGAGCTTGCCGTCGGCCGAGAGCCGCAGGCGGTTGCAGGTGCCGCACAGCGAGCCCGTGACCGAGCTGATGAAGCCGACGCGTCCTGCCTCTCTGCGCAGACCAACGTAGCGCGCCGGCCCGGCCAGCGGATCCTGACCCACATCTTCAAGCGGGCCGAAGTGTTCGTCAATGGTCCGGCGCACCGCGGCCGTCGGAATGAAGTGATCGTGGAAGATGCGGCTGCGCCGCGACGTGGGGAAGTACTCGATGAAGCGCACGGTGAGGCCGTGGCGCAGGCCCCAAGAGACAAAATCGACGATCTCGTCGTCGTTGAAGCCGCGGATCAACAGGACGTTGATCTTCACGCGGCCGGGGCAGCAACGCGCCGCCTCGAGGATGCCCTTCTCGACCCGGGAGAAAACGTCGCGGCCGGTCATCTTGGCAAAGCGCCGGGGCCGCAGGGTGTCGAGGCTGACGTTGACGTGCGAGAGCCCCCGCCGGCTCAAGTCCCCGACGCAGGCACCGAGCTTCCAGCCGTTGGTGGTCATGGAGAGGCGCTCGAGAGTGCCCAGGCCTTTAAGCCCATCGAGCAACGGCCCCAGGTCTTTCCTTAACAGTGGCTCCCCGCCCGTCAGGCGGATGTGCCGGATGCCATGCCGGCAAAAGACCTCCGAGAGAAAAAGGACCTCTTCGCGGGTCAGGACCGCCTTCTCCGATAAAAACTGCGGCCGGCCTGACGGCAGGCAGTAAAAACAGTCGAAGTCGCAGCGATCGGTCAGGGAGATGCGCAGATACGTGCAGGCGTTCATGACGGAATCCTCAAAAAAGGCACGGCCGTCCCCTTGCCGGCCTTTATCTGCGTCTCTTTCAAGACATAAAAGACGTCTGCGGCAGCCGCGGCCCGCAGGTCTGAACTGTCGCAAAAACGCAAGGGGGTGACGTTGTTCTTTCCGGCGCGGCGCACGAGGCGGCCTGGCAAAAAGGAAAGCCGGCCGCTGTCATTGCCCGTCGTCTTCGTGAGGACGCCCTGCTCAAAATCCGTCTCTACAGGCCGGCCCATGAAGCGCTCGAGGACGGGCCTGACGAACAGGTGGAAGGTCACGAGGCTCGAGACGGCGTTGCCCGGCAGGCCGAAGACGACGCAGGAGCCGCGTCGCCCCAGAAGGACAGGCTTGCCCGGCCGGATACGCACCTTATGGAAAATAACCCGCACACCCAGCTTTCGGAGCTCCGCGGGGACATAGTCCTTTTTACCCGCCGACACCGCGCCCGTCACGATGAGCATATCTCCGCGCAGACCCTCCGCCAGCTTCCTCTTTAACGCCTCCGGCCTATCGGGGACGAGACCCAAATACCGGCCTTCTATACCGAGTCGCTCCAGAGCTGCCAGCAACATCGGCGCCGAGGCATTGCGAACCTGCGCCGGCCGGGCGCGGCGGCCGGCCTCCATGATCTCATCGCCCGTCGAAAGCACGGACACGCGCGGCGGCCGCAAGACGTGCACGCGCGCGACGCCCTGCGACGCCAACAGACCGATCTTGGCCGCGTCCAGCAGCATACCCCGCTTCAAAAGCCGTGCGCCCTTTTTAAAATAGCTTCCCCGGCGCGTAAAGTTTCCGCCCTTCTCGGCCGTGGTACGGATGACGACGCGGTGCGGATGCAGGAGCTGCGTGTCCTCTTTCTTTACCACCGCGTCAGCGCCCTTCGGCAGCATCGCTCCCGTCGCTATCGCGGCGCACATGCCCTTGGAGACGGTCCGGCACGGTGGTCTTCCCGCGTAGATCTCCTCGACGATCCGCAGGACAGCGCCAGGCCTGCGCACGTCCGCGGCACACACGGCAAAGCCGTCAAAGAGCGAACGGTCAAAGGCCGGCGCGTCCGAGGCGGCGCGCACGTCCTGCGCCAGGACGCGGCCCAGGCTGTCGGCGAGGCCCACGGCCGCGACCACCGGCACGACACGGTGCCTCAAGACGAGCTCCTGCGCTCTTTTAAAAGAGAGTGGCGTCATCCTTAACAGATGCGTGGCAGTTGGTCCTGCTCCAGCATGGGCAACAGGCGGCCGGCCCCGACGCGTGTCAAGAGGTGCACCTCGCCGGCGTGACGGCCGGTGACGCGGCCGATGACGCGCGCCCACGGCCCCATCGCCTTCTTGACCTTGCCTGCATCCCCGGCGTCGACGCAGCAGACGAACCGACCCTCGCACGGGATGTAGAGCGGATCAAACCCCAAGATGTCGCACATCTTTTTGACGCAGGGCCTGACCGGAACGTCCTCTTCGCTGACCTCGATGCCCGCGCCCGAGACCCGCGCGATCTCGTTCAGGGTTGTGGCCAGTCCTCCGCGCGTCGCGTCGCGCAAAAAACGGACCCTCTTCGACGCGGCCAGGCATCTGCCGACGACGCGGTCGAGGGGCGCACAGTCGCTCTTGATGTCCGCCAAGAACCCCATCCTGTGCCGGGCCCGAAAGACGGCCATGCCGTGCTCCGCGATGCCGCCGTTGACGAGGACTGCGTCGCCCGCCTGCGCGCGCACGCCCACGCGGCCGGGATACCGGATGACGCCCACCCCTGACGTGTTGACGAAAAGGCCCTGCGCCGCGCCTTTTTCCACGACCTTGATGTCGCCGGTGACGACGCGCACGCCGGCGCGGCGGCACGCCTTCTGGATGGAGCGCGCCACGCGGTCCAGGACGCGCAGCGGCAGCCCTTCCTCGCAGATAAGGGCGAGTGACACAAAGAGCGGCACAGCGGCCTTCATCGCCAGGTCATTGACCGTGCCGTAGACAGCGAGCGTGCCGATGTCTCCGCCGGGAAAGAATAAGGGGCTGACCACGTAGGAATCGGTGGTGAAGGCCAGCCGCGCAGCGTCGACGCGGACCTCGGCCGCGTCCGCGCGCTCCTCGAGCACGGCGTTGGAAAAACGCGACGCCAGGCGATCGATGAGTTCGTGCATCAGCCGGCCGCCGTTGCCGTGTGCCAGTGTTATGCGCTCATCGCGTGGCATGGTCTATCGTTCGTAGTGATAGGAGGCCGCACACGTCCCCTCTGAAGAGACCATGCAGGGACCGACGGGGTGCTGCGGGGTGCACCTCTTTCTAAAGAGACGACACTCCGCCGGCGTCTTGATGCCGCGCAAGACCGCTGCGCACAGGCATCCGGCCGGCTCCCCGGCCGCTGCCGCGCGTACAGGCCAGCGCCGGGCAGCGTCAAAATCCTTGAACGCGCTGCGAAAAGCGAGGCCGCTCTTCTTGATCACGCCCAGGCCGCGCCACGCGGCTGTCGCCGGCTCAAAGACCGTATCGAGGAGCCGGCGGGCCTTGGCATTGCCGTCGGGCCTGACCGCCCTCCTGTATTCTATCACAACACAGGGCCTGCGGCTGCGATGGGCCCGTATCAATGTGCCGATGCCCTTCAGGATGTCGGCGGGCTCGAACCCGGTGATGACGCAGGGCCTTTTGAAGCGCCGGACGATCTTCTCATAGGGCCGGCTGCCCGTGATGACGCTCACGTGGCCCGGGCAGATGAAGCCGTCGATGCGCACCGCCTCTGACACGAGGAGCGCCTCCAGCGCCGGGAAGATCCGCTTGAAATAAGACAGGACCGAAAAGTTGCGCACGCCCTTTCCCCGGGCCGCGAGCACGGTGGCGGCGACAGTGGGCGACGTCGTCTCGAACCCCACGCCCAGGAAGACGACCTCGTTGCGGGGGTGGCGCTCGGCGATATCGAGCGCGTCGAGGCACGAGTAAACCACGCGGATGTCGCAGCCCTCGCTCTTTAAATCCTGAAGGCTGCCGCGCGAGCCGGGAACGCGCATCATGTCGCCGAAGGTCGCCAGAATAACACCCTTCTGCCGGCTGACCGCGAGGGCCCTGTCGATATCCTGGATCGCTGTCACGCACACCGGGCATCCCGGCCCGGAGAGGAGTGTGATCTCCGGCGGCAGGAGTTTTTTGATGCCGGCCCGGGCGATCGCCATGGTGTGCGTGCCGCAGACCTCCATCAGCCGGATAGGATCTCTACTCATGGAGCACCATAAATGTGTCCCCGAAGGGGACATTCAACGACATCCCTGCTGAGCTGTTTTGCGAGGCAGGGATGCCCGCAAGGCGCTGCGCAGTTCCTCGAGCGCGCGCTGCGTCTCTTCGGCCTCCTGCGGCGTCACCTTGCCGATGGCAAAGCCCGCGTGCACGAGCACGTGATCGCCGACGGCGACGCGGTCAAGCACGCCCAGGGAAATTTTCTTCTTCACCCCGCCGAAGTCGACGAGTGCCTCTCCCTTTTCTATCTTCTCGACCTTAGCGGGAACGGCGAGACACATAATATTGCCCCCAGGCGATGTTTCCGTCGTTGACGGGCAACCGCGTGTTGGTGAAGACGCTGAACTTCAGGTCTTCGAGCTTTTCTTTCACGCGGGACGCGAGATATCGGTTCTGGAAGACGCCGCCGCTCAGGGCGACCTTGCGCAGCCCGGTCTGCCGCGCCAGGCGCCGCAGCGTCGCGACGACGATGTCCGCCATCGCGTTGTGGAACTTCGCGCTGATGACGGCCTTCGGCACTCCCTTCTTCATGTCAGCGCACATCCCGAGGAAGACCGGCCGGGGATCGATAATGAGAACCCCATCCTGCCGCCGGGTCCTGTGTGCATAACTCGCGGCCACCCCCTTGCGGCAGAGCCGTTCCAGGGCGATGGGCCCCTGGGCCTCATGAGAGGCCTTCACGCACACGGCCAGGAGCGCGGCTGCCGCGTCAAAGAGTCGACCCGCACTCGAGGTCAGAGGCATGGGGATGTCGCTCTTGAGCATCGCGCTCACGAAACGCAACTCTCTCCTAGGGACCTTCTTCAAAAAAGGCGCGGCCGCCTCGCCGAGGACGCTCAGGGCCATGCGCCACGGCTCAACCACCACGCGCTCGCCGCCCGGCATCTTCTGATATGCGAAGTACGCCAGCCTCCGAAAGCCGCGCCTGCCGACAAGGAGAAACTCCCCTCCCCATATCCGGCCGTCTGTGCCGTACCCCGTGCCGTCAAAAGAGACACCCAGGACCGGCGGCACAAGGTTGTGCTCCCAGATGACGCTCGCGATGTGGGCGTGGTGGTGCTGGACGCCGATGATACGTGGGCTTGCCCCACGTATAGCGACATTGCCGCAACGTGGCTTTACACCGTGACGGGCAAATCGAGCTTTACAGGGCCAGGCCTCTTGCACGAAGCGCGTGGAAAAATATGCCGGGTGAAGGTCGCAGGCGACCACCGCCGGCCTGCTGCGGCCGAGGCACGACCGGATCCCTGTCTTATATTTAAGGTAAACGCGGGGCTCGGCGAGGTCGGTCAGCTGCGGACCGGCACAGAGGCGCCGGCCGCGGGCGATGAGAAAACTGTTCTTGAGGTCAGCCCCGGCGGCCAGGAGGACGGTTGCCATCGCTATTCGATGTCAAAAGAGACCACTTCGATGTGTGTCCCTGGAAAAAAAATCATCTCGAGCTCGGCGTTCTCCAAGAGCGTCCCCTGGGCGAGAACACGGAAAGTCTCGCGGAAAGACTCTTCCTTGACGCCCAAGAGCAGGCCCAGTTTGAGCCGTACCTTGGAAACGGCCTTGGCTCCCTCTTTTGCCGCGTGCTCGGATATGCCCTTGATGATGGGTTCGATCAAGTGGGACTCGTGCATGGCAAGGCCTCCTTCAGGCGGCCTTCTATTTCTTCCAGTGTCCTGAGGACGCTCTCTGACACGGGTTCGCCGAACGTCAGGTTCTGCGGCTGGACCCCCAAGAGATAGATACGCGCCCGCGTCCGCGACCTCAGGTACTTGATGAACATCCTGGGCGACAGGTCGTGGGTCGAGAGGCCAGCGCGGCTGATGGCGTCCTCCTCCAGAACCTCCCAGGCGCCGGCAGGCCTATCCAGGTGCACGGCGTCGACGAGCAGCACCGTGTCGGGCTTCTCCCGGATGACCGCGCCGGCATAGTTCTCCGGCGCGCTGCCGGCGTCAAGGCACACGGCGCCGACCCTGTCCTTCAGCCGGCCGACCAGCGCGGGCCCCAGGCCGTCGTCCCCGCGCAGGGGGTGGCCGATGCCGACAATGACGACCCTGCCCTTCAAGAGGGATGTCCATCGAGAACGCATGAAGCACCTTAATGTGTCTGCCTTCGGCAGACATTCAGCGACATCCCTGCTGAGCGGTCTTTGCGAAGCAGTGATGATAAGGAGAGGGTCTCTGCGGCGGGAGGCCTTGCGCTACTTCGTCGTTTGGGTCGTCTCTCTCCTGCAGCGCGCGCACAGGATCTTGACCCGGTCTGACCGTCCCTGGTCCCTGACGACGGATAAGAGGTTCTCATCGATGATGCCGAGGCTCTCCAGGCGGGGAAGGTAAAGGGTGGGGCTTGAAAACGTCAGTTCTCCCAGGCGCTCGGAGATCCACCGCAGGTGGTCCCGGCACGCGACGGCAGCGCCGCATATCTCGCAAAGGAGCAGCTCCTTGTCGATCGTCTCCTGGGCCTCCTTCTTCCTGTCAAAGAAGGAACACTCCCATTCATTGGAAAGCTTGATCCCCTCGTGGTCGGCAATGCAGGCCGCCTCGCACTGGCCGCAGAAGATGCACGTGTCCGCGTAATGGATCATGGTCCGCTGGGGCGGGGCCGTGTCGGTCGTGTCCCGGTGGCCGATGGCGCCGACGGGGCAGACCTCTTCGCAGGCCAGACACCCGACGCACTTGTCCCTGTTGAACTTCGGCTTTCCCCTAAAGTTCGGGTGGGGCACGTGGGGCTGTTTCGGGAAAGGCGAGGTGTACGGCCCCGCAATCAGGGCCCGGATGGCTTCGATCAGTTCTCTGAGCTTTGGATAACGCATATCTTTAGTTTAGGCCTCGCCTTCCTTGTCCTCGGCGTAGCGGTCGATGACGCTGCCCTCCCAGAGCCTGACCCCGGCGCGGTGCGCGCCGCGGGAGATCGCGTGCGCGGCCACCGGCGACGTCAGCAGGATAAAGATGATACACAGCAGCGCCTTGATGCCGGCTGCGGTCCACCCCACCACGAGGAAGGTCCCGAAGAGGATGCTGCACGTGCCCATGGTCACGGCCTTGGTGGCCGCCTGGAGGCGGTTGTAGACGTCGGGCAGACGCACCAGCCCCAGGCACCCCAGGAGGTCAAAGGTCAACCCCACCGCCACGAAGATAAGACCGGCTATGCTATTCATCGAACCCCTTGCCTTCGAGATATTTTGAGAGCGCGAGCGTGCTGATGAAGCTCTGCAGCGCCCAGGCGATGCCAATATCAATGTACCACGGCCGGCCCGTCACGATCGTCAAGACTGCGCACAGGCCGACGATCATGATGCCCAGGATGTCCACGGCCACGATGCGGTCCGCGCCCGTGGGTCCGCGGCCCACGCGGTACAGGCACAGGACGCAGGCCAGGATGATGATGTACAGGGTCCGGCCGAAAAAGGCCAGGTGCGGCAGCTCCCGGAAGAAAAGGAAGGGCAGCGGCCGCACGACGACGAGCGCCACGGCCCCGCCGAGGATCAACGCGCCCACCGCCCACCTCAGCAGCCTAAATGTCTTGTTGTCCGTCTTCATGTCTACTCGAAGATCCTGCTCAGTATCTTCTCAAAGCGCTCCACGATGAGTCGTGTCGCCGCCTCAGTGTCCTGCGCCTTGACGTCGATCCAGTGGATGTAGAGCATACCGCTGGCCCGGTCCACGTCCACGCTCATCGTGCCCGGCGTCAACGTGATGGAGTTGGCCAGGAACGTCAGCGCGGTGTCGGACTTGAGCGTCGTCCTGACCTTGACGATCCCCGGTGTTATCGGCAGTCCCGGGTGCACGACGCGGTAGGCGACGTCGATGTTGGCCTTGACGACCTCCCATACAAAGACCGGCAGGTACTCGAAAAGAAAGACCCGGTACCGGTGCGGGTGCTTCAGGAGATACGGCCGCTGGATGAAGAGGTCTCCCGTCAGGTACGCCACCAGGGCCGCCACCAGGACGCCCACGACCGCATGCTGCCAATCCGGCACCCAGTTCAAGAGGGTCCACACGATTAGTGCTGTCAGGAATAAGACGATTCTTTTTTTCATGTCAACCCACACACCGAAAGACGCTCACGCCGTAATGCAATCCTTCCATGACATCGGCTGCCGCGCGGCTCAAGAAGGCCTCGCGGACGCCGGGGACCAGCAGGACGCCGCCGGCCATGCATATCAAAGCCAACAGGACCATGGCGCACCGCATGAAGAAAGGCGCCTCCGTGACCCCCTCCCACGCCTTGCGCGCCGTGCCAAAAAACGCGTACTTCATCACCTTCGTGAAGCTGGCCAGCGTCAGGAGGCTGGCCAGGACCGCCCAGAAGGCATAGCCCATGCGGCCGGCCTGGACCGCGGCGATGATGATCAAAAGCTTGCTCCAGAAGCCGTTGAAAGGCGGGATGCCGGCGATGGACATGGAGGCCACCAGGTTCGTCGCGCCTGTCACGGGCATCTTCTCCATCAGCCCGCCCATCTTCTGCAGGTCGCGCGTGCCTGTCGCATGTTCGAGCGACCCCGAGTTCAAGAACAACAGCGACTTGAAGACCGAGTGGTTGAAGAGGTGAAAGAGGCCGCCCAGGACGCCCAGGGGTGTGGCCAGACCCAGGCCGAGGACGACGTAACCGATCTGGCTGATGGAGTGATACGCCAACAGGCGCTTTAAGTCCCATTGGCCGATGGCGAGAAAGACGCCGATCACCATCGAGAGCGCGCCCAGGAACAGGAAGAGCTCCGCGACCTTCGGGGTCATGCCGAGCACGTTGTAGAAGATGCGGCACAGCGCGTAGACGCCCAGCGACTTGATGAGGACGCCCGAGAGCATCGCGGAGATGGGCGCCGGCGCCGACGGGTGCGCGTCGGGCAGCCACGCGTGGAAGGGCACGAGCGCGGCCTTCAGGCCAAAGCCCATCAGGAAGAGGACACTGACCAGCAGGACGATGTCCGAAGGACCCTTGGCCGCCAGCACCACGGCCATATCCGCCATGTTCAGCGTCGAGGTGTAGCTGTACAGGAAGACGATCCCCAGGAGCACGAAGAGCGAGGCGACCGTGCCCATGACCGCGTACTTGAAGGCGGCCTCCAGTTCCTCTTTCTCGGTCCCGAAGGCGACGAGCGCGTAGCTGGCCACCGAGGCGATCTCCAGGAAGACGAAGAGATTGAAGAGGTCGCCGGTCGCGACCACGCCGTTCATGCCGGCGAGCATCAGGAGGAAAAGCGTGTAGAACTTCCACTTTGACGTGAACCGCTTCATGTAGTCCACGGAGAAGACGACGACGAGGCAGGCCACGAGGTTGACGGTCACGAGCATGAAGGCGGTCAGGCCGTCGAGGACCATGGCGATGCCGACGGGCGGTTTCCACGCGCCCACGCTGTACACGAGGACGCCGCCGCGGCGCACGAGCCAAACCGCGGCGACGGAAAGCAGCAGGCACCCGAGCGTGCTCACGAAACCCAAAAGGTCAGGCAGCCGCTTGAAGCGCTTGCCGATGAACGCTGTCACGAACGCCCCGGCCAGGGGGATGATGACGAAGAACGGAACGATGGGATTCTGCGGAATCATCCTCTCAACTCCCTGATCTTGGTGATGTCAAAGGTGCCGTATTTTCCGTAGATGCGCATGGCGAGCGCCACCAAAAGCGCCGTGGTGGCGAGACCTATGACGATAGACGTCAGCACGACCGCCTGCGGCAACGGGTCGACCATGTTCAGGATGTCGGCGTCCGAGGCGTAGATGGGGGAGCGACCCTCCCAGCGGTATCCCACCAAGACGAAGAAAAGGTTGACCGCGTAGTCCGCGATGATGAGGCCGACGATGATCTTGATGATGTTGCGCTTGCGCAGGATGCCGTAGAGCCCGACACAGAAAAGGGTGAGGCACAAGATGTAGAGGATCATGACTTCTCCTCCGTTTCGATCTTCAAGAGAACCAGCGTCACAAAAATCGCAAAAAGACCCGCCCCGACCTTCAAACTAATAGCGATATTGGCCAGCGGTATGATGCCCGCGCTAAAGAGCCGGAAGGGCTCGCCCTTGCCCAGGATGTTCAAGAAGAAGACACCGCCGGCAAACCCGAGGAGCGCCAGGGCGAGAAACAGGAGCGCCCCGAACCCCTCGAAAAAGGACGTCACTTCCTTCGGGAGCTTGCGCAAGGCGACGTCCTTGCCGTACGCCAGCGTCAGGTGTACGAAGGAAAGCGCGATGATGACCCCGCCTGCGAACCCGCCGCCCGGCGAGACGTGACCGTGCAAGACGATATAGATGCCGTAAAGCAGAATCAGTCCCACGGTCAGCCGCGTGATGGTCTTGACGATGAGGGACATCCCTGGTTCGCGTTCTTTGCTCATTCGTCTTCCTCGATGACCTGGCCTTCGGACTTCCTGCCCGTGCGCCGCACGACGGCCAGGACGCCGATGACGGCGGTGAACAGGATCGTCGCCTCGCCCAGCGTGTCAAAGGCGCGGAAGTCCAGGATGACGGCCGCCACGATGTTCGTCGCCCCGGTCTTCGGGACGGCGTCCCGCAGATATGTGCCCGCCACTCTCATGAGCGGATAGCCGAAGGCCGGCAGGTCCGCCAGGCACTTCACCGCCGCCATGAGGAACACGGCGATGAAGGCGACCGTGACGAAGGTATTGAAGAACCACCGGCCGGAGGTCGAGAAAGGCAGGTCCCTCTTGAGCGTCGCCCGGATAAGAATGATGAGGGCCAAAAGCTCGACGACCAGCTGGGTGATGGCCAAATCCGGTGCCTTGAGGATCAAAAACGCCATGGAGAGCGCCAGGCCCACGGCGCCGACCGCGACGACCGAAGACAGGAGGTCCTTGACCTCCACCGCGATGATCGCGCCGATGATCATGAAAACGAGAAGGATGTAGAGTTCAAGCATGATACTGCCTACCTGAAGAAAATATAAAAAAGGACCAGCATCCCCAAAAGGCACCACGCGAGGTACGTGGAGAGCACGCCGTTGTGCAGGGCACGCAGGACCTTGTTGAAACCCAAGGTCATCCGGCTGCCCAGCTCGTAAGCATCGAAGACCTTGTTCTCGGCCCACCGGTAGAGGGGTTTCAGGATCCCGAGTTCCTGTATCGTGTTGTAGAAGGCCACGCCCGAGACCCGCATCTCCGGGTTGGCGTCCAGCCTCTCCCCGCCCACGAAGACCTCGGTCTGCCGCGTCTTGACGGCCGTACCCAGAAGATACAGGACGCCGCCGGCCAGGAGACCCGCGATGAGCCACAGCGCCGCCAGGTCCGCCTTCCAGAGCCCCGTG
>Ga0172363_10002961_pt1 | contig 13738 bp, 11 predicted proteins | sample LakKivs2_kivu2a2_FD_114541 | JGI IMG/M metagenome (GOLD analysis project Ga0172363, IMG submission 114541) | Sediment microbial communities from Lake Kivu, Rwanda - Sediment s2_kivu2a2 | ecosystem: Environmental > Aquatic > Freshwater > Lake > Sediment | place: Rwanda: Western Province, Lake... | reverse complement strand
GGCTCTCCGACCAGCGCGATCCGACCCGCTTGCGCACCTCGCGCTCGCCCGATGTGCCGAGCACGCGCGAAGACGACATCTCCTTGATGGCGCCGGGGGCGTCGATTTCCGGGGGTGATGACGAGGACGCCGAGGACGTCGCCTCCGCACCGGCCCCCACGCCCGGCATGCTCCCCACGGCACGTACCTGGCTGTCGGCATCGCAGCCGGCGGCGCCCAACCCCGCCGCGGAGCCGGTGCCGGCGGCGCCGAACCGAGCATCCGGCCCGATGCCGGTCACCGCGAGCCGGGCTCCGGAGTCGCCGCAGGTGGCTGCCGCCCAGCCGCCTGCGGCCGGCCCATCGCCAGCCCAGGCATTGTCGCCGGGGTGGCCGGTGCTCTTCACGCCCACGCCCAGCGGAACCGACGACCTGAGCGAGGCGGCGGCGCGGCCGCTGCCCCAGAATCCGCCGGTCGCCCCCATCCGTCCGCCCAGGCCAACGGGCGGGGTCGCCGCGCCCAGGCGCTCGCGGCGAAGGATGTGGCTTCTCCTGCTCTTGCTTTCAGCCGCCCTGTTGGGATACGGCGCGGTCCGTTTCCTTATGGCCCGCGGTGGCCTGCCCTCATGGTGGCCGGGGTGAACATACTGAAAAGACTTGGATTCCAAACCGTTCGGTGCTCTAGAGCGCCGAACGGTTTGACGGACCGAGTGAAATCAAGCAGTTGCGAGCGGCCCAAGGCGCGAGGAGGAGGAATGCTCGACGTATTCCGACGACGAGCAACGCAGGGACGCGACGCAAATGATTGATTTCACGACGGGAGTCAAACCGTTCGGCGCTCTAGGCCTTCGCCTCGGCAGGGGACCCTAGCGGGATTCGGACGGTGAGGGTTGTACCGGCGCCGGGTTCGCCCTTGATCTCGAGCGTGCCGCCCAGCAGAACGACGCGTTCTTTCATGCCCAGAAGTCCGAGGGAGCCGTGGCGCCGGATCTCCTCGTCGGTGATTCCGCGCCCGTTGTCTTGGACCTGCAGAAGGAGTTGGCGGTTTGCGCATTCGAGCCTGATGCTGACGCTGCTGGCGACGGCGTGTCGGGTGATGTTGGTCAGCGCCTCCTGGCAGACGCGGAAAAGGGGGGTGGCCACGTCCCAGGGCAGGACCAGATCCTCCGGCACGGCGATCGAACAGGAGACGTGGGTGCGGCTCTCGAAATCATGCGCCAGCCATTCGATGGCCGCTCCCAGACCCAGGTCGTCGAGAATACTGGGGCGCAGCTCGGAAGAGATGCGGCGCACGCTGTGGATGGTGTCCTTGACCAGTTCGACCAGCCTGGCCACGCGTTCGACGGCCTCTTTGCTATTGGGATCAAGTTGTTTGTCGAGGAAGGCCAGGTCGATGCCCATGCAGGTGAGCGACTGGCCGAGCTCGTCGTGGATCTCCCTGGAGATGCGCACCCGCTCCTTCTCGCGCACCGACTCGACGTAGGCGGCGAGGGCGCGCAGTTGCTCGCGCGCGCGGCGCTGTTCTTCCTGCAGCTCCAGTCGCTGGGTGATGTCACGGGCGAAGCCGGTGGTACCGATGACTCTGCCGCCGGCATCGATCACGGGAGACTTGAAGGTCTCGTACCACAGCTTCTGTCCCTTCACCCAGACCTCTTCCTCGACCAGCTTCTGCTGTCGGGTCGCCATGACCTCCTTGTCGTCGGCCACGTAGTGCGCGGCAAGCTCGTGCGGCCAGATGGCGAAGTCGTCGAGCCCCACCAAGTCCGCGGGGCCGGCCTTCCCCGCGATGGTCGCGAAGACCTGGTTGACGATCTGGTACTTCCCCTCGGGATCCTTGAACCAGACCATGTAGGGAGAATTGTCGAGCATGCTGCGCAGATAGGCCTCGCGCAGGGCCAGCGCCTCTTGATCCCGGCGGCGGGCGCTGACATCGCGGACGATGCCCAGCACGGCCATGACGGTCCCGCTCGCATCGCGAAATGGCAGAAGGCGCGTGTCGATCCACACGGGTCGCTGATGCAAGTCCTCCTGATTCTCGGCAAACAGCATCTCGCCGGTGCGAAAGACCTGCTGGATGGCCTGGCTGTGGCGGGCGGCCAGGGGGGGATGGAAGATCTCGCCCTGGGTGTGCCCCACGATCTCCTCGGGAGGCTTGCCCAGGGCATGCGCCGCGACCTGGTTCAGGTAGAGAATGCGCTCGTCACGATCCACGACGAACACCATGTCGGGCAGGATCTCGAACACCGATGCCAACCCAAGCCCGGCCTGGGCGAGCAGCTTCTCGATGTGAGCGATGTCCATGACGGAGCCTGGGCTATCTTACCTCAGCGCAGCCTGTCGGCCGCAACCAAAGGCAGGCGCGACGTGCAGGGTGGCCGACAGGCTGCTCGGGGCTCAGAGGCCAAGGAGAGCACAGAGAGTCCTGTGCGGGCGCAACCAAAGGCGGAACCCATGGCGCACCTGCAAGTACTGAGAAGCTCACACAGGATCCGAACCCTTTCTTCCTCCTCCGGCTCTGCGCTCTCTCTGCTCTCTGTGGTGAGAACCTCGATGGTTCGTCACAGCGAAATCGTCGCGTCCTGCGAAGAAACTGGGAGGTAGTAGATGAGGACAGTTCCCCGGCCGGCAGCCGCGAAAAGATGTTAGGTTGCGGCACAAGATGAAGATCGCAGTGATTGGGACCGGCTATGTCGGCCTGGTGGCCGGGGCTGGATTCGCGGACATGGGCAGTGAGGTCGTGTGCGCGGACATCGACGAGCTCAAGATCGGCCTGCTCAAGCGAGGCGAGATCCCCATCTACGAACCCGGGCTCGACCGCCTGATCGAGCACAACGTCAAGGAAGGACGCCTGTCCTTCACCGCCGATGTCGCCGCCGCCGTGGCCGGGGTCGAGGTCGTGTTTCTCGCGGTGGGCACCCCGCCCTTGCCCGACGGCTCGGCCGACCTCAGCTACACCTTCGCCGCGGTCGAGACCGTGGCGCGCGCGCTTACGGGGTGGGCTGTCATCGTCACCAAATCGACCGTGCCGGTGGGCACCGGCGACAGGATCGAAGCCATCGTCAAAAGGCACGCCCGCTTCGCGTGCGCGGTGGCCTCGAACCCCGAGTTCCTCAAGGAGGGCGACGCGGTCAGCGACTTCCTCAAGCCCGATCGTATCATCGTCGGCTCGGACGACGCGCGCGCCGTCGCGACCCTTCAGGCCTTGTACGCGCCCTTCACGCGATCGAGCGACCGTCTGCTGGTCATGGATCGCCGCTCGGCCGAGCTGACCAAGTACGCCGCCAACGCCATGCTCGCCACGCGCATTTCCTTCATGAACGACTTGGCCAACCTGTGCGATGCCGTGGGCGCCGACATCGAATGCGTGCGCAAGGGCATCGGCTCGGACGGCCGCATCGGCACCAAGTTCCTCTACCCCGGGGTCGGCTTCGGCGGCAGTTGCTTCCCCAAGGATCTGCGGGCGGCCATCAACACCGGCAGGGAAGCGGGCGTCGATCTCAAGCTTCTCGAGGCGGTCGTGGCCGTGAACGAGAAGCAGAAGCATCGTCTGGCCAGCGACATCGGCCGCTATTTCGACGGCCGGCTTGGGGGCAAGCGCATCGCCCTGTGGGGACTGGCCTTCAAGCCCGGCACGGACGACATCCGCGAAGCCGCGGCCCTGGTGGTGGCGGAAGATCTGCTGGCCGCCGGGGCCGAGGTCGCGGCCACGGATCCGGTGGCGATGCCCGCGGCGGAGAAGGTCTTGGGCGGCCGCGTGCGCTTCGTGGAATCGAACTACGCTTGTGCCGAGGGTGCCGATGCCCTGGCCCTGCTCACCGAGTGGCGCGACTACCGCCGGCCCAACTTCGCGCGCCTCGCCGGTCTCATGCGCGGCAAGGCGGTGTTCGACGGTCGCAACGTGTGGGATCCGGCCGACGTGCGCGCCGCCGGGCTTGCCTACTTCGGCATCGGGCGCGGGCAGCGTGCGTAGGGCGTCGAACGGGGGCATGGTCGAAGTTCTCTTCGGTTTTTCACCACAGAGAACACAGAGAGCACAGAGAGCACAGAGACGGAACAGGAAGAGTTTTCCGGATCTAGACCCGGAGCCCTTCTTCCTCTCCCTCCGTCTCTGTGTCCTCTGTGTCCTCTGTGGTGAAAAAAAAACCGCACCATGCACGCCTACTTCTTGCCCTTGCGCGCCTTCTGCATGGTTTGGGCCGCCTCGCTCATGCGCGAGAAGATCTGCGCAAGCTTTTGCCGGAAGCTGCCCAGATCCTTGCCGAAGTAGCGGTCCGGGTGAAGTTCCTTCGAGGCCGCGGCAAAGGCCTTCCTGACCACCGCGGCCTCCGCGTTCTCGGCCACACCAAGGAGCTCGTGCGGTGCCAGCTTGCGCAGGCGGCGATGCAGGCGCAGGATGCGCCGCTTGGTTTCCTGCGAGAGATCCGTCCCCTCGACGAGATCGGCCGGAGCCACGGGCTGCCCGTCGTCGAGTCGCTCGAGCATGGAGGCGGCACCGGCTCGGCCGGCTTCGAATCTGGGCCGATCTTGCTCTTCCACCTCACGCCGGACGTCGCTCGACACTGCAGCCGGCGACGGCTGGAGCTTGGCGGGCCGCTCCGGCGAGGGAGTACGGCGATCCGGGGAGGGAGAGCGGCGATCCTGCGAGAGCGAGCGAGGTTCGGGCGGGGGAGCGCGCGAGGCTTGGGGGGCCGTCGCAGGTCGGCTCGGCTCGAGGAAGAGATTCTCTTGCTTGAGCTTGCGCAAGACGGCCAGCGTCTCCTCGCGACCGAGCCCGGACATGCGGCAGATCTCGTCGTAGCTGGCGAAGCCGTCGACGCGCGACAAGATGAAGCCCTCGGTGGGGGTCAGCTTGAGCCGCGACAAGTCGACCGCGGTGTTGAGGCGCGGCCTGTCGGTCTTAAGGCCAAGTCCGGGAAGCTCCTCGCCTGCGGCCACGGCCCGTCCTCGTGCGCGCGCTCCTCGCCTACCCCAGAAGCCACTCCAGCAGGGCTTTTTGCGAATGCAGCCGGTTTTCCGCCTCCAGCCAGACCTCGCTCGCCGGGCCTTCGATCACTTCGTCGGTGATCTCTTCGCCCCGGTGGGCAGGCAGGCAGTGGAGCACGACGGCCTTGGGATCGGCGACCCTGAGCAGGTTCCCATCCAGGCAATAGCCGGCGAAGGCGCGCCGCCGCGCCTCGACCTCGCCCTCTTTGCCCATCGAGGCGAAGACGTCCGTCGCCAGCACGTGGCGGCCGGCGGCCGCCTCGCGCGGATCCCGGGTGATGTGGATCCGCCCCTTGCCCGTGCCTTGCGCGCGCGCGACCACCTCGGCATCGGGCTCGTAGTCCTTCGGACAGGCGAGGGCGAGGTCGAGGCCGAGCAAACCGGCCGCCTCGACCCAGGTGTTGGCCATGTTGTTGCCGTCCCCGACCCAGGCGTAGCGAAGGCCGCGCAGCAGCGCGAGCACGTCGGGCGCGGGGCCGGCGGTACGGCTCTCGCGACTCGCGACGTGCGCGTACACGGTCTGCAAGTCCGCCAGCACCTGGCAGGGGTGCAACAGATCCGTGAGCCCGTTGATGACCGGCACCGCGGAGTACGCCGCCATCTCCTCCACGATGGCGTGGCCGTAGGTGCGCACCATGATGGCATGGCAGTAGCGGGCCATGACCCGCGCCGTGTCCTTGATGGGCTCGCCCCGGCCGAGTTGCGAGTCGTTCTTGCCTATCACCACGGCGTGGCCACCCAACTCCTCGATGGCGACCTCGAAGCTCACCCGGGTGCGGGTGGAGGCCTTCTCGAAGATACAGGCCAGCATGCGCCCCGGGCGCGTGGCATGCGGCGTGCCCATGCGGCGCAAGAAGCGCAGCTCCTCGGCGCGGCGGATGAGCGCGGCGAACTCGGCCTCGTTGACGTCGAACAGACTCAAGAAATCGCGTTTCTTCTCCATTGCTTCAGCTTTCGGCTAGGGCAGCGTCGAGGACGGCCACGGCTTCGTCGAGCTCGCCCTCGCTCACCACGAGGGCGGGGGCGAAGCGCACCACCTGGCCGCCGGCCACGGAAACGAGCAGGCCCTTGTCGCGGGCCTTCTGCACCACCGGGGCGGCATCGCTCTCAAGCACGAGCCCTTGCAGAAGCCCGCGCCCGCGCACCCCGCGCGTCTTGGGGCGGCGCCGTTCGGCCAGGCGCAGAAGGGCGTGGCTGAGGTGCGCGCCGGTCTCTTGGCAGCGCGCGAGCAGATTGCGCTCGTCGATGGCGCGCTGGACGTAGAGGGCGGCGGCCGACGCCAGAGGATTGCCGCCGAAGGTGGAGGCGTGGCTGCCGGGCTCGAAGGCGCCTGCGACCTCGTCATTGGCCAGCATGGCGCCCATGGGCACCCCACCCGCCAAGCCCTTGGCCAGGGTCACGATATCGGGCACCATGGCCTCGCGTTCGAAGGCGTAGAAGGTTCCCGTGCGGCCCACCCCGGTCTGCACCTCGTCGAAGATGAGCAGGGCTCCGCGTTCGCTGCACAAACGGCGCAGCTCCTGCAGGTAGCCGGGGGGCGGGAGATTGATGCCGCCCTCGGCCTGGATGGGCTCGATGATGACCGCGCAGGTGCGCTCGCTGACGGCGGCGCGCAGGGCCTCGGCGTCGGCAAAGGGGACAAAACGCACCTCGGGCAGAAGCGGGCCGAAGCCCTGCCGGTACTTGGCCTGGCCGGTGACCGAAAGGGCGCCCAGGGTGCGGCCGTGAAAGCCCTTCTCGAAGGCGATGATCTCCGTCCGCTGCGGCTTGCCGCGTACCACGGCCTGATAGCGACGGGCGAGCTTCAAGGCGGCCTCGTTGGCCTCCGAGCCCGAGTTGCAGAAGAAGATCTTGCCGGCAAAGGCGCGCTTGGCGAGCGCCTCGGCGAGCAGGATCTGCGTCTCGATGTAGTACAGGTTCGAGGTGTGATGCAGACGCGCGGCCTGCGCGGCAAGCGCCTGGGCCAGCCCCGCGTCACCGTGGCCGAGCACGCACACCGCGATGCCGGCGGTCATGTCGAGGTAGCGGCGGCCGTCGGCGTCCCACAGGGCGCAGCCCTCCCCGCGCGACATCACGATGGGCGCGCGGTTGTAGTTGTTGATGAGGAGCTTTCGTCCCGAAGCGAGGAGTGTTTCTGAGGCAGACATGGAAAGAACGAAGGATAACAGAATCTCACGCGGCATTTGAGCGCGGTTTTTGTGGGCGGAGCTCGAGCAGGCTACCTGCGCCGCAGCTTCCAGCCGAGGCGCAGGAGATCAAGGCCGCCGCGCACGGCTGCGCCGGGAAAGAGCTTGGAGCCGGGGACATCGGTCCACTCGAAGAGCGGCTCTTCGCGGATTCGGTCGGGCGCCAGGCAAGCGACGCCCGGCCGCGGGCGAAGGAGGCGCGCCAAGATCTCCACATCGAAGGCCCAACGCGAGAGGAAGGGCTCTTCCAGGGCCGCGGCCAGGGCTTCGGTGCGGCGGAAGAGCTTGGCCCCGCACTGGGTGTCGTAGACCGGCAGATGCAGCACGGCGCTGGCCAAGGTGGCGAAGACGCGGCCGAGGTAGTGACGCGCGGACCTACGTTCGATGTGGCGGCCGAGCAGTTGCACCCGCGACGCCATCAGCACGTCGCACTCACTGCTACGCGCAAGCTCGGCCAGGCGGCGCAGCTCGGCAGGCGGCGTGGCCAGGTCGGCGTCGACGTAGCCCACGAGGGTGGCGGTGCCGGAAAGGGCGCGGAGCAGTCCCTGCCGGACCGCCTCGGCCTTGCCCCGATTTTCCGGCAGGGCGACCACCGCGATGGAATCCGGGCGCTGCTCGGCGAGGCCACGCAGGTATTGCAGGGTTTGGTCGCGCGAGCCGTCGTCGACGAAAATCACGCTCGCCGGGGCGCAGTCGTCGAGCAGTGAGAGGAAAGCGGCACCCTGGAGGCGCGCGGCTTCGTCGAAGCAGGGCACCACCCAGTCGATGCGCTCGCCGGTCATGGGAGTTGCGCCAGCACCCAGGTTGAAAGCCCGGGCCACGGCAGGTGCCGTCGCGCCGCACGTCGCGAGCAAAGGGCATCGAGGGCGAGGGCGGCGGTCACACCTCGGGTGACTAGCGGCCCGCGGCTCCAAGTCCCGAGCGCGGTCTCCACGTGCGCGGCAGGCGACGGGGCCGGCCGGCGAGAGGCGACCTCGCCCAGCTTGGCAAGGGCGCGTGGCAAGATCAGGCTGGCAAAGAGCTGGCCGGCCTCAACCGCCGCCAGGCCCGCCTCGCGCACGAGCGCGCGCAGGCGGCCCGGTGAATAGCGGCGCTTGTGCCCGAGGAGCACGTCGTGATGGGAGAAAAGCGAGGGATAGGCCGGCGCGCTGACGAGGAGCCAACCCCGGGGACCGAGAAGATCGGAAACCGCTTCGCGCAAGGTCGCGCGGTCATCGGCCACGTGCTCGAGCACATCGAGCAGGATGACCACGTCGAACCTGCTCTCCGGCCGGACCGCGGTGAAGGAGAGCATGGCCGGCTTGGTTGTCCTCTCGCGCAGCCAGGCTTCGTCGTAGCCTCGGTCGAAGCAGGTGACGTGGCGGACCTGGGGAACCAGTGCCACCAGCCGGCCCGCGAAGAAGCCGTCGCCCGCGCCCATGTCCAGGGCACAAAGGCCGCTGCGGTTCACATGCTCGCGCAGCAGGCGCGAAAAGAAACTGGCCCGCACCGTCTCCCAGGGGTGGCGGTCGAAGTCGCTCCTGGGCAGCTCGCGGAGATCCATGGCCAGCAACCCAGACTATCCCAGACGGCGGCACGCGTGCCGCTCCATGCGCCGCTGGCGCCGACGCCGGCGGTGGGCCTGCCAGCCGCTCTCCCCCGGCAGACGCGTTGCCACCTCCACGCCGCCGAAGAAGGCGCGGCCGCACACGCGCAAGAAAGGCGCGTTCGGGTCGGGGGTCGCAGGCGCTCGATCCATGTGCTCAAAGCCGCCGAAGATGGCGGTTCCATGCACCTCCACGGCGAGCGTGGGGGGAACGACGATGTGGACGCCGCCGAAGGCTGCCGTGACATCGAGATCGACCGGTCCCGGCGGCAGGCGCGCCTCGCGCAGATCGAGCTCGACCCCGCCGAAGACTGCCACCACGCGCAGGCGGCGCGGAACCTTCCACGCGCCCTCGCGCCGCGTGCCGCCGAAAATGGCCACCTCCTGGCCGCTCGGCGACGCGTCGAGGTCCAGCTCGACCACCTGGGGCGCGGCAGACGCGGCCAAGGACGGCGCCAGGTCCGCGGTCAGGGCCGCCAAGTCCTCCGCGTTCTTGGCCTGATGGGCCAGGGTGACGCGCTCTTCGAATTGCTCCATGTCGAGGTCGCCCTGGGCGAAGCGATCCGAGAGGAGCGCGATGGTGCGCTCGCGGTCGGCCGTCGTCAGCGCAGCCAGGCGAAGGGGCGCGGGCGTGTGGTTGGGCACGGCGCTAGCCTATCACATCGCCCGGGTGCCGAAGGGGACCGCCGCTGGGCCAAGGACCCGCGAGAAGATAGATGTGTGAATTTGGGCGGTCGAGGCACCCGGCTGGCGAGGCGCGAGGAGGAGGAATACCCGACGTATTGCGACGACGAGCAACGACGCCAGCCGGGATGGATCGGCCGTCCAAATTCGCACAGATATCTTCGAGCGGGTCCTAAGTAAAGAACCCGTTGGGTTCTGCCGATCTAGGGAACCAGCCGACACACGCAACCAGGAACAGGGTACATGGCGGCACAGAACCTCAGCGAATACCTCGAGCAGTTCTGCGATTGGCACGATGGCCACAAGCGCGGAACCCTCGGGGAAGAAGAGCGCGCGTCCTACATGGAGGCGAGGCGGGATGTGTGCCAAGTCCTGCTCATGGGCCAGCGGCTGGCCATCGAGCCCGGCGCGTCCATGCGAGGTGCGCTGCGGGTGGCGCGCGCCTTCCAGGTGGAATTCGGGCTCCCCACGGGTTCGGTGTCTGCCATCACCCATGACATCAGCACGAGTGGGCTGTCGGCGCTGATGGCGGAATCGCCGCCCACCGGTACCGTGATGTGGATGCGCCTCAAGATCGGCGGCGGCGTGGTCATTGTCGGGCGCTGCCAGGTGGTCAAGATCCTGCCCAAGCAGGGCAGCATCCAGATGGGCGTGGCCTTCGAAGGACTCCCCATCGACGCGCGTGAGAAGATCGAAACCGTGGTGTGCGACGTGGTGGCGAGCGAGATTCGCGCCACCCTGCGCCAGCGGCATGCGGTAGCCGGGTAGCGCCGGCTAACCCGCCATCTGCCGCTTTCGAGCAGCCAGTCATCCAGCCCTCGGTGCTCTTTGCCCCCTCCGTGCTCTCTGTGGTTTCCCTATCTACCCAGCGCGTCGTCTGTTCCCCGCGACTCCGGCGCGTCCTTGCTGTACTATTCGCCATCCAAAGGCAACCACAAGGAGGACCCATGCAAAAGGACCGTGTTCTGGGGATGGCCTGCTCCCTCGCCCTCGTTCTGTCGTGCTTGCTCTTCGGTGCGAGCCCGGCGTCCGCCGCGCAAGACGAGGCCCAGTCCGAGGAGCCAAATCCGATCGAGATCGGGGTATTTGGCGGAGTTCATCTGTACGACAAGGACCACGGCTTGGGTCGGATGGTCGATGACTCGACCGCGGTCTCGCCTGACCACGGCGGGGCCTTCGGCTTGCGCCTCGGTTACAACCTGAACAAATGGATCGGGATCGAGGCCGAAGGCCTAATCTCGCCCACCCGCACCCGCAACGACTCGACCCGTCAGATCATCATCGGCTATCGCGGGCACATCATCGCCACCTTCCTGCACTCGGGCTACGTGCGTCCCTTCGCCCTCGTCGGCTACGGCGCACTCAGCTCGTTCCCCGGCACCTTCAACGCCGACGATGGCCAGAGACTCCCGCGCTATCGCGACACGGACGGTTTCTTCCACCTCGGCATCGGCGCCAAGTTCCCCTTCACCGACATGTTCGGGCTGCGCCTCGACGGCCGGATTCTGGCGCCGGCGGCGATTGCATCGGACATCGTGAAGGTGGGCAGCGAAACCCACTACGGCGGACCCGACTGGGAGATCCTTCTTGCCGCCTATCTCGGGCTCGGCGGCGAGAAGCCTGCCCCGCCCCCGCCTCCGCCGGCACCGGTCGTCGACAAGGACACGGACGGCGACGGCATCCTCGACAGCGCCGACAAGTGCCCAACCGAGCCGGAGGACAAGGACGGCTTCCAGGACGACGACGGCTGCCCCGATCTCGACAACGACGGCGACGGCATCCCGGACGCGCAAGACAAGTGCCCGAACGAGGCCGAGGACAAGGACGGCTTCCAAGATGACGACGGCTGCCCCGATCCCGACAACGACGGCGACGGCATCCCGGACGCGCAAGACAAGTGCCCGAACCAGCCGGAAACCGTCAACAACTACCAGGACGAGGACGGCTGCCCGGACGAGGTTCCCGTCGAGGTCAAGAAGTTCACGGGCGTCATCCAGGGCATCAACTTCAAGACCAACTCGGCGGAGGTCACCAAGGACTCGCACGCGGTGCTCGACAAGGCCGTGCAAGTCCTGAAGGACTATCCCGACGTGAGGCTGGAGATCGGCGGTCACACCGACAACGTGGGCAAGGCCGACTACAACCTGGAGCTGTCGAGGAAGCGCGCCGAGTCCGTCAAGAAGCACATGGTGGACAAGGGCATCCAGGACGAGCGCTTGAACGCGGTCGGCTACGGCATGGACAAGCCGATCGAGCCCAACAAGACCGCGGCCGGGAGGGCCAAGAACCGTCGGACCGAGTTCACGCTTGTCGGCGGCGGCGCCAAGTAGCCAGGACCGTGGGCCGAAATGCCGGATCCGGCGGCCCTTGGCCGGATCCGGCGGCCCCAACCGCTTCGCCGCCGGCCGCGGCTCTCGGTATTGCCCGCGGCGGCGCGAGACTCGATATCTGCGGCATCGACGGTGTCACCGAGAAGACCGTCGCCGTTTCTCCCGCCGAAGATAATCCCTGCGAGCTGTCGGCCGACGGTTCGGTCGAGTGGAGCTACGATGATCCCTTGTCACGGTCCTTCCGGGGGCATTCGCGCAGAGCCCCACCCTTCCGGCCCTGGCGACCGGAGGGCACTGCTCGCCCCACCGACGCAGCCACGGTCTTTGCGCTCCTCGCACTTCCTGGCCTTCGCGGCGATCTATCTTTACGCATTTCCCTATTTCGAAAAGCTCCGCAGCGCTCAGGAGATACCCCGCCTGCTCCTAGCGCAGGAGATGGTCGAACGTCGCATTGTTCACCTGGACGGCCGCCTGGGCGAGCTGGGTTCGCACAACGACCTGTCGATCGGCCCCGATCATAAGAACTACGCCAACAAGTCGCCAGGACCTTCGTTCGTCGCGGTTCCCGTGTACGCCGTAGCGCGCGTCTGGGGCAAGCTGTCCATCCGCACGGCGATGTGGGTGGTTCGTGTGGGTGCCATCACCCTGCCGTTCCTTCTCTTCCTTCCCTTCTTCTACCGGCTGACCCGCTGGTTTACCGGAGACGAGAGCGCACGAAGGGCGTCGCTGGTGGCACTGGCCCTGGCCTCGCCCGCACTCCCCTACGCCATGCTGCTCTACTCGCACAACCTGGCGGCGGTGTGCCTGGGCGGTTCCTTCGTGGCTGCGGTCTTCTTGGTTCGGCGGCACCTGCGCAGGCCCTGGCTGCTCGCCCTGCTGGCCGGCTGGCTTGCGGGCATGGCTCCCTCGATGGACTACCAGGCGACCCTGGCCGCTCCGGTGATCTGGATCTACGTTCTCGTGTGCGCCCGGCCTCGCATCCGCAAGGCCCTCCTGTTCGCCGCGGGCGCTCTGCCGCCGCTCGTCGGCACGCTCGCCTATCACAAGGTGTGTTTCGGGTCGCCCTTTCGCATCAGCTACAGCCTTGGGGTGGATAGAGCACCAGAGCAAGGCCTGCTGGGCTTCATCGGGCCCAATTGGGATTCACTCAATGCCATCCTATTCCTGCCGGCCAACGGCTTGATCGTGCTTGCGCCTTGGGTGCTGCTCAGCCTGGTCGGCGCGGCCACCATCCTGGTGCGACGCCGGTGGCGCGAGCGGGTGGGCGCCGAGGCTCTGGTCTGCGCGACGGTGGTGCTGGTCTACGTTCTCTTCGTGGGGTCGATGCTTCCCTACATGGCGCGCGGGGGCTGGTCGGTCGGGGCCCGCCAGTTGGTGGGCATGCTGCCCTTTGCCGCGTGGCTTGCGTCCGTGGGATTCGCCTGGATGGGACGCAGGTTGGTCACGCGCGTTCTCGCCCTGGGCACCCTTCTCGCCAGCGCGGCAGTCTTTCTCAGTGCTGCGACCACCTATCCCCACTGGCCGGACGCTCTGCGCAACCCGCTCTACGAGCTCAGCTTCCGGCTGCTCGCCCAGGGCTACGCTGTTCACTCGCTCGGCACTTGGGTGGGGCTTCACGGGATCTGGTCGCTTCTGCCGCTCTACCTCCTGGCCTTCGGCTGGTGTTCGTACCTGCTTGTGCACAGAGTGCGTCGCCCGGTTTTGGTCCTCGCGCTCGGCACCGCACTCGCGGTCGCCGTCGTGGCCGGCTACGGCCGCTTTCCCAGGAGAAGCGGCCCTGCCGATCACGTTTGGGGCTGGGTCACCGCAACCTGGGAACCCCCGCGGCACTAGCCCGCATTATTCACCAGCATTCGTTCTCCGACGGAATACGTGGAACACTCTGTGGTCAGATGCTTGAACCACGGCGGGCTAGCTTCGTTGTCATGGGAACCCTGGGAGGGTTCCCAAACCCTCCCGCGAAGCTCCGCGGCCGGCGAAGCCAGCGAAGCG
>Ga0172363_10002960_pt1 | contig 13738 bp, 15 predicted proteins | sample LakKivs2_kivu2a2_FD_114541 | JGI IMG/M metagenome (GOLD analysis project Ga0172363, IMG submission 114541) | Sediment microbial communities from Lake Kivu, Rwanda - Sediment s2_kivu2a2 | ecosystem: Environmental > Aquatic > Freshwater > Lake > Sediment | place: Rwanda: Western Province, Lake... | reverse complement strand
CCCTTTTTAGTAATAATTTTTTTAATTGCGGAGATAATTCCTCCAACTCTGATTTTTTGCTGACCAAAAACATCTTTAAGTTTGGCTAAAGCCAGAGTTTTTTGTTCTAAAAGCCGCCTGAAGTCTTCCAGGGGATGAGAAGTGACATAAAGGCCTAAAAGTTCTTTTTCCCAGCTTAATTTTTGAAAATTGGTGGCTGCCGCCGAGGGTTCTAAAATTATATTATTAGAAAAACCTATAGTTTCAAAAAGGCCTTTTTGTCCGTTTGTCTTATTTTTTTGATACTCTTTTGAATATTCCAGCAGTTTTTCTAAGTTGGTTATTAGCTTATTTCTTTCTTCGAACTCGTCGAAAGCGCCAGCTTTAATTAAACTTTCCAAAGATTTCTTATTTAAGTCTTTAGAATTAACCCTTTTAAGAAAATCTCCAATTGAACTAAAACGGCCTTTGTTTTTTCTTTCTTCAGCAATAATATCAATCACGTTTTCTCCGACATTTTTAATTGCTAACAATCCAAATCTTATCTTGTCATTTTTTTCACCCACCACAGTAAAGTTTTTTAGACTTTCATTAATATTAGGAGGAAGAACTTCAATTTTCATTCTTTTACATTCTTCAATCAAAAGAGCAATTCTTTCAATATCGGTTTTTTCCGAAGTTAAGACCGCGGCCATAAATTCAACCGGATAATGAGCTTTAAGATAGGCGGTTTGATAAGCAATGGTGGCGTAAGCAGCGGAATGGCTGCGGTTAAAACCATACTGGGCAAAAGGCAGAACCCATTGCCACAATTTAACCGCAACATTTTTATCAATTCCATTATTAATCATTCCTTTAATAAATTTTTCTTCCTGTTCGTCAAACAAAGACTTTATCTTTTTTCCAATTGCTTTTCTTAAAACATCGGCTTGAGCCAAAGAAAAACCGGCTAAGTCCCGAGCAATCTGCATCAGTTGTTCTTGATAAATGCAGATGCCTTGGGTTTTTTCCAGAATGGGCTTTAATTTTGGATGGAGATATTGGATATTTTTTCTTTTATGTTTTCTTTCAATATATTCAGGGATAAACTGAATCGGACCGGGTCGGTAAAGAGCAACCATAGCAACGATATCTTCAAATTCGCTCGGTTTCAATTGTTTTAAATATCTTTTCATGCCGTCGCTTTCTAATTGGAAAACCGAAGTAGTGAAGGCTTTTTGGAGAAGTTTAAATGTTTTTTCATCATTCAAAGGAATATTTTCCAGGTCTATTTTTAATTTATTTCTAAGCACGTATATTCTTGTTAAAGTATCTTCAATAATGGTTAAATTTTTTAATCCCAGGAAATCCATTTTTAACAAGCCTAAGCTCTCAATCGAATGCATTTCGTATTGAGTGATAATATTTTCATCGTCTTGGGTGGGATGTTGGAGCGGGATTAGATCGGTAAGGGGATGATCGGAAATAACCACCCCGCAGGCGTGAGTTGAGGCGTGACGGGCTACGCCTTCTAATTTTTTCGCTAAATCAATTAATCTTTTAGCCTGTTCATCGGTTTCATAAACATTTCTAAATTCAGCCACTTTTTTTAAAGTATCATTAAGATTAAAACCAAAAGGAATCATTTTAGCAATCTGGTCGCAATAACTGTAAGTATAACCTAAAGCTCGGCCCACATCCCTGATTACGGCTCGGGCCGCCATAGTTCCAAAAGTAATAATTTGAGCCACTTTATCTTTTCCGTATTTTTGAGACACATAATTAATCACTTCATCTCGTCTTCGGTCAGTAAAGTCAAGATCAATATCGGGCATTGAAACTCTTTCTGGGTTAAGAAAACGTTCAAAAAGAAGATTATTTTTCAAAGGATCAACATTGGTAATATTTAACAGATAAGAAACTAAAGAACCAGCCGCCGAACCTCGGCCCGGACCGACCACGATTCTTTGTTTTTTGGCCCAGTTGACAAAATCCTGAACAATTAAAAAATAAGAAGCAAATCCAGTTTGTTTAATTACGGAAAGTTCGTAATTTAATCTCTCTGAAATTTCTTTGTTTGGACTTTTTCCAAATCTATTTTTTAAGCCCTGTTGGCAAAGTTCTTCTAAATATTGATCGGGTGTTTTTTCCCCTGGGACCTGATAACTGGGGAGTTTTGTTTTTTCTAATTCAAACCCAAGATTGCAAACTTCGACTATTCTTTGAGTATTTTCAATCGCTTGGGGATAATCTCTGAATGAATCAATCATTTCCCGGCTTGTTTTTATTGAAAAATCATCTGCTTTTATAGTTATTCTTTCTGGATCATTAGGATTAGCCCCGGTATTTATTAGCATCAAAATATCCTGGGCTTCGGCGTCTTCGGATTTTAAATAATGGCTGTCATTGGTTGCCACCAAAGGAATTCCGTATTTTTGAGAAATATTAATTAGGCCTTGATTTGCTGTTTTTTGTTCTGGAAGATTCGGGTGGTGCTGGAGCTCTAAATAAAAATTGTCTTTGCCGAATATTTTTTGATATTTCAGGGCCAATTCTATTGCTTCATCAAATTTTTTAGCCACTATTAACCGAGGAATTCTGCCGGCCAAGCAGGCGCTTAAGCCGATTAACCCTTCCGAGTGTTTAATTAGCAGACTATCATCTATTCTTGGTTTATAGTAAAAGCCCTCTAAATGGGCTTTGGTAATAAGTTTAACCAAATTTTTATAACCGATTTCGTTTTTAGCCAATAAAACAAGATGATATCTTTTATCATCTATATTAGGCCTTTTGTCTTCTATTTTTTCAAAAGCAGAGTAGACCTCGCAACCGATAATCGGTTTGATTCCTCTTGCCTTAGCTTTTTTATAAAACTCTATTGCGCCGTAAAGAACTCCGTGGTCAGTTAAAGCAATTGAATCCATACCCAATTCTTTGACATAATCTAAGAGTTGGTCAATTTTCGGCAGGCCGTCTAAAAGCGAGTAATGGGAATGCACGTGCAAATGAGTGAATTTACTTTGCGTCATAATATCTTATTCTACATTAACATATTTTCTAATGCAAACAAATTCGGGTGGGCGTTTTCGCGTATAATAGAAAAGCTCTGTTGTTATACAGGGCTTTTATGCGTTTGTCCTTTGAGAGGACTTACGCGTCCACAGCGGACGGTCCTTTAGTTCTTTAGACTATGATGGACCAGGCTTCTTCGGTGCCGGTGGAAAATGATCGAAAGTTAGCTCCCAATTCTTACAGGTGGTGTTGGCAGCAGGACCAGCTCGAGTTCTCTTTTTCATGGCGATTTTCCTTTCTGCGGAGTTTTAGGTTCCGCTTTCAATAATAAAACGTATTTTGAAAACGTAAAACACAGATCCAAAGTACTATAAAGTACTATTTTAATGTTAGCATATCAATTTATTTTATCAATAGCGCTGGTTCGTTTGGTTCGCTTTGCTTTGGAGCTTCCCAGGTTGTTGTTTCATAGTTTTGCCAATATAGAGTAGAATGAAAGAATGAGGCATCCGAATTTTAAAGAAGAAAAAATATTATGGAAGAGAGGATATAAGATAGTGGTTGGAATTGACGAGGTCGGAAGAGGTCCGCTCGCCGGACCGGTGGTGGCAGCTGCGTTTTGTTTTAAAATTGACGGAGACCCGGGTCTCCGTAGAATCAGAGATTCTAAGCAACTTACCGCTAAACAAAGAGAAAAGATTTACGAGACTTTAAAAAATAATTCTGATGCGGAGTGGGGGATTGGCCGGGTTTCGGAAAAAGTAATTGATAAGATAAATATTCTTCAAGCGACAAAATTGGCGATGCAAAAAGCCGTTAAGGACTTAGAAAAAAACTTAAAAAAATGGTTAGTGCAAAAAAAATGCGATCGCATAAATTTTGCACCCAACTCTTTTTTAATTATTGATGGTAATTTTGGCCTAGATATTAATATTCCCCAGAAATCAATTATTAAAGCGGACGAAAAGGTTTTTTCTGTAGCCGCGGCTTCTATTGTAGCTAAAGTTACCAGAGACAGGATGATGATGAATTACCATAAAAAATATCCTGATTATGGATTTGACAAACATAAAGGATATGGTACAAAGCTCCATCGCGAATTGATAAAAAAATACAGTTTTTGTAAGATTCACAGAAAAAGTTTCAGAATAAGTTAAGACGCTTGCAAAAAATAAAAAACTTTGCTATTATTAAAAAATCAACTTTTAATTTTTAATTTATCATTTTGCATTTTGAATTTTTTATATGGCAGTGCCAAAACAACATCGTTCAAAATCGCGCCAAGGCCAAAGACGAATGCATTTATTTATTAAAAGCCCCGGATTGGCGGTTTGCCCCAAATGCGGCCGGTCGGTTTTGGCGCATACCGTTTGCTATAATTGCGGATTTTATAAAGGAGAAGAAGTTATTGATGTGATGAAAAAATTAACTAAAAAAGAAAGAAAGAAAAAAGAAAAGGAAATAGCAGAAACAGAAAAACAAGAAATTAAAACAAAACCATTAAGTATGGAGGAATTATCTAAAAAATAAATTTATGGCTAGTAGACATTTGTCGCGTTCCATAGCGATGCAAAGTTTATATGAGTGGGATTTTTCCGGGAAAAAGAAAGAGAATTTAGAAAAAATTGTTGAAAAAAACATTCGGGAATTTGGACCCGGTTTGGATAACAAAGATTTTATTTGGGAATTAGTTAAAGGAGTCATCGCAAAAATTTCTGATATCGATAAAGTTATTGAAAAAGCAGCTCCGGAATGGCCCTTAAATCAAATAACAATTATTGATCGGAATGTTTTAAGGATCGGGCTTTATGAACTTTTGTACGGCAATAAAAAGAACGTCCCTCCCAAAGTTGCCATTAATGAAGCGATTGAATTAGCTAAAACGTTCGGGGGAGAGAGCTCCGGAAAGTTTATTAATGGTGTTTTGGGAACGGTATTTAAAGAAATTGAGAAAAAATAAAAATAATATGAATTTAGAGGAAAAATTTGCTAAATTAGAGAAAAAATTAGACCTAAAATTTAAGGATAAAAATTTGCTTATTCAGGCTTTTGTCCACCGTTCTTTTTTAAACGAAAGTCCGAATTTCAGTATTTTTCATAATGAAAGATTGGAATTTTTAGGAGATTCGATTTTAGAGCAGGTTGTTACTGAATATCTTTTTTTAAATTATCCGGAAAAAATGGAAGGGGAATTAACCAGCTGGAGAGCGGCTTTGGTGAATGCTAAAATCCTTTCCCGGATTGCCAAAGAAATCGGATTTGATGATTTTCTATTGCTTTCCCGGGGAGAAATAAAAGAAACCGGCAAAGCCAGGCAGTATATTTTAGCTAATACCTTTGAGGCTTTTATCGGTAGTCTCTATCTCGACCAGGGAATAGAAAAATGTAAGTATTTTATTAAAAAATACTTAATAAAAGAATTAGATCAAATTATTAAGGGTCGTCTTTTTGAAGATGATAAATCCGAATTTCAGAAAATTGCCCAAGAAAAAAAAGGCATTACTCCTAATTACAATGTTTTGAAAGAATCTGGGCCCGATCATGATAAGCGTTTTGTTGTCGGAGTTTTTTTGGAGAAAGAATTAATTGCAAAAGGCAAAGGATTTTCAAAACAAGAGGCCGAAGAAGCGGCAGCTAAAAAAGCGTTAGAAATAAAAAATTGGAAGAAATAATATTTATATGTTAGTTATTCGTTTTTTAAGAATAGGGAAGAAAAACCAACCAAGTTTTAAAATTATCGTCAATGATAAAAGAAGAGCGTCAAAGGGCGGCCGTTTTGTAGAACAGGTTGGTTTTTGGAACCCTTTAACCAAAAAGAAATCATTAGAAATAGAACGGATTAAGTATTGGATTTCTAAGGGCGCCAAACCTTCTGATACGGTTTATAATTTATTAATAAGCGAAAGGATTATCCGGGCTGAAAAAATAGCCGTTCATAAAAAATCAAAAAAGAAATCCGTCTCCGTCGAAAACCCTAATGAGGCAAAGCTTACCCCTGCCGGAAGCTCCGGCGAGGCGAGCGGGGTAAAAAAAGAACCTGCGCCGGAAGCAAAAGTTTGACAGAAAAGATTAAAAGAGTATAACAAAAAATATAGAAATATAAAAGGTCGAGGTATTGATTATAAAGTTTAATGTGAATTTACTGAACGATTTATGGCTAAAGCAAGCACCGATCAAGATTTTCTTGAGTTTATTGTCAAAGCTTTGGTTGACCACCCAGAAGATGTCAAAGTTGACAGAAAAGTTGACGAAATGGGGGTATTACTTTCTTTGAAAGTAAATCCTGAAGACATGGGTCAAATTATTGGTCGATCAGGTTCTACTGCTAGAAGCATTAGATCTTTGGTTCGAATTATCGGCTTGAAAAATCACGCCCGAGTGAACTTAAAGATTGAGGAGCCGGAAGGCGGTAAGCCAAGAACTCATGATAAAAAAGCTTCGGAAGAACTCGATGATTTGAAGCTTTAATCTTAGTTTACTTTTTAAAAAAACAGCGCTATCATATAATAATGATAGCGCTGTTTTCTTTTACTAAGCTGTCCGGTAAGTTTCATGATAAAATTTGATATTATTACAATTTTTCCAGATATTTTCAATTCTTATTTTTCTGAGAGTTTAATTTCCCGCGCCCGAAAAAATAAATTAATAAAAATTAAGGTCAATAATTTAAGAAAGTGGGCCGAAGATAAACACAAAACAGTTGACGATAAGCCGTTTGGAGGGGGGTCGGGGATGGTGATGAAAGTGGGGCCTATTTTTAAGGCAGTTAAAAAACTAAAGGAACCGAGTTCCTTTAAAAAAAGGAACTCGGTTCCTTTAAGATCAAAAGTAATTCTTTTTACGCCGAGGGGAAAGAAATTCAATCAGAAAATCGCTTATCAACTTTCAAAATTAAACCAAATAATAATGATTTGCGGAAGATACGAAGGGATTGATGAAAGAGTAGCGAAACATATCGCCGATTTGGAAATATCAGTAGGGGATTACGATTTAATGGGCGGAGAGCTGCCGGCAATGATTGTTATTGAAACCGTTTCCAGGTTGGTCCCAGGGGTTTTGGGCAAAAAGGAATTATTAAAACAAAGAATAACCAAAGAAAAAGGATTTGTTGAATATGCGCAATATACTCGGCCAGAGGTTTTTAATAACTGGCGGGTGCCTAAAGTTTTGCTTTCCGGAAATCATAAAAAAATAGAAGCCTGGCGCAGAAAACACCAAAAGATTATTGTCAAATAATTTTTTCTATGATAAAATAAATATCACATTTGGGTAGGTGGCGGAGTAGTCAAACGCATCAGTCTGTAAAACTGACGGCCTCGTGCCTACGGGGGTGCAAATCCCTCCCTGCCCACATAAAACCTTGATGCCTTCTGGCATTCAAGGTTTTATCAGAAGCTTACCGAATCGCGACGAGCGAAGCGAGGAGGCGATGCCTTCGGGCAACTCTCCCTCCCTGCCCACCGTGTGCCGAGATAGCTCAGCTGGTAGAGCACTCCCATGGTAAGGGAAAGGTCACGAGTTCAAATCTCGTTCTCGGCTCAGAGAATTATATGGCAAAAAAGAAAAAAACATTTACAAAACTTCAGTGCGGCGTTTGTAAAAGGATAAATTATTATACCAATAAACCCAAGATGATGGAGGCTAAATTATCATTGAAGAAATTCTGCAAATGGTGTCGGAAACATACTATTCACAAAGAAGGGAAGAAATAAAATAATATGGGAGAACAAAATATTGAACTCCATCGGGTTGTTTCTACCGCGATTATCCATAAAGATGGAAAATATTTGATTGTTAAAAGGAGTCCTTTTAGAAAAGCCTTTCCTAACAGATGGAACGTGCCCGGCGGCGGTTTAGAAATGTCTGACTATATAAATACTCCCAAAACTACGACCGATGCCTGGTATTTTGCGATAGAGCATTCCTTAAAAAGAGAAATAAAAGAAGAAGTGAACTTGGAAGTTAAACATTTAAGATATCTGTTAGACCTTGTTTTTATCCGTCCGGATAATGTTCCGGTTGTGACTTTGAGCTATTGGTGCCAGTGGAAATCAGGAGAAGTTAAGTTAAACGACGAAAATGTTGATTATAAATGGGTTAGCGCTGAGGAGGCGAGAAGTTACGACTTGATAAGCGGAATTCAGGAAGAAATTGAAATGGTAGACAGAATTTTAAAAGGAGAGAACCAAAACAACGTTAAGTTTAATTATAATAATTATAAAAAATTTGATGCTTAACAACCAAGGGGGATTTAGTTCAATGGTAGAATAGCGGTCTCCAAAACCGTTGATGGGAGTTCGAATCTCTCAGTCCCCGCCTTTTATTATGGCAACCCTTAAGATTAGAAAATTTAAAGATCCGATTCTGAAGAAAAGATGCCGGAAAGTGAGAAAAATAGATGAAGAGATAAAAAAAATTATAGTTAATATGGTTCAGACTATGGAAAAAGAACAGGGAATCGGATTAGCCGCTCCTCAAGTTGGGTTTTTAAAAAAAATTATTGTGGTCAAAACTGATTTTAAAAATCAGCGGATTTTAGCCTTAATTAATCCTAAAATTGTGAAAAAGAGCCCGCAAAAAGAAAGGTTAGAAGAGGGTTGTTTGAGTTTCCCGGGAATATTCTTAGAAATAAAAAGAGCAAAGGAGATTAAAATTAAAGCCAAAGATATTAAGGGCGAAGAAGTAGAAATAAAAACCAAAGGAATTTTAGCCAGAGTTATTCAGCATGAAATTGATCATTTAAACGGCATTTTATTTTATAGAAGATTGAGTTTTATTAAAAGCATGATATTTAGATTAAAATATTTCCATGGATTTAATTGATTATTTAGTTAAAGAAGGCTGGCTTAAAACGCCGAGAATAATTAAAGCTTTCAAAAAAATTAAAAGAGCCGATTTTATGTTTACCCGCCGAAGCCTGCCGCAGGCAGGCGTAGGCAGGTCTGGACAAGTAAAACGTTTAGCCGAGCTGAATGAAGCCATTCCGATTGGTTTTAGTCAGACAATTTCCCAACCCTTAACAGTAGCTTTTATGTTTGAGCAGTTGGAACCAAAACCAGGCGATAGTATTTTAGACATTGGTTCTGGTTCTGGCTGGACAACGGCTTTGCTGGCTGAAATAGTAGGGTCGAAAGGAAAGGTTACCGCTATTGAAATAATACCGGAATTAAAAGAATTTGGAGAAAAAAACACGGCAAAATATAATTTTGTTAAAAAGGGAACTGCTCAATTTATTTGTGCTGATGGAGCCAAGGGTTATAAAAGTAGAGCTCCTTTTGATAAAATACTGGTTTCGGCTGCTACCAGAAAAGTTCCTAGCGCCTGGAAAGAACAATTGAAAATCAAAGGAAGAATAGTTTGTCCGATAGAATCTTCAATCTTGACTATTATAAAAAAGTCGGAAAGAGACTTTGAACAAACAGAACATCCGGGGTTTGCTTTCGTTCCTCTTGTCAATGTGTTCAACTCGTCGGGCCAAACATTATGAGGTATATCATTATCTTAATCGTTGCCGTTATTTTTATTTCTGGCTTTTTAATTTACCAGGGAATTTATTTACCGGTTGATTCTAATTCGGAAGAAATGATAGTCTTTTCAGTCAAAAAAGGAGAAGGAGCTAAGGAAATCGCTCTTAATTTAAAAAACCAAGGTTTAATTAGATACAGTTCTTTTTTCAGAGCTTATGTTTTAGTCTGCGACCAGGCAGATAAACTTAAGGCCGGAGAGTATGGATTGTCTTTTTCAATGAACATCCCTGAAATTGCCGATAAACTAACTTCTAAAGATAGAATTAAAAGAATGATAACAATTATTGAAGGTTGGAATCTGAAAGATATTGAAAAATATTTAAAAGAACAGGGGATTAATATGGAAGAAAATTTAACCCCTGATTTAGAAGGTTATCTTTCCCCCGATACTTATGAAATTTCACCCGGAGATGGAATAAATGAAATTATTAAGATAATGCTTGATAATTTTGAAAAAAAAATAACCCCGGAACTAAAAGAAGAAATCCAATCTCAGGAGAAAACAATTTCTCAAATAATAATCCTGGCTTCTTTAATTGAAAAAGAAGTTAGAACCACGGAAGATAAAAAGATTGTTTCTGGAATTCTATGGAAAAGGATAAAAGTGGATATGCCCTTGCAGGTAGATGCTACCATTACTTATCTGACCGGCAAAAAAAGCACTGAAATTCTAAAAGAAGAATTAGAAATTAATTCTCCTTATAATACTTATAAGTATAAGGGATTGCCTCCGGGCCCTATCTGCAACCCGGGCCTGAATAGTATTTTGGCCGCCATTTACCCCCAAGAAAGCGAATATTGGTTTTACCTTTCTACTCCAGCCGGAGAAACGATTTTCAGCAAAACATTAAAAGAGCATAATGAAGCAAAAACGAAGTATTTATAAAAATTAAAACCCGGCTTCCTAAGGAAGCCGGGTTTTGGCACTATGTCTTGAGACGCCGGGCTTTAGGTGTTATAATAAACTAATGGACGATTTTAATTTTTTTAACAATATTCCTTTATTTATTTTTGGCTTGGCCTTTACTGTTATTTTTATTATGTTTGTTGATGGGGCGCTTATTTTGTTTTTATCTAAAGATATCGAGAGAGCCGAACGGGGCAAAAGAACCTTAATTAGTTCTTTTTATGGATTTTTAGCAATTTTATTGGTTTCTACCGTTTTTCTTTTGGTTACTTGGGTGTTAGAAAGGGGCCAAGAGTTAGAACCGAGCGAGGCGCCGGGGGAATTTCCCGTTTCTCCAATTGGAGCTAATTTTCCTCCTCCGCCCCAAATCATTAAAATTGATGACTTCTATTTCAACGGCCCATTTTTATTAAAAGATAATAACGAAATTATTAATAATCTGTCTGTGTTTTCAATTTTGTGTAAAAACAATGAAAACTATGATATAATATATTTAGGCGAGGGAGAAAAAATTGCCCAACTTTCTAAATACAGCGAAGCTAAATGCTGGCAGGAAAATTGCGACGGCCAGAAAAATCTTTATATAGCAGTATTTTGGACGCCTAAAGAAAGTTATGAAAGTAATGTCAGAAAAGAAATAAAGGAATCTTTAGAAAGAAAATTTAATCCTCCTTGTCCTAAAAAAGAAGAATTATGAACGGGTCTATAACTGATAAATTTACCGCCGAAAGAAGCCTATTTTATCTTATTGTAGGAGGAATTTTAATTGCTCTTATTATTATTTTTTATTTCTTTTTCGTTTACGGGAAAAAAAGCATTGGGATTATTAGCCCTAACGGCGCGGAAAAATGGGAGATTGGTCAAACCTATGAAATTACCTGGAAAGCAAAAAAAATATCTAAAGTAGGCATTGTTTTATTCAGCCAATCAGAAGCAAAATGGATTGCTAAAAATGTTGATGCCAGCGCCGGAAAATACGAATGGAAGATTTATCCAGGCCAGCAATATGGCGATGGTTTTTGGATAGCGGTTTTTGAATATCCCTGGAAAAAAGAAAATAAGGTGGATTATTCCAATGGGCCTTTTGTCATTACTTATCCGGAGATGGCTAATTGCGATAATTTATCTTTCGAAAATGAATGGCTTTTCCTGGCGAGCAACTTCCCTGGTATTAGAAAGGTTTTTATAACCGAACAATCTTATAACGGAAACTTAGAGGGGCTGGAAGGGGCGGATAGAAAATGTCAGCAAGAAGCCGAGAATCTTGGTTTTCAAGGGACTTGGCGCGCCTTTATCGGAGGAGAAGCTGACGAAGAGTTGGCAGTTAAAAGATTGGAAAAAACCTCCCGGGGCGCGGATGGTATTTTTGTAGAAGCCAAATCTTCAGCTGTTTTAATAAGAGGGGATACCTGCCATCGTCTTTTAGCAAAAGATTTTAACCAATTTTTATTAAGATTCTCCAATCCTTTAACAATAAATTCAGATAAGCTCAGCCCCGAATTTTTAGAAAAAATGGATAACATTTGGTTAGGAAGAGTTAATGAGAACAGTAAAAAAAGCTGCGCTTTGGTGACTATAGGTAGCACTTACAGAAATTTAGCTGAAAAATATAGTTATACTACCACTTGCCAGAACTGGACTCAGGAAAGGAATTTAGTCCAGAGTTATCCTCTTTCGGCAGGAGAAAATCCGATATTTTCAACTTGTTATACCGGAACCGGAGTGGCTACTAATGCGGTTGGTTTGGCTGGTTTTTCTTCAGCCTTAACCAGCGAGAATAAATTTACTCTGAATGAAGGAAAATATTGCGACACCAAACAATACCTGCTTTGTATTGAAGATTAGGGGGGGGATTGACAAGTTTTTTTAGAAGAGTAAGATACAATATTATAAAGATTATCCAGAGACAGCAGGTTTTTCGGCAAGTTCAAGGCAAGCCAAAAATAAATCCTGCCCAGGGTAAAACGGATTTTTGCTGTCTTCGGGAGACGGTTTTTTTATGCCTTTAACCAAAGAACAAAAAAAGAATATTGTTAAAGAATTAAAAGATAATATCGCCGAACAAAAGACAATGGTTTTTGTTTCAGTAAAAGGATTAAAAGCCTCAGAGCTTTTTGATTTAAGAAAACAATTAAAAGAATTAAATTGTTTGTTATTAGTAGCTAAGAAAACTTTATTGAAGATCGCTTTAAAAGAAAAAAAAATAGAATTAAATGAAAAAGGACTAGAGGGCCAAGTAGCTTTAATTTTCGGGTTTGAAGACGAGTTAACGCCGGCTAAAACAGCTTATAATTTTTCTTTAAAAAACGAAAACTTAAAAATTTTAGGCAGTTTTTTAGAAAATAAATTTAGAAATCTGGAAGACACTATCAATTTAGCAAAAATACCTTCAAAACAAGAGCTTTTAGCAAAAATTATCGGAAGCATTAAGGCGCCGATATCGGATTTTGCCAATCTGCTTCAAGGCAATATTAAGGGTTTAGTTTATGTATTAAGCGCAATTAAAAGATAATACTGCTGAATACGAAAAAAATACGAATATACGAAGTTTCGCATATTCGTCCGTCTGCCGGTAGGCAGGTAAAAAATTCGTATTTCGTAGCCAAAAAAATGGTTGATGAAAAAAACGAAGAAAAAATTGAAATACCGGAAAAATTTAAAGATTTGGTGGAAAAAATAGAAAAATTGTCTGTTTTGGATTTAGCTGAATTAGTAAAGATTTTAGAGAAAAAATTCGGCGTTTCTGCTGCTCCAATCGCTGTATCTGTTGCCGGACCGGCCGCCGCTGAATCCTCGACGGAAAAAGAGGAAAAAAGCGTTTTTAATATTGAATTAACCGGAGTCGGAGAAAAGAAAATTGAAGTAATTAAAGTGGTAAGAGATGCGATTGGAAAAGGATTGAAAGAAGCTAAGGATTTAGTTGATGCCGCGGCCAGCGCCCCTCAAATGATTAAGGAGAACGTAAAAAAAGAAGAGGCGGAAGATATTAAAAAGAAATTTGAAGCCGCCGGTGCCAAAATAGAGTCGAAATAAGAAAGTAAAAAACTCACGATCGTGAGTTTTTTACTTTGGTTTTTTACTTTGGTGTGATTTCTACTTTTAGTCTATAGATGGTGGAGCCGTTTAAAAGATAGATAATTTTTCCCGAAGAAGAAACAGCCATATCTTTAAGATTATTAAAGTTTTCGCTTTGGAACTGCTTAATAATCCCCCCGGTCTTATCAATAATAACAACTCTTTTATTTATCGGTTCCAAAAGATAAAGATAAGGAAGATTGGGTTTGGCGATTATTATTGAGATATTTTTCGGATAAGGGAAAAAATCTAATTTTAT
>Ga0172363_10002957_pt1 | contig 13744 bp, 10 predicted proteins | sample LakKivs2_kivu2a2_FD_114541 | JGI IMG/M metagenome (GOLD analysis project Ga0172363, IMG submission 114541) | Sediment microbial communities from Lake Kivu, Rwanda - Sediment s2_kivu2a2 | ecosystem: Environmental > Aquatic > Freshwater > Lake > Sediment | place: Rwanda: Western Province, Lake... | reverse complement strand
GCGAAAAAGACAATAGTCGCCGCAGGAGCATGGACATCTCACCTTTTGGATCCGCTTGGAATCGAATGCTTCATCAAACCAAAGAAGCGACAGATCTTCTCAGTTAAAGCAAAAACTGACGCACTCAAGAAGCTTCTCTTCACAAGAGACTTCACAAACACTGGTTGCTTGCCGTTCACGATTTTTCCGAAGCCGTCCATTTACATTAGACCCGCACCTGAAGAAGACGCGTTTTGGCTGGCGTATGCTGATGATTTTCCAAGAGCTTTCAAGCTGGAAGACAATCCTGAACCTGAGGAAAACTACTATCAATATGGCATATACCAAGTCTTAGTCAAATATCTCCCACAATTCGTCGATTGCCAGCCATTTTCGTCGTTCGCAGGCTTGTACGAGATCAACTCATTGGACGGTCAACCCGTGATATTTGAGGAGAACGGCTTGTTGGTTGCTGGCGGCGCAAGCGGAAGCGGGATACTGAAGGCTGACGCCATCGGCAGGATTGCCGCGTCACTTTACAACGGCGAGGAGGACGCACTGCTTTATGGCGACAGAAAATTCAAGGTAAGCGACCTGGGCTTGAAAAACAGGCATGTGGAACCTGAAAAACTAGTGATTTAGCCTCCTCATAACTACGCTTATTTACTTTAGAGCAGATAATTATGCATTCTTTGAGAAGTGAATGATCATGTATGGATGGAAAGGCAGATTCTTACGGGTTAACTTAAGCAAGAATAAGGCGGTCGCAGATCAGTATGATGCGAGCCTCGCAAGAAGATACTTGGGCGGCAGAGGCTTTGCCGCAAAGGTTCTCTGGGACGAACTCAAATACGAAGTTGACCCCCTGTCGCCAAGCAACAAACTTGTCTTTGCCGCTGGCCCACTGACAGGTTTCGCTCTGCCAAGCAGCGGAAAGCTTGTTGTGGCTGCGAAAAGCCCCTTGACAGGCGGCTACGGAGACGGAAACATCGGCACAATAGCAGCCGTCCAAATGCGAAAAGCCGGATACGACGCAACAATTATAGAGGGAAAAGCCGAGAAACCCACGGTTCTGCTTGTTAGGGACAAGTCCGCCGAGTTTCTCGACGCCAAAGACCTGTGGGGCTTGAACTCCTTTGAAACTGAAAAGAAACTGCGGGAACTCTACGGACAAGGAGCAGGAATTCTCTGCATCGGTCCAGGCGGCGAAAACCTCGTAAAATTCGCCAACATCGTCTGTCAAGAAGGACGTGCAGGCGGCAGACCAGGAATGGGCGCGGTTATGGGTTCAAAGAATTTGAAGGCAGCCGTCTTCTTGGGCACAGGAGAGTTGTCTGCAGCCTACCCTGAAGAGATGAAGGAGTTGGGTGCTGAGGCTTACAGGGAAGTTTTGACTAAGCCCGCCTATGCTTTCTGGAAGCGGCAGGGGACGATGATGACTATTGAGTGGAGCCAGGAGAACAGTGTTCTTCCAACGTATAATTACAGTGAGGGCGTCTTCGAAAAGGCTGACGCAGTAGGCGGCTTCGCCATGGAGAAGATAAAGATTGCTCAGCGCGGATGCCCCCAGTGCAACATGACTTGCGGCAACATCGTTAAGGATTCTGACAGGAAAGGGTCAGAGCTTGACTACGAAAACGTTACTATGCTGGGTCCAAACATTGGCTTGGGCGATTTGAGACAGGTTGCCACCCTCAACAGAGTTGCTGACGAGTTTGGGTTGGACACGATTTCGCTTGGCAACGTCATAGGCTTCGCCATGGAAGCTTCTGAAGAGGGACTGCTTCAAGAGAAGATTTCTTGGGGCGCCTTCAAGCCAACCAAGGCTTTGATCGCAGACATCGCCTACAGGCGAGGCTTCAGAGGAAACTTGCTTGCGGAGGGCGTCAGATTTGCCGCTGAAAAAATCGGCGGAAACTCTAGCCGCTGGGCAATGCACGTGAAAGGACTGGAAATCTCGGCTTACGACTGCCACACTACTCCTGGCATGGCGTTGGCGTACGCAACCGCTTCCATTGGAGCACATCACAAGGACGCTTGGATAATCTCTTGGGAAGTTAAAACTGGACGTGAAAGCTACGGTGAAGAGAAAGTTGATAAACTGATTGATTTGCAGCGTGTCAGAGGAGGAGTCTTCGAGGCCATGACTGTGTGCAGGCTTCCGTGGATTGAAGTGGAGTTTGAGCTTGAATGGTATCCAAAGTTTCTGCACGCCGCGACAGGGTATGAGATGAGCTGGGAGGGCTTGAAGTTTGTTGGCGACCGCATATTCAATTTGACTCGTGCCTTCTGGATCCGCGAGTACGGTAAGAGGTGGAGCAGAGAAATGGATTTTCCGCCTGCAAGATGGTTTGAGGAACCAACAACTCAAGGTGCGCTTAAGGGATCAAGGCTGGACAGAACAAAATACGATAGAATGCTGCAAATGTACTACAAGAAGAGAGGCTGGGATGAGCGTGGAATACCGACGAAAACAACGCTGAAGACGCTTGGATTAGACGACGTGGCCAAACAGCTTGATAGCCGCATCAAGCTTTCTAATTGAAAACTTTTTTCTTCTTTGATGACCTTCAGAAGGAGAGCATTTTTAGTATGCTATTGCAGTTCTGACTATTGTGCTGGTTTTCTTGCCACAGACAACACATTTTCCATGAGTTTCTTCTTCAATGTCTTCAGGCGTGCCCAGAACGCGTACGTTGGTGATTTCCTCAAGTTTGTGTCCGCATTCTGCGTTGCCGCACCAGAAGACCTCGACGATTCCAGCCCGTTTCTCCAACAAGGTCTTTGCTTCTTCCAGTTTTTCCGTTCGATAAACATGCTGTCTTGTCCATTGCGACGCCTTTTTTCTCATGTCTAAAGTCGTCTTTTCCATCACCGAGTCTAGAAACGCTTTCAGTTGGTCGCGTTTGCAGGTTTGTTTCTCCAGCGTATCTCTTCTGACGACTGTGACCTCGTTTCTCTCGATGTCTCTGGGTCCGATTTCCAGACGTATCGGAACACCTCTTAGCTCCCAGTCGTAGTATTTTGAGCCGGGCGTGATTTGTTCTCGTGCGTCAACTTCTACTTTGAAGCTTTCTTTTCTGAGCGTTTCTGCGACTTTTTGGCATTCACTGGTTACCTGTTCTAATTTGCCCTTGTAGGGAATGGGAATTATGACTATTTGTATGGGGGCTATTCTTGGAGGCAAGACTATGCCATGATCGTCTCCGTGCATGATTAGCACTGAAGCTATTCCTCTGCCCGAGATTCCAGCGCAGGTTTGCCAAACATGTTCTCTGCCGCCGTCTCTTGTCTCGTATGTTATGTCGAAGGCTTTGGAGAAGTGCTGTCCAAGGTTGTGCACTGTTCCAATCTGCAGGGTTCTTCTGTCTGGGCATATCATGTCAAAGGCTATCGTGTATGAGGCTCCTGCAAACTTGTCCCATTCTGGTCTTCGGGAAACAAGGTAAGCCACGCCTAGTTCTGTGAAGATTTTCTTGTAGTTGTCAATTTCCTCTTTTACTTCGGCTTCTGCTTCTTCCGCGGTTGCATGTGCCGTGTGCGCTTCTTTGAAGTCGAATTCCCGCATTCTCAAGATGGGTCTTGTGGCTTTCGTTTCATACCTGAAAACGTTGACGATCTGGTAGAGCTTCAAAGGCAGATCAGCGTAGGAGCGAATCCACAGGTGCTGCATTGGGCCGATTATGGTTTCGCTTGTCGGTCGAAGAGCCAGCCGCGTTTTCAGCTGTTTCTGTCCGCCATGTGTGACCCAGAAGCATTCTGCTTCGAAGCCTTCAACGTGTTCCGCCTCTTTCTGCAAGGATGTTTCTGGGATCAGAAGTGGAAAGATTGTTTCGCCGTGTCCTGTGGAGTCCAGCTGGTTTCGGATGATTCGGAAAACGTTTTCTCTGATTTTGAAGCCGTAGGGCAGCCAGACTCCGCATCCTTTGATAGGATATCGGTAGTCCATGATTTTTCCGTCTATCAGAACGTGTCTGAACCATTTGCCGAAATGTTTACTCCACTGTTCTCTTGGAGCAGTTCTTTCCTTCTTGTCTTCTTTAGTTGACATTATGATCTCTCCCTTGTCTTTCACTAGCTGAATATATTTCTAACGCAAAAACTATCCTAATATGAAGTATGTGAGAGGAGAATTTAGCAACGTGGAACGCAATCGCCCATGTTCAACCACATTCTACTCCAATACTGAAAGAACATATTAAACATTTTCTTTCTCAATGTTTTGAACTGGTTGCCTGCACAAGTGTTTTAACTGCCTAAGACGTAAACTTGAACTTGCCTTTCCTCGACTTGGATGGCGTGATTAGGATTGAAGGCAGTTTTGATTATTGGGGACGGAATGGCGGACAGACCCGTAAAGAAACTTGACTGGAAGACACCGCTGGAGACAGCCCGCAAGCCTTCCTTAAACCGTCTGTCGGAAAAAGGAATCAGCGGCATAATCGATCCATTGTCCCCTGGAACGCCTCCGGGAAGCGACACAGCCACGCTTGCACTGCTTGGCTATGACGCGGCAAAAGTGTACTCTGGGCGAGGAGCGTTGGAAGCTGTCGGTTCAGGAATGAAAGTTCTGCGAGGAGACATCTGCTTTCGATGTAACTTTGCAACGGTCAACAGTGACCTTGTCGTCACAGACAGGCGTGCAGGCAGAATTGAAAGCGAGGATGCAGCTAAACTTGCAGAAGCTCTCCAGAAAATAAAGTTGAAGTCTTCTGGCGTTGATTTCTTGTTCAAAAACACTATACAGCACCGTGCAGTTCTCATATTACGTGGAGCTAGACTCTCCAATGCTATAAGCGGCAGCGATCCAGAACAGACTGGAAAAAAAGTCTTAGCCGCGAAACCTTTAGATTCGACTCCAGAGGCAGAGTTAACCGCCAGAATCGTAAATGAGCTTTCAGACAAGTTCAGCGAAGTTTTGAAGAAACATAGGCTTAACAGGGAAAGGGTCAAGCGTAAGCTGCCGCTGGCAAACATGATTCTGTTTAGGGGAGCAGGCACTATTCCAAACGTTCAGCTTCTTTCAAAGAAATTCGGCGTGGAAGCCGCCTGCGTGGGCGCTGCGCCTCTGATAAAAGGTGTCTGCAAAATTGTGGGCATGGAAGTTTTGGATGTTGAAGGTGCAACTGGCACTTTGCAGACGGATTATTTGGGCAAAGCTAAAGCAGCAGTTAAGGCTTTGAAGCGGTGTGATTTTGTGCTTTTGCATGTGAAGGCGCCGGATGTTGCCAGTCACGATGGAGATGCTGAACAGAAAATCCGAGCAATCGAGAAGATCGATAGTATTGTTGGTCATCTGCTTGGTAATGTGGATTTGGATTCGACTTATCTGGCTGTGACCGCTGACCACACAACTTCTGTGGCTACTGGAAACCATGAAGGTGATCCTGTCCCACTCGTGATTGCTGGTCCGTACGTGCGCCGTGACAGTGTCGTAGCGTTTGATGAAAGGTCATGCGCTGAGGGCGGTTTGAACAGGATAAGAGGATTGGATTTGATGCCGATTTTGATGAACCTCCTCGGCAGAGTTGACAAGTTTGGGGCTTAGCTCTACTGGACGGGCATGAGCCGCCATTCTCGGTAATCGGTAACTACTTTAATGTATCCTCTGAGTGATTTGTCCACTTCGCTGTCTCCTGTGTCAACTCTCAAAGCTTTTCCTTCTATGCTTTGCAGCTTGTTCTTAGTTGCCGCAACGATCATCCGCTCCTTTCCAACCCTTCTGACTATTTCTGGGCTTATCTGCTGGTTTCCTCTTCCCAAAAGAACACCTTGGCGCCCAATCGGCGACAGCACAATCCAAACGTTCCGCCAATCGTCTATTTCTTTCAAAGTTTGTTTCTCATTAACATCCAGCTTGACAGCGCCATTCTTGTAAATGTCAACGCCCAAAACCGTTTTCTCCACACCCAGCAACTCTGCCACCCGTTTGACGGTTGTTCCAGGTCCAAGTATGATCGTTCCCTCTGGAGGCAATTCTTCTATTATTGATTTTGCTATGGCTGTTTGGTTTTCTTTCTCGTCAACTGTTTCTGGGCTTATCTGCTTGCTTCCTTGAACGTGCATTGGAACAAATGGACCCTTCAGAAAGCCATGTAGCTTCACCGAGAAAACGTCGCTGCGGATGGCTTCTTCGTCAGTGTCCAATATTTCAAACTCGGCTAATTCTGCTTGGTCTTCAGCGAAAGCCAAGACAACGTCTGCAGCGTCTGCGGGGCTCATTGCGAAGATGCCGCTGTACATTTTGACTCCTGACGGAACACCTAAAGCAGGCACTGGGTTGCGGTCTTGCATGGCGTCGAAAACGTCTTTGGCTGTGCCGTCTCCTCCGACGAAAACTATCAAATCAACCTTCGCCTTGACCAATAGTCTGACGGCGGTTTTCGTATCCTCCGCACTTGTCTCGTTCTCTATTTTCATTGGCAGAATCTGAAACGAGAATTCCGCGGCTCTTGCTTCTTCTTCACCCATGATTGATGGGCAGGTTAAAAGTTCAAGTTTCGTTTGTTCCATGCTTTGTTTTAGTTTCCGCAGAAACTCCGTCGCTCTCACGGGTGATGTCTGTTCTGCTCCTCTCTTCACTGCCTCTTTTAGGACGTTGTCTGTTCCTTTAAGGCCCACTTTGCCTCCCATGCCTGCAATCGGGTTAACGATGAAGCCTATTTTCATGTGTTCTTCAGCAGAACAAGACTTGTCATGTGGGCTATAAACTGTTTCTGGTGAACAACACTCTCGTCAAGCGCTGTGCAAAACTGGGTTTTTGCCCCATAATTCTTATATCCAAAACGTTTCAACATCGTTTAAAACAACAGCGAGGGGTAATTCATGAGCGGAAAGGCTACACGAAGGATTCTCGTAACTGGTTCCACGGGTCAAATCGGGTCTGAATTGACTTTGGAATTGCGGAAGAAGTATGGCGGCGGCAATGTTGTTGCGGTTGGACATAAGCGGCCGCCCAGCGAAGCACTGCTGGATTCTGGTCCTTTCGAAATTGTTGACCTTAACAGCCGCGAGAACATCGAGAAGATAGTGGATAAGTATGATGTTGACACAGTCTATCACTTGGCAGCGCTTCTGTCAGCAACAGGCGAAGAAAACCCACAGCTTGCTTGGAACGTGAACATGGACAGCCTCTACAACATTCTCGAAATCGCAAGAGAACATCATCTGACAAGAATGTTCTGGCCAAGCTCAATAGCCGTCTTCGGACCCACGACGCCGCGGCTTAACACACCTCAAGAGACGGTGCTGGTTCCAGGAACCATGTACGGAGTTACAAAAGTTGCTGGCGAACTACTCTGCAATTATTACTTTTTGAAATTCGGCTTGGACGTTCGAAGTCTTCGTTACCCGGGCATAATAAGCAGTGAGGTGTTGCCTGGCGGCGGAACGACGGATTATGCTGTGGCGATTTTTTACGAAGCGATAAAGAAGAAGAAGTACACGTGTTTTGTGAGAGAAGACACGGTTTTGCCGATGATGTACATGCCTGACTGTATCAAGGCAACGATGGATTTGATGGAAGCTGACTCTTCAAGAGTCAAACGGCATGACGGCTACAACGTGGCTGGAATGAGCTTCTCTGCTGGAGAACTGACCGCTGAGATTGGAAAACACATTTCTGGATTCAAATGTGAATACAAGCCTGATTTCAGGCAGAAGATTGCTGATTCTTGGCCCATGTCCATTGACGACAGCGTGGCGCGCAGAGATTGGGGCTGGAAGCCAGCGTATAATTTGGCCTCTATGACGAAGGATATGGTTGAGAAGTTGACGAAGAAGCTTTGTTGAGGTTGTGGAAAAAGTTAATAGAAATGGTTGAAGATAGAGAAAAGAGAGGGGGTTTGATTAGTGATGCGGAATCCTACAGCTTTTCTGCGTGAAGAATATGAAGAGTTAGTTAAGAGTGAGCTTGATTGGAAGCTTAGGGTCTTGCAGGGACCAAGCACTCCGTGGTGTGTTGTTGATGGGAAAAAGGTTTTGATGTTTTGCTCCAACAACTATCTTAGTTTGAGCAATCACCCGAAACTGAAGGAGGCAGCGATAGAGGCTGTTCGCACTCATGGTGCTGGTTCTGGCTCTGTTCGTCCGATTGCTGGAAACATGGATTTGCACATTGAGTTGGAGAGGCGGCTTGCAAAGTTTAAAGGTGCTGAGGCTTCGCTGGTTTACCAGACTGGTTTTGCAGCGAACGCTGGCTTGATTCCTCAGCTGGCTGGCAAAGATGACCTCATAATAAGTGACGAGCTGAACCACGGCAGCATCATAGACGGCGTCAGACTGTCACATGCCGAGAGAGCCGTTTACAAACATTCTGACTTTCAAGATTTGCACCGTGTCTTGGAAGAATCGGAAAAGCACAACCCAACGTACAAGCGGATTTTGGTTATTACCGACGGAGTTTTCTCGATGGATGGCGACATAGCGCCATTGGACGGCGTAGCAGAAGCAGCAGCGGAGCATGGTGCGATGGTTTATGTTGATGACGCTCACGGCGAGGGTGTTCTAGGCGAAGGCGGCAGAGGCATTGTTTCACACTTCAAACTTGGCAGAGACAAGGTTCACGTGGAGATGGGCACTTTTTCGAAGGCTTTCGGCGTGGTCGGCGGACATGTTTCAGGCTCTAGAGACCTAGTCAGCTTTGCCTACAACAAATCGCGAACTTGGCTTCTTAGCGGTTCTCATCCGCCAGCCGTAGCTGCTGCTTGTCTGGCAGCAGTTGACGTTTTAGAGAAGGAACCTCAACACGTGCGAACACTGTGGGAGAACACGCGATACTTCAAGAAGGCAATGAAGGATTTGGGGTTTGACATTGGCAGAAGTGAGACGCCGATAACACCTGTCATTGTAGGCGAGAGCGGCGTGGCTAAGAAGCTGAGTTCAAAGCTTTTTGAAGAAGGTGTTTTTGCTTTGCCGATTGTGTATCCGATGGTTGCAAGAGACAAGGCGAGAATCAGGACAATTATGAACGCTGCTTTGACTAGGCAGGATTTGGACTTTGCGATTGAAGCGTTTAGAAAAATCGGAAAAGAACTGCACATAATCTAATCTTTTCTCACACTTCTACTGCAATCAACAGACTAAACACAGTGAAACCCAGATTCTACCTATAAATAAGGGGGGTCTAGGCTTTCCTCACAGCAAAGGAGGGCGTTTCTAGCGCAGTTTCTCTAAAGCCTTGTGAACGTCTTCCAGCCCAAGTCTTCTCAACATCTGCGATTTGGGCAAGCCGTCACTGTCCCAGCCCGCCGCCTCATAATAGCGCTTCTTGTCTTCTTCAACCTTCACTTTGTCAGCTGCTTTTCCTTTGTACGGACCAGACGGTAAAGGCTCGTAAAACCTCGGAGGATTGTCATCATCTCTCTTCGGGTTCCACTTCAAATCTTTCCCGCCCAAAAGCAGCATCGCCCTCTGCAACTGCAAGATTCTCAGCGCTTTCTCACCGAACCATTGTTTCTTCGTAAGCTGCAAGCCAGTGACGGCTTTGTAAAACCTCAACTTGAAAGATGTCGTCGACGAGAAACCGTTGAAATTGCAGTACACGCCAGAATCTTGGAAAATCGTCTCCAACTCGCTGTCACTGGTGTTCAGTGGTAGCCCAGCTGTGGAGGTGTGGTCTCCACCTTGAACTGAGCAAGCGTAGGAAATGGCTTGCGGATAATCTTTTCCGCTGCGAATTCCGTGTGCACCAATGCCTATGCCTTTCACCTGCACGGCATACTGCAATACGTCAGTTTTTTTCATCTCACTGATTTTCAAAGCCGCACGATAGGTCCCTTCAGCCAGCAAATCTCCTATGCCTTCTCGGAAGGCGATTTTTCTAGCCAGAGCAGCAAAAGCCTCAGCGTCACCCCACTTCAGCTCAATGCCGCCTAAGTCTTTCTGGGTCAGTATGTTTCTCTGGAATAGCTCAGCCGCAAAACCAAGCACGTTACCCGTCTGTATGCCGCATAAGCCTAAATCGTCAATGACTGACGCTAAGTACACGTTTTCTTCAGGAGTGAAAAGCCCCAAGTTCGGACCCAAATATGCCTGCAGCTCGTAGTCAGGATTGTCTGTTATTGCTCCCTTAAACTTTCCATCTCTAACCACAGCCACCTTGAGACACGCAGTCGGACAGCCAAAATCGCACCAATACCGTTTCACCCAAACTCTGTCTTCAAACTTGTCAACGCCAAAACTCCTTTCATCATGCCACTCATCCTGCCAGTTCCGAACAGGCTCAGAACTAAGCTTAGAACCACACTCGTATCCCATAGCTCCTGTTCCCCAACGCCTCCACAAATCATTTTCATAGACACCATCACAAACTTCATCCGTCATCCTCCTCACTTTGTCCAAGTCAGCCACTTCAGGCAACGGTCCCGTGCCCTTAACAGCCACTGCCTTGAGCCTCTTAGAACCCATGACCGCGCCATACCCGCCGTAACCAGCAGCATGCGTCCATTTTGCGGCAACCACGGCTGTCCGCACTTCATTCTCCCCTGCAGGACCAATGTACAACATCGCAGGCTCCTTCCACTCGCCATAGCGTGGATAACGCTTCTGCAAGAGCCCTCTACACTCCCTAGTAAGCAACGTCATTGTCTGCTTTGCATCCTTGCCCCACACGCAACCTGCGTCCCCAATTTCGACATCAGAGTCCTTCACAAACAGGTAAACAGGCTTCTTCGACTTGCCTATCACGATTATACCATCATAGCCCGCGCACCGCAACTCTACGCCAAACTCTCCGCCAACGGTGGAACCGACAACCCCATTGCATTGCGGAGACTTGCCGGAAACACAAGTTCTGCCGCCGGGGAAGAAACCTGTCAGAGGGCCAGTCAGCAATAGAAGGATGTTCTCTGATCCCAAGGGGTCAACGTTTTCCCAATGGTCGCCTAGTCTGTCCCAGAGAATCTTTGCTGCTAAACCCCTGCCGCCAACATAATCTCTCAGAACGTTCTCGCCGATTTTTGTCTCTTTGATTTCTCCAGCGGAAAGGTCAACTTCAAGAAATTTTCCTGCATAACCGAGAATCACACGTACTCCTCTCCTTGCTTTCCATAAAACTTGGAAGCCAAATCCCGCGTAACCTCTTCTGGCCTACGGGCGTAAAGCTTGAAAGCTCGGTCTCGACGCGTAACTTTCTTCAGCACGCCGTACTTCCCCTTCTCGCAAACTTTTACACATTGGGGGTCACCATTGCACAAATCACAAATCACAACATGCTTTTCAGTCGGGTGCATGTGTGGGATTCTGCCGGGACAAGCGTTTACACACTTGCCGCAAGCAGTGCAGGCTTCAGCGTCAACCATGACTGCTGCTGTTTTGCCGTTTATTGACAGCGCCTTAGTTGGACATGCTTGCACGCACGGGTAATCCTCACATTGGGTGCAGAAATGAGGAAATTCCAAGCCGGGAACAAGCATGAAAACTCTTATTCTTGACGCTTCTGGCCATATGCGGTTCTCGTGGGCAAGTGAACATGCTATTTCACATCGTCTACATCCACTGCATTTTGAAAGGTCTCTGGCTATCCAGATAGGTTCCTTTTTAGCTGTCATTTTCTTGGCCTTTGCTATGTTTGAGGGTCTTCCATTAGATACGCTTTTTGATTTAAGTCTAACGTCTGGCACAACAACCTCTTTAAGCATAGTATTCTAAACCATTGAAAAGGAGAAGACGCTCAACGTGCAGATTCAAGACATCATTAACTGGATGCAGACTCTTGCAACTCAATACGGCTATCTGGGAATATTGTTGATAAGCTTCATCGGCGCTTCATCAATCTTCTTTCCTATACCATACACGGTCATCATTTTCACCTTGGGAGGTCTAGGGACAGCGGGTTTTGAACCTCTGTGGATTGCCGTGGCTGCGGGAGTAGGCTCTACTTGCGGGGAATTCTCTGGCTATCTGGTGGGTTTAGGCGGTAGGAAAGCTATCAGCGAGAAATATAAGAAGAAAATGGATTTTCTGATGAGAGTTTTCAAAAAGTATGGTTCCGTCGTGATTTTCATCTTTGCGTTGACACCATTGCCAGACGATTTGCTGTTTATACCGTTAGGCGTCATGCGCTACAGCCTCATCAAAGCCTTCATCCCTGCCTTGATTGGCAAATTCTGCATGAACCTCATAGTCGCCTACAGCGGTCGCTTTTCGATACAAATCGTAAGAAACATTTTCGGCGTTGACAGCGACTGGATGACAGCCGTAATAGGAATGGTTCTTGCAATAGTCTTACTAATATTGGTCTTCATTATAATGTTTAGAGTGGACTGGGAGAAACGCCTCGAGAAATATGTTGCCGCTGAAAAGGATGAGGAGAAAACTTGAAAGTAATAGCTGATCTGCACATTCACAGCCGATACAGCCGAGCCACAAGCGAAAGAATGTGCATTGAAGAAATAGCTCGCTTCGCAAAAATCAAAGGTCTAAACTTGGTCGGCACAGGAGACTTCACGCATCCAAAATGGCTCAAAGAGCTTCAGGAGAACTTGGCGCCTGACGCTGACACAAGCCTATACAAGACTGTAAAAAACCCAGAACTGCCAGTCCACTTCATGCTGACAACAGAAGTGAGCACACTATTCACGTCTGGAAACCAGACAAAAAAAGTTCATCACGTGATGTTGACGCCAAACTTTGACACCGCTGCCCAAATCAACGATAGAATGTCGAAATTTAGCAACCTAGAAGCAGATGGCAGACCCACGTTGAACATGACAGCGTCTCACCTAGTTGAAGAAGTCATGGAAGCCTCAAACCAGAACATGATTTTCCCCGCACACGCATGGACCCCTTGGTTCGGCATCTTCGGCGCCTTCAGCGGTTTTGAAAGCGTTGAAGAATGCTACGAAGACATGGCAAAACACATTCATGCTCTGGAAACGGGATTGTCGTCAGTTCCACCTATGAACTGGCGCCTGAGTAGACTTGACAAGTTGACGCTCGTTTCAAACAGTGACAGCCACAGCTTCTGGCCTTGGCGCATTGGAAGAGAAGCCAACGTCTTCGAACTTGACAGGCCAAGCTATTCTGATGTTCTGGACATTATTCGCCTTAAAGACACGACACGGTTCAAATTCACAATTGAAACTGATCCTGCATACGGAAAATACCATTGGAGCGGACACAGAAACTGTCACGTGGCACTTTCGCCACAGGAAGCATTGAAACTTGGGAACATCTGTCCAGTCTGCCGCAGAAAACTCACGAAAGGCGTTGAACAACGTGTTGAAGAGCTTGCTGACCGCCCACTCAACTTCAAACCTGCAAACACCGTTGGTTTCAAGCGGCTGCTTCCGCTGTCTGAAATTCTGTCAACCGTCTTGCATGTTGACTCTCCATCCAGCCAAAAAGTGTGGAACATCTACAACTCGCTCATCGAAAAATTCGGAAACGAATACACCGTACTCATGGATGCTTCCAGAGAAATGCTAGGCGCAGTTGCAGGCGAAAAAATCGCAGAGGCAATAGTCAACATTAGAGAAGGAAACGTCCGCGTCACGCCAGGCTACGATGGGGTTTACGGGCAGATCGTCGTCTCTGACGATGCGTCTGCGGGAGATGCTGCTCCGCAAAGAGTTCAACAAATGAATATATCTGACTTCATGTGATTGGTTTTTCTAACATGTGTTATCTGTATGTTTGTTAAGCAGATCTACGACAAGACTTATTAAGTCGCAATACACACGATATGTATCTGGCAGGCGAACAACATGGAAAGCACAATCCTACAAGCAGAAAACAAACGAGACCAAAAAGTCGTAAAAATCAT
>Ga0172363_10002956_pt1 | contig 13745 bp, 10 predicted proteins | sample LakKivs2_kivu2a2_FD_114541 | JGI IMG/M metagenome (GOLD analysis project Ga0172363, IMG submission 114541) | Sediment microbial communities from Lake Kivu, Rwanda - Sediment s2_kivu2a2 | ecosystem: Environmental > Aquatic > Freshwater > Lake > Sediment | place: Rwanda: Western Province, Lake... | reverse complement strand
TATAGCTTTTCTAGAGATTCTTTCAAACATCTTTTAAAATTTGGGATACCTTATCAGGCAAATACTTTTATAGCTGCTGCCAAAGATGATTTAATGACCATTGTTTTAGGGAGAATTGTCGGCACTACCGGTTTGGGGTATTTAGGCTGGGCAAAAAAGTGGGCTGAACAACCCTTGCGGATTTTGATGGATAATGTTTCAAAAGTAGCATTTCCTGCCTTTTCTCGTCTGCAGGAAGACAAAGAAAGATTAAAAAAATCTTTGGAGAAGTCACTCTTCTTTTTATGTTTTTTGACTTTTCCAACTTTAATGGGATTCTCTATTCTCGCTTCAGATTTGGTATTGCTTATTCCTCGTTATTTGAAATGGCAGCCGGCGTTAGTCCCTCTTTATTTCTATTGCTTTAACAGTGCGATGGCGACAGTTTCTTCTTCGATGACAAATTTGCTTAACGCAATTGGAAAAATAAAGACCACTTTTAAACTGATGATCATGTGGCTGGTTTTAACCTGGCTTTTAATGCCAATTGCAGCAATGAGATACAACTATATTGGCGTTGCTGTGGCGGCGGCAATTATCTCTCTTTCGTCAATTGTGGCAGTAGTTGTTGCCAAAAAATATGTTAATTTTGATTTACTCAGCACTGTTATTAAACCATTTTTTTGCACCTTAATTATGGGAGTTGTGGTTTCTTTATTTAAATTTAATTTCTTAAGTTTGTTGCCATCCATTATCCTGCGTATGCTTCTAGGGGCATTTGTTTATATTATTGTGTCGCGTTTAATAACCGGAGTGACGATGCTGGATGATATAAAGAGAGTTTATTATGAAATACGCAAAAAAACCTAAATCTTCTTTGTCCTTTATTGTTTTTTATTTAAAAAAACATTTTCCGTTAGTAATATTAGTGTTTCTGGGATCGGTTAGTCTGTCATTGGCAATGATTAAATCGGGATTAATTTATGATTTCGGGATGGGGTTTTGGGGGCCGAATGGACATGACGGAATTTGGCATATTGCTCTTATTAATCAGTTGGCAAAATTTTCTTTAGCTAACCCAGTTTTTGCTGGAGGGAAATTGACAAATTATCATTTCGGTTTTGATTTGCTGGCGGCTTTAGCGTCGCGTTTGACAGGGTTAAACCCTGTCAAACTGTATTTCCAAATTTTACCGCCGTCAATGGCAGTTTTAATAGGACTTCTGGTTTATAGATTTGTAAGGGAGTGGACTGGGTCCAAAAAATCAGCTTGGTGGGCGACTTTTTTTGTTTATTTTGCTGGCAGTTGGGGCTGGTTGGTTTCCTTAATTAAAACCGGTAGGTTAGGTGGAGAATCGATGTTTTGGGCCAACCAAGCAGTTTCGACTTTAATCAATCCGCCCTATGCTTTATCTTTAATTATTTTGTTGTTGGGGTTAATAAAATTTTTAGATTATTTTGAAAAACCCGATAAAAGCAATTTAATTATTTGTTTGCTTCTCTTTGGAATCTTAGTTCAAATTAAGGTTTATGCAGGAATAATAGTCCTGTCTTCTCTTTTTTGTCTGGCAGTATTTACTTCAATACTACCCAGTATTGAAGTAAATACTCAGAAGAGAGAAATATGGAGGTTGTTTATCTTGACCTTGGTGGTTAGTTTGGTAATTTTTATCCCCTTCAATTTAAAATCTCCATCCTTGCTTGTCTTTTCTCCTCTTTGGTTCCCAAGGTCAATGCTTGCTTATGCGGACAGATTCGGGTTGTTCAAATTGGAAAATGCGAGGATTGCCTATTTGAATTCCGGAAAATGGTTGAAGTGGATTTTGACAGAGGGTTTAGCAGTGACAATTTTTATTTTGGGCAATTTGGGAACCAGGGTGATCGGCTTTTTCTATGGCGGTTGGTGGTGGAGGATGAAAACAAAGGTCTCTGAGATGGAAGTCTTTTTATTTTCTGCTTTAATTGTTTCTTTAATAATACCGCTTTTATTTATCCAGAAGGGCAACCCTTGGAACACGATTCAGTTTTTTTATTATTTTCAATTTTTGCTGGCAATATTTGCCGGGGTTGTTGTCAGTAATTTGTTAGGAATGAAGCCGAAACAGTCCCGGTTACATATATACATATATGTTACTGTCGGTTTATTGGTGGGATTGACCCTGCCAACAACAATAGCCACCTTAAAAAACGATTATTTGCCTTCTCGGCCACCAGCAAGAGTGAGTATCGAAGAGTTGGAAGCCTTAAGTTTCCTGCGTCATCGACCAGAAGGAGTGGTTTTAACTTTTCCCTATGATCCCTTGTGGAAGACCAAGTTTTCCGAGCCAAAACCTCTTTATGCTTACGAAACGTCCGCTTATGTTTCCGCTTTGAGTGGAAAGCAAACTTTTTTGGAAGATGAGATGAATTTGGAAATCTCTGGCTATAGTTGGCAACCAAGAAAAGAAGAAGAAACCAAATTTTTCAGTACTAGCGATTCTAGGTGGGCGAAAGACTTTTTGAGGAGCAGCCGGATTAAGTATATATATCTGGTTAAAGGCCAGAAGATGGGTTTAGATTTGGGAGATATCGATGCTGAAAAGATACTTGAGAATGGAGAAGTGACGATTTTTGAGGTAAAATAGTAGTAAATCAGTAGAGCAGAAAAACAGTAGAAGATAACAGATGGTCAGAAAATCAGAAGGCATACTGATTTACTTTATCTCTGATTTACTTTTGCTGATGCTCTGATATCCCGATAAACTTTTATCAATGAAGCAAATAAAGATTTCGGCAGTAATAAACACTTATAACGAAGAGAAGAATATTGGACGGTGTTTGGATTCGGTAAAAGATTTTGCTGATGAGATAGTGGTGGTGGATATGTACTCCAGTGATAAAACATTAGAAATTGCCAAGAAATATGGTGCAAAAATATATCACCATGAGTATACGCGGTATGTAGAGCCGGCAAGAAATTTTGCCATTTCAAAAGCCTCTGACGACTGGATATTTTTGATCGATGCCGATGAGGAATTAACACCCCAATTAGCCAAGTCATTAAAAATAGTTGCGGAAAACGATGGGGTGGGTTATGTGGAAATTCCTCGGAAAAATATTATTTTCGGCAAGTGGATAGAACATTCTCGTTGGTGGCCAGACTACCTAATCAAGTTTTTTAAAAAAGGGAAAATTAAATTTTCCAACAAAATTCATGTTCCGCCCCAAACCCTTGGTGTGGGAAGGAGGTTAGAGGCAACAGAAGGAAATGCTTTGATTCACCATAATTTTCAGTCAGTTGCTCAATTTGTGGATCGGTTGAATCGTTATACCGACATTCAAGCAGAGGAGTTGCAGAGGAGCGGTTATAACTTTGACTGGAAAGACCTGCTTATCAGGCCGAGTAACGAGTTTTTCTCTCGTTTTTTTGCTGGGGAGGGATACAAAGATGGTTTACACGGTTTAGTTTTGGCGATTTTACAGGCGTTTTCAGAACTGGTGGTTTATCTTAAGGTTTGGGAGCAAAATAAATTTAAGGGGGAAGATATTAAGGATTTAGATAAAACAACCCAAAAAATTATCAGTGACTTTCTTTTTTGGCAGAGGAAGACAGCCGTAGGCTTTTTCAAGAAAATTAGGTTAAGGATAAAGGGGAAGATATAATGAGTTACTTGATACTGGTGATGTCTTTGAATTCATATAGCTTCTCAAAATCAGTATAAAATGTTTTATCCGGTAGCAAGGGAAAATCTTCTTCAAAATACTTATTAAATACTATTCTGAAGGAATTGACCGGAGTGATTGAGTCATAAAATTGGCGATAGTTTTTGTCAGGGAGATAAACAGCATATAAGATGCTACTGCGCTCTTTAATTCCTTCTTCTGAGTAATTTTTGGACCATTCATTCGATCTGCCAAATAGGGAGCTAGGACCGTGATCCGACTGCAAAATGATAATTGGGGGATTGGGAGAATTTTTAATAATTTTTTGCAGTACTGGCAGGATTTGGTTAGAAATAAAAATGAGCTGATCAATGTATTTGTCGGTGCTTTCCCTTGAGAATTCTAACTCGGTTCCTGGAGCCGGGTTGCCCTCAGCGGTAAAAACATAAGGAGGGTGAGGGGGAATAATATGAGCGATTGTGAATTTCTTTCCTTTCAGGAGAGGAACAGTCGGTAATTTTTGCAAGGTAGCCAAGGTACGGGCACGGATCGCGTCAAACCAAACTTCTTTGATAAAGGGAGAGAGAAGGGTAGTTTGCAGAAAAACGATAGTGGTTTCATCTAAAGCAATGTTTCTGCCGAGAACCTTAAAGTATTCATCGCTTTTATAGGTGACATCAGCCTGATAGCTTTCATTGGTCCCTTCCCAGGTTGAGGCAAAGTTGATAATGGTGTAACCGTAAGTTCTAAGTTTTCTGGTCACTTCATTGTCGTAGATTAATTGTCGGGCGGCAATATTACTGACAGGGTTAATTCCATATTTTTGCGGAAGATCGTCGAGGTACCTCATGTTTAAAGTTGAAGGTAGTGATATATAAGTATGGATATAATTAGGCCGAGCAGCATCAGCGACATAAAAACCCATCTTTCTTAAGCTGTTGACAAACCAAGAATTATCATAGTGGTAAATGCTCTTAAGAATATCTTGTCTGGCGTAACCATCAAGAATGATGTAGTAAATATCGGGCATAGTTTCTTGGCTAACCGAGGTTTTGTTTTGAAGCGAGATGGTCGTGGTTGAAGAGTTGCCCTTTTTTTTGTATTCGTTTTTGATGATTGTACAAGTTAGGTACCCGACAATAATCAGCAGAGAAACACTAATGAAAGAAATTATTTGGGCAAGGGTTTTCTTTGATCTTAAGGTTTTAATAATAAGAAAAATGGACAGAAGAGCGGTAGTTGGGAGTAAGATTTTATCCGGTCCAAGGACGATGCCCCTTGGGAGTTGAATAAAAAGTTTGCTGTTAAGAGCCTGACTTAAATGGCCGTAAGAAAAAAAGATAAAAGCAAGGAGAAAGACGATAAGAGAGGCTTTGTTTTTGTTTTTTATTAAGGCGGAAGCAAACAGAGTGGCAACGGTGGTAGCAGCGATTGAATAAAGCAGCGGCTTGCCGAGGAATTTAAGGGAAAGTTCTGAGATGTTTTTTGAGTAAAAAGATAAAATTGGAAAGATCGCTGTCAGAACCGGCGGTAAAATGAAGTAAGGAAACTTTAAAGGCAGGGAGATGCTTTTCGTCTTTCTTTTCATTTTCGTTTCATGAGATAGATAATCCTTTTGGAATCTTTGATGTTTTTTGTTTCAATGATTTGGAAAAATTCCCCAAAGGCTTTTTTGAAACCTTCTTCGGAGTACTCGCTAAAAATGTCCTCTCGGTTCTGAAGAAGAATTTGGACGTTTGAGTCTTCTTTGGGAACAAATTCGATAATTAGGTAATCACCCAAGCCGGCAAAATATTGAGCGATCAAAAAAAGAGGAAGGTTGTTGGAGATTGCCAGGTGATGAATAAGGGCCAGGGCGATAACACAGTCTGCTTTAGCTCTTTGGTTGAAAGATTTTCGTTCAGCATTTGCCCAGCCAAGAGATGGAGTGGGATTGGTCAGGTCAACCATCAATGGCAGTAAACGTTTGTTTTGCCTTTTTTTATCTTCCAGATAAGTCTTTTCGACCGATAGCGGGTCAACATCACAAGCAATAGTATAAGCGCCTCTTTGACAGGCGATTTGAGAAAATATTCCCTCGTTTGCCCCAAGATCAAGGACTGTCTTTGGCTTAATTTGGTCAAGAAATTCGCTGACCTGTGATTTTTTTTGCTCGAAAGCGGCTTTTGTGTAATTGGTAAAATGATAATAATCCCGCCATTCGGTTTGGTAGTTTTTCAATTTTAGCTTCATAATGATAGATTTGAGGTTGTTTATTAAGGACAACATTTGGAACTTGGATATTTTGTATCTCTCTTTTTTTATTTTTTTGGCGGCCATCCTTTTTTGGTTTATGGCGTGTAAGTGAATATGGACCAGGAGCGAAAAGTTCAGTTTAGTCACCAATGGCAACAGACGACTCGCCAGATCTAGCGGAATGCCGTCAAGAAAAATTCTAAGTAGCAGGTTAAGCCGCGGTTCTCGATAGGCCATCAAGGAAAGAGGGGCTAAAAAATGTTGGCAAAACTGACGGTATGCTATCCAGGGCGTGCCTTCGTTATATTTTTCAAAAGAAAGGGTATCGATAAAGATTGGTTTGCACCCGATAAATTGAATATTATATGCACTGGCGTCTTTTAAAGTCATCTGGTTTTCTAAGGCTATTTCCTGAACTTCCAATGTCAGCAAGGCAGCGTCTTTTAGCTGGCTAAATGACCATTCGTAAGGATAGGAAATAAACGGAATCGGTTGCGGTTTTATGATCTTATACCCATTTTTAGAAAGCATTTTTTTGGAGATAATTTCAGTGTGAGGGATAAGAAGCTCTTTCCCAACCAGTTTTCGATAAAGGCCAGAGCCGATTAAAAAATCAAAGTCTTCTCGAGCCTTTTGGTTGATTTGGCGGTATATTTCATTGTCAACAAAGAACACGAATCCATCGGGGTCTCGAAAAGATGAAGCCTCAAGGCAGGTTGTCCTCTTTTTCATTTTTGATCTCTTTTTTGGTTTTTTGGGAGAAGATATTTTTAATCTTCCCCCAGTTTGTTTTGATAAGGAACCCCAACCCAGCCAGTGAAGCAACAATAATTTGGATAAGATAACTGCCACTCCCAGGGTCGAGGTATGCTAGGGCTTCATCCGGGACCACAAGGGATATGAAGATCAGCACAACCGTCAATTGGAAAGATCTTTTGAGCATGATATGATTATATACTTTGGAAATAAAAACTACCACTCTATGTCGTATAGAGTATGTAGATTATAATAAGTCATGGCCAGAAGGACAATTACCCCTTTTTTACTTGGACTGCTCCTTTCTTTTGGTTTGAGTGTAAATGTTTTTGCCAGAGAAGAGATGGGATGCGATGGTCGCTATCTAACTCTCATCAATCCGGTAAGGGGCAGAAATTTATGGTTAGATAATAGTTTAAAACCGCTTGAGAATCAGTATAAGGCGATAGCAGAACGCAACTTTTCTGCAACCTGGCTCTTGCAGTATGATGCTTTGACCGACAAGGAAATAATCTCTTTTGTTAAGGAACATTTTTCAAGTAATCAAGAAGTTGGTCTTTTTTTAGAAATTTCGCCCGATCTGGCAGGGTCTGCTCGGGTTATCTATCCTCCTCTAACGCCTTGGTTCAAACCTCAGGCAGTTTTCCTTTCTGGTTATTCCCAAAGTGAACGAAGGAAGCTGATTGACACTGTCTTTAAAAAATTCAGCGAGGTGTTTGATAAATATCCGGTGTCAGTTGGAGCTTGGTGGATTGATTCTTATTCATTGGAATATATGGAAAAAAAATATGACATCAAAACCGTTCTCATTGTTGCCGACCAACAAACCACAGATAATTATGGTGTCTGGGGCCAGTGGTGGGGAATTCCTTACTACCCTTCTTTTGCCAATGTTTTAGTGCCCGCTCAAAACATTAAAGATAAGTTGGATGTCGTCGTTCTTCAATGGGCACAAAGAGATATTACTAAGGCTGATGGTTCTGGGGCTAGTTTTTCCAACAATTCACTTCAAGCGAATGACTATACCGAAAGAGGACTTAATACTTCTTACTTTATGCAGCTAGCTAATCGTTATTTGGATTGTCAGCTGCCGATTGGCCAAATAACCGTTGGTTTGGAAACCGGGATTGAGAGCATAAAAGCCTTTCAAGAATATCAAAACCAAGTTGATGCTTTGGCAAAAGAAAAAAATATTCAAGATTTGACAATGGCGGAATTTTCAGATCGATACCGGCATCTTTATCCTTCAAATCCAGAAAAAATTGTTTTAAAAGATGATACCAGCGAGTGGGTTTTAACACTGCAAGGGAGAGAGAATCGATATTTGAAAGAAAAAATTATTTATCAAAACAATTTGGCTTTCACAGATTACTTTGTACCAGACAAGTTCGATTTTCTGGACCGAAAATTGCCTATCAGTGGCACCCGAGACTCATTGCTGATCCCCTATCTTGTTTTACTGGCATTTCTTTTAGGTTTAATGCTTTACCGCAAAGAAAGACTTGTTAGGTACTACTGGTGTATTACTTTTTTTATTTTAGTTTCTTTTTTAACTACTTTCCTGATTTATAGAAAATTTGGTCGGACGGTTTATTTTGGTCCTGTCTTAGAAAACGTTACCCTGATTCAGTTTTCATTAGCGTTGCTCTCTTACGTTCTTTTTATCCCTGCTTTAAAGTATTTAAGTCGGGGAGTAAAAAACCTAAGTTTGCTGGCGATGTGCTTGCCGCTTTCTTACGGGTTGGACTTTATTATTAGTGTTTTGCGATACACTCAGCTGCATGGTGAGTATTACTTGGGATTTGCTTGGGATTCCTTGAGATTTATTGGTTTAAAAATTTCACCGAAATCCCTGGCCGTTGTTAATCAGGATTTTCCTTCTTTAATCGCCGGGTCTTTGCTCAAATTTGATTTTAGTTCGATTTGGGAGAACCAAATAGTCAGTTTTGTCGTGTACCCTCTAGCCCATATTATTGTCGGAATGGTTATATATTTCTTTCTAAGCAAGCTGTCGAAAAAACTACGCTGGCTGGCACTGATAATTCTTTTTATTTTCCTTTGTTTTTATATATACCATACAGTAACTCTTAACCCAAGGGTGGTATACTGAAGCAGGTGAAGAGAGTCTTTTTAATTATTTTAAACTGGGATGGTTGGAAGATGACCTTAAATTGCCTGAGGTCGCTGGCAAAAATCAGGTGCGATGGTTTTTGCGTGGAGGTGGTCGTGGTAGATAATGGGTCGACTGATGGATCAGTCTTTAGAATAAAAGAATATGTTCAAAAATATTCGCGTTTATTCGTGCCGCCTATTCGTGATAATTCGGGTAACCCATCCATAAGGTTGATAGAGAATCGAGCCAACTTGGGTTTTGCGGAAGGGAATAATGTTGGGATAAAATACGCCTTAGGTGAAGGAGCAGATTATGCTTGTTTGTTAAATAATGACACCCGTGTCGATCCGAATTTTCTGGTGGAACTTGTGAGAACTGCGGAATCGGACGGAAAAATTGGGATTGTCGGCGGAAAGATTTATTTTGAGAAGGGATACGAATTTCATAAAGAAAGATATAAAAAAGAAGATTTAGGGAAAGTAATTTGGTATGCCGGAGGGAAGATCGACTGGGATGACGTTTATGCAACTCATCGGGGGGTAGACGAGGTAGATCAGGGACAATATGACGCTGTCAGCGAAACTGGTTACATTAATGGCTGTTTAATGTTGATTAAAAGAGAAGTTTTAAGGAAAGTTGGTCTTTTTGATCCAAAATATTTTTTATATTACGAGGATGCAGATTTGTCGGTAAGAGCGCAGAGAGCAGGGTTTAAGATAATATATTCTCCTTGGGCAAAGATCTGGCACCTGAATGCTGGTTCATCTGGAAGTGGGTCTTTTTTGCATGATTATTTTACGACTAGAAATAGAATGCTTTTCGGGATGAAATACGCGCAGTTTCGTTCCAAAATTGCCTTGTTGAAAGAAAGCCTAAAGTTGTTAAAATCAGGCCGTCAGTGGCAGAAGATTGGAATAAGAGATTTTTATTTAAATAAGTTCGGAAAGGGTTCGTGGTAAACTTCCAAATCATAATGCGACCGCATAGTGAAATGGAAGTGTAAAGATAAATGAAAATATCAGCAATTATATTAACAAGAAACGAGGAACCGGTAATAAAAGATTGCTTGGAGTCGGTAAAATGGGCGGATGAGATAGTAGTGGTGGATCACGAATCAACCGATAAAACATTAGAAGTTGTTAAGGAGTTTGGAGTTAAAAAGATTGTTGAAGCTCTCCAAAATTCGAACTTTTCAGACAGAAGAAATTTAGGTGCAGAGAAAGCAAGTGGTGAGTGGTTGCTTTATATCGACGCCGACGAACGTGTTACTCCGGAGTTGAAGGATGAAATATTACAAATTGTTTCGAATTGCGTTGCGCGTCGCAGCGGATTTCGTGCTTCGAATTTTGTGGCTTACGCTATTCCCCGCAAGAATATCCGTCTGACAAAAGTTTTATATCACGGTGGTTGGTGGCCGGATTATGTCCTGCGGCTGATGAAGAAAGATAGACTACTTGAATGGGAAGGTGAGTTGCATGAACAGCCAAGAATTAACGGCAAGGTCAGTAAATTAAAAGGAGCATTTTTGCATTATAGTCATCGAGGGACTTTTGAGCACAAACTGCAAAACACGATTAATTGGTCAGAAATTGAAGCACGAGAAATGTATGATGCTGGGCATCCTCCGATGACAATATTAAGATTTATTTCCGCAATGTGGCGGGAGTTTTATAAAAGGATGATTAAGTATCAAGCCTGGCGAGATGGAACCGAGGGGATAATTGAAGCTTTTTATCAAGTTTTTAGTGTTTTTATTACCTATGCCAGACTTTGGGAGATGCAGAATAAAGTTAAAAGCTCAAACTTAAAATTTCAGAGTTTATGAAAGCGGGGATCTTTGATCCTTACCTTGATACTATTGGCGGTGGAGAAAGATATGCTCTAACCGTGGCAGAAGCCTTGCTAAAGAAAGGTTGGCGAGTTGATCTTTTTTGGCCCGATAAGGAAATTAAGGAAAAATTGATTCAAAATTTCGCTCTAGAAATAGAGCGAGTAAATTTTGTGTCCTATTCGCCATGGAAAAGAAATTTACTCAATAGGTGGAATTTTGAATGGGAATATGATCTTTTATTCTATCTCTCCGATGGGAGTGTCCCAATGATGTTGGGCAGAAGAAACCTACTCCACTTTCAGGTCCCATTCAAGAATCTTAGACCAACAATAAAAAACAAAATAAAATTGGAAACGATCGATAAGATTATTTGCAATTCTCTTTTCACTAAACAGGTGATAGATGGAAGATTAAAAGTTAACTCAACAGTAATTTATCCACCGGTGGATGTCGGTTCCATTAAACCTGGTAAGAAAGAAGATGTTATTCTGTCGGTTGGGAGGTTTTCCCAACTGTTGCAAGGGAAAAGACAGGATGTTTTAGTGCGAACATTCAAGGAGATGGTTGATCGAGGTGGGCTTGAGGGATGGAAATTAATTTTAGCTGGGGGGAGTGAAATTGGAGGTAGGGAATTTCTAGGGAAGATCAGAAAAATGGCTGAGGATTACCCTATTGAAATCGTTGAAAATCCGAATTTTGCCCGGTTGGTGCGGCTTTACAGAAAAGCAAGGATTTTTTGGACTGCTTCTGGATACGGGATTGACGAAGAAAAAGAGCCGGAAAAGGTGGAGCATTTTGGTATTACCACTGTGGAGGCGATGGCTGCCGGTTGTATACCTATCGTCATGAGAAAGGGAGGGCAAAAGGAGATTGTCCAGGATGGAGAAAACGGATTTTTATGGGAGACAGTTGAAGAACTGATTGAGAAGACTAAAAGAGTAGTTTCAGGAGAGACTTTGGCCAGAAATTTATCTGTAAAAGCGAGCCTAAGAAGCCAAGATTTTTCAAAAGAGGAATTTTACGAGCAAATTTATAATTCTCAACATAATCCTTGCAAGGATTATGTTGAGAATTTTAAAAAAAATTTGGGTTGTTTTACTTGTGGGTTTGATCGTTAGGTTGGTTTTGATGCCTGTTACTTTTCATCCTGATCTTTGGGCGATTTCCTTTTCTCAATACTTTTTTGCCTATAAAGGGATAATAAATATCTACGACTTTCTGGCAAGTCTGCCTGCCTCATCGGTCTTGGTTGCCAATTACGGCCAAAATTTCTTCACCTATCCGCCACTAGCTTACTTTACTTTAGGCTTTTTTGGATTTTTACTTAGGCCCCTTTTCAATGCCGATTTTTTTGGCAATCTAGCGGGGAGGTTACCGAATGTTTACTCTGACAGCCGGCTTTATTGGCATTTATTTTTGACAAAACTGCCCTATCTTTTTTTTGATTTTGGAATCTTGGTTTTGTTGACAGATTTTTTTGAGGATAAAAAGAAAAAGGTGGCCGTCGCCCTTCTTTGGTCGTTTAATCCGCTGGTTTTGTATACCTCGTTTATGATTGGACAGTTTGATATCATTCCAGTATTCTTTGTTATCCTCTCGTTGTTTCTGGTTAAGAAAAATCATCTTTTTTGGGCAGCTTTTTCTTTGGGTGTTGGTGGAGCATATAAAATGTTTCCCTTGTTTTTCTTGCCTTTTTTAGTGATAAGCGCAGGAAAGAATTTCAAAGACAAATTAAAGTATTTTTTTATCGGTTTATTTCCCTACTTTGTCTCGATATTACCTTTTATAAGCTCTCCTGTATTTAGACAGACAGTTCTGTTTTCCGATCAGTCACAAAAAATGCTTTTCGCTAAAATTCCAGTTTCAGCGGCGGAGTATTTATCGATTTTTGTCGTTTTGTATATTTTTTTATTAGGGATTTCTATATGTCGAAAATTTGAGTTGTGGAAGTGGTTTTTATCAGTGATGATGATGTTTTTTTCAGTTACCCACTATCATCCGCAATGGTTTTTGTGGTTAACACCATTTTTAATTATTTTTTGGATCGAATACCCGGATTATAAGATTTTTCCTATAACACTCTTGGCCTGCTGGTTTTTGATTATGCTATTTTTTGAACCGTCGCTTTCGATTGGCTTATTTGCTCCTCTGTCGTCTTCTTTATCACAAACAGTTCCTCTCTCAATTTCTTTCTCTAAGTTTTACGATGTTTTCCAATTTAAAAGTGTAGTCCGCAGTATTTTCGCGGGAGTTTCAATCGCTAGTTTAGTTCTTCTTTTTAAAAGAGATGAGATTGTTTAAAAAACTTTGGCCACGTTTGACATGGCTTTGGCCTTTCGTCTTTATCCTTGGTGTTTGGTTTGTTTTATTCAAACCATTTTTTGCTAAAGGTTTGTTGCCGATGCCAGCTGATATAATTGCCGGGCTTTATTATCCATGGCTTGATTACAAATGGGGCTATAGCGTCGGCGTGCCGGTTAAAAACCCCTTGATTTCCGATATTCCTTCTCTTTTGTACCCTTGGCGATCATTCGCTATTGATGAGTTGAAAGCCGGCAGGTGGCCACTCTGGAATCCGTATTATTTTGATGGGATGCCGCTTTTGGCGAATTTTCAATCAGCAGTTTTTTCCTACGTTAATCTTTTCTTTCTTTTTTTCAGCAAACCGATTGCCTGGGCGCTGGGAGTAATGACTTCTCCCTTGCTAACGATGATTTTTATGTTCCTCTTTCTCCGCCATAAAAACCTTTCCCGAATATCTTCTTTATTGGGATCGGTAGTCTTTTCTTTGAGCGGATTTGAAATCGCCTGGTTGGAATACAATGTTCATGGTCATACTGCCATGTTTTTGCCACTGCTTCTTTTTTTAATTGACAAAATTTTTGGAAAGAGAAGGAAAATATGGTTACTGTTGTTACCCATTTTTGTTGCCTGTCAGGTTTTTACCGGTTATATTCCGGTAGTAATTTATACATACCTTATTTGTCTGCTTTATGTCGGCTATTTTTATCTTTTGCCGGATCTGAAAAAAAAGAAGTTCGCCGATCTTAAAAAATATGCCCTCTTGGGGCTGTTTTGGATTTGGGGAATTGTGTTGGCCTCGATTCAACTCTTGCTAGGATGGGAACTAACTAAAAATTCGATAAGGCTAACCGATCCTACAGTTGAGGCAAGTGATGCTTCGTATTTG
>Ga0172363_10002955_pt1 | contig 13745 bp, 10 predicted proteins | sample LakKivs2_kivu2a2_FD_114541 | JGI IMG/M metagenome (GOLD analysis project Ga0172363, IMG submission 114541) | Sediment microbial communities from Lake Kivu, Rwanda - Sediment s2_kivu2a2 | ecosystem: Environmental > Aquatic > Freshwater > Lake > Sediment | place: Rwanda: Western Province, Lake... | reverse complement strand
GTATGACGCCTGAGGAAGTGATGAAGATTTGTGACGAGATTTACAAGGTGTTTTTGTCACCGAAGTATATGCTTAAACATTTAATTCGGATACGGTCTTTGAGAGATGTTAAGTACTCTGTTAAAGGGGCTGCAAAAGTTTTGGGGCATGTGAAGGATTTTGCAAGAAGTAAGTAGAGTTGTAAGTGGAGATTTGCCCTCAATTAGCATAGTTATACCGACATATAATTCGGAGCGAACGTTAGCTCAATGCCTACAAAGCATAGTGGAGCAAGACTATCCTAGAGAGAAGATTGAAATAATAATAGCTGATGGGGGCTCAAAGGACAAAACATTGGAAATAGCGGAAAAATTCGAGGTAGATAAGATACTTCACAACCCGTTGAGGACAGGCGAAGCTGGAAAAGCTGTTGGTGTGGAAGCAGCAAAGAACGAGATTATACTTCTTCAGGATTCTGACAATATTTTGAACGGACGGGGATGGCTTAGGGAGATGGTTGAGCCGTTTGAAGACACAAGCATCGTCGGGGCTGAGCCATTGTATTACACCTATAGGAAAGAAGATTCTTTGATAACAAGGTATTGTGCTTTGCTTGGTATGAATGATCCTGTTTGTTTGTATTTGGGGAATTATGATAGGTATAGTTATGTGACTGGGAAATGGACTGAACTGCTTGTTAAAACAAGGGATAACGGAAATTACTTATTGTTAGAATTAGATGAAAGGAATATTCCAACTATTGGAGCGAATGGATTCTTAGTTCGTGCAAGAGCGCTGAAAAAAGTGAAGTACAAGCCTTACCTTTTCGATATAGATGTTGTTTATCAGTTTATTATGATGGGGCAAAATAAGTTTGCTAAGGTTAAGATTGGGATAGTTCATCTATTCGCAAATAATGTTAGAACATTTGTGAGGAAGACATACCGGAGGATAAGGGACTATTTATTTTATGAGAAAAATGGAATGAGGAAGTATCCTTGGAAACGCCAAAGCCGCATAAGAATATCGAAATTTGCATTTTATACGTTACTTATTATTCCTATTGTAAAGGACTCTGTTAAAGGTTATAAGAAAATGCCTGATAAAGCGTGGCTTTTTCACCCATTAGGGTGTTGGCTCACATTCTTCACCTACAGTTTTGTATTCATTACGCATTTATGAGTTAGAGTTATGCGCTATAGTGAAGACGTTAAGTCACGTTTCACGGCTAGACATAGGGCTTGCATCGAGTTCTCTGGCGATGTAAAGGATAAAGTGATATTGGATGTGGGCTGTTGGATTCGTAATGCATTATGTAAGGCGAAGAACGCCTCCGCTGATCGATGTGAGTTTGTATGCGCATCAGCGCATAATTTGCCATTTAAGCTTGGTGGCTTTGATTCAGTTTCGTTGTTTGATGTTCTTGAGCACTTGCCCGCAGGCTCAGATTTTGATGTCTTGTCTGAGACAAACAAGATACTTAACACAAACGGATTACTACTGGTCTCTGTTCCAAACAATCATTTCTTCATTAAACTTTTGGATCCAGCTTACTTCTTAATTGGTCATAGACATTACGCTCTTGATGGAATTAGGGGGCTCATGGAGGAGACGGGCTTTAACATTTATGAAGTAAAGTATGGCGGAGGGGTTGCGGAAGCTTTATCGATGGTTCTTCTATACCTTTTTAAGCACTTATTTGGTATGGAAATTCCATTTAAGTCGTTTCTAGAGTATCTGCGAAATAAGGAGTATCAAGGAAAGGGTTTTGCAACACTATTCATCAAAGCTGTGAAAATCGAGTGGTTGAAGGATTAAGCATTGAAAAATTCATCTAATAAGGCTCTTAACATAGTCATTGTGAGCAACTCGCAGGTTCGAGATGATATACTATCGGGAGGTGATAGAATCTTCATAGAGTGTGCGAAGCGCTGGGCTGAAAAAGGACATGATATTCAATTAATCACATGCGAAGAAGGATATAAAATGTGTCAAAGGTATGGTTTAAGAAATGTTAACTACTTTATAGTATCATCGCCGAGATATAGGTTGCCACTTTATCTATTGTACATTTTAAGAGTGATTAGGGGGATTATTTTGGCTTGGAGAATGTCTCATTTTAGAAATATTGTGGTTTATTCTTCATCTGATTTTTGGCCTGATTCTATTCCGGCTTGGATTTTAAAGATGAGGTTCAGGAAAGTTAAATGGGTTGCAGGTTTCTATCTTTTTACCCATAACCCGTTTAGTGGCGATTCCCCTTATAAAGGGAGGTTTGTCCTGAAAGGTCTTTTTTATTGTTTGTCTCAGATGCCAGTTTATTGTTTAGTGAGAAGATATGCTGATATGGTCTTCGTGACGAACGAGCTGGATAGATGGAGATTCATTGATGATAAAAGACTTACACCTGATAAGGTTGTTGCTGTTCGTGGTGGAGTTGACGTTAAGACTCCGGCTTTCATTCCTGAATTAGAAGGAAAGGAGTTTGATGCAGTTTTTCTGGGGAGGTTTCATCCTCAAAAGGGCGTCTTAGAGCTCATAGACATATGGGAATATGTTTGTAAAAGGAAGAAAGATGCTAAATTGGCAATGATTGGTGTTGGTGAGCTTGAAAGCGAGGTTAAGGCTAAAATAAAGAAATATGGATTAGAAAATAACATTGTCTTTTTTGGCTTTAAAGATGGTGTTGAGAAACTTAAGATATTCAAGGACAGCAAAGTTGTTGTACACCCAGCGGTATATGATAGTGGTGGAATGGCTGCATGCGAAGCCATGGCATGCGGATTACCCGGAGTAAGCTTCGACCTTCCGGCCTTGAAAACCTATTACCCTAAAGGAATGCTCAAGACTCCTTGTTTTGATCTAAAGGTATTCGCAGAAAACATATATACACTATTGGAAAATGAGGACTTCTATCAAAAGCTTAAGAGAGAGGCATTGGAGCTCGCCAAAGAATGGGATTGGGAGAAAAAGTCGGAAGAGCTTCTAAAATCGATAAAGAAATGTGTAATGGAAAAGAACTATGGACTAAGATCTTGAATCAAGCTACTTGTTTCTGGCAACGGAATTGGTGGCGCTTCAAGCAGTTAATAGTTTCCAGATGATGATGAGATAAGATGAGGATCTTGATAGTCATAAATGGTTGGGTTACGGAAATCGGTGGTGCAGAAAAACACATCTTTGAGGTTACTCAATACTGGAAATATGGAAATGAGATCTGTTTCTTGCTGCCCATATCAGGGTACGATCACGCAAAGGATTTGAGATATCAGGAGAAATCTTTGGTTGGAGAAGCGTATGTTTATTCTACACCTCTCGAACATGAAAGGAGCGGTTCATTTAAATTGGTTTTATTGTGGATTCTTCGCATTTTGAGGACATTGTTCCTCCCCATTACAGGCAAATTTGACGTTATTGTTGCATCCAGCCACCTTACAAGCAATATTGTACCTGCCGTTTTTTTAAAGAAGAAAAAAGCCGCTAAGATGGTTGTCTACGTTTATCATCTAGTCTCTCCGAAAGAAAACGCGAAATCCTTCTTTGAAGCGTTGTCGTTCGTTCGTGAACGAATTGATCTCTGGTTAGTCCAGAGGTATGCAGACGTAGTATTTGTGGAAAATACGCTTGTAAGAAACAATCTTATTGGTTTGGGTTTCAATAAAAATAGGATCTTCTTGACATGCGACGGTGTTGATTTGGAATTCATAGATAATGTGTCTGTAGACCGAAAAGACACGGCATATGACGCATGCTTCACCGGAAGGTTAGTTCGGTCCAAAGGCATTTTCGACCTAATTTCTATTTGGAGTAACATTTGCAAGGAAAGGCCTAACTCAAAACTTGCGATAATTGGTAGTGGTCCTGAACTTGAGAATTTAAGGAAAAAGGTAAAGGCGTTAAGCCTCAAAAAGAAAGTAGAGATGTTGGGCTTTGTTCCTGAAGAGGAAAAAATAAGGGTTATGAAAGCAAGTAAAGTTTTTATGTTTCCTAGTTACGAGGAAGGGTGGCCATTAGCGATTTGCGAGGCCTTGGCATGTGGTAATGCTGTGGTAGCGTATGACTTACCTGTGTACAAGGAGATTTTGGATAAAGCAATAAAGACGGTGCCTGTGGGTAATGTTGAAATTTTCTGTAAAGCCACGCTAGAAATCTTGAGAGATGAACAGATAAGAGAGAGAATGATAGCAGATGGACATGAGCTATGCAGAAAATATACTTGGGAAGGAGCTTCTAGGAACGAGATGAGAATCCTTTCTCTTACAATTAACGCAAGCAATACTAAATTAGGAAGTAAATAATTTTAACATCTACCACGGAAAAGCAAAGAGGCTGACGAGAAAGTTGATGACTTTTGCTTAAGCAGGAATTCATCGTAATTGGTATGTGCTGCGCCTTCTTTTTTGCAATAGGAGCCATCTCTTGTCGCCAGATTTTACTAGAGCCAGGGACTATAATTCATCATGATTGGAATATACCGCCATACAAAGAACAAATTGCGAAATGGACTTCTGAACCTTTTTATGCATGGAAAAGTTCTTCATGTGGTATCGCCAGCTTTGATTTCTCTTCTTGGGGAACCTTAGGGCTAATTTTCAGCTTTCTCTCTAACGTTTTGGGCATTGATGGCTCGCATCTAACTAAGTTGATTGTCATCATGTCCATGGGGTTCAGCGGCTTCTTAATATACCTAATTTGTAGATGGTTGAAACGACCTTGGTATTCTTGTCTCTTATCAGGTTTATTTTATATGCTAACCCCTTGGCTTTTTGACAGGATAGTTGCCGGTGACCTAAATGGTATGGTGGGGTATATTTTACTACCTTTGTGTTTTTATCTTTTCGTAGAATCCATAGATAACAAGAAATGGGAAATAAAGGTACTCTGCTCTTTGTTAATAGGACTATCCACTTACTTTGTAAACTTGGTGGTTTTTGCAATTATTCTCGTTTCCTTAATATTCTATTCGATCATGGATGTCGCCTTTTCTTTTCATGAACGTAAAAGGAAATTAATTGCAAATGTAAGATCTCTGGTCATATCATTCATTGTCAGAGGGTACTGGATAATTTTTCCAGTAACAGGCGTAGGTACTGGAGTTCCACTTGTTTTGAGTGATCTAACTTGGAGGTCAGAAGTCGCACAGGTATCGAATGTAATTAGGTTACAAGGGTTGGTTATGCAATGGTTTTCGAATGCCGTACCTGCATCTTATCCTGCATGGGTGGTATTAAGTTTCCTTGTTCCCATACTTGTATTTATAACTCCGCTTCTGAAAGGCAGGAATAAAATTACATTTTCATTTCTTCTGTTAGCAGTAGTATCTATTTTTCTGGGTAAGGGTGTCAATCCACCTCTAGGCCAAGTATATCAATGGGCATTCCTGAATGTCCCCTACTTCCAAGCATTTCGTGAGCCTAACAAGTGGGTGATGTTGACGAGTTTCGCATTTGCGCTTCTACTCAGTGAAACCGTGGAATGGCTTGGTGCTCTGAGTTCTCGAATAGGAAATCGTTTCACTTTTAAAATTAAGGCTAGATCCAAAAGACTTAGTTTTACATCAACACTCTTGATATTTCTGATCTTAATGCCGATCATACTTTTTCTCTATTCTTGGCCATTTTTTTCAGGAGATTTTGGTGGAAACCTCCAAGCAGTCAGTTTCGCCGAAGAATATCACGATGTTACTAAATGGCTTTCAAACCAAACTGATGATTTTAGAGTCTTATGGCTTCCGCCAGACATGTATACACGATATGATTGGATGAATCCTGATTACCAACAAAGAGATGTAATGGCTTCTTTTTCCCCAAAGCCCAGCTTCCTAAACTTAGGTGCCGATGGAGGCTTCAGCTATTTTGTGATTTCTACTCTCTATCATCCAAATACAACTAAATATCTTGCTAAGATGCTGGCAATGGCTGGAGTGAAATACATTATTGTGCGTAATGATGCGGACAACTGGTTGTGGAGTAATCTTCCGGGACCTTATAACAGAGTTACACTAAAAGATTCGATCGAACATCAACAAGGAATAAAGCTAATTAAAAAAATTGGAACCATAGACATTTATCAAAATGAATACTACATGGTAAATAAGATTTTTGCCACAAATTCAGCCACGCTAATGACGGGAGGCTTGGCTTCCTTTGTTTCCTTGAGTTATTTGAAAGATTTTGGCTTTAATGATTCAGCTATTCTTATGGCCGATCAACTTTCTCACAGCGATGCAAAGGACTACTTTGACTTTTTGAGCAATATAATAATTACGAATAATGGTTTCAATGACCTAGTTTTTGCTTCAATTCCAGATGAATACAAAATCAATTTGGACATTTATGCCAAAGGGGATGATTTGCTGACGGATTGGAGCACATCAGCCTCCTATTGGTGGTATGATTGGTTTTATTTAGATACAGCTAATAGTTGGGTGATTACACGCTCCAATGCAACGCTGCAAGTCTTATTTTCTACTCAAGAACAAAAAGAATATGAGTTTTGGATAAAGCCATTTTTTGGTGTTAATGGTTCTTCCTTAGAAATACTTATAGACGGAGAAAAAAAAGGAGAATTATATACTAGAACATCTAGTGATCTAGGTTTTTGTTGGACTGAGGTGAATTCTAGCTATCTGGGTGCAGGGAATCATATAATAAGCATAAAAAATGATGGAAAAGGAGTAAACGTCATAACGCAAGTTGCGGTTGTCCCGAAAGAGATAATGAAAGAGGCAACTGACCACGTTCAGGAAATCATGCAAAACAAAAATGTTTCATTTATTCTCGAAGCCGAAAAAAACTTAGTGAATGTCAATGAAAGCAATGGCTTAATATGGCTTTTCAATAACGTAAGTGACTGGAGTTTTGGTTCCCAGCAATGTGATTATCATTATAATTTGACTTCTGATGCGGTGCGCGTCTCCGCTTACTTTAACGGATCTGCAAGTGAAGACGAATTCGTGGCTATGGCAAGAGAAAAACAACCAATAGATTTAAGAAAATATCCATACATCGAGCTAACTTATAATGTAAGCGATCCAAAAGTGCAAATAGTACAAATAGCTTTCACAGTGAATTTCGGCGATGGACGGCCTACTGTTTTCTATCCGGGATCTTTCGAATTTCCTAGTTCAACAAATTTGCATTCCTATGTATTTAATGCATACGAATTGCTCAAAAAGGATTTCCCGAACAAGAAATACTACAATTTAGTGGAATTAAAAATACTTCCACATAAACTATGGGGAATTGACTGTAGCAAGAACCCAAAAGTTTATGAATTTCTTATCAAAAGCATACGCATATTCGGATATCCATGGAGTATTTCTGACAACTTCTCTTCAAACGTAAGCCAGGGACTTGTAGTTACATCAAACTTCTATGGCTTTCTTCCGTATGAAATTTATGTGCCGAAGACAGAAGAATACAACCTCTACATACGCGCACAAAGTGCCCTTATGCGAAATATGTCTATCAGAATAGGCGAAGAATCCACTAGCCTAATGTTGAATGCGAGTGAAGACTTCCTTTGGTACAATATGAAAGTTCAATTAACTTCTGGGCAAAATCGAATATGCCTTGCTGCCGAAAGCGGTGTTTCAGTAGACCTGATCATGTTGAAGCCTAGCACTGGAGAGGAAAAGTTTCGGCCTGCAAGTATTAACCTCTCATATAAGGAGATCAACCCAACCAAATATATAATTAAAGTTAATGCATCTGCTCCCTGCTTCTTGGTGTTTGGAGACTCTTTCGATAATGGATGGGAAGCATGTTCAAACCGAAGTTTGAAGCACCTCTCTCCGGTATATTCGTTTCTCAACGGTTACTACATCAATGAAACAGGAGAAAAGGAGATCGTGCTGGAGTTTGTTAAACAAAGATCATATGAAGTGCGTCTTGGCGTACTATTGATCCCTCTGTCTATAATTGTACTTTCTGTTCTCTATGCGTTAAGAGAAAAAATGAAGCGAAGAAAAGAAGTAAGGTTCTCAAAATGAACGTATGCTCCATATTATATGGTGATAGGCCAGATAATGTGAAGGGTGGGAGTGGAACTGGAATCACTTTATGGAAGCTCTCAACGGAACTTGTTAATCAAGGCTGCAGTGTATATATAGTTCATAACAGAGGGCATGGTCCTAATTCCCCCAAGGAATCGGAGGTAAATGGGGTTCATTTTTATGGAGTGGGAACGTCTTTTTTCTCAATCCCAAGTCGACTGCCTTTTAGTCTCTCAACCCTTAACATGCTTAAAAAAATTGACAAGAGATTTAACATAGATGTTTTCGCTTTTCATGGCGCTTGCTCTACGCCGAATGTGCCATCGTTCAGAAGGTACACCTCTAAGCCTCTTGTCTATCATGAATATGGGGCAACTCCTCTTCTCTTGAAAAATGTGTATTTAAGAGTTTCTCCTCCAAAAACACTAATTCGCCTCACTTTAGACTCGGCGCTTGAGTATCTAGCATTAAAATATGTGGATAAACTGATTGTTGCTTCTCCACTTACAAAGAGAGAATTTCAGAAATACTATAGCTACCCAGAAGAAAGGATTGACGTAGTGCCTCTAGGGCAAGATCTATTTGAACGCCATGCACATAAGCTTTTGACTGATAAAAAGAATATAATTCAAAGAGAAAAACAACTCCTCTTTGTCGGAAACGACTGGCACCGTAAGGGCGTGAAATACCTCTTTCTAGCTCTTAAAGAAGTACTTAAAGAAGTATCTGACGTTACACTCAACATTACTGGCCCTCCGCAAGAGCCTTTTATATCTATGGCCGAAAAATTGAATCTTAAGAATCACATAAAATACATTGGAAATGTTAACGAAGAAACCTTGGCAAGATTCTACAATGAATGTGATGTTTTTGTACTTCCCTCGTTCCATGAAGGCTTTTCAAATACCATAATTGAGGCTATGGCTTTCGGTAAACCTGTTATAACCACTCCAATTGCAGGATATCCTGTTATTGAAAACAGAAAAGAGGGCTTCCTAGTCTCGCCTGGCGATTTTAAGACTCTAGCTTCATTTATAATCAAGCTTTTAGATGATAAAGTAATTTATCAAGAGATGAGCAAAAATGCTACTGAAAAAGCTAAGAAATACACTTGGAAGGAAAGCGCTAAGAAAATATTAGAAGTTTATAATAATTTAGTTATATTGAGTGAAAAGGGAAACAGCGCGAAATAGATCTCTATAGGGTTTATATTATGAGGATCCTGTTAGTAAAGTCACCCAAAATAGCGAGTAAATATGTACCGCTTGGACTTGGCTATATTGGTGCAGTGTTAGAGAGGGCAGGCCACACCGTAAAAATAATAGATATGGCAATTGAAAAAATGTCCCTCGAAAAACTGAAACCCTTTATTTTAACGTTTAAACCAGAAGTTATTGGACTGACTGGTATTATTGTTGAATTTGTTCAGATATTGAAAATTGCTTCAATTTGTAAAGAATCTGCAGAAATATCGAAAGTCATTGTTGGCGGGCCTCTGGCCTCCTCAATGCCTGAGACGCCTCTTCTGAATTCTAATATTGATATAGTTGTGATAGGTGAGGGAGAATCAACTATTATTGAGACTATAGAGAGGATAGAAAATGATCAACCAATAGACGATGTTAGAGGAATCGCATACCGGGTCAAGGGAGTACCAAAAATCAACCCGCTGAGAGAACCACTAAATATAGATACGCTACCTTTTCCAGCCCGCCATTTGCTACCTATGAATCAATATATTTCGCCTTTCAAAGAGTGGTTTGGCTGTGATACCGAAATTAAAGCAACAAATATGATTTCTAGTAGAGGATGCCCATACTCATGCATTTACTGCGATCAAAAAGTATTTGGACGAAAATGGCGAGGAAGAAGTGCGGGCAATATTGTAGAGGAGATGGCATTCTTGAATGAACGATATCACATTAATGGCATCATTTTTAATGATGACATGTTTGATTTAGATAAAAAAAGGGTTTATCAGATTTGCGATGAGATAAAACAATGTGGCTTAGATATAATTTGGAGTTGTAACAGTAGAGCTAATCACGCAAATAAAGAAATGTATCAAAAAATGCAAAAAAGTGGTTGTAGATGCGTTGCTTTCGGTATAGAATCAGGTAATCAGAAGATACTAGACTCTATGCAAAAGAACTTGACTTTAAAACAGATTTCTGACGCTGTGAAGATAGCTAAAGACGTCGGACTTACAACGATAGGTTATTTCATGATAAGTATGCTAGGTGAAGATAGGAAAACAATTTATGACACTATTAATTTTGCAAGAAGACTACATCTGGATGCGGGAGGATTTGCGATCACTGTACCTCTACCAGGAACTATGCTTTACGAGCGAGCTACAAAAGATGGGGTTATTACAGGAAGAGACGATTGGGTGAAATTTGCTAGATGGAGCCGACCTGAAAGACACATAAATTTGACACATGATCTAACGCAAAAACAATTGGTAGGAATTTTAAATCAAGCAAAGTGGGAGCTCTATTGGTCTTCCCCCTCAAGACGCCCCCCAAGAATTATCTGCAATTTTCTTTGTAGCCTTTCTCCCGTCGTACGACAATTTTATCCCATCATAGCACATGCCCTAAAAAGAGACTAGAAATATGTTTAAGTTGACCTCTCATTGAGATACTATTTTAATAATTTGAACAGATTGAATAAGAAGAGCCATGGTAAGCAAAGAATTAACGGTTATTAGAGAATTACAAATCTCAGACATTATCCCACTTCATAAGATGTATGATTCTTTTTCTGGCGAGAGTAAGCGCTACTTTCACCCGGGTTTTCTCGGTTTAAAATCCATTAGCTTTCGTTGGTTCCTTGCCCAAACTTCATTAGCAACTTCAGCTTTCAAACCCTTAAGAAAGTTGCTATTACGTGTTTACACTCCCCCCGTTTTTTTATCAATAGTAGCCACCAACGAATTTAATGAAATCGTTGGCTTCATATTCACCAAGGTGAAAGGGCGCGGATCAAAAAAGAATTTTCTTGGGGAGCTTGGCATATTCGTGAGAGAAGACTGTCAAGGGAGGGGAGTAGGCTCAAAACTGATGGAGAGTCTAATAAAGTTAGCACGAAGGGAGAACGTAAAAAAGATCTACTTGAGGGTCTTAACCGACAATGTTAAAGCCATACATCTCTATAAAAAATACGGGTTCAAGACAAAAGGGATAATTAGGGGTGGAGATATTTGGCGTGGGCAGAGGTACGATTCCATAGAAATGTGGGTAGATATACCTTAAGATATAATCCGCTGTGAAAAGGTGAAAAAGTTTTAATGAAACGTGCACTGATTACCGGCGTCACCGGTCAAGATGGTGCTTATCTGGCCAACCTTCTCTTGAATAAAGGATATGAAGTCTATGGCGCTTACCGCAGGCTTAGCACCCCGAACTTTTGGCGATTAGAATACCTCGATATATTCAATAAAGTAAACCTTATTCCCGCCGATTTAGGTGATGCTGGCTCACTGATCGAGGCTTTGAAGATTTCTAAACCCGATGAAGTCTACCATCTCGCAGCCCAAAGCTTCGTTGAAGCCAGTTTCGAAACCCCCGTTGCAACCGGAGATGTAACCGGTTTGGCTGTAACTAGAATTCTAGAAGCCATCCGTCAGAATTGTAATGATGTAAAGTTTTACTTCGCAGCTACTAGCGAGATGTTTGGTAAAACCGGTTTAATAAACAATATACCTCTTCGCGAAGAGGATGTCTTCCACCCGATGAGCCCCTACGCCGCAGCCAAACTTTATGGATACTGGATCACTAGGACGTATAGAGAGGGATACAGGATGTTCGCTGTAAACGGTATACTTTTTAACCATGAATCTCCCCTACGTGGCTTAGAATTCGTTACAAGGAAGGTTGCTAACGAGGTAGCTAAGATATCACTCGGTCTGAGCAAGGAGCTTAGACTTGGTAATTTAGATGCTAAACGCGACTGGGGCTACGCTCCGGAGTACGTCGAATCCATGTGGCTGATGCTTCAACGAAAGGAACCAGATGATTACGTAATCTCCACTGGTGAGGCACATAGCGTGAGGGAGTTTGTGGAGACAGCCTTCAATGTGGTGGGACTTGACTGGCAGAAATACGTCAAAGTTGAAAAAAGATTTCTCAGACCACTCGATGTTCCCAGCCTCGCTGGAGACTACTCCAAAGCTGAGAAGAAATTAGGTTGGAGACCGAAAACAAAGTTTAACGAACTCGTTGAGATCATGGTCAAGGAAGAAGTCAGTCGCTGGGAAAGGTGGCTTAACGGTGAAAGATTCCCATGGGATGCACCAAACTATCCAAGTGAAAACAGGATTCTAACAAGGGCTTTAAGGATGTAGGACTATGAAGCACAAAATACCCGTCGCAGAGCCAGAGATAGGTGAAGAAGAGCTAAAAAAAGTCATGGAAGCAGTCAAAAGCGGCTGGGTAAGCTCAAAAGGACCCTTCATAGAGGAATTTGAGAAAAGTTTTTCCAGCTACATAGGAGCCAAACACGGCGTAGCCACATCAAACGGGACAACCGCACTGCACCTAGCCCTATCAGCCCTAGGAATAGGAAGAGGAGATAAGATTCTGGTTCCATCCTTAACCTTCGTAGCCGTAGCCAATGCAGTGACATATACAGGAGCAGAACCCATCTTCATAGACTCCCATCCTGAATACTGGTGCATAGACCCATCAAAAATAGAAGAGAAAATAGACAGCCAAACCAAGGCAATCATAGTGGTTCACCTCTACGGTCATCCATGCGATATGGATGAAATCATGCATATAGCCGAAGATCATAAACTTCATGTAATAGAGGATTGCGCCGAGGCTCACGGCGCAGAATATAAGGGTAGGAAAGTAGGCTCATTCGGCATCGTAAGTTGTTTCTCATTTTACGGAAACAAGATTATTACAACAGGCGAAGGAGGTATGTGCCTCACAAACGACGAAGAGCTAGCAGAAAAAATGAGGATACTCGAGGATCATGGAATGAATCCCGATAAAAAATACTGGCATGACGTCATTGGCTTTAATTATCGGATGACAAACCTTCAAGCGGCTCTAGGCGTCGCTCAACTTGAGAAAATACACCTTTTAATAAACAAAAAGAGGCAAATAGCCATTACATACAAGAAGCTTCTCCAAGACCTATCCTCCGTCACGCTTGCGCCGGAGATGCCTTGGGCCAAAAACGTATATTGGCTCTACTCAGTTTTAGTAAAAAAAGCTCTTAGAGATAAAATAATTGAGCATCTAGAAAGACAAGGCATTGAATCCAGACCCTTCTTTTACTCTATACATATCCTGCCTCCCTACAAGCATAGCTTAACACTTCCAGTTGCCGAAGAGTTATCAGCCAAGGGTTTGAACCTGCCAAGTGGACCTCGACTCTCAGAAAATCACATTGAAGAGGTGGTAGAATCTCTGAGAGATGTCTTAGAGGGTTAAATGCGCGCGCAACGAATACCATTTCATGGCTAACGGCTATACTAATGCTTGGTACATAAACGAAACAGGCACCTACACCATCACCCTAGAATTCTGGCCCCAAAAACTATTCTACATAGGCTCAGCAATATCAATAACCACACTAATCATATGCGTATTATACATAAGCAAAAACAAAATAAAAACCATATACAAACGATACATCGAGAAAAACAACTAGATGGTCAAAAATAGCCATCATAAAAGTGTGCGCGCTTATGACAAATCAAGTCAGTTCACCTAATCATACAATATTAGAAAGGGGTGGTCTTTACCCACTTGAT
>Ga0172363_10002953_pt1 | contig 13746 bp, 4 predicted proteins | sample LakKivs2_kivu2a2_FD_114541 | JGI IMG/M metagenome (GOLD analysis project Ga0172363, IMG submission 114541) | Sediment microbial communities from Lake Kivu, Rwanda - Sediment s2_kivu2a2 | ecosystem: Environmental > Aquatic > Freshwater > Lake > Sediment | place: Rwanda: Western Province, Lake... | reverse complement strand
TATGACACAGTCTGGAGAACGGAGAACTACTTTCTGGATAACATCGCCGGGTTGAACAATGAGACTGAAGCTTATACGGCGTTTATTCCTTCAGATAAACATGTTCGCCAAGCCCTGGATGCCTTATCCGGATATTTTGGTGACATTAGCCAGATGGATAATGAGACCTACAAGCAACTGCTTTTCATTACTTTTAGCGGCAGCTTCATGAATGATGCATACACCTTTAATCGATTACCCGATACCATTGTGTCTGTTACCGGTAAAGTTCTTCCAAAATCGATTCTGAAGGCAGAGGAGGCAAATCTGGAAATGAGCAACGGTATAGTCCATTTACTCGATGAAATGACCATTCCCAGGAACTTTTTTCTGGTGCCTGTTGTCATCGAGTGTAATGAGAAAAAAAACAGGAGGGTGTCGAATACTATCTACCCCGTTGAAGAGCTCAGTGATTCAAGGGCTACAAATGGTTCATATGTCATGTATGGATGCCAGTTTGTGGGAGATTATCTTGAGTTCACAGTTGACATGGTTCTCAAAACAACCTACTGGATCACCTGGACAGGTCCGAAGCAAGGACCTTCTCATTATCAGGTTTTTGTCAAGGATGAAAAAACAGGTTTGTTCGTTAATGTGGGTGATCCTGTAAATAACTGGACCAAGCCGGCATGGAAACCGGTCGTTTCCGGTACTTATACCTTTGATTCATTTGGCACAAAGACCATAAGATTTGTCATTGTTAATGAATTACCCATGATCGGGCTCAATTCTATCTATGTTGATTATATTAAACTTACTCCTGATGAGATTTATGTTCCCTGACAGGAAATATTGCATGATACAGGTTTTCTTGCTTCTGTTCACGCTGCACAGCCTGATTTCATATGGACAGGGGAATGGTTTTACTGTCAGGGGCCGGGTGTTTTCTGCACAAACCGGTTTGCCTCTTGCGGAAATAAATATCAGGGCAGCAAATACTTCCATTGATCCTGTAAGTACAACCACGGAAGGAGCATTTGAAATCACCTTACCGGATAAATTTGAACAGATCAATATCTCCTATCCGGGATATAAAGAAAAGGTAATATTTGTCAACGGCAGGGAAAATATTGACGTGTGGTTACTCGGTGAGAATGATATTTCAGTAAGCGATAAAACCAGCCTGTCCTTCAGAGATATTCCCCAGAGGAATATCTCAGGAGCTGCAGATCCGGCCACCGTTACGGAATTTGGCAGGTTACCTGAATCATCATTCTGTCAGGATCTTCAGGGAAAGATAGGAGGATTGCAGGTTATAAACCGTTCAGGTATGCCGGGTGAAGGAGCCTTTATGCATGTCAGAGGCTATACGGATCTCTTTTCCTCTTCAATTCCACTGGTTGTTGTTGATGGGATGATCATACGGTCGGAAGGTTTCGGGGATCCCATAATACATGGTTTTCACCATAACCCCCTGGTTGAGATAGATAAAAGGGACATATCAAGTATTGTATTATTAAAAGATGCTGTGACGTGCGGGCTGTACGGCGTCAAGGGTTCAAACGGAGTATTGCTTATTAATACCATTCCTGCCCGTGGAGGAAAGACAACACTTGATGTTTCTGTATCCGGTGGGATCGCAACATCACCAAAGCAAATCCCTGTCATGGATGCAGCTCACTATAGTTCCTATGTGATGGAACAATTGTATAACTCGGGAATGAGCAGCACCCAGATATTCAATAAATATCCGTTCCTGGTATATGATCCTGAATATTTATATGCATCAAGATATAATAACAATACAAACTGGCAGGATGAGGTCTTTCAAACCGGAAGCCTCTATGATGCACACCTTACTGTCAGGGGAGGAGATACCCGTGCACGATACTCACTCTCCGGAGGATATCTTACCAATGAATCAATAATCAGGAATGCTTCCTATAACAGGTTTAACTTCCGGTTTAATTCAGTTGTCCAGGTATCTTCAAAGATAGATATCGGATTTAATCTGGGTTATACGAACGGCAAATATAACCTTATGGAAACGGGTGTCACACCTCAGACAAATCCAATTTATGCAAGTCTGATACAATCTCCACTGTTGACAGTTTACAAAAAAGACCAGGAGGGGCTCTCATTACCTGTTTATGATGATGTCGCAGATTTTGGTCTCAGTAATCCTGCTGTCATTGTCAATAAGGTTGAAGCATCAGATGCCACATCAAAATTCCTGGGTGTATCTTATCTGAATATTAAAATATCGGAAAAATTATCTGCCAGGATGCAGTTTGGTCTGGACAGGCTTAAATCCAACGAAAAAATATTCATACCCTCCTGGGGTATTGCCCCACAGGGCGATGGATCAGCGGAAAGATCCATGAAGGTCAAGGTGAATCAGTTTTATTCATTGCTGGGTGAAGCCAGACTTAGCTATGTCAACCGCTTTCACTACATACATGATCTTAGCGTTGATGCCGGTGCACGATATATGCTGGATGGACTCTCACAGGATTATGGAGCGGCCCAGAATTCAGCCACTGACGAATTCAAGGACCTGAATTCGGGTAAAGCTGATGAAAAATCCGTTGGGGGAAACCAGGAAAGATGGAGCTGGCTGAATTATTACCTGTCAGCAAATTATATTTTATTGGATCGCTATATCCTGACAGGTAATATCTCTCTCGATGCGTCCTCAAAGTTCGGTTCAGAAATACAGGATGGCATTATGATGGCAGGTTATCCTTTTGCGGTGCTACCCTCTGTCGGGCTCGCATGGCGGATATCATCCGAATCTTTTATTCCTGATATTAAGTTTCTTGACGAATTAAAAGTCAGGGTATCTTATGGCCTTACAGGCAGTGACGATTTTATTAACTACTATACCAGGCTCTATTATACAACCGTACCTTATTATTCAGTAACCGGATTTACACTTAATGGTTTATACAATCCGGGACTTAAATGGGAAGCTGTGAAACAGAGTAATATTGGCCTTGATCTGGCATTATTCAACGAAAGGCTTATATTTAATGCAGACTGGTTTAAGTCGATCACAGAGGATATGATTATCCCTGCAACACTTCCTTCCTACTATGGTTTTAACAAATATGTAACCAACAGTGGATCCTGCAGCAACATTGGTTCTGAGTACAGGGTTTATGGCAGATTAATCAACAGAACCTTTAAATGGGAAATCAATGCTGATTTTTCAAAATATAAAAACAAGATTCTTGCACTTGAAAATGACCAGGTAATCAATTCCTTCCTCGGAGGGGAGAAGATCTCAAAGGTTGGCTATCCTATGGGTTTATTTTATGGTTACAGGTCACTGGGTGTATTCAGCACCCAGGCTGAGGCAGACCAGGCAAACCTGGTTGATAAGGCAGGACGAAGGTTCAATGCCGGAGATATACATTTTATTGATATGGATGATAACGGGAGGATAGATGAACTGGATAAAACAATTATCGGAGATCCGCATCCTGATTACACGATAGGACTTTCTAACACCTTCTCTTTTAAAGGTTTCTCATTGAGTTTTCTTGTATATTATATACACGGACCTGATGTCTTTAATTACCTCAGATCCCAGACGGAAGCAATGAGTGGAATTGAAAACCAATCCATTGCCGTTTACAAAAGGTGGATTACGGATGGCCAGCTTACTGATGTCCCGAGGGCGGAGTTTGGTGATCCACTGGGTAATAACAGGTTCTCGAGCCGGTGGATAGAGGACGGATCCTTCCTGAGATTGAAAAGCATCACCCTTTCTTACACCTATCCCCGCAAACTGGCTTTCATCAATGACCTGAACATATATATTTCAGGAATAAACCTGATTACCTTGTCAAAATACCTGGGATATGATCCTGAATTCAGCTATGCTGACGGAATTATCGGGCAGGGCATCGATTATGGGAAAATTCCCCAGCCCCGCTCCGTGGTTATCGGATTAAAGATCGGATTATGAAAATATACAATGGTTATTTATGAAGGGGAGAGGTACAATATTAATGGCATGCAGCATACTGAGCGTCTTTTTACTGGTAAATTCCTGTGAAAAGATGCTTGACCTGCCCAATAATACCCTGTTGCCGGAAGACAAGGCTTTCGTGGATGAATTTTCTGCGCGCTCGGCTGTCCTGGGCGTATATGCCTTGTTGCAGGATGTGTCGCAGCGACTGATCATCCTGGGTGAATTACAGGGGGATTTGCTTACGGTGACGGAGAATGCTGACAACGACCTGCGCCAGCTGGATGAGCATGCCGTGGATGAGTTCAATGTTTATGCGGATCCCTCCCCGTTTTTCAAGGTAATAGTGAATTGCAACGAAGTATTGTATAAAATACCCCGGGCAAAGGAGCAGGATGAGAATATTTCCACCCTTGAGTTAAACTCTTATATCGCTGAGATGAAGCTGGTAAGGGCATGGACATACTTTAAACTGGTCCAGCTGTATGGCAGGGTGCCCTATTTCGAGGAGCCGCTGAGCGATTATGACGAGAGCCAGGGCCTTGCCGCCAGGCTGGATTCATTACAGACGGAAGACTATATACTGGATACCATATTAAAGCAGATCGTTGAGATAGACACCTTTGAGCTAAATATGCTGGAGGAGAGCCCATTCTTCTCTATCCGGTTTAATAAGTTCGCCAACTGGGCCCTGCAGGGCGACATATACCTCTGGAGAAATAACTACTCCTTTGCCAAGCGATGTTACGACAAGGTGTTTAACATACTTGCCAATGAGGGCTGGGCAGGTGTCTACCGGTTGCCGTACATTTCCACCTATGATTTCCAGGATGTGAACTGGAAGAACATTTTTCAGTATAATTATGGTGCAGGCAATTTTGAGGTAGAGGCAAGTTTTGTCATACCTTTTTCAAAGTTATACAACCAGCAGCATAACCTGCAGCGGCTGTTTGTTTATGGGGAAGGAGGGCAGTATCTTGTCAGGCCTACGGATTATATGCTACAGCTGTTCCAGTCGCAGCGTGTTCAGCGCTATGAGCCACAGCCGCAGCCCCGGGGCACGCCCGGTGACCTGAACAGGGGGAAAGGGGTGACCTATGACAGCATAGACGGGAGACCTGTTGTCACCAAATATTCCCTTTTCCGCGAACCTTTTGACAATGATGCAGGCCTTTTTGTCTACAGAACGGCCGATTCACACCTTAAGACCTGTGAAACCTATGCCAGGCTCAAAATGACACAGAACGCCCTTTCACACCTTAATGTAGGGATACTTTATAACTCCGCATGGGGGACAGGCACACGGACACGGGCGAACCTGAAGGAATTCAGCGTCGATGATCCGCGTATCCTGGAACCTATCGAGGACCTGATTGTCGAGGAACGTGCCATGGAACTTGCTTATGAAGGGCACCGGTGGTTCGATCTCATGCGCATAGCCAGGCACAGGAATGACCCTGCATATCTGGCGGACAAAGTGGCGGCTAAGTTCAGCGATGAACAGAAACGGGAGGAGGTGAGAAACCGGTTGATGGATATGAATAACTGGTACCTGCCTTTGAAACTGAAATGATTTTAACCTGAATAAACTTTATTTCCAAAACCTTAAAATTCTATGCTTATGAAAACGAAACAAGTACTTTTCTCAATCTTTCTCGTCCTGTTTGGTGTGGGTTGGCTTGCACCTGTCCTGGCGCAGGAAATACCTACAAACTATATTCAGAATCCAAACATGGAGCACGAGCTGAACTCTATTTTCTGGTATGGTGACTGGACATACCGCTGGGGTACCAACGGGATCGTCTCCCATCCGGAAGATTACCTGACTGATCTTGATCACCATTCGGGCAACTGGTGCATGGATATACCCCCGGGCTGGATATGGGTCTCTTATCCTGTCCGTGGCCAGGAAGAGAAAAAATTCAAAGCCAGCTTCTGGTTCAAGGGATATATGACCGGTTACTGGAATTTTGTGTACCGTGATGCAGGACTGACCGAACAGGACATCCCTCCGCAACTGGCTGAACAGATAGGGGCAGATACAGCTTATCATGAGCTTGGAGGGCAGAATGCCCTGTACTTCGGTTTCTGGGGCGATGATAAGGTTGCCAGGGACGGATTTACATCAGAATGGACATACTTTGAGTTTGTCTGGGACTGGCCGGGCACCATACCGGGCTCGATCAACACCTCCATGTGGTATGGAGCAGCGGAACCGGCATACCTCGATGACCTGTATTACGGGGAATGGTACGACGGCCAGTATTCGGGAGAAGAAACCTTCGGATTCATCAACGGGGATTTCGAAAAGTCCGAACTGAACGGGGAATGGTTGTATAACCTGGGTGCCTGGGATGTCTTCAAACCAATGGATTTTGTGTCAACGACACAGAATCATACAGAGGCAGGAATGCAAAGCTTGGGGCTCATGGACTATAACGAAGTCTATCCTCCTGATACATTGGATGTGATAGCACCTTATGATTCAATTGTTATTGATACCGCTGTTCAGGACAGGAATATAACCTACTACCTGCCTGTGTTGGGTGCCGAAGGGAAAAATATGGAGCTGGATTTCTGGTACAAGGGGAATGAAGCGAGTCTGGATCTGTTCTTTTATGATAACTATAATGTGACGACTGAAGAACTTCCATTACCTGCAGGCGCGCAGCTTCTAGCCAACCAATATATCGACGACACCACTGGGATGACTATCGATTCCACCGCGATATATGACTATGAAAATCCCGTCAGTGCCGATACAGCTAAGCTGATAACCATCCTGCCTCCTGAATCTGCCGGAGCAGAAAATTTCGACAATGTGACAGGAACACCTGCCCTTATGGACTGGAACTGGTCGGGTTATGCTTTCTTTGGCTACAACGACTGGCCCGGACAGATAACAGCTGAGGAATCCTATTCTCCGCCCAAATCCCTCTGGCTGCCCGGTGATCCAAACTGGTCAGGAGCGGCAGGCACCCTGCCCGGCATAGTGGACGGTGGCACCTATACCCTGAGCTTTATGTATAAAGGGGATATCCAGCTGGTATTCAAATTCGGGAGCAGTCTTAAATATGATCTGGCCGGTGACCCGGATGGGATTGTGCCCGAGGATGGTGATGTCCATGGTGATGATGGTGAGCTCTGGTTTCATCTGAGTTCAGAAGAATGGGATCACTTCTCCTATACATGGCATGTCGGCACCTGGCTGGCGGATTCAGGCATCACCTCACCTGCAGGTTTGGTATATAACCTGGTGGGAGCCTATGATCTGGATCTTGTCGGGTATGTTGATGATCTCGAGTTCCTGGAAGTAGTGGTGCCAGTGGATATACTGGCCGAACAGGACTTTGACGGCCTTGACGGAGGTCAACCTGCTCCTATGGACTGGAACTGGTCCACCAGTGGCTTCTTCGGTTATAACGACTGGGCCGGTGAACTGGTCGAGTCCGAAGCATACTCTGCTCCCACCTCCTTCTGGTTGCCCGGTGATCCGTCCTGGACAGGTTCTGCCGGTCATATCAGCAATATTGTTGATGATGCAGCCTATGCCATCAGCTTCATGTATAAAGGGAAACTGCAGTTTACCTTAGACCTGGGATCCGACCTTAAATATGATGTTGAAGGTGATCCCGATGGAATTATACCTGCTGAAGCTTTTAAGGAGGGTCGTAACCTCCTCTGGAATCTTTCTTCCCAGGGATGGAGCAAATTCTCATTTGCGTGGGAACAGGGTACCTGGCTGGCGGATTCTTCGCTTACCTCCGCTGACCTTAATTTCGGGTTTGTCGGGACTTATACCTCTGGAGACAATGGCTATGTGGATGATCTTCTGGTTGAGAAGAGCAAGGAAGGCCTTGGCGCAGAGTCCCTGATTGAATCCAGTGAAAAGATCTTTACCGTTTATGGCATCGATCACATGGACTATGATACCACCTATATCATTGTACCACGCCCGGAACGCGTTATCGTGGATGAGCAGGGAGATCTGGAACCATTAGCTGCACACTGGACCTTACCTGCTGTAACAAGCTGGACCGAGAAGAAAATCACATGGACCAATCCATCCGGCGATATCGGAGGCAACCTCACCATGTTCCTGGATAATGTATTGCCTGCATCACCGTTCTATATTACTCCTGAAGTAACAACCCTGGATCCTGAACATGCTGGTTGGACATTCTTCGATGACTTTGTATACCAGACAGTAACAGGAGTTCAGCCGGTTCTTTATAAGGAGCTGCATACCTATCCGAATCCTGCTGTAGATATTCTGTACCTGAGCGTTGAAGACCCGCTGTCCAGGATTGATATCTATAATTCCGTAGGGCAGATGGTTAAAAGCCTTAACCATCCAGCCAGGAAATTTGATGTGTCTGACCTGTCATCCGGTATCTACCTGCTTAATGTTACCGGTGAAGACGGGACCATTTACAGGTCAAAATTCATCAAACAGTAACTGAGCTTACGATCTGATAAAAGAAACAGGCATGCCAGGCGGTATGCCTGTTTCATTTATATGTAAGATGAGCAATCTTAATTAATAACTGTGAAATACACTAGCAGGATTTTTTTCTCTGTAGTATTTTCCGGATGCTTTTTTATGACATCCCCCCTGTTGTGTCAGGTGAATATTTTACCCCTGGGTAATTCCATCACCGACGGCGACGGGGAACATAACAGTTACAGGAGGCATTTGTGGCATATGCTTGATACCAGCGGATTTGATGTCGATTTTATCGGATCCAAACATTTCAACGGATATTATGATCAGGTTCCGCCTGATCCTGATTTTGATATGGATCATGAAGGTCATTCCGGCTGGACTAGTCATGACCTGCTTTTTGGTCCTGATGGCTGGGACCAGAACAGGGGAACGCTGTCGGAATGGCTGCAGCAATATACCCCTGATATTGTGCTTATGCATATTGGAACCAATGACATTTTTGGATGCAGCTCTGCAGATTCCGTCCTGAAAAATATCTCAGATATCATCGGGGAGTTGAGAAAAGACAATCCAAGGGTTATCATTTTGCTTGCCCAGATCATACCGCTCGCCGGACCCCAACAACTTGGATTCGATGATAAATACTGTGATCCCTCAAAAACATTGAACAAGCTGGTCACTGAACTGAACAGCATGATCAGCAGCAATATTAACACCTTCACGACGGAGGAGTCACCCGTTTACCTTGTTGACCAGAATACAGGCTTCAATCCGGTAAAAGACCTTTATGATGGCATTCATCCGAACGAGAATGGTGAAATGAAAATGGCAAAAGCCTGGTATGACAAGCTGGTGGAAGCTATCCCTTTAGTGCAGAAACTTGCCAGGAATCATTATGTCCACCCGAAAGGATCCGACCTGGGCCCGGGCACCCTCTCCAGACCCTGGAAGACGATTGCAAGGGTTAACCAGGCGAATTTGTATCCTGGAGACAGCATCCTCTTTTACGGTAACAGTATTTATAAAGGCAACATAAGCTTAAAAACAAACACTGTCCGGGATATCAGAGATATAGTGGTTTCTTCATATGGTACCGGTCAGGCAGTGATTAATGCGGGTGAAAATTCGGGTCTTTGGCTGGAAGGTTGCAGTAATATTTCAATAACGAACCTGAAAATCACAGGTACCGGAAGATTATCGGGAAATAGTTCCGACGGGCTTGTTGTTCGGGATTGTCATGATATTGATATTGATGATCTGAAAATCAGTGGTTTCCAGCATTCAGGGCTGCTGGTTTGCGGCCACTCAACCGATATTACCATCACAAGGGTATTTGCTCATGATAACGGATTTGCCGGTATTCACGTCTTTGGCAGTTATCCTGATAAAAACAGCTGCAGGCATATTTATATTGGCAACTGTGTTGCGGAAAACAACCCTGGCGATCCTACAGTGCTTGACAACCATAGCGGTAACGGAATACTTGTGGGTGTCTGCGACAGTGTCATCATAGAATATTGTGAGGCTTTTAACAACGGATGGGATATGCCCAGGAAAGGCAACGGTCCGGTGGGGATATGGGCATGGCACGCCGACCATGTCATCATTCAGCACTGTATCTCACACCATAACAAGACTGCCCCGGATGCTTCCGACGGCGGCGGATTTGACCTTGACGGAGGAATGACGAATTCAGTCATCCAGTACTGCCTTTCCTATGAAAATGAAGGAGCCGGATTCGGGATTTTCGAATACCAGGGCGCGGAGGTCTGGGAAAACAATACCATCCGCTATAGCATCAGCATCAATGATGGTACCAACTTTGGCGGCGTGGGTGCTGCCGTATGGAACGGTAACCATGATAACCAGACGCTCAGAAACCTGTATTTCTATAACAATGTCCTGTATAACGACCTTCCGCAAGGTAAAGCCGTCAGCTACTGGGAACCATACTGTTCAAACCTGGTCTTTGCCAATAACATATTCCTGACGTCGGGGCCTGCCTTATCAGAGCCCTACAATGCTGCTTCATACATCGGCAATGTATACTGGAATTTTGGTAAGCCCTTCAAACTTGGTGGTGAATCATCATTTACGGCATGGGCTCGGAAATACGATCAGGAAATTCTAGGCGATACTGTGGTGGGTATGAATGCAGATCCCATGCTGTTTAATCCCTCACCTGTTGATATTACTGACCCGGCGGATATCTCTTTCCATACCCTGGCAGGATTCCAGCTGCTACCGGGTTCCCTCCTGCGGGACAGAGGGCTTGACCTGCAAAAGGTTTTTAAGGTGGATATGGGGGTGACTGATTTTTTCGGGGATACTATCCCGGTTAATTATCAGTATGATATCGGGGTACATGAATACAAAAATATAGCCCCTGTGATCACTTCCAGCCCTTTCACGTCTGTCCTGGCCGGACAAGCCTACCGTTATGTGCTGATGGCTACAGATCCGAATGCCGGGGACACCATCAGTTTCAAGGCTGACAGCATTCCTTCCTGGATAGCATTTGCTGGCTCTTCAGGTTTGCTAGAGGGTACACCTTCTGCAAGCGACACAGGTGCCTGCATGGTTACCCTGGAGGTGTCTGACGGATTTTTATCTTCCCGGCAGACATACGACCTGTTTGTGAAAACGGCAAATAATGCACCGTTGTTCCTTTCCGTTCCGGATACACTGGCAGATGAGGGCTCTTATTATTTATATGATATTAAGGTATCTGATAAAGATACTGTTGATGCCCTGATAGTGATGATGGAGAAAAAACCCGCCTGGCTGAAATTCGATCTACTTTCCCGTCAACTTGCCGGCCGCCCCGTCCGGGAAGATGCGGGCATGGATACAGTTATTATCTTTACTACTGATGGCATGGATACCGTCAAACAATTTTTTGTGCTTTCTGTGAGGAAGGTCAATAATCCTCCAGTCATAACTTCTGTACCGGCAGTAAGGGCTTATGCTGGCGTTATTTACAATTATACGATCCAGGTATCCGATCCTGATGTCAGCGACACACTCAGATTTATTACCCTGACTTTGCCGGGCTGGCTCGGTTTTGATCCGGTCACAGGCTTGCTTTCAGGAATGCCGGATACCAATGACCTGGGTTATTGCCAGGTACATCTGTCCGTCACGGATGCCATGGATACCACAGACCAGTCATACATCATACAGGTGGTCATGCCTGGTGCCCCGGTAATAAATGATCCGGGTTTCGAGATATACGGGATTGCGGGATCATGGAAAACATGGACTGACGGCGGGACGGTAACTCTTGAGACAGGGATTGTTCATAGCGGATTGAACGCAGCCAGGCTGACAGGCTATTATACAGACCTCTACCAGCTGATTGATGTAATGCCTTTCAGTGAGTACTTGCTTAAGGCATGGATATGTACAGGAGACGAGGACGGGGTATGGTTCGGGGTAAAGAATTACGGTGGTCCTGAAGTAGGTAAATACATACGGGCAGCTGCTTATACCGAGGCTGCTGTACCCTTTACCACCGGGTCTGATCCTTCCCCTGCTGAGATCTATATATGGAAGGATAAAGGGACAGGTAGTATTTATGCCGATGATTTCAGTATCCAGCTGGTTAAAACAGCAGTGCCTGCAATACCTGTGATACAGGATACCCCGTTCGTGCTGTATCCTAATCCTGCAACGGGTAATGATGTTATCTGCTTTGAGATTAAAGATCTGAAAGCGGGTAAAGATTTATCAATCTCAATCAGCGATATATCAGGAAAATGTTTTTTTAAAAAGAATTACAGGAACATGACCAGTGGAATTCTTACCCTGGATTTGAAAGAAACACATCTGACACCGGGTTACTACCAGCTTTCACTTATTCATAAAAACAGAGTGGAAACCTGTAACCTGGTGATTCATTAAAATTCTGTACTTCTGATAATGATAATATTTAATTTGTTTACAATTGAAAATAATGATTAGAAGCTTTTTCCTTTTATTGATGTTCTTCCTGCCTGCAAGGCTTTTTGCCTCAACGTTTTATGTGGACTCCGGTACAGGTAGTGATAGCAATGACGGCTCTTTGCCCATCATGCCATGGCAAAGCCTGATCAAAGTGAATTCCGGTTCTTTCACTGCCGGTGATACCATACTATTCAGATCAGGAGCCGAATGGACCGGTATCCTGCATCTTACGGGACAGGGTGGTCCCAGCAGACCTATAGTCATTGATAAATACGGGGGTGATAAACTGCCACTGATAAGGGGCGATGGTAAAGAACATCCATATGTCGTTTTCCTGGATAACGTCCGCTATATGGAAGTGAATAATCTTGAAATTACTGATGCCGGCAAGGATTCTTCTGCAGTAAGGTCAGGAGTGTATATATACAACAATAACTCGGGAACAAACCATCATATATGGCTTAAAAAGCTATTTATTCATGATATTACCGGTTTTTGTAATCATGACAAAGGTTTTGGTGATGCGATCAACTGGTACTGCCGGGCGAACGGGACAAACACAAATTTTGATGACCTGCTGATAGAGGATTGCCGGATGGAAAAGATCGCACGGAATGGTGTTTGGGGCTGGACAGATCACTGGCAGAGGGATAAATGGTTCCCCAGCAGAAATGTTATCATCCGCCTTAATGTGCTGAAGGATCTGGGCATGTCAGGTATCGTGGTTATAGGTTGTGACGGTGCGCTGGCTGAACATAACTTTGTTGAGAAACCATCCTTGGGTGGCGATGGTGGCATAGGCATATGGACATGGAGCTCTGATAACTGTTTGGTACAGTTCAATGAAGTCACAGGTGCCCGGGGTACACATGATGCCCAGGCGTTTGACTCCGACTGGAATTGCCATAACAATATTTACCAGTATAACTACAGCCATGATAATGCCGGCGGTTTCATGCTCGTCTGTACCCCTGAGACAAATCCATCCAACCTCGGATGTGTGGGTACTGTCATCCGTTATAACCTGAGCGTGAATGACGGGGCGATTACCAATACTTTTGCCATCTGGGGACCCTGTGAAGATACCTGGGTCTATAACAATACCATCTTTTCAGATTCTTCCTTCCATATACCCCTTACTTTTTATGGACAATGGGATCGCTGGGCATCCGGGACGCATTTTCTTAATAACATTTTTCATACAGGTGGCAGCTACAGTTTCGCATTCGGATCAAGCAGTGACAATACCTTCAGTCATAATCTCTGGTCAGGTAAATACACAGACCCTCCGGCAGATGCATGCGGCATATACCAGGATCCGGCATTCAGGGGCCCCGGGTTCACAAAACCGTCAGATTTTATGTTACGTGATGCTTCTCCGGCCATTGGCAGGGGATTG
>Ga0172363_10002952_pt1 | contig 13747 bp, 17 predicted proteins | sample LakKivs2_kivu2a2_FD_114541 | JGI IMG/M metagenome (GOLD analysis project Ga0172363, IMG submission 114541) | Sediment microbial communities from Lake Kivu, Rwanda - Sediment s2_kivu2a2 | ecosystem: Environmental > Aquatic > Freshwater > Lake > Sediment | place: Rwanda: Western Province, Lake... | reverse complement strand
CTAGTTTTGTTTTTAATCGCAGCGCCCTTAACTGTTTTGTATTGCCTTGGTTGGCGTTTTGACTGGGAAGCAAAAAAAATTTCTCAGCCCGGTGCTCTTTATTTTAAGGTTGTGCCAAAAAACGTTGAAATCTATCTTAATGGCAAGTTTGAAGAGAAAACCGATTTTTTCTTCGGCTCTGCGCTCATTGAAAATCTCTTCCCGGGAAAATACGAAGTGGAAATCAAAAAAGAGGGCTTTAATAACTGGAAAAAAGTTTTACAAGTAAAAGAAAGGGAGGTTACTGAGGCAAAAAATATTGTTTTAATCCCAAAGGACCCAAAGTTTAATCTTCTATCCAAAGGGGTGGAAGATTTCTTTTTTTCTCCTGATGGTAAAAAAATAATTCTCAAAGAAAAAAGCGGAAATGGCTGGAGTTTGAAACTCTTTGAAATAGAAAAAAATCTCAAAAGCCATTTAATTGACGAAAAAACAATTTCCAGGACGGGAGTTGAGTTAATCAGTTTAAAATTTTCTCCTGACTCAAAAAAAATCTTACTGGAATTGGGTTTAAAAGAAAACATAAACTCTTATCTTTTAGATCTCCAAGCAACCCCTCCAACTCCTACTCTTGTTGATTTAAACCCAGCAGAAAAAATTTACTTTAATTCCGAAGCCCCTCAGGGATTAGCCGTAATAGAAGAAAATGCTATTGCCTGGATTGCCACCAGTAAAGACATTTATTATCTTGATAAAGATGGCTTTCTTTTTAAGGCCAATTTTTCTCTAAATCGGAGAGACAGATTAAATATAATTCCCTTTAATATGAAGCAAGAAACCGAATATCAAATAATTCCTGTAAATTCCAAGGTTTTGCTAAAAGAAAATGATGCTTTATATTTTTTTGATGAGAATAAAAAATCCTTTGAGAAAATTTCCGACTCAATTGAAGGTTTTAGAACTTCTTTTGATTTTAAAAAACTGGCTTATTTTAATAATTATGAAATCTTGACTTTGTTTTTAGAAAAAATTTGGGACCAGCCCCAAAAAGAAGCTGGAGATAAAACATTTTTGACTCGCTTTTCAGAAAAAATAGGGGATGTTTTTTGGCTGAATAACCACTATTTAATATTCAATGTTGAAAATAAAATAAAGGTCGCCGAAATTGACGACCGCGATAGAATTAATATTGTTGACTTGGCAGAATTTAAAGAACCAAAACTCTTTTGGAACCAAAACGCCAAAAAACTCTACATTCTCTCCGAACAAAACCTCTACGTCTCCGGAGAATTAACTCCTTGAATCTTTGATTTGAAATCTTGCCAGTTCATTTGGCCAGGAGCGCCGAGATTGCAAACTTCTCTGAACTGACAGTATTGACACTGCCAGTTATCAGGATAATCGGCGAGGCGAGGAGGGATAATATTGGAATCAATTTGTTTTTTCAAGGCAGCTAAATCGCTCAGAATTTTCTCAGCTATCGCCTTTTGGTACAAAACCGTAAATTCCTTCAATTCCAGCTTATCTTTATCCACGTAAAGTAAAATTCCTTTGGGGATTTTAAAATAGTGCAAATAGAGTTGGAGCTGATTAACATTTTCTTCTTTCGGTTCGCTCAAATTTCTAAAAACCATACTATTCATACTTTTAATATCCAGAACATAAAGATTGCGGCCATCGGAAATTATGGCATCTGCCCTACCCCTAACTAATTGTTGGGGAGGAATATCTATTTCTGAACAAACTACGTGGATGTCCCTGATTGAAAGCAAGGGTTTCATTATCAGTTTGTGGATAGAGTCGCCGTGGTCAAATAATCTCAAAAAATGGGGTTCTAATTCTTTCCGGGGAGCGTTTTTAAATTTAAAAAAAATCTGCCTGGCGCACTTGCCTGCCTCGGAAACATAAAAACTCTTCTGCTCCTTATCTTTCTGTCTATCCAAATAATATTTATCAATAAGCTCTTTTAGCATATTATCTCTTTTGCCACTGGGGAGCGCGCCGGGCGCGCTTGAGGCCAAATTTTTTCCTCTCACGCATGCGCGGATCGCGGGTTAAATAACCAACACGGCGCAATCTTTTGCGAAAATCCGGATTAAACTTCACCAAAGCCCGGCTTATTCCGTGCCTTAATGCCTCTGACTGAGCACAGATTCCTCCGCCTTTTATTCTCGCTAAAATCTTGAACTTATCATCAGCTTTCATTGCCTGAAGAGCGGAAAAGGCAATTTGCTGAAGCTCTTTGGTTGGAAAATAACTTTGGTACGGCTTTCCATTAACTAAAATCTGCTTTTCTCCTTGAGTAAAAAGCCGAACCCTGGCAACCGCTGTTTTCCTCCTGCCAATGCCTTCAAAATAAGTTTCTTTTTTAGTTGATTTCTTGACCCTGGGCATTATACTATCTTTAATCTTTTAATTTGCTTTGCTCTTAATTTATTTTTAGGTAACATTCCAAAAACAGCTTTTTTTAAAACCTGGCCGGGACTTCTTTCAAAAAGTTTTTTCAAGGGAACTTCTTTCAAGCCGCCTAAATAACCGGTGTGATGATAATAAATCTTTTTCTCAAATTTTTTACCAGTAAATCTTATTTTATCAATATTTTTAATTAAAACAAAATCCCCCATATCTTTATAAGGAACAAAATCAGGCTTATTTTTGCCACGCAGAAGAACCGCTATCTCTGTTGCTAGCCTACCCAATACTTTATTTGCGGCGTCAATTGTATGATTATTTCTCTCCATAATTATTCTACTAATTCAATTATCGCCATCTTGGCGCCGTCCGACTTTCTCGGACCAAGCTTAATAACTCGCGTGTAGCCGCCTTTTCTCTCTTTATATTTTGGTCCAATCTCATTAACCAATTTTTTAACTATTTTTTTGGGAAAATATCTTACTAAAATCCGCCTGGAAGCCAAGTCCCCTTTTTTTGATTTGGTAATAAGTTTTTCAGCAAAAGAAGAAAGACCTTTAGCTTTTGCCTCGGTTGTTTTGATTTTCTCTCTTAAAAAAAGGTTTACTGCCAATGATTTAAGCAGGGCCTTCCGCTGATCTCTTTCCCTTGAAAATTTTCTGCCTTTTTTAAGTTTGCGCATGTTATTTTTTCTTCTTTTTCTTTGACGTTTCTTTCTCAATAACTTTCTTCTTTTCTGGCATCTTAAAGTTTTCGGCAAATAAGGAGAAAAATTTTACCAAAATGTCAACTGCTTGGCTAAAAGCGTCTTCTGGGGCAATTGTGCCGTCAGTTTCAATATCTAAATATAATCTATCAAAATCGGTTCGCTCCCCCACCCGCATATTTTCAACCTTAAAACTTACTCTTTTGATGGGAGTAAAAATCGCGTCAACCGGAATTACGCCGATTTCCAGCTTTCCCGTTCTTTTTCTCCGCTCAACTGGTTCATAACCAATACCTTTTTCAATTTGGATTTCCATTTCCAGTTTTGTCTTTTTATCAGTGATGGTGGCTAAGTGGCAGTTCTTATTAATTAACTCAACTTGGGCTGGCAGCTTAAAATCAGAACCCTTGATCGTCTTTTCTCCCTTTACTTCTAAAGTTGCTTTTTGGGGCTCATCAGCATACACTCTAAACCTCAGCTGTTTTAAATTCATAATAATCATCATCACGTCTTCTAAAACTCCTTTCATAGTTGAAAACTCATGCTGAGCTCCTTTAATTTTGACTTGAGTTATGGCAGCGCCTGGCAGAGAAGAAAGTAAAACTCTTCTCAGGGCGTTGCCAATTGTTATGCCATAGCCGGGATAAAGGGCCTCAATTTCAAAACGGGCCTGATTCTCTTTTTTTTTAATAACTTTTGGCGGTTTTGGTAGTAAAATCATATAAACGCGATACTAATCTACGAATAGCATACCAATTATACGAATATTAGTATCATTGGTATGGTGATTAGTATTATTGGTATCGCTTTTTAACGTGAATAAAATTCAAATATCGAAGAAATTTCAGCTGGCAAACCAGCTTCTTCTAAAGATGGTTCGCCAACGACTTTTCCTTCTAAATTTTTAATATCAAGCTCAAGCCAAGAAGGCGGTTGATATTTTTTCAAACTGCTGGAAAGATTTTTAAAGGCAGCCATCTTGACAGAACGAGGATGAAAACTAATTTTATCTTCTTTTCTGACCTGGTAAGCCGGACTCTTAACCTTACTGCCATTTACTAAGAAATGGCCGTGAACTATAAGCTGTCTTGCTTGGTTTCGTGAGGAGGTAAAGCCCAACCGGAAAACCACATTATCCAAACGACGCTCCAATTTCCTAATAAGCAGAACTCCCGCATCTTGGACCCTCCCTCTTTTCTCAAGAATCTGTTTTACATAATTACGAAACTGCCTCTCTTGTAAATTATACCAGTTTTTTAGCTTTTGTTTTTCTCTTAATTCTTTTCCGTATTCAGACAAACCGCCGCCCTTCCTTTTTCTTTTTTCTCCGGGTGGATAAGCTCTTTTGACCATCGGGCATTTCGGCGACAAACAGCGCTCTCCCTTCAAAAAAAGCTTCACTCCTAATCTCCGACAAATTTTACACTTTGAATCTCGCATAAGTTATACTCTTCGGGCTTTGGGGGGACGGCAGCCGTTGTGCGGTATTGGCGTTATGTCGGCTATAGAAACAATGTCTAAGCCATGAGTTGCCAAAGACCTAATGGCTGAATCGCGGCCAGAGCCAATTCCTTTGACAAAAACCGCCACTTTTTCCACTCCTAATTTTTTACTTGCCAAACATATTGATTCAGCAACCCGGGAAGCGGCAAAGGGCGTTGCTTTTTTTGTGCCCTTAAAACCAATCGAGCCGGCGCTCACCCAAGTTAAAACATCTCCCTGAGAATCAGTAAGGGTAATTATGGTGTTGTTGTAGGAAGAAGAGATATAAATTCGGCCCTCTTTTGCTTTGGGAGCAGCTTTAACCTTCAATTCTTTTTTCATCTCTGCCTCCACTTTCTCTGTCTCCTTCAAAAGTTCCTGCTCGCTTTTTTTTATAATTCTTTTTTTCCCCATAAAATTAGGTTGGTTCTGGAGGCGGTTTTCTGCCAGAGCCAACTGTCTTTCTCACATTTCCTCTGACAGTCCTATTGTTAGTTCTAGTTCTCTGGCCCCTGACCGGCAGTCCTTTAATATGCCTCATTCCCCGCCAGCAGCCTACGTCTTTTAATCTTTTGATATTCATCATTATCTCTCTTCTGAGGGTTCCTTCAATTTTATACTTCTTTTCAATAATATCTTTAAGCTTATTAATTTCTTCGTTTGTTAGTTCCGAGGCCCGTCTTTTTGGATCAATATTGACTTCGGCCAAAATTTTTTTACCCAAAGACCGACCTATCCCAAAAATATAGGCCAAGGCAACTTCTATTTGTTTTTTTTCTGGTATATTAACCCCAGCAATACGTGGCATAAAATTAACCTTGTCTTTGTTTGTGCTTCGGATTTTTCTTGCAAATCACATAAACTCGTCCTTTTCTTCGGACGATTTTACAATGGCGACAAATTTTTTTGACAGATGGTCGAACTTTCATAATTACTATTTTCCTCTATAAACAATTCTCCCCCGGTTCTCGTCGTAGGGAGTCATCTCCACTGTTACTTTATCTCCAGCTAAAATCTTAATTCTATATATCCTCAATCTGCCTGCCAAATGGGCAATAATCTCTTTGCCGTCGTCTAATCTCACCCTAAAATTAGTGCTTGGCAAGGCTTCTAAAACAACGCCGTTTCTTCTAAAAACCTTTTTATTTGAATTTTGCATCAATTTTTTAGTTTAGCAAGCTTCATTTCATCAGTCAAGACGGATGATGATTTCAAGCTTTTCTATATTTTCGGAAATTTTTCTCTGCCAAAATGGCCAGAATTTTATCTTAACATTGCTTAACTGGGGCAAGTTCTCTAAAAAAATCTTGCCTTCACTACGCGACTTCCCCACTAAGGCCCTTTTAAGCTCGCTGATATTAATATCTGAATAAATTTTTCCCTTGATTTTCAAATTTAACGAATTAGAAATAGCTGAGTCTAAAGAATAATTAATTTCCAAACTTTCTTCTTGGAGTTTTTTACCTTCGGGAACAGTAGAGATAACGAAATTTCTAACAAAGTTTTCTATGTCTGCTTTATTAAAACCAATAATCTGCGATTTAAGTTTAATACTATAACCAAATGATTCAGCCAAAGCCAATGCTCCAACTGAACTCTTTTTCTCTATAACTTCTTGAGATAATGTCTCTTCTAATAAATCATAATCATTGGATAGCGATGTTTGAAAAAAATCTTTGCTTTCTTTCTTTAATTTATCGGTCAGAATGGTTTCCGCTTTATCCAAATCTTCTTTACTAACCTGATGAACTTCACCCTTAAAACCACCGGTCATTGCCGAAGACGATTTCCCATAAACTGCCGTATAGAGAGGGGTGCCAGCGAGGGCAGGCAGGGCGAAAGTTGAAGGCCCAATATTGTAATCCTCGCCCGGCTCAGCTGCCACAACATCAACATCTACTTCTCCGGGAATAAGTTTTCCTTTCTCGTACCTCCCTCCAGGAATGATTGTTTTTTCAACTGACCAGAATAATTTCCCCTCAGATGAAACAAAACGTGAGGGCACTAATGTCCGCGGAGAAGTAGAATAATTATTATAAACCCGGATTTTGCCTTTTGACTTTTCTTCTTTCACGGATTTCCCTGAAGCAGTAAACTCCTGGGAAGCAGACCGTTCGTCCTGGAACACCTTTCCTGGAATAACCTTATTTTCCAGCCAAAAATCAAGAGCGGTTTCTTTTAAATTTGGATCTATTGTAATTTTTTGTTCAAGATCTAAACTTTCTTTTTCCGGCCAAATATCAATTTTTATTTTAGAGAAAAATATAAAAACAAAAACTGCCATTCCTAAAACCAGAAGAAATAGACAAAGAAAAAAAACAAATCTTTTTGGAAAAGTTCTCTTTGATCTTACTTTCTGAGGGTGAACTTCTATTTGTTTCGGCGGGATGATATCAAAAAACTTTTTTGCCATATTTATATAATCAATAGAGATGGAATGTATTGCGGACTTTTTAATTTTTCTATTGAATAAAGAACCTCTACTCCCCTGCTGCCGCAGTTTAGAGCTTCTTGAATTTCCGGAACTAAACAGCCGCCTCCGAAAAGAAAAACTGGTAAAGAGAGAAATTCCAGCCTTAAACTCTTCTGCCAGTTTATCTTTTCTGATAAGAGAATTTCCTTGATTTTTTTTTCAGCCTCAGGAGTTAAAAGTTTCTGAGAATATCTTTCCTTCAAAATTCGGGCGGAATCCTCAGTTATTCCCAATTTACCCGCTATGACCTGAGAAAATATTCTTCCGCCTATTGCAAAATCAGAAATTTCTTCTAACCCAGATTTTTTTACCAAAAAAATTTGACTAACTTCGCCGCCGACATCAATAAAAACAGCGTCTGTTTGCTTTTCTCTGAAGAGTCTTGATAAATTTTCAGCGATATGGATTAACTGGGAAACCCCGATATCTAAATCTCTAAAAATGCTCTTGATATTTTCTAAATAATATCTCGGTAAAAAAGTAGCTAAAATTTTAAAATCCAGATTTCTACCTTCGTAGCCAGAAAGCTCCGAAACAGAATAGCCGTCAATTTTTATGCCAAGAATTTTTAGGCTAATCCAGTGGATTTCCGATGGTAAAATGCCGGAATTACTGGCAAAATCTTTAGAAATTTTTTCTTTGGCTGTCCTCAAAACTTGCTGGCAAATATTTTTTTTCTCTAGCTCGGAAATCCTTTTTTCTGGATTGTCTCTTTCAAATAATTGAGAAATAACTCTTGCTTTAAAAATATTGGGGGGCAAAGTTAAAAGAATTGGCAAATTCTTAAAATCAGCTGGAAAATTCTGAAGGAGGCATTCTATTGATTTTAAAATAGCTTTTTTAATTAAATCTTTGTCAAAATCTTTGCTGTCAAAAACTCCAAATCTTTCAAAATACTGAATTGAGGCGGCCAAAACAATATTTTCGCTTTTATCTTTTTTAACAATCAGTGCTTTCACTGCTTCAGTCCCGATATCCAAAACCAAAAAAACTTTATCTTGTTTTTCCTTAAAAAAACTAAACCCCATTATTTAATTTTACTCTTTCTCAAAAGTATTGACAAGCAGTTTTGCTGTATGATATCATTGGGGTAGGTAGATAATCTGCATAAACTGCGGGTTATAACTGCTTGTCAATCAAAAAGGTCCTTCACGGGATCTTTTTGATTTGTTATAATTATGCTGTGGACTCGGGCCCGTAGTTTCATGTAGTAAAATTCTGCCTTTGACAAGCAGTGAAGCGGGTGCAAACCCCGCCGGGTCCACACCAAGTTATTCCAAGATGGCGCGGAGGCGACGGACGCCGGCGCTGGAGGATTCTTCTTTGATAATTTTAAATTTGCCAAGCATTGAGGTAGCCTGGACATGGGGGCCGCCGCAAATTTCTTTGGAAAAAGCCTCGCCAGTTTTGGGATTAAAAATCGTATAAACCTTTACTCGCTCTCCATATTTTTCGCCAAAAACTCCGGTAGCGCCTTGCTTTTTTGCCTGTTCTAAATCCATTTCCTCGCACTTTACTTCCAAATCCTCTTTAATTTTTTGATTAACAATCTCCTCAACCCTCTTTAGCTCTTGTTGGGTAAGTTTGGCTCCGTGAGAAAAATCAAAACGTAATCTTTCAGAAGTAATATTGCTGCCTTTTTGCTGGACGTGTTCGCCTAAAACCCGACGGAGAGCGACTAAAAGTAAATGGGTAGCAGTGTGATACTTTGTTGTTTTCTCGCTATGGTCTGCCAACCCGCCTTTAAATTTTTTTTCAGCTCCTACCCGAGAAACTTCTTGGTGCCTTTCCAGGGCTTTTTTAAATTCTTTTTCAGCTACTTCTATATTTCTCTCTCTGGCTAAATCTTGGGTCAATTCCAAGGGAAAACCATAACTCTGGTAAAGCAGAAAAGCTTCTTTACCTGTAATTTTATTATTTTTAGCTAATATTTCAAACTCTTTTAATCCTCTTTCCAGGGTCTTTTTAAACTTTTCTTCTTCTCTAATCAACTGCTCAAAAATAAAATCCTGGTTTTTCTTCAATTCAGGATAAATATCAATAATAATCTTGGCGATTTTGTGGCAGAAAATCTCTTTTATTCCTATTTGCCTGGCGCATCTGACGCTCCTCCGAATCAGACGCCTCAACACATAGCCCCGCTCAACATTAGAGGGCTCAATATTTTCCGACAATATAAAAACCGCTGCTTTTAAGTGGTCAGCGATAATTCTTTTAGTTTTTTCATCCGGGGTCTGAGATAAAGCTTCAATTCCTTTGATAATTGACGAAAAAAGCTCTGTCTGATAGACACTGTCAAAGCCGTTTAAAACAGCAATCGTTCTTTCCAGGCCCATGCCGGTGTCCACGTTTTTCTGCCTTAGTGGTTCGTACTTCCCTTCTTTGGTTTTATTAAATTCCATAAAAACATCGTTCCAGATTTCGCAGCCATCCACAAACATCTCAGTGCAAGGACCGCAGGGGCCGGTTTGACCAGCCGGACCCCACCAATTATCTTTTTTGGCTAGAAAATGAATTTTCCCTTTTGGGATACCTAACTTCTGCCAAATTTTAGCTGATTCTTCATCTCTTGACGAATCCTTATCGCCGGCAAAAACCGTCACATTAATTTTCTCAAACGGAATTCCCAGCCATTTTTTCTCAGTCAAAAATTCAAAACTCCAGGCAATCGCTTCTTTTTTCCAATAATCTCCGAGAGACCAATTGCCAAGCATTTCAAAAAAAGTTAGGTGCCAGCTGTCGCCCACCTCTTCAATATCATCTGTCCTGAGACATTTCTGAACATTGGCCAATCTCTTGCCTGAGGGATGTTTTTCTCCCAACAAAAAAGGCACCAAAGGGTGCATCCCAGCAGTGGTAAAAAGCACTGTTGGGTCATGTTCGGGAGTTAGAGAAGCGCCGGGGATAATAATGTGTTTTTTTTCTCTAAAAAAATCCAGAAATTTTTTCCGCAGTTCACTGGAAATCATATTTTAGGAATAGCGATCGGCGACCACGGAGGCGATATAGGCCTCGGGTTTGATTTTTGGCTCAAAGCCGTTCCCGATAATTAAGCCGGTCAATTCTTTTATCATATCTCTTGTCTGGCCTCTTTCGCCAATATCAGCATGGATATAACGAAATTGATAGCGGAGATTTTGGTTATTTAATTCTTGAATTCTCTTCTGAAAATTCTCTCTTAAAAATAGGGCTAAATCGCAGGAAAGCAAAACCTCTTCTAAAATTCGGTTTCTCCAGTGGCTGAATTTTTTGTTCTCTGAAGAAGAATATTTAACCTTTTTTAAAAAAAATCTTCCTCCTTCGCCCACTCTTAAAATCGCCACGGCAACTGGAAAATGTGGCTCATCTGAAGAGGAAGAATCACAGCCGACAATAATATCATAGAACTTTTCCGGCTTCGCCTGCATATATCTTATCATCTCCTCAATCACTTCTCTGTCTGATAAATTTCCCTTTGTCGGATTAAAAAAAGTGTCGTTCATAACGCCCTTATTCTAACAGGTTTCTTTTATTAAGTCAATGAACTCTTTGGCTCTTAAAGAGGCGCCGCCAACCAAAAGTCCTTGGAAATTAGCTTCTTTGATATAACCAGCTGCATTTTTACTATCAACGCTTCCTCCATAGAGAATTCTAATTTTTCTTGAAAGAGCCTGGTTATAAAACTGGGAAATAATTTTTCTTATAACTAATCCCATTTTTTGGGCCTCGTCAACATCACAGGGATTCCCAGTGCCAATTGCCCAGACCGGCTCATAGGCAATAACAACTTTAGAAAACCTTGCTTTAGAAATTCCTTCCAAATCAGAAATAATCTGATTTTTTATCACTTCTTCTGCCCCTCCCTGTTCTCTATCTTTCTTTGTCTCTCCAACGCATAAAATCGGGGTTAGATTTATCGTTAAAACCGCTTGCAATTTTCTATTTATAATATCGTCTGTCTCTCCAAAATATCTTCGCCTTTCCGAATGCCCGACAATTACATATTGGCAGCCCGCCCCTTTTAACATTAACGGCGAAACCTCGCCGGTAAAAGCACCTCGCTGTTCCCAAAAACAATTTTGAGCACCCAGATTGAAACTTGAAAAACTTGGTAAATAAATCAATGGCGGACAAATTATTACTTCGGCTTTTTTAAAATTTATCATTCCCCTTTTAACTGAACTAAAAAGCTGTTTTGCTTCTCGCAAAGTTTGAGGATTCATTTTCCAGTTGGCGACAATAAGAGGTTTCATAATTTTCTTAAATATTCGGCTGCTTTTTCTGGTTCAATTGTTGATATCTCCATTCTGGTGCCGATTTCAAATCCAGCCCAAATTGAAGTTTTCGGCAAAATCGTCCAGTGCCAATGGTAATAATCGTAATTGCGGCCGTCGCAAGGAGCAGTATGAAGATAAAAGTTATAAGGAGGATTATTAAGTCCTTTGTAGAGTTTGCTTAAAACTTTTTGGAATACTTCTGCTAACTGCCATTTTTCTTCCTCTTTAATTCTTTCAAAATAGGAAAGGTGCTTTTTAGGGGAAATAATAACCTGAAAAGCGGTTTTTGAAGCAAAAGGACAAATTGCTAAAAAATCTTTATTCTCAAAAACAATCCTTTTTCTCGCTTTTCTTTCCCATTCGTTCATATGGCAATAAATGCATTCCCTCTTTTCTTTATAAAAACCCTGAGCGCGATTAATTGCCTTTTCTAAGTCAATATCAATTAAAGGCGTAGTGATTATTTGGGAATGAGGATGAACAATTGAGGCGCCGGCTTCTTTGCCGTGATTATGAAAAATAGAGATATGATTAACAAATTTTTCTTTCATCAAACTTAAATATCTTTGCTGATAAACATCGAAAACCTCTTTTACTTTTTCTACTGATAATTGAGCCAGTTGTTTTTTATGGTCGCGAGTGATAACAACCTCGTGGAAACCAACAGCGTTCATTTTTTTATAGAGTTTGCCCTCGATCTGTTCGTCTAGATGAGGATAAGGAAGAAAAGCCGGGAATTTATTGGGAATAACAATGGCTGTCCAATCCCCGGGAATTTTACAAAATGGGCAATTTTTTTGAGACGTTTCTTCTTTAATTCTCTTCTCCTTTTTAAATGTTTCTGGCCTTCTGGCCCGGCCAGTGGCAATAACAACCCAGTCCCGGCTGACCAGATCTAATCTTAATTCTGATGGGAATTTAAGAGTTTTAGATTTTTTTAACATATTTTTTAGTGATTAAATTCCACCTTATTCTTAATAAATCAAACCCCATTTTAATCATGCCTTTTAGTTTTACTTTACTTTCCGGATCATTCTCCCAGACAATGGGAACTTCTTTTATTTTATAATCAAGCTTCTTGGCAATTATTAAAATTTCCGGGTCAAAAGCCCAACGATTAATTTTGCACCTCGGGAAAATATCATTGGCAACGTTTGCCGAAAGGGCTTTAAAACCGCACTGCGTATCCCAAATTCCCCAAAGCCCAGTAATTATCTGAACCATCAGATTAAATACATTGCCTAAAATTATTCTATACCACGGCTGAGGATTAGAAATTACAGCTCCTTTGACATCGCGAGAACCGATTACAATATCAAAACCCTCTTTAAAATAAGGTAAAAGTTTTTCTACCTGGTCTATTGAAGTTGAATTATCAGCGTCAGTAAATAATCTATACTCCCCTTCTGCTTCTAATAAACCTTGTCTAACAACCGCGCCCTTGCCTTTATTTTCTTTATTATCAATTAACTTTAAATTTTGAACTTTGAACTTTAAACTTTTAACTATCTCAGCTGTTTTATCTTTTGAACCATCATTAACAACAATAATTTCATATTCGTATGACTGCTTTCTCAGATATTTATCAATTTCAACCAAGGTCTTTGGCAGACGTTTCTCCTCATTATAAGCTGGAACAACAATCGAAAGATACATTGTTTTATTCTACCTCTTTGGTTAAAATCTGACAACCATTTTGGGTAACGGCAAGAGTGTGCTCAAAATGGGCGCAGAGAGAGTTGTCTTGGGTTTGAAGGCCGTAATTGTCTTTGGCTTTTTTGAGATGCCAATCGCCTATTATAACCATTGGTTCAAGACAAAAAGTCATCCCCTCGGCAAGCTCAGGGCCAGTTCCTCTTTTTCCGTAATTCAAAATTTCTGGCTCCTCATGAAGTTCTCGGCCAATGCCATGGCCGCAAAGCTCTCGGACAACATTATAGCCCTGGCTTTCAACATATCTTTGAATTGTGTTGCTAATATCGCCAAAAGTAATGCCTGGCCGGACTTTTTTTATTCCTCTTTTCAGGGCTTTTTTGGTTATTCTAATCAATCTCTGGGCTGCTGGAGAAATTTCTCCAACTGGCAAGGTTACTGTCATATCAGTATGAAACCCTTTATACAAAATCCCCAAATCAAGAGAAACAATATCGCCCTCTTTTAATTTTCTTTCCGAAGGAATGCAATGAACCAGCTCCTCGTTTACTGAAGTACATAAACAAGCTGGGAAATCCAGGTGGCCCTTAAAAGAAGGTTTTCCCCCGTATTTTAAAATCAGGGCTTCCGCAGCCCTGTCTAACTCTTTAGTGGTAATATCCGGCTCAACCTTATTTTCCAACTCCTTCATAATCTCTGCCAGAATCTGACCACCTTCTCTCATTATCTCAATCTCCTCTTTAGTTTTGATAGTAATACTTGACATAGTTTCAATATTATGCTATT